>Ga0136627_1000258_pt1 | contig 18800 bp, 18 predicted proteins | sample AntDrymUQ4892206_2_FD_104652 | JGI IMG/M metagenome (GOLD analysis project Ga0136627, IMG submission 104652) | Polar desert sand microbial communities from Dry Valleys, Antarctica - metaG UQ489 (22.06) | ecosystem: Environmental > Terrestrial > Soil > Desert | place: Antarctica: Dry Valley... | reverse complement strand
GGCACCAACGGCAAGACGACCACGACTGGGATCGTCTCGAAGATCCTACAGACCGCCGGCGTCGGGGCCGTCAACAACTCGACGGGGGCGAACCTCGTGACCGGCGTAACCGCCGCCCTCGTCTCCGATGCGACCCTCGCGGGGAAACCGTCGTCGGAGATGGGGCTCTTCGAGGTGGATGAGGCCAGCGTGCCGCGGGTGGCGGCGGAGGCGGAGATCAAGATCCTGGCGGTCCTCAACCTCTTCCGCGACCAGCTCGACCGCTACGGGGAGCTCGCCTACACCGGCAAGGTCATAGCCTCGGCCTTCGGGGACCTGCCCCGCGACGGCGCGGTCGTCCTGAACGCCGACGACCCACTCGTGGCGAGCCTAGGACGCTCGGCGAACAACCCCGTCTTCTACGGGGTGGACGCGCCCGACCTCGACACCGGACGCCTCCAGCACGTCGCCGACTCGAAGGACTGCCCGGCCTGCGGCACCCCCCTCGACTACTCGGCCGTCTACATGGGCCACGTCGGCGTCTACCGCTGCCCTAAAGGGGACTTCGCTCGCCCCGAACCGGCGTACCGGGCGAGCCGGGTCCGCCTCGAAGGCGCCCGCGGCTCGTCTTTCCTCCTCTCGACGCCGAAGGTCGAGGGGCAGGCGAGGGTATCGTTGCCTGGCCTCTACAACGTCTACAATGCGCTCGCCGCCGCGGCGGTTGCGGGGGAGGCGGGCGTGGGCTTCGACGACGTCGTCCGGGGCATCGGGGAGTTTGGGGGGGCGTTCGGGAGGGTCGAGAGGATCGAGGCCGGGGACAGAGAAGCCTTCCTGCTCCTCATCAAGAACCCCGTTGGGTTCAACGAGATCCTGCGCACCTTCGTCACCGGCGCCGACGCCAGGAACGTCCTCATAGCCATAAACGACAACGACGCCGACGGCCGCGACGTCTCCTGGCTCTGGGACGTGGACTTCGAGATGCTCGCCGACGCCCGCGCCGCCGGCGAGACCGACGCCGCCCCCTTCACCGTCAGCGGCATCAGGGCCGGCGACATGGCTGTCCGCCTCAAGTACGCCGATCTGCCGGTCGGCGAGGTCATCCCCGACCGCGAGAAGGCCATCAAGGCGGCCCTCAAATCCACCCCGCCCGGCGAGACCCTCTACGTCCTCCCGACCTACACCGCGATGCTGGAGATCCGCAAATCTCTCAGCGAAATGGGGTACACGCATCAGTTCTGGGAGGAAGGCTTTTAGGCTTTGAGGTTTAAGGTTACAGGCAAAGGCGATGGTACACGCAGCTTCGCGGCAGCATTCTGCCCCGGCGAGATGACCACCGCTTCAATACCTTACGACCGGAGTCGCCATGAGGGCACGCTACCTGTAACCTAGAACCTCAAAACCTTGAGCCCGACCAAAGGGAGTCCCCCGTGCTCACCATTCACCACCTGTACGCGGATATGATGAACCTCTATGGGGACCGGGGGAACGTGATCTCCATCCGCAAGCGGTGCGAGTGGCGCGGTATTCCGGTCGATGTGGTGGACGTGGGGCTCGGGGAGAGGGTTCAGCCGACCGGCTGCGACCTCTTTCTCTTCGGCGGGGGCCAGGACCGGGAGCAGGCGCTGCTGGCCGACGACCTCTCTGGCTCCAAGGGCGCCGATCTTCGGGCCATCGTGGACGACGGGGGCGTGATCCTCGGCGTCTGCGGCGGGTACCAGTTGATGGGCCACTACTACGAGACCCCTGAGGGCGAGAAGCTGCCGGGCGTCGGCATCTTCGACCTCCACACCGAGCCGCGCAAGCCAGACGAGGCGCGCCTGATCGGGAACGTGCTGGTCGACGTCCAGGCCCCAGAGTCCGACGAGAGACGCCAGGTCGTGGGCTTCGAGAACCACGGCGGACGGACCTATCTTGGCGACTGCGAACCGCTCGGCAGGCTCGTCGCCGGCTTCGGCAACAACGGTAGGGACGGCACCGAGGGCGCCAGGCGTCTCAACGCCTACGGCACCTACCTCCACGGCTCCCTGTTGCCAAAGAACCCGTGGCTCACGGACCAGCTCATACTCAGCGCCCTGCGCCGTGTGGACGACTTCTTCGAGTTGGAGCCGCTGGAAGATTCGGTGGAGAGGAGCGCGTTCGCTTCGGTGGCGGGCCGGATCTCCGGAAAGTAGGGAAGGCTTGAAGAGCGCGCGTCGTTTGTCGCTCGGGCGCGTCGAGCAGGCCGCCCGGGTTATAGATCCCGTATTCCTGAACTCGCCGCAGTTCGTGTGCGAGCCGCTCGGTGAGGAGCTCGGCGTACGGTTGGCGATCAAGGTCGAGACCCTCAACCCTATCCGCTCGTTCAAGGGCCGCGGCACGGATGCTCTGGTATCGGAGGCGGAGGACGGCGTCTCCCTGATGTGCGCGAGCGCCGGAAACTTCGGGCAGGCGATGGCGTACTCCTGCCGCAAGCGGGGCCTGGACTTGACGGTCTACGCCAGCACGAACGCGAACCCCCTCAAGGTCGGGCGGATGGGGGCGCTCGGGGCGCGCGTGGTATTGCACGGCTCGGACTTCGACGAGGCCAAGATCGAGGCGCGGCGCGTGGCCCGCGAGCGGGGCGCCCGGTTCGTGGAGGACAGCCTCGACGTGGAGACCCTCGAAGGCGCGGGGACGATGGGCCTCGAGTGGCTCCGGTTCCCGGAACCGCTCGACGCGTTGCTCGTGCCGCTCGGAAACGGGGCCATGTTCAACGGCGTTGCCGGGGTCATGAAAGACCGTAGCCCCGGCACGAGGATGATCGCCGTCGGGGCCACCGGCGCGCCGGCAATGGTCGAGTCCTGGAGAACTGGAAGGCTCGTCGCCCATGACCGCATAGAGACCGTCGCCGACGGCATAGGCGTGCGCGTGCCGGTCCCGCAGGCGCTGGAGGACATGGACGGCCTGGTCGACGACGCGGTGCTCGTGGGCGAGGACTCCATTATCGAGGCGATGAGGCTGCTGCACCGTCATGCCGGCGTGGTCGCCGAACCTTCGGGCGCGGTCGGCGTCGCCGCGGTCATGGAACGTCCTGACCTGTTCCACGGCCTGCTCGTCGGCACCATAATCTGCGGCGGCAACCTGACCGCGGACCAGATGCGCGAATGGCTGTAGTACGTTCGAGTTTCGCCCGAACGCCGCCGGGCGGGCGTAACGCCGGAGCGGGCTAGAAGTTCTCCACAGACGGGCGCAGATCCAGCTCGAGCGTCCAGGCGGTCGAATCCTGGGCGTGGAGTTGCCAGTAGGTCTCGGCGATGGCGTCAGGGGAGAGCATGGTGTGGTCCTCACGGTCAGGGGACATCTCCCGGAGCCGCGGAGTGTCGATCTGGCCGTCTATGATGACGTGGGCGACGTGTATTCCCCGCGGCCCGAACTCGCGGGCCATGCTCTGGGCGAGCGCCCGCAAACCGAACTTGCCGACCGCGAGCGCCGAGAAGCGGGCCGAACCGCGCAGGGCCGCCGTCGCGCCGGTTAGCAAAACGGTGCCGCGGCCCGCCTCGACCATCGCCGGCAAGACCTGTTGGGCGGCGTAGAAGGCTCCGGCGCAGTTGGCCTTGAAGCACTCGTCGAATGTCTCGGGGGAGAGGTCCAGGATGCCGCCCATCTGGAAGGCGCCGGCGTTGTAGACGAAGACCTCCGGGTCCCCGAGATTGTTCCGCACCTCGTCGAGCGCCGCGGCGACGGAGGCCGGGTCCGTGGCGTCGGCGGAGACGGGGAGCGCCGTGCCGCCCGCGTCCTCTATCTGCTTTTGCACGTTGGCGACGCCCTCTGCGCGGCGGGCTATGAGGGCCACGGCGAAGCCTTCGCGGGCGAAGCGGCGGGCCACGGCCGCCCCGAGGCCAGGGCCTACTCCGAGTACTGCGGCCGTCTTACCGTTCATGCGCTATTCCTTTCTCTCGGGTCATTCCTCTATCCTGAGGCCGAGCACGACGAGGTCCCTCTCGATCTCGTCGTGCTCGGCGACCCTCGGGAAGCGGGCCCACGTCTCGAAGCCGAAGCCCTCGAAGAGCGCGACGCTGGCCTCGTTGTGGGCGAAGATGCCGGCCGTGAGGGTCTTTATGCCGAGTCCGGGGGCCCGGCTGATGGCCTCCTCGACCAGGTGCCGGCCGAGGCCTTCGCCCCGGCGCCCCCGGCTGACGTAGACGCCGACCTCGGCGGTCGCGTGGTAGGCGGGACGGCCGTCGTAGAAGTCGCCGAGGCTCAGCCAGCCGATGATACCGTCTTCGTCCTCCATCACCCACAGCGGCCTTCGCGACGGGTCGTGCGCGTGGAACCAGGCCGCGCGGTCCTCGACGGAGACAGGCTCCGTGTCTGCGGTGGAGAGGCGGGTTGGCACCGCGGAGTTGTAGATGCCCACGATGGCCGGCAGGTCCTCCGCGGTGGCGTCTCGGATCTTCACCGGGGGAGATCCTTGCGGGCGAGGGTCCAGAGCCAGGTCTCTTCATCGTCGCCGGTGCGCGGCTCGGCGTGGAGGATGTCGAAACCGGATCGGCGCAGCATCGTCACGTTGGTCTCCGCGTCGTAGTGGCTCCAGCGCATCGGGGCGCCCCATCCCTCCCAGTCGTAGTCCTCGCCCTCGAAGCCCGTCAAGGTAAGGGTCGCCAGGAAGAGGCCGCCGGGCCCCAGCCAGCGGTGGATCTTCTCCAGCAATGCCAAATGTTCCTCCCTCGGCACGTGGATGATGGAGTGGAAGGCAACGACGGCGCCGAAAGTTCCGGGTTCGAATTCCAGCGCCGTCATGTCAGCTTTCACGAAGGTAGCGTCGGGGACGAGCTTGCGGGCGAGGCCCAACTGTCTCTCTGAGAAGTCCACTCCGGTTACGGTGAACCCTCTGGCGGCCAGCCAGCGGGTCGCCGGGACGCCCGCTCCGCAGCCGAGGTCCAGAACAGCCGCGCCGGGCGGGAGGTCCCGGGCCATCTCTTCCAATGCGGAGAGGGCCAGCGGGTCTTGCGGGTCTTTTGTGGCGAGGTATTGCTTGGCCACGCGGTCGTAGCCCTTCTCGACCAGTTCCCGGTGCGGGTCGTTCACCGGGCGGTTACGCCGCCGTCCACGATCATGCACGCCCCTATGACGGAGGCCGACTCGTCGGCGGCCAGGTAGGCGGCCATCGCGGCGATCTCCTCCGGTGCGACGAGTCGACCGTGGGGCTAGCGGGCCTGCATGTTGGCCCGCGCCTCTTCAGGGTCGTCGTAGCCGCTCGTTATGCGCGCGACCCAGGGCGTGTCCACCGTGCCGGGCGCGATGCAGTTGACCCTGACGCCCTCGCCGATATGGTCGATGGCCGACGCCCGGGTCATGGCGAGGATGGCCCCCTTGGCCGCCGAGTAGACGGCCCGGTCCACGAGCCCGACGAGCGCCGCCACGGACGACATGTTTATGACGGAGCCCCCGCCGGACTCTGCCATGGCCGGGATCGCGTGCCTCATCCCGAGGAAGGTGCCCCGCACGCAGACGTCCATCACGCGCTCGTACTCTTCTTCCGTGGTGGTAACGGCCGTCCCGGCCACGCCCACGCCCGCGTTGTTGACCATCACGTCGAGGCCGCCCCATTCGGAGACCGCCAAGCCGACGAGCGTCTCGACGTCACCGTCCCGCGTCACGTCGGTCTTGTGGACGAGGGTCTCGCCGTCTATCTCGTTGGCGACGCTTTCGGCCGCCTCCTCGTCCACGTCGGCGAGGACGATGCTGGCGCCCTCGGAGGCGAGGCGGAGGGCTATGGCCCGGCCGATCCCGCTCCCCGCGCCGGTGATTATCGTCCTCTTGCCCGCGAGACGTTCCATGGCACCCCCCCGATCTGCTCCGTCAATGATTAGAGCGGCCAGTATAGTCAACTGCTGACACTCAAAGTAGTCAGCTCGTGGTTATGTGGAAGGTTCCCACACACCACGTCCGGCTGGTTGACTGCAGCCCTGCGGATGTTCTCCGCAGCGACGGTATCGGCGTCTCCAGCGAAAGAGCACGATACGCAAGAAAAACTGTCCTGCGCGGGCCGGTTGCGTTTGTCGACATGACCGCAGTTCGGACAGGTCCTGGAAGTATTGCGAGGATCAACCAAAAGTACCGGAATCCCGACAAACTTCGCTTTGTACTCGACGAATTGCCTGAGCTGACCAAAGCTCCAGGAATGTACCGTCCGCCGCTGAGACTTCTTAACCGTAACCCGCGCTCTGATCCCCGTGAGATCTTCGAGGGAGATGCCGCGCTTTGTGCCTTGAGCCTTGCGGACGATCTTTTTGCTGACCTGGTGGTTGATGTCGCGGGCCATGCGCCGTTCTTTGCTACGGCGCTTCTTGAGAAGCCGCTTCGCGCTCTTGGTCCCCTTCGTCTGGAGTCGCGACCTGATGCGAGCGTAGCGATGTCTCAAGCCTTTGAGCTGCTTGCCACAATACGATTCGCCATCAGAGTCTGCCGCTATGTTCTTTATCCCAAGGTCTATACCCAGCCAATCCTCCGGCTCGATGAGGGAGGGCTCCTCAACGTTCACGGTGATAAACAGGTACCATTTACCGCCCTTGAATACGAGATCACTCTGGCCTCTGCGACATTTCAATGCCTCACGGAAACGTCCAGCGCAGACAAAAGAAATGTGCTGCCGCCCGGCGACTGTCCAGATAGAAACCGCGTCTTCGTGAAAACGGAGGATGCGATCATCGTAGGCTACAGCTCCGAGTGACTTAAAGGTTCGCTTTGTCTTCTTGTCCAACTTATAAGCGTCTGCCACTTTGGCGATGGTGCGAACGACCACCTGGGCGGTCAGTTGAAATTCGTCCTTTATCTCGTAGTAGGTCAGCTTGTGTAGCTTGTATTGCCCAAAAGACTTTCTCTGCCAAGCTATTTCGCTGATCGTATTCGCCGCTCGGTTAGTGACCTTTAGTGTGTCTTCGAGCACCCGCGCTTGCTCATCGGTGGGAAGAAGCTTTATCGCGGCAACCAACTTCACACTGGTATCTTACTGTGCTTCGGAAGCATGGAAAACAAGGTCTTGAACTCTCCTGCCGCCGAAGATGATTGTTCTTCTATAATGACGCCCGCGCCGGCGGCGCAAACGACACGAACTCCCGGGAAAGGAGCACCGATGAACCCCTACGCAGATTGGATCCAGGGCCTCCCCCAGGTCGATACCCCCTTCGAGGGCCTGGAAGGACGCATGATAGCCGGCCCCCACGGCCAGACGGTCTTCTTTCGCGCCGAGGAAGAGTTCGAGGTGCCCCCGCACTCACACGGCGCCCAGTGGGGCATCGTCGTGTCCGGAGTCCTCCACCTGACGGTCGACGGCGAGGCGGGAACCTACGGACCCGGCGAGACCTACGACATACCCGCGGGCTCCGAGCACTCGGCCCGCCTGGAGGCCGGAAGCTGCGTTATAGACGTCTTCCAGGACCCGGATCGCTACACAGCAAAGTAGCATCCCCCCGGGTTACTTCTCGTGGATGGCATCGAAGCCCCGGCGGAGGGTTTGGGCTGCATACCGGCCTGATGTCGCCCCTCCGAGGGTGCCGTCCGGTCGCAAGAAATCTCGCATCAGCCCGGTGCGGACTCCCTCTTCTACGGTGAGATCCTCCCCCTTGAGCGTGTTCGGTGCGCCCGCCGCCACGCTACCACTGCCCGTCAGGACAGCGTGTCCCTTCGCCCCCGCGCGAGCAGGGAGCCCGGTGTACCCTGTAGCGGGAACGAGACGGTAAGGGGGCGCATGACCTGGCGGGTGTACGTCGACGGACCGGTTCACGAGGAAGCCCTGACCATGCTTCGGGCAAAGGCGGAGGTCGTCTCGGGGGCCGCGCCTGGCTCTGCCGAGATGGGAGAGGCGCTGCCGGGCGTGCACGCGGTGCTTCTGCGCACGGCGAAGCTGGTCGCGGGGGACCTGGAGCGGGCCCGTGAGCTGCGGGTGATCTCGCGCCACGGGGTCGGGGTGGACAACGTGGACGTGGTGGCCGCGGCGCGGCGGGGGGTCCCGGTCCTCATCACGCCCCGCGCCAACCTGCGCTCCGTCGCCGAGCACGTCTTCGCCCTGGCGTTGGCCGCGAACCGCAACCTGCTCCCGGCCGACCGCTCCGTCCGCGACGGCCGCTTCGCCGCCCGTGACCGGCTCGTGGGGCGCGAGCTGTTCGGGACCACCCTCGGGATCGTCGGCCTCGGGCGCATCGGGGCGGAGGTCGCCCGCATCGCCGCCGGCGGCTTCGGCATGCGCGTCCTCTGCTATGACCCCCGGCTCTCACCCGGACAGATACGGGAGAGGGGCGCCGAACCGGTGGAGGATCTCACCGACCTTCTCGGCGCATGCGATCTCGTAACGGTCCACGTCCCGCTCTCGGAGGAGACGCGGGGGCTGCTCGGCCGCGAAGAACTGGCCTCGATGCGGCCCGGCGCCGTCTTGATCCAGACCTCCCGCGGCGGGGTCGTAGACGAGAGCGCCCTCGCGGACGCGCTGCGCTCCGGACGTCTCGCCGGCGCCGGCATCGACGTGTACGAGACGGAGCCCCCGCCGAAAGACCACCCGCTCTTCTCCGCCGATAACGTGGTCCTCACCCCGCACGCGGCGGCCCTCACCGGGCAGGCGATGCGGCGAATGGCGGTGGACGCCGCCCGCGGCATCCTCGACGTCCTCGCGGGCGCGGACCCCTTCGATCCGCCGGAAGACGCGGGATGGCGGGCCGTGAACCCGGAACCTCCGGTGTCCTAGCAGCCGCAAGATGCCCCGAGTCGTGCTCAGCCCGACGCGGCGTCGGCGCCCGTTCGGGGCGATTGCCGCGGGATCGCGCGATCAGTATAGTTGTTAGCCGGTGGGCGAGGGGACCCCGTCGGTCGGGGACGGAACAGGCCGAAGCGGCGCGGTTCGTCGGGGACATGAAAAGGAGGGGTTTCTTGGCGAACGGTTCGGACGGCGGGGGGCAGGCGGCGCGCAAGTACGTCCCCCGGGGACATCCCGTGTCGTGGCTGATGCTCGTGGTGACGACGGGGGCCATCCTCATCAACTCGATAGACCGCGCGATACTGCCGGCAGTCCTGCCCGGTATCTTGACCGAGTTCGACCTGAGCGAGAGCGCGGGCGGCTTTCTCGTGGGCCTGAGCTTCGCCGGCACGGCCGTCGGCGGCCTGGTACTCGGGATCTTCGGCGACTCTTTGGGCAAGGGCGTGGGGCTGGGCGGTGGCCGTGGCGATCGTCGTGGTCTCGTCCGTGCTCACGGCCTTCTCCCAGACGCTGGGCCAGCTCCAGGTCTTGCGGGTGGCCATGGGCATCGGCACGGGCGGCATGGAGCCGGTCAACGTGGCGATGGTCGGGGAGTGGTGGCAGAAGGAGAACCGCGGGTTCGCGGTGGGGACGCACCACACCGGCTTCCCCATCGGACAGTTCGTCGGGACGCTGCTCATCGGCGCGGTCGTCGCCGCCTACACCTGGCGCGAGGCCTTCCTGTTCATACCGCTCATAGCCCTGCCCATAGTGGTCCTGCAGATAGTGCTTGCCCGGCGGGAGAACCTTCGCCGGGTGAACGCCTGGATCATCGAGAACGGCATGACCCCATCGCTCACGGAGGAGGAGCTGGACGAAGAGCAGAGGGAGAGGCCGCTTCCGGCGGCGTGGCGGGCGGTCCGGCTGGCGCTCGCCGAACGCAACGTGAGGCTCTCCGTGATCGCCAACTTCCTCTTCCTGTGGGCCGAGGCCGGCGTGGTCGCCTTCCTGACGGTCCAGCTCACTCGCGAGGCCGGCCTCTCGCTCGCCGCGGCGGTGACCATCTCCGGCGCGTCCGGCATAACGGGTTGGATCGGGCAGATCTTCTGGGGCACCGTCTCGGACTACAAGGGCCGCAAGTTCTCCCTGAGCATCCTCGCCGTCGGCTGGGCCGCGACCGTGCTGACGATGATCTTTATCAGCAGCGGGACGCTTGCCTGGATCATCCTGATCGGCTGGGGCGTCTTCCGCAACTCGCCCTTCCCCGTGATGTACGCCTCCATCTTAGACGCGGTCCCCGAAGGCGCCTCCTCGGGCCTTGGGCTGATGATCGGGATAGGCCTCGGCCTCTCGGGCCTCGTGGCCGCCCCGGTCGCCGGAATCCTCATCCAGAACTTCGGCTTCACCGTCCACTACGTCTTTATCGCGGCCATCTGCCTCCTGGCGCTCATCCCTATCTCCATGATCCGGGAGACCGCAACCCTGGCCCAGGAGTAACGTGACCTCCTCCTCGCCGTTCGACGGTCACGACTGGATAGACCTCTCCCACACCCTGGAGGAGGGCATTCCCGCCTGGCCGACCCACGCCCGCTTCTCCAGCGTCCTCTACGAGTCGCAGGAACTTGGCGACGTGGCGACGCACCACGGCCTCACCATCAGCGAGCACACCGGCACCCACATGGACGCCCCGCTCCACTTCGTCCCCGAAGGCCCGGCCCACTACGGTACGGACGAGATCCCGTTAGAGCGCCTCGCCGGACGCGCCGCGACGATAGACGCCACGACTCTCGGCCCGGACGACCTGCTCGGCGTGGACCGCGTCCAGATGTGGGAGGACGAACACGGACCCATCGAGCGGGGAGACCGGGTCCTCGTCCGCTACGGCTGGGACGAACGCTGGACGACCGGGCCGGGGGGACGTCGCTTCCTGGAGGACTGGCCCGGTCTCTCGGGCGAAGCCGCGGAGTACCTGGTCGGGAAAGGCGTCGCGCTCGTCGGGTGCGACACGCTGGCGGTGGACGCGGCCGGCTCCCTGGAGAACCCGGCGCACCACGCGCTGCTCGGCAACGAGGTCTACGTCGTCGAGAACTTGAAGAACCTGGACCGGCTGCCGCCGTTCTGCCTGTTCCTGGCCTTTCCGCTAAAGATAAAGGGCGGGTCCGGCTCGCCGGTGCGGGCGGTGGCGCTCGTGCCGCGCTGAGGCGTGCGCGAACGCGGCGAACGTAGAATAATGTGGGCATGGCTCGCGATGGAGAGGTGGGAGCATGAGAGGGATCGTCTGGCACGGCCCGGAAGAGATGTCCGTGGAGGAGGTGGCTGCCCCCGAGGTGGGGCCGGGGATGGTCGTCGTCCGCCCGACCGCGACCGGCATCTGCGGGTCGGAGATCGAGGGCTACCTCGGCAGGATGGGCAACCGCACCCCGCCCCTGGTGATGGGCCACGAGTTTGCCGGCACCGTCACGGAGGTCGGGGATGGGGTGGACGAAGGCCTCCTCGGCCGGACGGTGGCGGTGAACCCCCTCTCCTCGGACGGTACCTGCACCCTCTGCCGGGCCGGGCTCACGAACCTCTGCCCGAACCGGAGGCTCGTGGGCATCCACTCGCCGGGCGGCTTCGCAGAGTACACCCTGGCCCCGGCCGCGAACGTCTACCCGTTGCCTGAGGGCGTGGACGCCCGCACCGGGGCCCTGGCCGAACCGCTCGCAAACGGTGTTCACGCCGCCAGGCTCGGGACGGCGGGCGGCCACCCGGTCGAGCAAGCAGTGGTGATCGGGGCCGGCACCATCGGCCTGATGTGCCTGCAGGCCGCCGTGCTGGACGGCGCTCCCGAAGTCCATGCCGTCGAGCCCCACGAAGGGCGGCGTGAACAGGCGCTCGCCCTCGGCGCGACGGCCGCCTACGCTACCGGGGAGGAGGTTGGGCAGGCCCTCGAAAGCGCCACCGGAGGGCTCGGCGCCGACCTCGTCATAGACGCCGTGGGCGCCGAGGTGACGCGGCGGATGGCGCTCGACCTTCTGCGTCCGGGCGGCCGGGCGGTGTTTATCGGGCTGCACGACGACGATTCGACGCTGGGGTTCCACGGGGTGGTGCGGGGCCAGATCGACCTCCAGGGCTCCTACGCCTACACCGCCGAGGACTTCGAGCAGGCGCTCTCGTGGCTCGTCGAAGGGAAGGCGGGCATCGGGGAGCTGCCGCCGGTGCTGGCGCTCGAGGAGGGGCCCGGCGCTTTCGCGGACCTCGCCGGAGGTCCATCGGCGCAGATAAAAGTGTTCCTTTCGGGATCGGAGGCCTAGATGCAAGACGCGACGCTCTCGGGCAAGACGGCGGTCGTGATCGGGGCGAGCAGCGGCATCGGCCTCGCCACCGCCAACCTGCTCTCGGATTCAGGAGCCACGGTCCACGCCGCCGCCCGACGCAAAGGCGCGATCGAGGAGGGCGCCGAAGGCCGCGCCATCACCGCCCACGAGCTGGACATCTCGAACGAAACCGCCGTCCGCCGCACCCTCGAAGGAATCGGGGAATCCGACGGCGTAGACGTGCTGGTCGTGGCGGCGGGGATGAACTTCCCGGAGCGGCGGCTGGGGCAGCTCACGGGCGAGAGCTGGGACGCCATGATCTCCGTCAACCTCTCCGGCGCCTTCTACGCCGTCAGCGCCGCCCTGCCCTACCTGCGCGCCTCCAGGGGCCTCACCATCCTCATCAGCAGCGTCTCCGGCTCCTGGCCCGATGCCTCGGGCCCCGCCTACCAGGCCTCCAAGGCCGGCATGACCGAGCTAGCCCACGCCGCCGGCTTCGAGGAACACCAGAACGGCGTCCGCTTTACCGCCATCCTGCCCGGCATCGTGGACACCCCCATACTGGACAATCGTCCGGAACCGCCCCCCAAAGAAGTCCGCGAGGCCAGCCTCAAACCGGAAGACGTTGCGCAGGCGTGCCTCTTCCTCGCCACGCTCCCGCCCCGCGCCTACGTCCCGGAGCTCACGATGGTGCCCACAATGATTCAGGCCCTGGGCAAGACCTCGACCGCGACGCCGCCCATGCAGAGCGAGGAGTAGCGGATGAGGCTAGTTCAAACTCGGCACCGGTACACCATCAGTAGGCATAGACGGACAAGTGTCTGTTCGTTGGGCTGGGGGTTGTCATGGTAGACGGCCCTCGGGGTGGGCGTCGGTTCCGGTCACGGGACTGGTTCGAGGGTTCGGACCGGGTGGATCAGACCGCGCTGTACCTGGAGCGGTTCATGAACTACGGGATCACACCCGACGAGTTGCGCTCCGGGCGGCCCGTTGTCGGGATCTCCCAGACCGGGAGCGATCTGGTGCCTTGCAACCGGCACCACCTGGACCTCGCGGTGCGCGTGAAGGAGGGTATCCGGGACGCCGGGGGGATACCGATGGAGTTCCCCGTTCACCCGGTCTTCGAGAACTGCCGCCGCCCGACCGCCGCGCTGGACCGGAACCTCTCCTACCTCGGGCTCGTGGAGACGCTCTACGGGTACCCGATAGACGCCGTCGTGCTGACCACCGGCTGCGACAAGACGACGCCGGCCGCAATCATGGCGGCCTCGACGGTGGACATACCCGCGATCGTGCTCTCGGGTGGTCCGATGCTCGACGGCTGGTTCGAGGGGGAGTTGGTCGGGTCTGGGATGGCGATCTGGAAGAGCCGGCGTCGCCTGGCCACGGGCCAGATAGACGAGGAGCAGTTCTACGAGACGGCGCTCGCCTCGGCGCCGTCGGTGGGGCACTGCAACACCATGGGTACGGCCTCCACGATGAACGCCGTGGCCGAGGTGCTCGGGATGTCGCTGCCGGGGTGCGCGGCCATCCCGGGGCCGTACCGCGAGCGGGGGCAGATGGCCTACGAGACGGGAAGGCGCGCCGTCGAGATGGCCCACGAGGATCTGCGGCCGTCGAAGATCCTGACGCGGGAGGTGTTCCTGAACGCCATCGTGGCCGTCACGGCCATCGGGGGATCGACCAACGCCCAGCCGCACATCATGGCGATGGCCCGCCACGCCGGCGCGGAGCTTGCGCCGCAGGACTGGGAGCGGGGCTACGAAGTGCCGCTGCTCGTCAACATGCAGCCTGCCGGTGAGTACCTGGGCGAGCGCTTCCATCGGGCCGGGGGCGTGCCCGCGGTGGTGTCGGAGCTTATTCGGGCCGGGAAGATCGACGGCGACGTATCAACCGTCACGGGGCGGACGCTGGCGGAGAACGTGGCGGGTCGGGAGAGCGGGGACCGGGAGATGATCTCCTCCCACGAGGCGCCGCTTCAGGAGCGGGCCGGTTTCAAAGTGCTCTCGGGGAACCTCTTCGACTTCGCCATCATAAAGACCAGCGTCATCTCCGAGGAGTTCCGCCGGCGGTACTTCAGCAACCCGGATGGCGAGGGCGTTTTCGAGGGCCGGGTGGTCGTCTTCGACGGTTCGGACGACTACCATCACCGCATCAACGACCCCGATCTGGACATCGACGAGAAGACCATCCTGGTGATCCGGGGCGCCGGGCCGCTCGGCTGGCCCGGTTCGGCCGAGGTCGTGAACATGCAACCGCCGGACAGGCTGCTCAAGCGGGGCATAGACACCCTCCCCACCATCGGCGACGGCCGCCAATCCGGCACCTCGGACAGCCCGTCCATATTGAACGCCGCCCCCGAGAGCGCGGCAGGGGGTGGGCTCTCCTGGCTGCGGACCGGGGACACCGTTCGCATAGACCTGAACGCCGGGCGCTGTGACGCGCTGGTGGCGGAGGAGGAGATCGAACGCCGCAGGCGCGAGGAGGGCATACCGCCCGTCCCCGAGAGCCGCACGCCTTGGCAGGAACTGTACCGCGACCACGTGGGCCAGCTCGACGGAGGAGGAGTTCTGGAGATGGCCCTCAAGTACCGCGGCGTGGCCTCCGAGACGCCGCGTCACAACCACTGATGTCCGGGACCGTAACCGACATCGGAACGACCGCGGCATTCGGTCTTCGCCGGCGGGCCTATCGGGAGCGCGTGTGAGTGGAACCGTGGATGCGCGCGAGTACCTTGCTCTGCAGCCGCCGGAGCTACGCGTCCCGGACGCGCTGGAGAGGATACGGGAGCGCGTGGTCGCGCAGGGGCGCAAGATCGCGGTGCTGGACGACGACCCGACCGGCACCCAGACGGTCCACGGCGTCCCCGTCCTGACGACGTGGTCCGTCGAAGACCTCCGCTGGGCGCTGGAGCAGCCTTCGCCCACCTTCTACATCCTCACCAACTCCCGGAGTTTCCCCGAAGACGAGGCCGCGGCGATGAACCGCGAGGTCGCGTCGAACCTCGCCGCCGCGGCGGAACAGGCCGGGACCGGCTTCGTCGTGACGAGCCGCGGCGACTCGACCCTGCGCGGCCACTTTCCGGCTGAGACTGACGCGCTCGCGGAGGGGCTCGGAGGGGGTATCGACGGCGTGATCCTCTGCCCCTGCTACCTGGAGGCCGGGCGCCTGACCGCGGACGACACCCACTGGGTGCGCCAGGGGGAACGACTGGTCCCCGCGGGGGAGACGGAGTTCGCCCGCGATGCCAGCTTCGGGTACTCCACTTCGGATCTGCGCGACTGGGTGGAGGAGAAGACGGCGGGCCGCATCGCGGCCCCCGAAGTGGTCAGCGTCGGCCTCGCGGATATTCGGGAGGGCGGGCCGGAACGCGTATCGGAGATCCTGGCCGGCGTACGCGGCGGCCGGCCCGTCGTCGTGAACGCCGCGTCCAACGCCGACCTCGAAGTCTTCGTCCTTGGCCTGCTCGACGCCGAGGAGGACGGCAGGAGGTTCCTCTACCGCACGGGGCCGTCTTTCGTGCGGGTGCGCGGCGGTATCGCCGAGAGGGGGCCCTTGAGCCCGGAGGAACTCTACCGGAGGCGCCCGCGCCGGGGGCACGGCCTCGTGCTGGTCGGCTCGCACGTCGCGTTGACGACCCGGCAACTCGAAGGGGTGTTGGATCTGGAACGGGTACACGCCGTCGAGCTCTCCGTGCCGCGGTTGCTGGAGGGCGCCGAACGTGAGGGCGAGCTTCGGCGGGTGAGCGCGGAGGTGGGCGCGGGGCTGGCCGAATCCGAGGTCGTCGTCTACACGAGCCGGGAGGTGGTGGGCGGCGGTTCGGGCCAGACCGGGTTCGAGGTGGGTCGGGCGGTCTCGGACGCGCTGGTGGAGGTGATGCGGCGGGTGGACAGGGGGCTGCCGCTGGCGTTCGTGGTGGCGAAGGGCGGCATCACGTCGAGCGACGTCGGGACGCGCGGGCTCGGCGTACGGCGGGCCGAGGTGGCGGGGCAGATGCTGCCGGGGATAGTCTCGGTCTGGGTGTTGCCGGAAGACAGCGCCTTTCCCGGCCTGCCCTACGTCATCTTCGCCGGCAACGTCGGCGGGCCGGACTCGCTGGTGAGGGTAATACAGATCCTGAGGGAGGACTAGATGAAGAACCTGGCATTCGTCGGCCTCGGCGCCATGGGCGCCCCGATGGCGAAGAGCCTCCTCTCCGCCAACTTCGACCTGCACGTCTTCGACGTGCGCGAAGAGAACGCGCGACCGCTGGTAGAGATGGGTGCGAAGGGCGCGGGCTCGCCCCGCGAAGCCGCGGAGAGCGCCGAAGCCCTCGTCCTGATGGTGGTGAACGCGGAGCAGGCCGAGGCCGCCCTCTTCGGCGAGAACGGGGCCGCCGAAGCGCTCGCCCCGGACACCGCCGTCGTCGTCATGAGCACCGTCGGGCCGGAGCCCATCCGGGAGCTGGACGGGCTCCTCTCCGAACGGCGGCTGCGGCTTCTGGACGCGCCGGTGAGCGGGGGCGTCGCGCGGGCTGAGGGGGGCGACCTGCTCATCATGGCGGGAGGGCCAGAGGACCTGTTCGACGGGCTCCGTCCGGTCCTCGAGGCGATGGGATCTACCGTGGTCCATTGCGGTCCCGCCGCCGGCGACGGGCAGTCCGTCAAGCTCGTCAACCAGCTCCTGTGCGGGGTCCACATCGCGGCGGCCGGGGAGGCGCTGGCCTACGCCGAGGCGCTGGGGCTCGACCCGAAGGCCGTCCACGAGACCATTCGCCACGGCGCGGCCGGCTCGTTCATGTTCGAGGATAGGGGCCGCCGGATGCTCGACCGCGAGTTCCTGCCGCCCAGGAGCGCGCTGGACATCTTCGTCAAGGACATGGGCTTGGTGCGGGAGGCGGCCGGGGAACGCGGCTTCGCCACACCGCTCTCCGACGTGGCGCATCGCCTCTACGAGGAGGGCTCGTCCCTCGGCTTCGGCGGCGAGGACGACTCGGGCGTGCTGCGCGTCTTCGAGGAAGGGATGGGTCCCTCGCAGGAGGCGTAGGGCTTCGGGTATCGGCCCCTTGTCCTTGGGGAATGTTCTAGACCGTACTCGGCCCCGGGGTGGAACGCCTGCCAGGGAGCGTGTAGAGGAGGGCGCCGTCCCGGCTCTGGACGACGAGGTGTCCGCGGTCGGCGAAGCGGGTCAGGATCTCCTCCGCCTCGTCCACCGTCAGCGAGGTCTCAAGCGCCGCCTCGACGGGCGTGATGCCGCCGCCCGCGCCCTGGATCGCCATGAGGAGTTGCTTCTCGCTGCCTGGCTTCGGCGTCACCGTTTCGGCACCACGTCCCGAGAGACGCCAGCCCGCGTAGCAGAGCAGAACGAGCAATGAGATCACGGCCAGAAAGAGGAAAGGGGCCGGGCTGAGGTATCCCAGGGAGCCCGTGAGGAAAGCCGAGAGGAAGAACGAGGCAAGAGCACCCGAGGCGAAACCGCCTATCAGCAGGAAGAGCGAATCGCGTGCGACGCTTCGCCGCGAGGCTTCGGGCTTCCGGCGCGCCCGGTCGCGGTCTTCGCGTCGCCGCCGGAGATCCACGTGGTCCACCGCGCTTCCTCCTCCGTCGTCATCCCGGCGGGCACACCCTGTACTGCCGGATCGTTCATACTACAGGGGAGAGATTACAGGGAGGTAACAACGCATGGAGTTTTCTGAAGAGGTCGCCTGGGTGACGGGCAGCAGCACCGGCATAGGCCGCGCCGTGGCCGAGGCGCTCGCCCGTGAGGGACGCAAGGTGGTCGTCCACTACAACGCGAGCGAAGACGAGGCAAGAAAAGTCGTCGAGGGCATCTCCTCCTCCGGCGAGGCGATGCTCGTCGGGGGAGACGTGTCGGACTCCGGGGAGGTCGGCCGGATGGTCGGGGAGATAGAGGACCGCTACGGCCGGCTCGACGTCCTCGTCAACAACGCGGGCTCCCTCGTCGAACGCCGGGGCCTCGCCGAGATGACCGAGGACCTGTGGGACCGCGTCATGAACGTCAACCTCAAGAGCGTCTACCTCTGCTCCCGGGCCGTCCTCCCGATGATGAAGCGCCAGGGCGCCGGACGCATCGTCAACATGACCTCCGTTGCCGCCCGCAACGGGGGCGGGCCCGGCTCCGTCGCCTACGCCACCGCCAAGGGCGGCGTCAGCACCCTCACCCGTGCGATGGCGAAGGAGCTCGTCTCCGAGAATATCCTCGTAAACGGCGTCGCGCCCGGCATCATAACCACCCCCTTCCACGACCGCTTCACGCCCCCCGAGGTGCGCGAGAACTTCAAGAATGCGATTCCGCTAGGCCGCGAAGGCACGCCGGAGGAAACCGCCTCGGTCGTGGCGTTTCTCGTCTCTCCGGCCGCGAACTACCTGGTTGGGGAGATCATAGAGGTCAACGGCGGCCAGTTGATGAACTGATAAATGGGAACCGCGGGGCGGTGGCGTATGTATAAGAACCGTACGCGGGCGAGGAAGTGAGTCTGACGGTATCAGCGAATAGCGTTCGGGCGGGCCTGTTGTCCGTGGTCCTCGTGGCGAGCCTCTTTCTCGCTGGCGGTCCGTATGCCGGGCCGGCGTACGCCTGTTCGTGCTCCGAGATCCCGGACGTCGCGGAGGGGTTCCGGGATTCGGACGCGATATTTACGGGTGAGATGGTGCGTGGCGGATTAGAAGACCCCGCCCCCGAAGACGGCACCATGGTGGGCGGTATAGAGTTCCGGGTAGGGGAGTCCTGGAAGGGCGTCTCCGGGGAATCCGCGGTGGTGTACGGCCAGGACACGGTCTACTACGGCGAGCTCGAAGAGGGCAAGATGTACACGGGAAACAGTTGCGCTTATCCCTTCG
>Ga0136627_1000257_pt1 | contig 18849 bp, 22 predicted proteins | sample AntDrymUQ4892206_2_FD_104652 | JGI IMG/M metagenome (GOLD analysis project Ga0136627, IMG submission 104652) | Polar desert sand microbial communities from Dry Valleys, Antarctica - metaG UQ489 (22.06) | ecosystem: Environmental > Terrestrial > Soil > Desert | place: Antarctica: Dry Valley... | reverse complement strand
TACTTCCTGCTGACCGTGGGCTTCACCTACTTCTACACGGCCTTCACCTTCAAGCCCGACGAGACGGCCGACCAGTTGCGCAAGAACGGCGGCTTCATCCCGGGTATCCGTCCGGGTATCCCCACGCGCGACTACCTGGCCCGGGTGGTCTTCCGCATCAGCCTCGCCGGTGCCCTCTTCCTGGGCCTGGTGGCGGTCTCGCCGGTGGTCATCGAGGCACTCTTCCGGGGGAGCATCGTGGCCGGCTTCGCGCTGGGTGGCACGGCGCTGCTCATCGTGGTCTCGGTGGTGGTGGAGACCATGAAGCAGATCGAGGCGCAACTGATGATGCGCAACTACGAGGGCTTCATCAAGTGACCCGGGGCCGTCAGTGACCCGGGGCCGCAGCGTGAACGGCCTGGGACCGGCGAGCCGGCCCAGGTCCGGTCCCGCCGGGGCCCGCTCGCGCGTCTACGTCATGGTCGGTTCGCCCGGCGCCGGCAAGGGGACCCAGGCCCAGCTGCTGTCGAGCGCACTCGGTCTGCCTCACATCGCGTCAGGAGACCTGTTCCGGGCGGCGCTGGCCGATGGCTCGCCGCTGGGCGATGAGGCGCGCAGCTTCATGGACAGCGGTTCGCTGGTGCCCGATGAGCTGACGGTGCGCATGATCGCCGATCGACTCGACCAGCCGGATGCGACGGCGGGAGCCATCCTGGACGGCTTTCCCCGCACCCTGCCCCAGGCTCGTGCGCTCGACCAGCTGCTGGCGCAGCGCGGCTCGCAGGTCTGCGGCGCCCTCTACATCGACGTCTCGCAGGAAGAGCTCGTGCGCCGGCTCTCCGGTCGCTGGATCTGTCACGGACCGAAACAGCACGTGTACCACGAGACGCTGCGACCGCCGGCTCGACCTGGCGTCTGCGACGTGGATGGCACGCAGCTCCAGCAGCGACCCGACGACCGGCCCGACACCATCCGCACGAGGCTCGAGTTGCAGCTGCCCCCCATGTATGAGGTGGTCGACCACTACTCCGAGAGCGGCGTCCTGGTGGCCGTGCCCGGCGAGCAGCCGGTGGAGCGCGTCACGCAAGGACTGTTGCACGCCATCGCTCGTGCCGCGGCCGCCCAGCCAGCACGCTGATGGCCGTCATGGAACGACGCGTGACGCTCAAGAGCGCCGCCCAGATCGAGCGCATGGCCGTGGCCGGGCGTCTCGTCTCGGATGTCCTCGATCGGGTCGGTGAGGCCATCCGGCCGGGGGTCACGACAGCCGAGCTCGATGCCCTGGCCGAGGGACTCATCCGCGCGGCCGGTGCCACGCCCTCCTTCATCGGCGTGCCCGGTCACCGGGACCCGTATCGCCACTCGCTGTGCATCTCCATCGACGACGAGGTGGTGCACGGCGTGCCCGGCCGGCGGCGGGTCGCCGAGGGACAGATCATCTCGGTCGACGCGGGCGCCATCGTCGAGGGCTGGCACGGCGACTCGGCGCGGACGTGGCTGGTGGGCGAGGTCCCGGCCGCCGTGCGCGCCCTGGTCGACGCCACCCGACGGGCGATGTACGCGGGCATCGCGGCGGCTCGTCCGGGTAACCACATCAGCCACATCTCGGCGGCCGTCGAGGACGTGGCCCTCGAGGGCGGCTACGGCGTGGTGCGCCAGTTCGTGGGCCACGGCATCGGCACCGAGATGCACGAGGAACCGCAGGTCACCAACTTCCGCTCCGGTCAACGCGGCCGGCGCTTGGAGCCGGGTCTGTGCCTGGCCATCGAGCCCATGTTCACGCTGGGCGGTCACGAGGTCGATGTCAGGCCGGATGGCTGGACGGTCGCGACGCGCGACGGGCGGCTGGCGGCGCACTGGGAACACACCATCGCCATCACGGCCGACGGCCCGCGCATCCTGACCGAAGGGCCAGTCGCCACGCCTGGCGCGGCAAGCGCAGGATGAGCGGCCGGGAGGCGACCGGCCGGTCGCGGCGTCGTCTGGTACAATCCCCATTCGCGCGCCGGGTGCGTCCCGGCGCCTCTCAGTGCCCGACGGTTCATGCCGACGGCGCGCTTTCTCACAAGTCAGAACGTTAGGGGTCTGTCGCCGCCTGTGGCCAAGAAGGATGCCATCGAAGTGGAGGGTACGGTCATCGAGCCGCTGCCCAACGCCATGTTCGCCATCGAACTGGAGAACAAACATCGCGTCCTGGCGCACATCAGCGGCAAGCTGCGGATGAACTTCATCCGCATCCTGCCGGGCGATCGGGTCCGAGTCGAACTTTCACCGTACGACCTCTCGCGGGGTCGCATCACGTACCGCCTCAAGTGACCGGACAGGAGACATCGTGAAGGTCGGAGCGTCGGTCAAGACGCGCTGTGAACGCTGCAAGGTCATCCGTCGCCATGGCGTCGTGATGGTCATCTGCACGAATCCCAAGCACAAGCAGCGACAGGGCTAGGAGGAACGGTGGCACGCATCGCGGGCATCGATATCCCGCGCGAGAAGCGCGTTGAGATCGCTCTGACCTATGTCTTCGGCATCGGGCTGCCGACCAGCCAGAAGCTGCTGGCTCAGGCCAACGTCAACCCCGACACGCGCGTACGCGACCTGACGGAAGAGCAGGTCAACCGCCTGCGCGAGATCATCGACCGCCGCTACAAGGTCGAGGGGGACTTGCGACGCGAGGTCGCCATGAACATCAAGCGACTCCAGGAGATCGGCTCCTATCGCGGCCTGCGCCATCGGCGCAACCTGCCGCTACGGGGTCAGCGCACCAAGACCAACGCACGGCAGAGACGCGGTCCCAAGCGGACCGTCGGCGTTCGCCGCAAGAAGTAGACCAACGGCCGAGACGCCTCTCGTGAGGCGCTCCACGGCAGGACCAGAGGACAGGAGCGAGACCGCAGGATGGCCGAACGGAAGCGTGCGCCGAAGACACGGCGCCGGGAACGAAAGAACGTGCCGGTGGGACATGTCCACATCCAGGCCACGTTCAACAACACCCTTGTCACCATCACCGACACTTCGGGCGCCACGATCGCCTGGGGCAGCGCCGGACTGGCCGGTTTCAAGGGTTCCCGGAAGAGCACGCCCTACGCCGCTGCGATGAGCGCCGACGGCGCCGCCAAGCGTGCCATGGAGCACGGCATGCGCCAGGTCGAAGTCTTCGTAAAGGGGCCAGGCGCCGGTCGCGAGCAGGCCATCAGGTCGCTCCAGTCGGCCGGTCTCGAGGTCAGCGCTATCACCGACGTCACGCCCATCCCGCACAACGGCTGCCGGCCGCCCAAGCGGCGTCGGGTCTAGGCAGCGCCATGGCTCGCTACAACGGTCCCGTTTCCCGTCTCTGTCGCCGCGAGGGGATGAAGCTCTATCTGAAGGGCGCCAAGTGCTATACCAAGAAGTGCCCCTTCGAGCGGCGTCCCACGCCTCCCGGCCAGCACGGCATCCGGCGTCGCAAGATGTCCGAGTACGGCGTGCAGCTGCGTGAGAAGCAGAAGGTGCGTCGCGTCTACGGAGTGCTGGAGCGCCAGTTCAAGCACTACTTCGAGACCGCCGAGGCGCGCCCCGGCGTGACCGGTGAGAATCTCCTCCGGCTGCTGGAGACGCGGCTGGATAACGTGGTCTTCCGCATGGGCTTCGCCTCCAGCCGCGCCCAGGCTCGTCAGCTCGTGACGCACGGCCACTTCGCGGTCAACGGCCGCGCCACCAACGTGCCCTCCTATCGCATCCGAGAGGGCGACCGCCTGGACGTGCGCGACGGCAGCCGCAAGGGCGAGTACTTCAAGAACGTCACGGACTCGCTGCGCGGTGCTCAACGCCCCGATTGGCTGACCGTCGACGCCGACAAGCTTTCCGGGAGCGTCACCGCGCTGCCCGCCCGCGACCAGATGCCGCTCGAGCTCAACGAGCAGCTGGTGGTCGAGTACTACTCGAGGTAGACGCCCCAGATGATCGAACTGGAGAACCCACAGATCGAGCCCGTCGAGGAGCTCGACACGTACGGCAAGTACGAGGCCAGCCCGCTTTTGGCAGGCTACGGCACCACCCTGGGCAACGCACTGCGACGCGTCCTGCTCTCATCGCTGGAAGGCGCCGCCGTCACCTCCATCCAGGTGCGCGACGTCTATCACGAGTTCAGCAGCCTGCCCGGCGTGAAGGAGGACGTGACGGCCATCGTCCTCAACATCAAGAAGCTGCGCCTGAAGAGCCACGCCAGTCATCCCGTCCAGCTCAAGCTGGTCAAGTCGGGAGCTGGCGCCGTGACCGCGGCCGACATCATGGAGACCGGGGATGTCGAGGTCGTCAATCCCGAACAGGCCCTGATGACCCTCGATTCTGATGACGTGACCATCGAGATGGACCTGACCGTGGAACGCGGCGTCGGCTACCTGGCCGCCGAGCGCTCCGATCAGTTGCCCATCGGCGTCATCCCGGTCGATGCCATCTTCACGCCGGTGCGCAAGGTCAACTACCACGTGGAGAACACCCGCGTGGGACAGATGACCAACTACGACAAGCTGACCCTCGAGATCGAGACCGACGGGACGCTGGCGCCCGAGGAGGCGCTCTCCCGCGCGGCCGAGATCCTGGTCGCTCAGTTCAGCCTCTTCACCTCGACGGGCAAGGCGCTGGTCGGTCTGGACCGCTCCATGAACGGCGCGGCCTCGCTGCCGGCCAACATGCTGGATATGCCCATCGAGGAGCTCGACCTCCCGATGCGAGCCTACAACTCGCTGAAGCGCAACAACATCGTGAAGGTGGGTCAGCTCCTGCACCTGCAGGACGAAGACCTGCTGCGGATGCGCAACTTCGGCAAGAAGTCGCTCGACGAGATGAAGGAGCGCCTCCGGATGCGCGGCTTCCTGCCGCCGGAAGAAGAGGGCGCCGCGTCCTACGACGGCGAAGAGCTGGGCACGTTCGATGACGATGAGGACGAGGACGCCTGAGCCATGGCCCACCGCATCGACGGACGCAAGCTCGGTCGCAAGACCGCACCGCGCAAGGCGCTCTACCGCAACCTCATCGTGGCGGTCATCCGTTATGAGCAGATCCGCACCACCGAGGCCAAGGCTAAGGAGGTCCGCGGTCAAGTCGAGCGGATGATCACTTTGGCCAAGGAAGGTTCGCTGACCTCGCGTCGGCGGATCATCTCCGAGATGCCCAACGAGCCGCTCGTCATCGACAAGCTGATGACCGAGATCGCCGCTCGCTACGGCGATCGCACTTCCGGTTTCACAAGGGTGATCCGCCTCGGCCCCCGGGCCGGGGACGCGGCGCCCATCGTCCAGCTCGAGCTCGTCTGAGCAAGAGCCAAGCAGCTGCCCGAGAGGGCGGCCTCGTGCGCTACCGCGCGCGGGTCGAATACGACGGCACGGAGTTCTGCGGCTTCCAGCTGCAGCGCGAAGGCCGGACCGTCCAGGGAGAACTCGAATCGGCACTCGCCCGCTTGTCGGACGGATGTCGCATCCGGGTCGATGGCGCGGGCCGGACCGACACGGGCGTCCACGCCAGCGGGCAGGTGATCGCCTTCACGTACCAGGGACGACTCCCTCGGGATAAGCTCCGACGGGCGCTGGATGCGATGCTCCCACGGGACATCGCCATAGGCCCACTGGTCCGCGTGGAGCTGGGTTTCCAGCCTCGCCACGCCGCCCGGCAACGGGAATATCGGTACACCGTCAGGACCGGCACCCGCAGTCCGCTGCACGAGCGTTTCGCGCTCGGGATCAGGGGACCGCTGGATGTCGAGGCGATGGACACGGCAGCTCGGCTGCTGGTCGGCAGACATGATTTCTCCGCCTTCGGCGGATGGCATCGACAACCGATCCGCACCCTTCACGGGGTGCGGATCCGCAGGACCGGAAAGACGATCACGATAGACGTGATCGGAGATGCGTTCCTGCGCCAGATGGTACGAAGCATCGTGGCCGCCCTGCTGCGCATCGGGCGTGGTGAGGCGACCGCGGAGGACCTGGCGGCCGCGTTGCGGTCGCAGGAACGGGCCTTCGCCGGCGCGATCGCACCGCCGCATGGCCTGAGCCTGCGGAGAGTGCGGTTCGGTGCCGGCGACGGGCAGAAGGAAGTCGACGACGGATGACCATCATCAAGACCTACAGCCCCAGAGCGAGCGAGATCGAGCGCCACTGGTTCGTGGTGGACGCCGAAGGGCAGACCCTCGGCCGCCTCGCCTCGCGCATCGCGCGCGTGCTGGCCGGCAAACACAAGCCTGGCTATGCCACGCACATGGACACCGGTGACCACGTCATCGTGCTGAACGCCCGCAAGATCTCCGTCTCCCGCGATAAGCGTGAGACGAAGGTCTACGCGCGCCACAGCGGCTATCCCGGCGGCTTCCGCCAGGAGACGCTGGGCGACCTGCTCTCGCGCCGGCCGGAGGAGGTCATCCGCCGCGCCGTCAAGGGGATGTTGCCGAGCACCACGCTGGGTGTCCAGCAATTGCGCAAGCTGAAGATCTACGCGGGTGCCGAGCACCCCCATGTAGCGCAGGGGCCGGAGCCGCTGCCGGAGACGGGAGACTTGGTCCGATGAGCACGCCGATGGCCTTCTTCTTTGGCACCGGGCGGCGCAAGACGAGCATCGCGCGCGTCCGCCTGATGGCTGGTGAGGGTGAGGTCGTGGTCAACGGCCGGACCCTCGATGATCACTTCGGGAACGCCGTGAACCTGGCCGACATCCTGATGCCCTTCCGCGTCACGGGCACGGAAGGTCGCTATAACGCCATGGTCAAGGTGGAGGGTGGCGGGTACCAGGGACAGGCCGGCGCCATCCGTCATGGCATCGCTCGGGCGTTGCTCCAGTCAGACCCCGACGCTGCGCGCGTGCCGCTGCGCCAGTCGGGCTTCCTGACGCGCGACCCGCGCATGAAGGAGCGCAAGAAGTTCGGCCTCAAGCGGGCGCGCAAGGCGCCGCAGTACACCAAGCGCTGATGGCCGCGGCCGCCCCGGCGGCCCACTGCTACGGCCACGGACGGTAGACGTGAGCGACCCGGTCTTCGAGCGATACAAGGATGCCCTGAAACAGGGCCACCTGGCCCTGCTACGGGGCAAGCCCAAGAGCGCGCTGGAGCGCTATACCGAAGCGGCCGCTCTGGCTGATCATCGCGCCCTGCCTCACCTGAGCGTCGGTTCCGTGCTGCTTCGGTTGGGGCGACCGCAGGAGGCGCTGTCGGCATTCGATCGCGCCGTTGTGCGCGCCCCCGAAGAGGTGGCCGGCACGACGGTCGCGCGTCCGCACTGGCCGCCCTCGGGCGCCGGTCGGAGGCGGCCGAGGCGACCGCTAGGGTGGCGGCCATCGATGCGCTCATCAAGCGCCGACGTGCCGATGCCATGACCGCCTCCGAGGAAGCGGCGCGAGGCGCCGGCCCGGAAGCGGTGGTCGAATCGGCCGGGTCGGCACAGGCTTCGGGCGACATGACCAGCGCGGTCGAGCGCTTCGTGGCCGCCGCGGATCTGTACCTTGCGCTGTTGGAGACCGATGCCGCCTCTGACGCTTGCCAGCGGGCACTTGCGCTGGCACCCGGCTCACCCGCGGTCCACCTGGCCATGGTGCGCACCTACCTCGTGTGCGGCTGGCGCGAACGGGCCGTGGAGCGGCTGTTGCTGCTCGACCGGTTGCTCCAGCTCGACGATGATCCGACGGCCCGCGCGGCACTGGTCGCCACCTGTGCCGCCAATCGCGAACTCGACCCGCGCCTTGCGGCCATCGCCAGCTGACCGCTCCGCTCACCCGCTCCAGCCACCTGTGCGTGCTACGATCGGACCGTGATCGACCAGCTGCGAGACCTGGTCGAGGGGATCGAGATCGAGCCCATCGCGCTCCTCGACATCGGCCTGACCGCCCTCCTCATCTATGGGCTGTTCAGCCTGATCCAGGGCACGCGCGCGGTCCGGCTGGTGGTGGGGGCCATCCTGTTGCTGGTGGTCTACGTGGCAGCCCAGGCAGTCCAGCTGAGCCTGCTCTCGGGGATCATGGAGACAGGCGCCGTGGTCGGCCTGCTGGCCCTCGTGGTCATCTTCCAACCGGAGCTGCGCCGGGCACTGGAGCGCATCGGCCGTGTGGGCTCCATGGGCTGGGTCTTCGGCAACGCCAGTCAGCGGGACTCACAGCGTGTCCCCGCGGTATTGGCTCGGACGGCGGTCATCCTCGCCGCGGGTCGCATCGGAGCGCTCATCGTGATCGAGCGGGAGACCGGTCTCGAGGATGCCGCCGAGGCTGGCGTCATGGTCCACGCGGACCTCTCACAGGAACTGCTGCACTCCATCTTCACGCCACATGCCGCACTGCATGATGGGGCAGTCATCGTCCGGGGCGAGCGCATCGTGGCGGCCGGCGTGGTGCTGCCGTTGTCCGAGACCTCGGTCCATCGTGAGCGCTTTGGGACCCGACACCGTGCTGCCATCGGCATCACCGAACAGACCGATGCGCTGGCTATCGTCGTCAGCGAGGAGTCCGGTTCGGTCAGCCTGGTCGAGCGCGGCCGGATCCTGCGCAATCTGGATGAGGAGCGACTCCGCAATGCCCTCACGGCGCTGCTGCGCTCCAGCGACGGCGTCGGCCGCGCGGCCGTCTCCCGTGCGGTGGGTCGGGGATCGTGGGATCGTGGCTCCCGGCTTCGCCGCCTGCGATCCCGACGTGCCGCCGCGGCGCGCATCGCCGGCGACGGCCCAGTGCCGCCCAGCGTCGCCTCGGTCAGCGGCGTCCCACCCGCAGGGCGTCCGCCGGCAGCGACACCCGTGAGCAGCGGGCCGGCGAGTCGAGTCGAGTGAGGCGCTTCGTCGCCTTCCTGCTGCGCAACTGGCCCCTGAAGCTCGGCGCCGTGGCGCTGGCCACCATCCTCTACGGCGGCCTGGTGCTCTCCGAGAGCACGCTCACCTGGCGCGGACAGGTGGCCATCGACATCACGAACCCACCGGCCGAAGCCGCTGTGGGAACGATCCCCCTGCCCGCCAGCGACATCCGCTATCGCGCTCCCTTCGACGTAGCCAGCCGGCTCACCAACGGCTCGTTCGTGGCGTTCGTCGATCTGAGCGGCGTGGAGTCACAGCCTGGGGCCGTGTCCGTGCGCAGGCCGGTGCAGGTGGAAGCCATCGATCCGGCCGTGGAGATCGTGGATTTCCGACCTGAGTACGTGGAGATCCTTATCGATCCGCTGCTGACTCGGGAGATCGCCGTGACCGTTGAGGAAGGGATCATCCCCGAGCGGCTCGACGTGGGACCCGCCCAGGTAGCACCCGCCACCGTGACTCTGCACGGCGGCAGCACGCGTGTGGCCAGCGTACGTGAAGCCGTGGCCCGGGTGAGCATCGACGGGAGTGCCATCAACATCGACGAGGAGGTGGTGATCGAGCCACTGGACGACTCGGGCAACGTCGTGGCCGGCGTAGTGGTCGACCCTGAGCGCGTCCGGGTGCGCATCCCCGTGGCGCGGAGCATCGAGACCGCCACGCTGCCCGTGCGACCGATCATCGAGGGCGAGGTGGCGGCCGGCTATTCGCTACGCCCCGTCGACGTCGACCCCATCTCGGTGACGGTGAGCGGCGCTGAGACCGATGTCGGCACGCTCGGCCTCATCGACACCGAACCCATCGACATCACGGGCAGGACCGGCATCTTCGAGGTGGACGCCTCGCTCGATCTTCCACCCCAGGTCAGTGTCAGCGGTTCGGAATCCGTCCGCGTGACCCTGCACGTCGCTCCCGACCAGGGCGCGCGAACGGTTCAGGCCGGCTTGGTGCTGATCTCGACCGAGCCCCATCTGGCCTATAGCGTGCCGGCCTCCTCCGTACTGGTGACACTGGCAGGGATGCTCCCTGCGCTGGCCGCGATGGACCCCGGCGCCCTGCTCGCGACCGTCTCCGTGGCAGGTCTCGAGGCCGGCCGCCACGAGCTGGAGGTCGTGGTCGAAGCGCCGCCGGGCATGACGCTCCAAGCGGTCGAGCCGTCCGTCGTGGAAGTGGTCGTCAGCGATGCGCCCGTGCTCCAGATCTCACCCGCTCCGCTTCCGACCCCATCACCCGGCCCTTCGGTCGACGCTGACCCGATCGGCATCGAGCCCTCGCCGGGCCCGTCCCCGTCGCCCTGATGCCCCGCCTCTTCGGCACGGACGGCATCCGCGGAGTAGCCAATGGGGACCTTCGCCCGCCGCTGGCCTATGCCCTGGGCCGAGCAGCCGCCGTACAGCTCCTGGGCGGCGGCGGCGCGCTGATCGTCGGTCAGGACACGCGTCGCTCGGGGGACATGCTCGTGGCCGCCCTCGTGGCCGGCGGCACTTCAGCTGGCGCCGACGTGCACCGCCTGGGAGTCTGCCCCACGCCGGCCCTTGCGCTGGTGGCCGGTTCGGGCGCGTTCGGGGCGGGCGTCATGGTCTCCGCCTCGCACAACCCGGCGGACGACAACGGCCTGAAGGTGCTGGACGGCCATGGGCTGAAGCTGGACGATCGCGAAGAGGATGATCTGGAGGCCCTCATCTGGCGAGCCGAGGAGCTGGCCAGCCCGCCCAACGCCGGGGTGGGCCTGGCCCTGGACGCGCGGCACCTGCTGGATGCCTACGTCGACCACCGGCTGGAGCTGGCGCGCGCCGTTCGAAGCGACCTGCGTGTCTCCCTCGACTGTGCCAACGGATCCGGCGGTAGCGTGGCGCCGCGCATCCTGGCCGCGACCGGCGCCACGGTGGATGTCCACTTCGATCAGCCCGACGGCACCAACATCAATCTGGGCTGTGGCGCTACGGCGCCGACGGCCCTGGCCGGCCTGGTGCGGAGGAACGGCGCAGACGTGGGCTTCTGCCTGGACGGGGACGCGGACCGGTGCGTAGCCATCGATGAACGAGGCGAGGTGGTGGACGGGGACCAGCTGATCGGCATCATCGCCCTCGACCGATTGTCGCGCGACGCCCTCGCGGAGGGCACGGTCGTGGTCAGCATCCTCTCCAATGGCGGCCTCGTGGCGGCCATCGAAGGCGCCGGTGGACGCGTCGTTCGGACACCCGTCGGTGACAAGCACATCCACGATGCGATGGTCGTGTCGGGCGCCGGCCTGGGTGGCGAGAAGAGCGGGCACGTCATCGTGATGGAGCGATCGCGCAGTGGCGATGGCATCGTCACTGCTCTGGAAGTGCTCTCCATCATGGTGCGCAGCGGCCTGCGCCTCTCACAGCTCGCGGCGCGCGTCCCGCTCTTCCCGCAGCAGCAACGGACCATCCCCGTTCGTCACAAGGAAGGCTGGGAAGCTGACCGAGCGCTGTCCGATGCGGTGCGTGCAGCTGAGGTAGAGCTGGCCGGTCATGGCCGCGTCATCGTGCGTCCCTCGGGCACCGAGTCGGCCCTGCGCATCATGATCGAGGGCGATGATGAGGAGCGCATCACGGCTCTGGTCGACGCCCTCGGGAGTCTCGCCAGCGAGCGACTAAACTAGGCGGCCGCACCCCGACCGGTGCGGATCCGAGGGAGGCAGGACGGGCGGATGTGCGGGATCGTCGGGTATATCGGACCGCGTCAGGCGGCGCCCATCCTCCTGGAAGGCTTGGCTCGCCTCGAGTATCGCGGCTACGACTCGGCCGGCATCGCGCTGGTCACGCCCTCGGGCGAGATGTTCGTGGAGAAGCGCGCCGGCAAGCTGGCTAATCTGCGCACTGCCCTGCTCGACGCCACGCCGTCCGCGGCAGTCGGCCTGGCGCACACGCGATGGGCCACGCACGGCCGGCCCAACGACCTCAACGCGCATCCCCACATGGATTGCACCGGTGAGGTCACGGTCATCCACAACGGCATCATCGAGAACTTCAAGGAGCTGCGTGACGGGCTCGCCGCGCGCGGTCACCGGCTCGACTCGGATACCGATACGGAGGCCCTCGCTCACATGGTCGAGGAGGCGTATCAGGGCGACATCGCAGAGGCGGTCCGTGTCGCCCTACGCCAGGCTCATGGCGCATATGCCGTGGCCGTACTGCACAAGCGAGAGCCCGGCCGGCTGATCGGTGCGCGCATGAACGTGCCGCTCATCGTGGGCGTGGGGGACGGCGAGAACTTCCTGGCCTCGGATGTGGCGGCCGTGCTGGCGCACACCCGCCGGGTCATCTTCCTGGAGGAAGGCGACGTGGTCGACCTGGATTCGGCGTCGGTCACCATCACCGGCGTCGACGGTTCTCCCCGCGACCGCCTGGTGAGCCACATCGACTGGACACTGGAGGCCGCCGAAAAGGGCGGCTACGAGCATTTCATGCTCAAGGAGATGCACGAGCAACCGCAGGCCATCCGGGCGTCCGTCACGGGACGGGTGCATGACGACGAGATCCGCGCCGACGAGCTGGAGCCGGTGATGGACGCTATCCAGCGTGCCGAGCGGGTGGAGTTCGTGGCTTGCGGGAGCGCCAACTACGCGGCGGCCGTGGCGGCCTACGTCTTCCAAGCGTGGACGGACCTACCTGCGCGCTGGAACATCGGCTCTGAGTTTCGCTACAGCCCGCCGCCGCTCGATGAGCGGACGCTGGTGGTGGCCGTCACGCAGTCTGGCGAGACGGCCGACACCATCGCCCCGGCGCGGCTCGCGCGCCAGCGCGGCTGCACGCTCATCGCCGTTACCAACACCGTCGGGTCGGCCATCACCCGTGAGGCCGACGCGGTCATGTTCCTGCAGGCTGGGCCGGAGATCGCCGTCGTGGCGACCAAGACCTTCGCCACGCAGGTGACCACGCTCATCGTCCTGGCGGCGGCCGTGGCCAAGGCGCGCGGCGTGCTCGATCGGGACAGGGAGGGCGAACTGGTGCGCGCCCTGCGCGAGCTGCCCGAGAAGGCCGAGCAGGCACTGGCCATGGCCGGCAACGCGCACGAGCTGGCGCGCCGCTACGTGAACTCGCGGGGGTTCATGTTCGTGGGTCGGGGCGTGACCTATCCCGTGGCGCTGGAGGGCGCGCTCAAGCTCAAAGAAGTCTCCTATGTGCATGCCGAGGGCTACGCCGCGGGCGAGTTGAAGCACGGACCGATCTCGCTGCTTGATGCGGAGGTGCCGCTAGTGGCCATCGCCACCCGCTCGACGCTCCAGGAGAAGCTCATCAGCAACGTCATGGAAGGTCGCGCCCGCGACGCCAAGGTACTGGCCGTGGCCACGCACGGCGACGACGCCATGCTGGACCTGGCCGACGACATCCTGTGGGTACCCGATACGCTCGAGGCGCTGAGCCCCGTCCTGGCGGCCATCCCCCTGCAGCTCTTCGCCTACCACATGGCCGTGGCGCGCGGCACGGACGTCGACCAGCCTCGGAACCTGGCGAAGTCGGTCACGGTCGAGTAGTCGCCTTTGCTGGCGGGCATGCCGGTGCCTGAGGGCACCACCGAGCTGGGCATCGACATCATCAAGGTCGAGCGCATCGCCGCCGCGCTGCAGCGCTTCGGTGAGCGCTTCCAGCGCCGCATCCTGACCGAGGATGAGTATCGCTATGTCCGCGCGCGGCCGGAGACGCTGGCCGGGCGATGGGCGGCCAAGGAAGCCGTGAGCAAGGTCCTGGGGCTGGGCGTCCGCGGCGTGGGTTGGCGCGAGATCGAGATCGTGCGACTGCCCACCGGCCAGCCGACGGTGCGACTCCACGATCGTGCCCTGCGTCGCGCCGAGCAGCTGGGCATGACCCGCATCGCCGTCTCCATCAGCCACGAGCGCGATTACGCCGTGGCCATCGCCTTGGGCATCCGCACCGAGGGCGGCAGCTTCGTCTTCCCGGTGGACATGGAGGCTCGCCTCGACGACCGCGAGCGAGCCATCCTGGCGCGCATGGAGCGGATGCGCGGCAAGGAGGAAGCGTGAGCGCCTCCCGACCGCCGGAGAGGGCGCCTCTTCTCCTCGACGATCGCACGATGGCCGCGCTCATCCCGCGCCGCGACGAGCGTGCCCACAAGGGCAGTCACGGCACACTGATCATCGTGGCCGGGTCGCTGGACCACCTGGGCGCGGCATTGCTGGCCACCCAGGCAGCGGTGCGCGCCGGGGCGGGCCTGGTCTGCCTCGCGCTCCCAGCGACACTCCAGCCGCTGGCGGCGGGCCGCGTGCCAGAGGCCACTACCATGGCCCTCCCCGAGCGGTCCGCCATGGAGGTGGAACCGCAGGCCGCGGCGGAGGCGATCGCGCGTCGCGAGGCGGACGCGTTGCTGGTGGGTCCCGGCCTGCGACCAGGGGAGGGGACGGCGGCCCTGGTCCTTGCGCTCCTGCGCGAAAAAGGCGCCCCGGCAGTTCTGGATGCGGAAGCGCTGAACGTTCTGGCCGCCACGTCCGAGTGGTGGACCGCCTTCGCGCGGCGAGCGGTGCTGACCCCGCATCCGGGCGAGTTCGCTCGCCTGGACGGGTCGCCCGTGGCATCGGAGGACGCGCAGCGGTCGGCGCGTGCAGAGGCGGCTGCCACCCGCTGGGACCAGGTCGTCGTGTTGAAGGGTGCTGGCACGGTCATCGCGGCTGCCGATGGGCGGTCGGCGCGCGCCCCGTTCAAGAACCCGGCTCTAGCCACGGCCGGCACGGGCGATGTCCTGGCTGGGACCGTGGCCGCGCTGCTCGCGCAGGGTGCGGAGCCATACGACGCGGCGCGCTTGGGGGTGTACCTGCATGGGGTCGCCGCTGAACGCGCCAGCGAACGGCTGGGTGATGCCGGCCTGCTCGCTTCTGACCTGCCCTTGCTCATGGCACGCGCCCGCCATGACCTGTCTCGTGCGGTGGGCGGCGACGGAGTCGAGCGGCGCCTGGGCTTCGGCGAGCGGCTGCGCTCGTCGTGAACGCCGACGGCGTGCGACCGCCTATCGAGGAGCAGCTGCGGCAGGCGGGGTTGCCGCCGCTGCCGCGCACGGCCTGGCTGGAGATCGACCAGGACGCCCTGGCCGGCAACCTGCGCACCGTGCGTGATCTGGTCGGACCCCGCGTCGAGGTATCGGCCGTGGTCAAGGCCGATGGCTATGGACACGGCTTGGAGGTGGCAGCACGGACGTTCGTGGCGGGCGGCGCCGGCCGGCTGTGCGTGGCCACGCTCGACGAGGCGCTGGCCTTGCGTCGGGCGGGCATCACGGCGCCGGTGCTGATCCTGTTCTCCATCCCCGCGGCGGAGGTCCCCGCGGCGGCCGCGGACGGATTCGAGCTCGTGGCTGCGGACCCCGACCTGGCCATGGACATCCTCGAGGCTTGGCGGCGTCGGGATGTGGCCGGCCGCGATGTGCCCGGGCGGCCCGGCAGCGGCCGCGAGTTGCTGATCCATCTCGAGGTCGAGACCGGCCTCACCCGCGCGGGCATCAAGCCAGAACGGATCGCTGAGGCGGCAGGTGCCATCAGCGAGACGACCGGCGTACGACTCGTGGGTATCTGGTCGCATCTGGCCAGCGCCGAGGACCCGGCTGTCTCGGCGGAGCAGGAGCGCGTGCTGCTGGTCGCTGCGGCGGCGTTGTCCAAGGCAGGCATCCCGTCGCCGACGATGCACATGGCCGCCAGCGGCGGTCTCTTTGCCGGCACCAGCCGTCATCAGGGAATGGTGCGGGCCGGTCTCTGCCTCTACGGCGAGCTCGCCCAAGACCTACCCGTCAGTGCGGCCGCCGCCTCGGCGGCGGCCCTGCTGCGCCCGGCCATGACCCTCAAGGCGCGGGCTCTGCGCATCCTCGACGTGGCGCCGGGCACGGCCGTGGGATACGGCGGCCGCTGGCGCGCCGAGCGCCCTTCCCGTATCGCGACGCTGCCCGTGGGCTACGGTGATGGCTGGATCCGCGGCTACCAACCCGGTGCCTCCGCTCTTGTCGAAGGCCGGCGCGTGCCGCTGGCCGGTACGGTCGCCATGGACGCCCTGGCGGTGGACGTGACCGATGTCCCGAGCGCTGGCATGGAGAGTGAGTTCGTGCTGCTGGGCAGCCATGGTGAGGAGCGCATCAGCGCCGAGGAATTGGCGTGGCGGCGCAACACCATCTCCTGGGAGGTCCTCGTCGGTATGGCTCACCGCCTGCCCCGGGTGTACCATTCCGGACGAGAGGTGAGGGGTATCCGAACGATGGTCGGCGAGGCCCTGGTCCGCGAAGATCCCCAGGTCTGAGCGGTCCGCCCGGGCGCGGCGGCGTACGCAGAACCTCGCCGAGTTGGAGATCGCACTGCGTGAAGCTGGACGTGCACCCTTGACCGGTCCGATAGGTCAGGAGCCGGAACTTCGGGAAGAGGTCGTCGAGTTCGTGGCGCGCCAGATCCAGGTGCGCGGCGTGACGGGACCGGCCGTGATGTTCCTGGAGGCCAGCCGGCCCTACCGGCCGCTGGGCAGTCAGGCGATGCTTTTCTTCGACCCGGTACTGCGCGACCTGTTCGGCGGCGACATGGCCGAGCTGCAGCGCGTCATCGCCGACGAGACGGGCATCGAGCGGCTCATCGAGCGGCTCGAGGAGATCGACGAAGAACCCGGCTTCGACGCCTGAGCTCGCCGCCCGCCCCGTGACGGTCCCCGGGTGACGCCCGATCCGCTCTCCTTCTTCACCATCGATCACGGCACGGCCTCGACCGCTGCCGCCCTGATCGCACCGGTCGGTGGGCGGTTCCGTCTGCTGGCCGCCGCCACGGCGCCCCGTGGCATAAGCGTCGAAGCCATCCTTGGCGACCTGGTAGGGCGCGTCCGCGCGACGGAGCCGACGCTGCTCGTGGCAGCTGACGATTGGCCCTCGTGGGCTAGGCTGGAAGTGGCCACCTTTCGTCCGCTGCGCGTCGTCTGCGCGGCCGGCAGTGAGGACCGCGCCGACGAGCTGGCGCGCGCCTGCCGAGTCGCTGGCTGGGAAGTGGCCGCGCGCTTCGCGGGACCGCGAGTCGATGCGCTGTCCCTGACCGAGGCATGTCTCGACCGGGCCGTCAGCGTGGTGGCCCTGGCCGGAGGCGAGCCGCCAGCCCCCGACGAACGAGTCGGGATCGCCCTCCTCGCACCCATGGTCGCCGCCGCGCTGCAGCGACGGCCCGACTTGCGCGTCGTCCTCTCCGGCGGAGCGTCGGGCTGGGCCGATCCCTTCCCCGCCGAACGGGTGGCGCACGCGCCTACGACCGGACCCGAACTGCGTGGCGGCTCCGCCGGCGCGGCACGCTTCTTCTTGGAACTCGCCGCGCGCTGGGGCTCGAGCGCGTCCGGCGTTCAGCTGCCTGACGGGCGGCAGGCGTTCACCGTCGGCGCCGCCTCGCTGGCCACCCTGCTCGACCGCGCCGTGGATGCCGTCGACGTGGGCCACGCGGCCGGACTCCGGGCGGTCGCCACTCCCGATGGGAGCGTGGAGTGGGTGCTGCGAGCGGACGCGGCCCTGGTACCCAGCCAGGCGATGACCGACGACGACGAGGCGGACACCATCTTGCGCTGGTGCGCGCTCGATGCGGAGCACTTCGTCCTGCGCGACCGGATCCGGAACCTGGGTCTCGCGCCATGGCGCGAAGCGGCCGGGGATGGCGCGCGCCTCCGCCTGGCCGCTCTGCGCGCTTCGCTCGTCCGTCTCTCGAGCGCGTGGACCGGCGGCCATCCCGAGGCACCACGCGAGCGACGTACGGCGGCCACGCGGCGGCGCTTTTCGAGCGGCATGGGCCTGAGCGGCTCCGGAGCAAGGATCGGCAGGTCCTCTGCGACAAGGGGAGCCACCGCCGTACCAGACCTCGTCGTGGCTTCGGGAGGGGCGTTCGCCGCGGTGCCTGCGCCCATCGCCGCCTTGGCCCTGCTTGACGCGTTGCGACGACCCGGCGCTCGGACGCTGCTCTGGGACCATGCGCGCCTGCTCGGGCCACTGGGCACGCTGGAGGAGGAGTCCGATCGCCGCCGGCTGATGGCCGACCTGCTGGACGACGCATTCGTGCCGCTGGCCAGCGCCCTCGTGGCGGGCGGACTGCACCATGGCCGTCCTGCCACCTTGCGCGTGACCAGCCCGGTGGGCTCATCTGAGTCGTCGCTGGCCGCCGGCTCGCTGCGGACGATGGACCTGCCGCCGGGTGTCACGGCACGCGTGGAGATCGAAGCCCGCGATCCGGTCATGGTCGGCGTCCGTGCCCGTCACGTGGCCATGGACCTGACTGGGGGGCTGGCAGGCATGCTGGTCGACGGGCGCGAGACGCCACTGCGCCTTCACGAACGTGCTGATCGGCGCCGCGCCCAGCTGGACGGATGGGAGCGGGGCCTCTGGGCCGGCCTCGAGCCATGACCGGGGAGGCGCTTCCCACTCCGCCCCGAGCGGCCGCTCCGGCGTCAGCAGCCGGATCCGCTCCCGCGCTGTTCGTGAGCGGCCGCACACCCGCCGGCGGGTCGCCGCTCTGCTGGTTCAGTCTGGGACCGGCCGACCGGCCATCGGTCGGCGTGGGCGATGTCGTGAGCGTGGGCGACGCCCTGTTCGAACGGACCCGCGATGTACACCTCTTGGAGTCGAGCCGGGTCAGCCGTGGGGATCTGACACCAGGCGCAGCGGTGGATCCGGCCGACCATCTCGACTCCGCCGCCGGGCGGCCCCGCGCCCGGCTGAGTGACCGCGCGACCGTGCTCTTCCGCGGTACGGAGGGCCGGCTGCGCCTGGCCGTGGGCCGGGCCGCGGACCATGCCCTGTCGGTCGTGAGCGGCGTGGTGGAATCGGTCGATGGACGGGGCATCGCGATCCGCGCCGAAGGAGACGGTCTGCCGGGTGCCATCCGCTGGGGCCGGTCGGTGCGCGGCAGGTTGATGCTCGGTGTATCGACGCCGGACGGAGACCTGCGGGCCTCTGCCATCGATGTGGCCGCCGCTGGTTCGATCGTGGTGGCCGGTGCCCGGGTCGATATCGAGGCCATCACTCGTGCCCGAGCCCTGGGCGTGCGGGGCGTCATCTGCGGCGGGCTGATGAGCAAGGTGCTGCGGCAGCTGGAGGCCTCGGACGCGCG
>Ga0136627_1000256_pt1 | contig 18865 bp, 24 predicted proteins | sample AntDrymUQ4892206_2_FD_104652 | JGI IMG/M metagenome (GOLD analysis project Ga0136627, IMG submission 104652) | Polar desert sand microbial communities from Dry Valleys, Antarctica - metaG UQ489 (22.06) | ecosystem: Environmental > Terrestrial > Soil > Desert | place: Antarctica: Dry Valley... | reverse complement strand
TGGTCTGGTTCTCGGCATATGGACTCCTTTCTGGGACTCTATTGTCCCAAGCTTCAAGGTGTCCGCCAAACCGACCTAATCCCGTTCTTCTCGGAAATACAAGACCCGATCTAGGTCCTACGGTAGACCTCTCGCCGGTGAGCAACACGATAGACTGTTACCTCTCGGTTTTCTTCGTCCACGAGGTATAGAGTCCGGTAATCTCCTACCCGGATTCGGTACCCATCCCGCCCTTTCAGCTTGGTTGATCCGACCGGATGCGGGTCGTCACCAAGGGCCAGGATTACGGCCAGGACTCGATCGTGTACTTCACTGTCTAGGCGCTCAAGCTGACGGTCAGCCCGGCTAGTCGTGTATACCGAGTAGGGGTTACTCTCCACGCAGACGGCGAAGAGTCCGGGTCTCGGAGCCGCTTTCCAGGTCCGCTACAGCTTCATCGTGGGCCGCGATGTCGGACAACTCCTCTTGGGCTTCGATCAGTGCCTCATACTCGTCTATTGGAAGCACCACGGCGGTACGGTGTCCCTCTTCGTCTGTTAGGTATCGCTCCATAGATCAACTCTCCTGGTGGTCTGTAATCCTGTCCAGTATATCCGAGCGTGAGATAGTCCACTCCCAAACATATCCTCCCTCTGCTCATCGTCTCCGGGATGATCGCATGCTTCCGGAGGAAATCGTACGGTGAGCGGCCTTGAAAACAACTTCGAGCACCGCAAATAGCCTACGAAGTTGAAGTCCCACATACGCTCGGAAAAGAGACGGACGCAATGAATGCTTGCAGTCTGGCGATGCTGTTCCTATCGTGCATCCTTTGCCGTCTCAAAATCTTGATCTCAGCAATGGCAGTATGGGTTGCGACGTGAGACGATGTGGTCATGGACGTTGGTTATGCGAGGGTCTCGAAACGGGAACAGAACCCGGAACTGCAAAGAAACGAACTCGAGGCGGCCGGGTGCGAGAGAATATTCGAGGAGAAGATATCCAGCAGGGTGGAGTCGAGCCAGCTCAACACTGCTCTGGACTACCGTAGGGAAGGTGACACCCTTGTGGTCTGGAGACTGGATAGGCTCGGCGGGTCGATCAAGGACCAGAAGCTCCTTGATCGACCCGCTGCAGGAGGGGTATAGGGTTCAGGTCTCTGAGGGAATCCCTCGACACGACCACACCGGGTGGGAAGCTCGTCTTCCACGTTTTCGCATCCATCGCGGAGTTCGAGCGGGACGTGATCCGGGAGAGGACGATGGCGGGGCTGGAGGCGGCGCGGAACCGGGGCCGCAAGGGCGGGAGAGAGCCGGCGATGGATCGAAAGAAGATCGCGCTGGCCTCGAAGCTCATGCGCGACCGGGAGACGCCCATAACAGACGTGTGCGAGGCGGTGGCGGTCTCCAATGCCACGATCTACCGTTACCTGCAGCCGGACGGGACGCCACGGAAGAGGGGAGAGTCCTAGAGTCGCCGGTCCCGCTTTCCTTGCTCCCCAACCCTGATAAGGATCAGGACATCCTCAGGGTAGCACTCCCCGGCGTCCAGGCGAGTGGCCGGCGATCTTCGTCATTGACTACGTATCCGCCGATGGTGACGTCTACGACGAGGGACTTGCCTTCGTGCTCGATTTCGACCTCCTCACGGATGCGCTCCTCATAGATTGCGCGGCCGAGTTGAGGGCGGGAGATGCCCGAGGAGTTCGGCAAATGGGAGACCACCTACCGGCCCAGCCGCCACGAGCTGTGAGTGAAGCAGGGCTTCTGGCAGCGCAGGCCGTAGTCATAATGCGTTTACACATATCCGTCGAACTTTGGCGGAATTGGCGGAGATCGTGAGTGCCGTGAACCCTATTTATATGCGGCGTTTGGGTAACGATAAGACATTTTGGAGTCCATTTTGCCACCACCCTGATGGATATGTGTAACGGACCAATGGCGCGGTCTGGCCCTCCGGAGTACCATGGACTCAAATCCTCAGCGTTCCTAAATGGTGGGTCTAAAAGCACCGCCATCCCAGAGGGATTCTTCCGTGTCAGGAAACCCGCACTCCAGCCGCCGGCCGAATCGTGATTGTGGCTGGAGTTGTCTTCATACGAAGTTGCAGGAATTTATTCTATGAACTACTTATCGTAACCGCTTCGACTTCCGAAACTACAGCGTCTTCATGAAGTTGCATCGCTCGATCCCGCGAACTGAATCCCGCAACCGGCAGTTGTGACGGTTCGGACACGATCGTAAGAAACAGACGTTCGCGGTTCGGCGGGGTCGGCAACCCGAACCCCTCCCCGCAGGGCCAGCACGGCCCTTTTCTTCGCGTTTCTCGCGGCGTTCACTCCGCGAGAAATCTTAAGTCCGCAGTATGCGCAGGAATGCACCCGGACGGAGAGGTCCTTGTGGACCACTTCTCCGCATATCCCGAGCACTCCTGCGCCGCATTCTTGGCCTCGACCTCCACGTAGACGCCACCAGCCTTCTCAGCTTTGAAGCGCAACATGTGGAGGAGTTCGGACCACGCCGCGTCTAACACCTTTGCTCTCAATGGTTTCAAGCCATCGCCGGACGCCATCCCACGAACGTCGAAGCGGTTCGCGAAAATCTGACCGTAGCGATCCACGAGTTCACGCGAGAGCTTGTGCAGGCGATCTCTGCGCGAGTCGCGGATCTTCTCGTGCTGCCTGGCGACGAGGATACGGGCCTTCTCGCGCCGGCGGGAGCCCTTCTTCTTGCGCGAGAGGCGTCGTTGGCGCTTCGCGAGCTTGCCTCGGTGGCGCTCGAAGGTCTTGTGGGGCTCGTAGACCTTGCCGCAGTCGGTCGAAAGGTAGGCGGCCAGCCCCGGATGCAGCCCCACGGATTCCTCGATCCAGGGATGCTCGGGAACCTCATAGCCCTTTACATCCCAACCAAAGATCGCGTACCAACGCCCGGAACCCTCGCGCTTTATCGTGACGCGCCTGACGGCCGCGTTTTCGGACAGAGGACGGTGCATCCTGACCCTGACGCCCGACAGGCCCTTGAAAGAGAGCCTGCCGAACCGTCCATTACCATCCCAGACGACCTTGAATTCCCTAGAGCGAGGCACGGTCAGGGACTTGTAGGCTCCCGTTGCCTTCGCCCTGGGATAGCCGGGGTTCTCCTTCGCCTTGACTCGCCTGAAGAATCCCCTGAAGGCGAGATCCGTGCGTTTCAGGACGTTTTCGAGAACCCCGGACGAGATAGCGGCGTAGGCGGCGATCTCTTTCTTTAGGCCCGGCAGCCACCTGCATTGTTCCGCGTAGGTGACGCGCAGACCCGCCCGCTCGTAGATGCCTTTGCGCTTCCAGAGCGCTTTGTTATAGAGGCGCCGGCACAGCTCCATCTGCTCCAGAAGGATGGTCTCCTGCTTCTTCGTGGGATAGAGGCGGTAGCGGTTGCAGCGCCGCAGCGTGAAGGGTTTCCCCCTGCGGTCGAGTATCCGCGTTGCGGCGGTTTCCTCGGCGGTCTTGAGGGTCTCCTCGATCACCTCGGGCCGCGCCCGCCCTTCTTTCTTATGCTCTCGACGCTTGTCAAACGCACCGTTTCTTCTCCTCGGAGCCGTTCCTGCGACCTGAGTGTAGACCTTCCGCTCTACTGGAAGGTCAAGGCTATGCCGAGTAATTCCCTGAACATCCACTCGGAGAGAGGCCGTGGATATCGTCCCACAAGCATTCCTTCGAAAGCTCCGCCGGGCCACCGCGCGGCGCCGTAGCGATCCGCGCTCGGGAAGATTCATGGCATACGCCGTGGCATCTCCGTGAACGGCGATGACGAGTCCCGAAGGCTCCAAAGGTACCCGAGGCTGACATCCCACGGTCGGCGCAGCCAACGTATCAAGGGAATGTTCCGACGGGGCGCACGATCGCGTGGCGCTTCACAGGCTAACTCGTGTCCGCTAGCAGCAGGACGCTTCGGTGCAGGAGACAGCGCCTCGCGTCAATCCTTTCGCTGGCCCAGGAACCTTTTTTTCAGCCGATTGGATAATAGGGAGACAAGCACGAAGAATATCGCCGCTATACTCAGGTATATGGACGCTTTTGCGAGGCCCGCGCTCGCTAGGGAGCCGCCCGCGAAGGCATAAATGGCTACTCCCGGGGTCATGCAGATCGCGGAGGCCGTTATGTAGGTGCCCAGCTTAATCTGAGTGATTCCGTAGGCGTAATTCTGGAGATTGAATGGAAAGAGGGGCACGAGGCGGGTGACCACGAGTATCCTCCAGCCCTGTCTCTCGACCTTCTCATCCAACCGCTTGAGACGTTCGCTGCCTTCCGCCCAGGACTCTACCGCGCCCCGAGCTACGTATCTTCCGGCGAGGAACGCCAGGGTAGCTCCTGCGGTGGCCCCGTCCAGAGCCCACACGGTTCCCCAGAAAGGGCCGAAAGCCAACCCGGCGATGAGCGTCAGGGGGGTCCCCGGGAGGAAGGCCACGGTCGCTGCGGCGTAGACGATGATGAAGATCAGGGGCGCGGCAGGCCCGAGGCTCTCGATCCAACCTTCCAACCGCCCCACTTCCTCCAGGCTCAGGTACTCCGCCAGCCCCGTAACCCGCGTGGCTGTGGCGAGCGCACCCAGGAGCGCGGCGGCTCCGACGAGCTTGACCAGCAGCCTCTTATTCACGGGTTTCATGGCTCCTTCCGGAGCTCATCTCTTGTATGCGATCAAGGCCGATTCCGACTGCGATGCGGCGCGGCCATTCGCAGGCGGAGGCCGAGCTTTCGTGATCCTCGACTTCGACACGGACTCCGCAACCGCGGATCCCGAGGAGCCGACCCGTGCTCGATTGTGACTGGAAGAAATGATAGGATACCAATGTAGCGAACTAGGAGGAGATGGAATATGGAAGAGGCGAAACCAGGCAAGATGAAGGCCACGTTGAAACGGCTGTCTCCGGGCGCGGCGTTTTGCGCGGCGCCGGCGGGCGGCGTCGGCGGGGCGGACGTTTCCGGCTCGCTCGGAGGCGGGACGATGGGGGCTGCGGAGCTATTCGGCAGCATCACGTTCGCCGAGGCTTTCCCTCTGACGCTGGCGTTCGCGGCGTTCCTCGCCGTCGGGATGTGGATGTTCCGCCGCTGGGGAAACACCCCCGCGCCGCAGGCTCCGCTGGAAGAACCACCCGTTGTGGAAGCCACCGAGGCCTGCGAGGAAGAGCGGGAGCGCGAACTCGTAAACGTCTAGGTTCGACCGCATGGCGAAGGGGCGGGAGTAAATCACCTCCCGCCCCTTTTCGCGTTCTTCTCAAGTCACGTTGGGCGCGCTCGCCCTCGCCGTCGCTCTCTGGGTGACGGCGTGGACGAGGCCCGCGACGATGATCAGGATGGCCGAGAGAAGCGAAAGATAGGCCGCGAAGCCGATATCCGCGCCGTCCCCGAACGGCGGCTCGATGATGCGGAAGAAGATCCGGTACGTCGAGAGGAGTCCCAGGAAGGCTATCAGCCCTCCGAAAGCCATCGGGTTCAACGGCGACTTCCCACGCGACGCATACCATGCCAGAGCGGCGACCGCCACGGTGAGTCCGAGGACGATGCTGCTCGTGTGCGGCGATGGCAGCCAGCCGCTCCAGTACGTCTCGCCGCCGGTGTCTGCGGGGGTGATGTAAAAGGTGAAGAAAGTGTAACCGAAGACGAATTGCCCTATCGCTCCCAGCGCCGCTAAACCGAGCCAGGGTGTCATTCCGGTCTGGGAGCGTGCGATCCAGGATCTCGCCTGCGTATTTCGGGCCGCGGGGCTGAAGGCGTGGAGGAAGCCGCCGACCGCGACGAGGAGGCATCCGATGAAGCCGATCCAGATCCCCGGCAAGAGCTGCGCGTCCACGGCCTGGGACGGCAGGCAATAAAACAGGCATCCGCCCCCGATAATGTCCGAGTTCGACGGGACGAGCCCATCGAAGGGAGGCACGATCATCCGGTACCCGAGCTGCAAGGTCGCGAGCGAACCCACTATCCCGACGAACAGGCCGATGCCGCGTCCGCTTATCGGGTTGCGCCCGATGGCCGTCAGAACGAACAACGCGACCGCTACAAGGGCTGAAAGCACGAGGAGGTCCGAGGCGTGCGGGATGCCGAACCACGCGTCCCTCACCTCCCCCTCGAAGATGTAGAAATCGGAGGTTATCGCGTAAAGCTGCAACGCCGCCCCAACCACCGTCAGTCCCAGCCAAAGCGTTATCTTTCGCATAGCGTTTCGGGTTCATCGAAGGAAACCATCCCCGATGATCCCTAACCTCCCATCGTGTCCACTCGACAATTTTCCCTACGTTCCAGTATACAGGAACCCCGAAGTTCCATGCATCCCATATCGAAAAACGGGTGGTTTTCGAGGCGTGCGCGCGACTTTTGAAACTTTCCTTTACATTCCATCTAACTAGAAGGTTTACAATGGGGTGTGCATTATGAAAAGGGGTTCTTTTGCCAGGCGCGGAATTGAGGATCGGAGAGGTGGCAAAGCTGGTTGGGATGCCGACCAAGACGCTTCGTTACTATGAAGAACTGGGGCTTCTTTCGCCTTCGCGGCAGGAAGGTTCGGGTTACAGGGTCTTCGGGTGGCGCGAGCTGGAGCAGATCGAGTTCGTGAGGCGAGCGAAGCTCATGGGGCTTTCGCTCGACCAGATCCGCACCCTCGTCGTCATAGCCGAAGACGGCGCGCAAAGCGGCGTCCTCCACCACCTCGAAGACATGCTCGACGTGAAACTTGAGGAGACCGAACGCACCCTCGAAGAACTCCGCGCCCTCCGCGAGAGCCTCATCGAATACCGCGACCGCGTGGCCGTGGCCGAAGAAGAGAACGTCTGCCGCTGCGCCGAACGCGGCAAGGACGAATTTTGCGGCTGCGTCTCCGCCGCGACGGAAGGGGTGGTGCCGCCCATGATGCGGGTCGTCCGAGAGAACGGAGAAGCGAAAAAGGTCGGAGAGGCGTGTCGGTGCGGATGTTGTGATCCCACACCGAGCGTTGTTTCGTAGTAAATGATACGAAGGGAGAGCTTATGAAACTGGCAATCGCAGGAAAAGGCGGCTCGGGGAAGACGACCATCTCGGCGACTTTGGCGCGGCTTCTTGCGCGGCGCGGAAGCCACGTGATGGCCGTGGACGGAGACCCGAATCCGAACCTCAGCGTCGCGCTCGGCATGAGCCGGGAGCAAAGGGAAAGCCTCATGCGCGTCCCGAAGGACATCATGGAGATAAAGGAGGAGGGCGACACCCGAAGGCTCGTCATGACCCGTCCCGTCGAAGACGTTACTTCCGAGTACGCGGTCGAGGGGCCGGACGGGGTGAGCCTCATGGTGATGACGGGTGTGGATCACGCCGGAGCCGGGTGACTGTGCGCGGCGCACGCTCGTGTGCGCGGCCTGCTCGGTGAGCTGGCGACGGGAAGCAACGGGGAAACCGTGACCCTCACGGACATGGAAGCCTCCATCGAACACATGAGCCGCGCCACCATCCGCCACGTGGACGCGATGCTCATGGTTACGGAGCCATACTTCCGGTCGCTGGAGACTGTGGGAAGAATGGCTCCTCTGGCGAAGGAGCTTGGCATCGAGCATGTATGGGCGGTCGCCAACAAGGTGCGGAGCGAGCGGGATGAGGAGATCATCCGCTCGTATTGCGGGGAGCATGGCATCGAGGTCGGCGGCGTGGTGCCGTGGGACGAGGCGATTCAGGAAGCGGATCGGGAGGGACGAGCACTTATGGACTACGAGCCGGCCGCGCCGGCGGTCGGCTCCATCGAGCTAATAGCCGATCTTCTCGAAGGGCAAACGATGGGCAACGGGAGAGGAGGCCGGGCATGACGATCCAGACTCCCGCAGTCGGCGTCGAAACACCGCCGGAGCGGATTCAGGAACCGGAGGCCGAGCGGAGAAGGGTTCCGGAGGGGCCGGTCAAGGTCGTCCACGCTTTCTGGCTGGCGGGGATGAGCTGCGACGGGTGTTCGATCTCCGCGACCGGGGCGACGAACCCGAGCGTCGAGGATCTTATGACCGGGAGCATCGCGGGCCTTCCGAAGGTCGTCCTTCATCACCCGGTTCTTTCGGTGGAGGTCGGGGACGAGTTCATCCATCCCTTCGAACTCGCGGCTAAGGGCGAACTCGACGCTCCGTATGTGTGCATATACGAAGGCTCCATCGCCGACGAGCGCATCGCCGCCGAGAACGGCGGGTATTTCTCGGCGATGGGGGATCAAGTTATCGAGGGCGGGGATCGGCCTTTCCCGACCGCCGACCGGATGGTGGAGATGGCTCCGGGAGCGGCGGCGGTCATCGCGATCGGTACGTGCGCGACGTGGGGCGGCATCCCGGCAGCGGCGGGGAACCCGACGGGTTCGATGAGCGTGATGGATCGTCTCGGGAAGGACTTCCGGAGCGCGCTCGGACTTCCGGTCATAAACATTCCGGGCTGCGCCCCCGTGGGGGACAATTTCACGGAGACGGTGGCGGCGATCCTCCTATTTTTGCAGGGCATGGGGCCGCTGCCGGAGTTCGACGAGCTTGGCCGTCCCGCCTGGCTGTTCAACGAGACTGTCCACCGCGGATGCACCCGCGCCGGATACTACGAGGAGGGCGTGTTCGCCGAGGACTACGGCGACAAGGAGTGCCTCGTCGAGGTGGGCTGCTGGGGGCCGGTTGTGAATTGCAACATCGTCTCCCGCGGGGCGCAGTCGCACATGGGCGGCTGCATGGCCGCCGGCGGGCCGTGCATCGGATGCACCATGCCGGGCTTCCCGGACAAGTTCGCGCCGTTTTACAAGGCTCCGCCGGGGTCGGCGGTTTCGAGTGCCGCTTCGCGGACTGTGGGGTTCGGGATGCGGCGACTGCGGGCTTTGAGTAACCACAACGTCAGCCGCGAAGTCCGGTGGGACGAGCTTTACGGCGGAGAGGTTCCGAGCGGCTGGGGCAATGTGGAGAAGCCCAGCCTTCTCGACAAGACGGTCCACTTCTTCTACGAGAAGCTCCAGTTCAGCGGCTCGAAGAAGCCCGGTCGGGACGACTCGGACAAGTGGGCGACGGACAGGCCGTCCCGAGTCAGGGGCATGGACGCTCCCCACGACGTGCGGGAGACCGAGGGGAGGGAGTGAGCCGATGACCGACGCGCAGCTTTACTCGACGTGGACTATCGGACTCGTCATCGGGGCGGTCGTGGTTCTCCTCGCGGCGGCCCTCCTCATAGCCATCATCATCGTCGCCCGGCGCATCCTCACCCACGCCGGACAGGCTCTCGAAGCCGCCGAGCATATAGCCGAGGACACCAAAATAATCTGGGCGCTCGCCGAAACCAACGAGGTCGCCGGAGAAATCCTCGAAACCGCCGAGAGCATCGAGGAGCGGGGGGCCGGTATCTCCGGCGCCCTTCACGGTGAACGCTCGCCGACCGGAGGAGGCCGGACATGACGATCGCGCTGGTAAGCGAAGGGGCGGCCTATCTCGTGTGGGGGGTTTCGTTGGGACTCGGGGTTGTGGTGATCGTGGTCGTGGCGGTTTTGCTCACGCTCATCGTTCGCACGGCGAAGCAGATAGAGGAAGGGGTCTCGGGAATCTGGACGGTGGGGCAGCGGATAGCGAACAATACGGTTCATATTCCCATGCTGCATCGGACGAATCAGGTGGTGGATGGGATTCTGGAACGGGCGGGTGGCATTGACGGGGCCACGGCGGCCATCGAGGAGCATGCGCTCGACTGTCCCATGTGACCGCAGTGCGTCCTCGGTCGAGGACAAGGAGACTTGAGATGACCGTGCTTTTGATGACGCTTTCGGCGCTCGGGGTGGTCGTGCTTTTCGGGGCTTTGGTTTTCTATTTGATCCGGATAATCGAGGCTCTCGAAAGCATCGGCGGCTCTTCGCCTCGGGGTTACAGCCACGGGACGAGCTATCTCAGCAAGATCGCTTTCGGCCTCCGCGCCATCGAGAAGGAGACGAGCCACCTCGGGCTGGAGGTTACCCGGCTCAACGAGGGACTCACCCAGGCGGCGGGGGGTTTGAAAAGCATAGACGGCCATCTCGTGCGGACCATCGAGGCCGCCGGGCGGCAAGGGGAGGAGGAATAGTGGAGATACCGGTAGCCGTATATGTGATCTGGTGGGCAACCCTCATAGTCGCGGTGGTGGTCGTGCTTCCGCTGGCCGTGTATTTGCTGAACCGCGCCTTGAATGCCGCGCGCGAGATCGAACGCTACGCGGCCAAATCTCTCGAAGCCGGGGTGGGCATAGCCGGGAACACGGCGAACATCGAGGCACTGGAAGACACCATCTCCGTGGCGACGGACATTTTGGGAACGGCTGGGAGCATCGAGGAGCATACCGGGGCCATCGAGGGAGTGTTCGAGGCCCGGACGGGGAGGGCGACATGATCCTGACTTATCTGACGCTGGCGGCGATAGCCATAGTCGTCCTTGTGCTTGTCGTCTATCTTGTGGGGATTGCCTATTATTTGAATCGGGCGGACCAACATTTGGTGAAGCTCGTGGGGGGATTGCAGGCGATTCAGGGACACGCCCGGCCTTTGCCGGAGCATCTCGGCACCATCAACGGGGCGTTGAAGGCTCTCCGGGGGGATTTGCAGGAAACCGATCGGCACCTCGAAGGCGTCGGCAAAATGCTGGAACGGGAATAGGGGGGCTTATGTGCTTTAAGAATCTACCGGTGGAGTTCGACGCCGAGGGGCAGCCGTATTTGAGGGAGGATGTCCGCGACCCGTATGGTATGGAGCGGAGTCCCGATTTGAACGGCGGCGCGGTAAGCACCCTCACTCGGGATCAGATCGAGGACTTGCTGGAGCGCAACGGACACATCGAACAGAAAAACTACGACCCCGTAACTCGCGTGGCCGGGGCGCTGGCGTTCCACACCGTGGTGGATCTCGAAGAGCGGAAGGTTCTCGAAAGCCGCTCCGTCGCCACGCTCTTCCGGGGGTATGAGATCATCATGATGGGCCGCGACCCGCGCGACGCCATTTACATAACCAGCCGGGCGTGCGGGGTGTGCGGCGGGACGCATTCCGGGACGGCGGCGCTCGCCACCGAGATGGCCGTGGGCGTAAAGCCGCCGCCGATGGGGATCGTCATTCGGAACATGCTCTCGGTCCTCGAATACCTCCTCGACCTCCCGCTTCACCTCTTCCTTTTGGCGGGGCCGGACTATTCGGAGTCCATCATTCGAAAGACGAACCCCGAGTTGTGGGCTTCGGCGGAGAGGACCGAGGCGCCGCACGCGAACGTGCATGGGTACGCCACCGTCGGGGAGATCATGGTGGACATGAACGCGCTGACCGGCAAGCTGTATCTTGAGGCGCTCCACATGACGCGGGTCGCCAAAGAGGCGTACGTCTTGATCGGCGGCAAGTTCCCCCATCCGCAGACGATGGTGCCGGGGGGCGTGAGCGCGACGGTGAACATCTCGACCTTCAACGAGATATACCTCCGTTTGCAGCAATTCTTCGACTACTCCAAGAAAGTCGCGGCGATCTACGACGACATCTGCGACTTCTTCTACGACGCCAACCCGGAGTACAAAAGCGTCGGACGGACGCAGGCGAACCTCATAGACAACGGTGTCTGGGACGACCCATACGCTTACGACTCGACCTACGAGAACTGCAACGAGTGGGGCGAAAAACGGTGGGCCACGCCGGGGGTCATAATTGACGGCGAGCTTGTGACGACGAAGCTCCAGAACATCAACCTCGGGTTGGAGGAGTTCATAGACCACTCCTTCTACGAGGGCTGGGACGGCCAGAGGTTCGCGACGGACCCCGCCGGGGCGCCTTTGAGTCCCCATCATCCGTGGAACAAGGAGACCAAACCGCGTCCGCAGGCGACGAACTGGCGGGAGAAATACACATGGTCCACCTCTCCCCGGTGGGATCGGCAGGCGATGGACGCCGAATGCACTGCCCGGATGTGGACGACGGCCCTGGCACAATTGCTGCCGGAGAACCCGTACATCGAGGCCACGGGACACAGCCTCAAGCTGCTTTTGCCGGAGGGCAAGGAGCCGGAGATGGAACTCGAGTGGCACGTGCCGGAAGTCTGGAACGCCCTGGAGCGCAACCGGGGCCGGGCTTATTGCGTGGCATACACGGCGCTCGTCGGGCTGAACACGTGGTTGCAGGGGATGGAGTTGATGAAGGAGGGGAAGACGGAGGTCAGCACGAAGTTCGAGATCCCGAAGGACCAGCGTCTCGGGGTCGGGTTTTGGGGAGCCGGGCGCGGCTTCGTGAGCCACCACCTCGAACTCGACGGCGGAGTGGTGACGAACTACCAGATCATCACCCCCTCGACCTTCAACGCCTCCCCGCGCGACCCGTGGGGAACACCGGGCATGTACGAGACCGCTGTGCTGAACACCCCCATTCTGGAGACCGGCTCCGGGGGCTTCCAGGGGATAGACGTGCAGCGGACCATCCGCTCCTTCGACCCGTGCATGCCATGCACGACGCACGTCCACACCGATGAGGGAGTCATCACGCGCGAGGTCAATACATGCGCTTGCGGAGCGGACGATTAAGTGATCCTCGTCGCCGGCGTTGGATACATGCACTTGAGCGACCTCTCGTTCGGCCCCATGATGGTGGAGCGGTTGCAGACTATGGACTGGCCCGAGGGGGTTCGGGTGGAGGATTTCAGCTACGGGCCGATGGCGATACTCGAATGGTTCGAGGAGAGTCCGGGGAAGAGGTTCGACCGCGCCATCTTCATCGGGGCCGAGGAGCGCGGTCGGGAGCCGGGGACTCTGTCCGCCTACGAATGGCTCGCGGAGCTTCCCCCGCCGGAGGAAATTCAGGAGCGCGTGGCGAACGCGCTGGTCGGCGTTATGAGTTTGGAGAATTTGCTCTTCATCGCGCAGCATTTCGAGGTTCTTCCCGTCGAGACCTTCGTGGTGGAACTTGAGCCGGTGGATCTGGAATGGGGTATGGAGTTGAGTCCGCTGGGCGAGCGGCGAATGGAGAAGGCCATAGCCTGGATCCGCCGCGAGGTTCACTCGGGAGTCAAACACGTCGGCAACGGTCGACGCGAGGAGGTGCCAAAGCGAAATGAATGACAATGACAACCCATCATTCGATCCCATAGAGGCATTGCGCTGCCGGGACGACATCCTGCAAGCTATGTACTGGATGCGCGGCGAGGGTCTCGGGGAGGAGGCCGACTCCGGGACTTTGTCGAGCTTCCTTGCCGTGGACGAGGAGCTTCTTAAAGAGCAACTCGAGATACTGGCGGAGGAGGGCCATCTCGAAGAGTCCGACGGACGATACCGTCTCAGCGAACTCGGCTCGAAAGAAGGCGGCCGTCGTTTCGCCGACGAGTTCTCCGGGCTTCAAAACTCGGCCCACGGAGACTGCGGCCCCGACTGCCCGCATTGCCGGGGCGTCTCGCGCGACAGTTGCGTACATTGCGCGGACGATCTCGTAGTCAGCGAAAGACCCGATGGCTGACCACTCCCCGAAGAAAGAACTCCCCATGGTGCAACCGGCCCCCGCCGAATTCCGGCACTTGCTGGAATGGATCGGAGCCGGGCTGGAACGAATGGAGGGGATCGAGGACGAACAGGCTCGCGAGGAAGTCTTCGCCCTTTTGGAAGGCATAGACATCCTCCACCGCCAGGCTCTGGAACGGCTTTTGGAATTCGGAGGCCGCGAACTCGTCGAGCGGGTATCGCGGGACCCGGTGGTACACACCCTTCTTGAGATGTACGATCTTCCGGCCCCCGACGAACGGGCGCAGGTGGAGCATGCCTTGCAAAGCGTCTATCCGTACTTCGAGTCTCATGGCGGCAAGCTGGAGGTTCTTGGCGTGGAAGAGGGGCGGGTTCGGGTGCGCCTTTCGGGTTCCTGTGAGGGTTGCCCGGGGACGGCGACGACCCTCGGACGGGTGGTCGAGGAGGCTCTGCGTGAGGGGTTCCTCGGTTTTTCGGAATTGGTCGCGGAGGAACCGCCGCCCCCGATTCGAGAGAAGCCGATACAGCTCGGTCGCCGTCCGATGCGCCGTCCGCGCTGGGTTTCGGTGGGGCGGATGGAAGACCTCGCATCCGGCGAGATGAGATCATTGCAGTCCGAGGGCGCGTCCCTGCTTCTGGCTCGCCTGGATGGTGAAGTCTACGCTTACCGGGACGGCTGTCCGCCGGGGAGCATGCTCACGCTGCGTATGGGACGAATGGAAGGGGCGACGCTTATATGTCCCTGGCACGGCTGCCGCTACGACATCCGGACCGGCAAGCGCGAGGACGCCGAAGGCAGTCTCCCGGTGCTTCCGGTCGCGGTTCAGGACGGGGAGATAAAGGTCGCGATGGGAGTGGAAGAGGTCGGGTCGGAGTGAGCCGTCGGGTGTTGGTGGCGGGCATGGGCAACGACCTGCGACAGGACGACGGCTTTGGGATAGCCGTCGTGCGGCGGTTCGCCGAGGCGGGGGCGCCGGAGGATGTCCAGGTTTTGGAGGCGGGCATCGCCGGCATCGGGCTGGTTCAGGAATTGATGGACGGTTATGAGGCTCTCGTCATCGTGGACGCCGTGGATCGGGGCGGGGAACCCGGCACGGTCTATCTGCTGGAGGCGGAGGTCCCCGCTCTGGAGGAGATTTCTTCAGAGAGTCGGCAGGAGATTTTGGCGGACATGCACTTGACGGTGCCGTCCAAAGCCCTGATCCTGGCCCAAGCTCTCAACGTTCTTCCTCCCCGCACATACATCCTCGGATGCCAGCCGAAAACATGCGGACTCGGAATGGACCTGAGCGAGCCGGTCGAGCACGGGGCGGGTGAGGCTGTCCGGCGCTTGCGAGAGTTGACTTCTCGCCTGGTAAGAGATCCGGTCTCTCCATGAAAGCTCCGGCGCGTGAGCGGCGGGAGGTCTCCGTGCGCGGCATCGTGCAGGGCGTGGGCTTCCGCCCTTTCGTCTATGCGCTCGCACGTAAACACGGCCTCGCCGGGACGGTTCGCAACGACGCCGAGGGAGTCCACATCGAGGTCGAGGGCGCGCTGGAGGAGCTTGAACTTTTCCTGCGCGGGATCGAGGACGATGCTCCGCCTTTGGCCGTGGTCGAGTCTGTGGGCTGGCGGCCCCTCGCGGCCCTCGGCGAAGAAACCTTCCGCATCGAGGAGAGCGCGGACGGTCTCCACCGCCACGCCCTCGTCTCCCCGGACGTGGCGACATGCGAGGAGTGCGTCTCGGAGATATTCGATCCCTCCGACCGTCGCCACCGCTATCCGTTCACGAACTGCACGAACTGCGGGCCTCGCTTCACCATCACCCGCTCCGTCCCATACGACCGGGCCACGACCACGATGGCTCGCTTTACGATGTGCCTCGACTGCCGGCGCGAGTACGACGATCCCTCCGACCTCCGCTTCCACGCCCAGCCGAACGCCTGCCCGGTGTGCGGCCCGCGTGTCCGCCTCCTCGACAAGTTCGGCCACGAGATGGGCGGCAAGCCGCAAGATCCCATCGAACACGCGGCCCGGACGCTTCGGGGGCGGGCCGTCGTCGCGATAAAGGGCCTCGGCGGATACCATCTCGCCTGCGACCCCTTCGACGAGAAGGCCGTCAAAATCCTCCGAAGCCGCAAAGTCCGCCAGGACAAACCATTCGCGCTCATGGCCCGGAATGTCGAGCAAGCTCGGGAGCTTTGCCATGTCTCTCCCGAGGAAGAGAAACTTCTCGCCTCCCCGGCCCGCCCGATAGTCCTCCTCGAACGCCGGGGGGATTGTGGAGTCGCCGAAGATGTCGCTCCTCGCCAGAAGACCCTCGGCATTATGCTCGCGTATACGCCGCTCCATCATTTGCTTTTGCGCGACGCGGGAATCCCCCTCGTCATGACGAGCGGCAACAACGCGGATGAGCCGATCGCATACCGCGACGAGGAGTCTTTCGACCACCTCGGGGTCATCGCCGACTATTTCCTCATCCACGACCGCCCCATCCACATGCGCGCCGACGACTCTGTGATCCGGGTAGCTCGGGGAAAAACTTACCCGCTCCGCCGCTCCCGAGGCTATGCTCCGGCCCCGCTAGGCGTGGCGGACGGCTTCGGACGGCACATCTTGGCTTGCGGCGGGGAACTGAAAAATACATTTTGCGTGGCGAAGGACAGGCACGTCTTTCTCAGCCACCACATCGGCGACCTCGAAAACTACGAGACGCTTCGCTCGTTCCGGGAGGGCATCGAGCATTATTGCCGCCTCTTCGACATCGAGCCGGAACTCGTCGCCTACGACCTCCATCCCGAGTATCTCTCGACGAAATACGCCCGCGAAGCGGAGGAGGCCGGGATGCCCGCAGTCGGCGTACAGCATCACCACGCGCACATCGCGAGCTGCCTCGCGGACAACGAAAGGCCGTCGGAAGAACGTGTGATCGGGGTCGCGCTCGACGGGACCGGATACGGGACGGATGGTGCCGTGTGGGGCGGGGAGTTCTTCGAGGGGAGCGTCGAGGACGGGTTCGAGCGGCGGGGGAATCTCGAGTACGCGCCCATGCCCGGCGGGGCGGCGGCGATCCGGGAGCCGTGGCGCATGGCGGTGTCCCACCTCATCGGGCTGTACGGCGAGGAGGAGGCCACGAAGCTCCCGCTCGCGGCCATTCGGCAAGCCGGGGAGCGGAACGTCCGGCTCATAGCCCGCCTCGTCGAGCGCAATCTGAACACCCCGCCGACCTCCAGCGCGGGCCGCCTCTTCGATGCCGTCGCCGCTCTCGCCGGGGTTCCGGGTTCGTGGCGAACCACATACGAGGGACAGGCCGCCATCGAGTTGGAACTCGCCGCGAAGGGGCATGCGATATCGGGCTATCCCTTCCGGCTTCGAGACGAGGAGGCAGGGTGGATCGCCGAGACGCAAGAAGTCATAGCCGGGGTGGTCGAGGACGTTTTGTCGGGACGCGAAGCGGGCGAAGTCTCCGCGAAGTTCCACCGAACGATGGCCGAGATGGTCGTTTGTGGATGCGAGAGGGTTCGGAGAGGAGACGGAACGAGCGTCGTCGCGCTTTCGGGCGGGACGTTTCAGAATATGCTCCTCCTCGAAGCGGCGACGGAGATGCTCGAAAACAAAGGCTTCACCGTCCACCGCCACAGGCGGGTTCCGACGGGCGACGGAGGACTAGCTCTGGGACAGGCGATATTGGCGGACGCGATGTTCGAGAAAAGTGAATTGGCTGACGGCTGATAGCTAAAAGCTGACGGCTTCAACCGAAGGGAGACACCATGTGTTTGGGAATACCGGGGCAAATAGTGGAGATCATTGACGAGGACATCATGCTGGCGAAGGCCGAGGTGAGCGGGGTCCGAAGGAACATAAACATCGGCCTCGTCCACTACGACGAGGAGAGGATCGAAGTCGGGGACTGGGTACTCATCCACGTCGGGTTCGCCATGTCCAAGCTCGACGAGGCGGAGGCGCACATGGCCCTCCAAGCCCTCAAAGAGATCGGCGACGAATACGAACAGGAACTGGAGGAACTCAAAACCTCCCAGATAGAGTGACGATGGACAAGGAAATCATGACGATCCCCGGCTCATGCACCTTAGATCACGACGGATGCATAACCTGCTCCGACGCCGGAATCCCGGTACGGGTCATCGCCATCGAAAACGACGACGCACTCTGTGAAGACGGAGCGGGCAACCGGGCCGAAATAGCCGTCGAGCTTGTCTCTCCGGTGCGAATCGGAGAGACCCTCCTCACGCACGGAGGCGTAGCCATCGGAAGAGTCGCGGAGTAAATAGCTGAAATGCTGACCGGCTGACAAGCGAAGCGTGCTGAGAAGCGCGACCGAAGGGAGCAACCAATGAAATACGTGAGCGAGTTTAGAAACGCGGATCTTGCGCGGGCGGTCTCCTCGGAGATAGCCTCGACGATTGACCCGAACCGTCACTACAAACTCATGGAGGTGTGCGGCGGCCACACCCACACCATTTACCGCCACGGAATAAAAGACCTCTTGCCGGATCAAATAGAGCTTGTGCATGGCCCCGGATGTCCGGTGTGCGTCCTCCCGATGGGCCGGGTGGACGAAGGCATCTCCATAGCCGAGAGGCCGGAAGTCATCTTCACATGCTTCGGCGACATGATGCGGGTGCCGGGTTCCAAAGGGAATTTGCTGGAAGTGAAGGCCGAAGGCGCGGACATAAGGATGGTCTATTCGCCGCTCGACGCGCTGCGCATCGCCCGCGAGAACCCCGACCGCGAAGTGGTTTTCTACGCCATCGGCTTCGAGACGACGGCTCCTTCGACGGCCCTCACTTTGCAAAGGGCGAAGAAAGAAGGCATCGAGAACTTCTCGGTGTTTTGCAACCACGTGACGATCGTGCCTCCGGTGCGGGCCCTCCTCGACTCGCCGGACCTCCGCCTCGACGGCTTCATCGGGCCGGGACACGTCTCGACGGTCATCGGCTGCCGACCATACGAGTTCATGCCGAAAGACTACGGCAAGCCGTGCGTGGTCGCGGGCTTCGAGCCGCTCGACCTTCTCCAAAGCGCGCTCATGCTCATCCGGCAAATAGACGAAGGACGTTGCGAGGTCGAGAACCAGTACGGACGCGCCGTCCCGTGGGAAGGGAATTTGCAGGCTCTCAAAGCGATGTCCGAGGTCTTCGAGCTTCGCCCGTACTTCGAGTGGCGCGGCCTCGGCTTCATCGCGCAGTCCGCCCTCAAACTCTCGCCGGAGTACGCGGACTTCGACTCCGAGCTTCGGTACTCCACGCCGGGCGTGCGCGTCGCCGACCCGAAGGCGTGCCAGTGCGGCGAGGTTCTCAAGGGCGTCCTCAAACCGCACGAGTGCCGGGTGTTTGGGACGGCGTGTACGCCGGAGCGGCCGCTCGGCGCATTGATGGTCTCTTCCGAGGGGGCTTGCGCGGCGTACTTCAACTTCGGGCGCAAGTCGTTCGAGAAGGTCGAGATCGGGTC
>Ga0136627_1000255_pt1 | contig 18888 bp, 18 predicted proteins | sample AntDrymUQ4892206_2_FD_104652 | JGI IMG/M metagenome (GOLD analysis project Ga0136627, IMG submission 104652) | Polar desert sand microbial communities from Dry Valleys, Antarctica - metaG UQ489 (22.06) | ecosystem: Environmental > Terrestrial > Soil > Desert | place: Antarctica: Dry Valley... | reverse complement strand
CTGTTCAACCGGCGCGACTTCCTGAAGATGGGCGGCGCTGGGCTTGCGGGGGCGACGCTGCTCGGGGCCGCCGGTTGCGGCGGCGGGGGCGGCAGTTTCAACGGCGAGGTCACGCTCGGCAAAAGCGCCGACGCCTCCGGCACGCTGCAGAAGCTTATCGACAAGTTCAACAAGCAGAGCAACGACATCAAGGTCACGTGGCGGAAGATGCCCGCCGATGCCGGCCAGTACTTCGACCAGCTCCGCACCCAGTTCCAGGCCCAGGACGCCAGCCTCACCTTGATCGGGGGGGACGTGATCTGGCCGGCCCAGTTCGCCGCCAACAGCTACATCCTCGACCTGTCCGACCGCTTCACCGAGAGCATGCGGAGCAAGTTCTTGCAGGATCCCGTGGAAGCCAACACCTACGAGGGCAAGGTCTACGGGGTCCCCTGGTACACCGACGCGGGCCTCCTCTACTACCGGAAGGATCTGCTGGAGAAGGCGGGTTTCTCCGGGCCGCCCGCGACCTGGGACGAGCTCAAGGAGCAGGCCAAGAAGATCATGCAAGATCAGGGCACCAAGTTCGGCTTCGTCTTTCAGGGCGCCGAGTACGAGGGCGGCACGGTCAACGGCCTGGAGTACATCAACAGCCACGGCGGGCAGGTGCTCGACCCCAACGACGCGAGCAAGGTTATCATCGATAGCCCTGAGTCGGTCGCCGGCCTCGAGACCGAGTACAGCATGGTTACCGACGGCGTCACGCCGCAGGCGGTGGGCACCTACCAAGAGGCCGAAACCGAGGCTCCCTTCCTCGGGGGGGACGCGGTCTTCTCCCGCAACTGGCCCTACATGTACGCGCTCGCCGGCACGGGGGACTTCATAAAGCCGGACCTGATAGACACAGCGCCCTTGCCGGCGGGCGACGGCGGCGAGAGCGTCAGCGGGCTTGGCGGGTGGAACTTCTTTATAAACGCCTTCGCCGAGCAGGAGGCCCAAGACGCCGCCTGGGAGTTCGTCCAGTACATGACCGCGCCCGAGCAGCAGAAGGCCTACGCCCTCGGAGGCTCCTACATGCCGACCCTGACGGCGCTCTACGACGACGCGGAGATCAAGGAGACCGCACCCACGGTCAGGCTGGGGGGAGAGGCCCTCAAGAACACCGTCCCGCGCCCGGTCTCGCCGGTCTACTCGGACATGTCCCTGAAGATGTCCGAGGAGTTCAACGCCTCCCTGGGCGGCGACACCTCGCCGCAGCAGGCCATAAGCACGCTTCAGACGGAGCTCCAGAAGATCGCCGACCAGGCGCCGAGCTAGGCCGAGAGGGGCCGCGTCGGCGGGCCACGCGCCCGCCGACGGCGCCGACAACACAGAGAGGTGGGACGTTGTGAGCGTAAGCGCAGAGAAGAAGCGCAGGGGCGGCTTCTTCAAGAGGGAGTTCGGCGACCCGGAGCGACGAACGGCGTACTACATGGTAATGCCGGCGGTCTTGATCATCTTCATCGTGGCGTTCTTCCCGATCATGTACGCAATGGTGTTGAGCCTGACGGACTCCACCGTCGTCCAGACGGGCCCGTTCGTCGGCGCGGCGAATTACGTCGAGATGTTCCAGAACCCGGACTTTCTCGAAGGCCTCACCAACACCGCGATCTTCACGGTGGTGAGCGTCACGCTCGAGTTCCTCATAGGGCTCGGCATCGCGCTCGCCATCAACCAGGCCTTCAAGGGCCGCGGCCTCGTCCGGGCGGCCATCCTCGTGCCGTGGGCCTTCCCGACGGTCATCTCAGCGGTAATGTGGCGGCTGATGTTCCAGGACCAGGTCGGCGTCATCAACTACGTCGTCAACACGCTCGGGATCATCAGCCAGCCGATCCTCTCCGACAGGGTGCTGCTCCTGATAGCGGCCATCGGCGTGGACGTGTGGAAGACGACGCCTTTCATGGCGCTCCTCCTGCTCGCCGGCCTCCAGACGATCTCCGCGGACGTCTACGAGGCCGCCAGGGTGGACGGGGCGAACATCCTGCAGCGGTTCTTCCGCATCACGCTCCCGCTCTTGAAGGGCACGATCCTCGTTGCGGTCCTCTTCCGCACGCTCGACTCGTACAGGATCTTCGACCTGTTCTGGGCGATGAGCAATAGGGAACTTGAGTCCCTCAGCACCTTCGTCTACAAGTCGGTGAGGGTCAGCCAGCTGCTGTTCGCCCAGGGCAACGCGGCGTCGGTGTTCATCTTCGTGACGTCGTTCCTTCTGGCCCTGTTCTTTATCTACGGTCTGGGAATGCAGACCTCCACGGAGGAGTAGGCATGGCTAGCGCAACGGCATCGAAAGGCGGCAAGGGCAATTTAAGCGCGGTCCTCTTCTACGTCTTCCTGACGATCTTCGTCCTGGTGAGCATGTTCCCGCTGATCTGGATCTTCAAGATGAGCATCATCACCCGCAGCGAGCTCTTCCAGTCGCCCCCGACCCTCTTGCCCACGAGCCCAACGGGAGTCTCGTACGGCACGATCTTGGGCGACTCGGCCTTCCAGCAGGCGCTCATAAACAGCGTCATCATCTCCGGCGTGACCACCGTGATCTGCCTGTTTTTCGGCTCCATAGCGGCCTACGCGATAGCCAGGCTCCGGTTCGGCTTCAAGGGGATCATCATGACGCTGATCCTGGCGATCAGCTTCTTCCCCGGCGTGGCGATCATCGCCCCCCTGTTCATCCAGTTCAGCGCCTTCGGCATCATCGACACCCTGGCGTCGGTCATCATCACGGACGTGGTCTTCGCCCTGCCGCTGACGGTCTGGCTTCTCGTCGCGTTCTTCCGCGAGTTGCCGAGGGACCTGGAAGAGGCAGCCAAGGTGGACGGGGCGACGACCATCCAGGCGTTCAGGAAAGTCATAGTGCCGCTCGCGGCGCCCGGCGTCTTCACGACGGCGATCCTCACGTTCATCTTCGCCTGGAACGAGTTCCTGTTCGCGACGACGTTCCTGCTGACGCCTGATACCCAGCCGGTGACGGTCGTGATCCCGAACTTCGCCAGCCAGTACACGACGGACTACGGGGCGCAGGCCGCCGCCGCGGTGGTCGTCACGGTGCCGCTGGTCATCATGGTCCTTATCTTCCAGCGACGGATCGTCTCGGGCCTGACGGCCGGCGCGGTTAAGGGTTAACCTGGAGGCCAGGCGCCAGAAGGAGAAGCTCTGGGCCCGGGACATCGAGCCCGGGCAGAGGCTGCGCTCTAGCTTTATGGCGGTGGACGCCGCGGTTCGCAAGGACAGCCGCGGCGCTCCCTACCTCTCCCTGAAGCTCGTGGACCGCACCGGATCGGTGGACGCCCGCATGTGGGGCCGTCTCCCAGACGACCTCATGCAGGAGATCCCAGGCCCCGCCTACGTGGACGTCGAGGGCCAGGCCCACGAGTACCGCGGCACGCTGCAGGTGAAGCTCGACAGCCTGCGCGTTATGGGCAAGGAGGAGGTTACCGAAGAGGACTACCTGCCCGCCACCGAGCAGGACCGCCGGGCGCTCGCCGCCGAGCTCGAGACTGCCGGCCGAAACCTGGAGAACGAAGACCTTCGCCAGCTCTTCGAGCTGATGGTCTCCGACGCGCCTTTCTGGGAGGCCTTCTGCCAGGCGCCCGCAGCCAAGGGGATGCACCATGCGAGGATCGGCGGCCTGCTGGAGCACTCCGTGAACTGTTCGAGGATCGCTCGCTCGCTCGCGGAGGTCTACCCCGTGGACCGCGACCTCTTGCTCTTCGGGGCGATCTTCCACGACGTCGGCAAGGTGCGCGAGCTCTCCTGGGGGGCTGGCGGCTTCGCCTACACGACCGAGGGCCGCCTCCTGGGCCACGTCGTCCTCGGCGAACGCCTCGTGTCCCAGTACATAGCCATGCTCCCCGGCTTTCCCGAGGAGCTGAGCCTCAGGCTCTCCCACCTCCTCATCGCCCACCAGGGCGAGACGGAGTACGGCTCCCCCGAACGCCCCAAGACCCTCGAAGCCCTCCTCGTCCACCTCACGGACAACCTCGACGCCCGCACGGAGATGTACCTGGAGTCCACGAAAAACGTCAGCCCCGGCGGCTGGAGCCACCACGAGAACCCCCTCCACCGCGCCCTCTACGTGCCGGGGGAGTAGCCGGACAGCTTGTCAGCACGCCGCCTGACGGCAGCTCGTCAGCCCGTTAGCCACGTCGTGTCTAGTCGCCGCACGGGGCGTTTGACGGGCCGTCTGAAGGAAAGATACTGGTAAAAGCGGTCACTCAAATGCAGCAGGGTGAGGTCAGGAGTCAAGAAGCTGACCGGCTGAAATGCTGACAGCTTTACTTCTTCTTGCGGCGGTCGTCTTCCTCGTCGTCATCGTCGGCGGCGGAGGTGATCTCCTCCTTGAAGTCGTCCACGGCGCGGCGGGCTTCGCTGACGAAGCGGCCGACGTCCTTGGCCATCTTCGGGAGGGAACCCGGGCCGAAGATGATCAGGAAGATCAGGCCTATTACGATTATCTCGCTGCCTCCGACTCCTAGCATGCACTTAATATAACCCGCGGGGTCCATCAGGACAATCAGGACGGGCCGCGCGTTGGCAGCGTATATACTCACCCCATGTTTACCGACACAGAGTTTTTGCAGTGATCTCCTGGAACGCCGCCCGCGCGATAGCGGTCACCCTTGCCTCCCGCACGGAGAGGGCGCCCGCCCGCGACTTCGACTATCAGGCCGCCGTCGAGGAGACCCTGATGCCACTCTCGGATTTCGCCGGCATCGAGCTTCCGCCGGGTACTGACGCCACCCGCCGGCTCGTGGTGGCCGACCGGACGGAGTGGATAGATTTCAATATCGAGGGCTTCGGGTTGCTCATGGAGCCCGTCCTCAAGCGGGCGACCGAGGGCGCCGGGAACGTCACGTGGGCGCTCGGTGGTGCCACCCTGACGGCCCAGATGGGCCTGCTGCTGGGGTTCCTTTCATCGAGGGTGCTCGGCCAGTACGACACGGGACCGTTGCTCTCCAAACAGGAGATCAGCGGACCGGGCAAGGTCTTCTTTCTGGACGGGAACATAGCCGCGGCGGCGGGCAGGCTCGGGGTTCCGCTGGACGGGCTGCGGCTCTGGATCGTGCTGCACGAGATGACCCACGCCCTGCAGTTCGAGGGCTACCCCTGGCTGCGCCGCCACCTCGGCGGGCTGCTGGAGAACCTCGTTGGTCCCTTGTCCGAGCGGCTCGGCGTCAGGGAGACGGTGCGGCGCCTCTCGACCAACCTCAAGACCGGAGGTCGGTCGATGGAGCTGGTGATGAGCCCCGAGCAGCGCCAATCCTTCGACCGGATGCAGGCGGCGATGTCCGTGATCGAGGGCTACTCGGACTTCGTGATGCACAACGTCGGCATGAACCTCGTGCCGCACTACGAGCACCTCAAGGACCGGATGGCGAGGAGCCGGGCCCACCGCCCACCTTTCGAGACGGCCGTCTTCCGCCTCACCGGCATGGACGTGAAGCTGGAGCAGTACCGTCTCGGCGAACGGTTCGCCGACGCCGTCGCCCGCCGCCAGGGGATGGAGGGCCTCAACCGCGTCTGGAATGGCCCCGAGAACCTGCCCACCCTGGCGGAGGTGCGCGACCCCGGCCTCTGGATGTCGAGGATGGACGGCCTCTAGTGTCCGAGCGCGGCGCGGAACCCGTCTCCCTCGGCTACCAGTTCGCCCGCGAAGAGGAGGCCCGCGCCGCCGCCGCCGACCTGGACCGGCGCTTCGACGACCGGGAGCTCACCGGCCTGCGCATCTACCGCGTCCGCTGGAACAACGACTTTATGGTCGAAGCAACCTTCCCCTCAGGCATCCCGCCCTCCCGCATCGAAGACGCCCGGGCGCTCCTCGGCGAGTCCGGCGCCCCCGTCCACCCGGACGACCTGAAGGACTACAAGAAGGCGACGCAGGAGGGCCCCGGCGGCCTCCCCGGCTGGGTCCGACGCCTGTTCGGGAGCTAGTCAGCCCGCTATGCCCTTCGGGCTCCGCTCGTCAGCACGCCTCGGGCCTGCGGCCCTCGCTTTCAGCATGTCAGCTTCTTGCCGTTCGGAATCCGCCCGGTCCCGTCGGCCGGGCCGTTATCGACGGAGCTGTCGGTCCCCCTGACCTTAGCCGAGAATGGTGCGGTCGTTCCGGGGCATCGATGCGCTGTCGTTTGGCTGAAAGCCGTCGAAGACGGCGTGCTGAAAGTCCCCGGAGGGGACGTGCTGAAAGGCGCGAAGCGCCGTGCTGAGAGCGGAGGCGACAGCCGGAGCGTGCTGCGCGCCCGAAGGGCGCGCTACTCCATCTTCTGTTCGAGGCGGGTGATCTGATCCCTGAGCTCTTCTATCTCGTGCTCTAGGTACCTCTCCCTGCCCCGGACGCGCGTGTAGCCGGACTCCAGGGCGGTGCCGAAGCGGTCCGCCACGCGCGCGGCCCCGCGCCCCAGGAAGCGCAAGGACGTACCCAGCCCGCCTACGGCGGTGTGGCCCGCCGAGCGGGCCGTGGGGGTGGCGGCGAAGGCGCCGGCGGCGAACCCGCCGACCGCGCCGACGGCGGCGCCCAGAAAGAATCTTGTCGTACCTTCGGCCACAGAGGCTCCTCCCGGCTTCTCCGAGCTCGACCGGCGCCAGTTTAGCACAGCGTTTTGCCTCCAAGCCCCGCCCCAACGGACCGCGTTATACTTGGCACCGTATGCTTGAGACGGGGAAGAGGGAGAGGCTCAGGGACCTCCCGGCCGTGGACGCGGTGCTGCGGTACCCTGCCGGGGCCGCGCTCGCGGGAAGGCACGGCCGGGCCGCCGCGACCGCCGCCGTCCGGTCCGTCCTGGAGGACCTGCGGCGCAGGATCTCCGCGGGCGAGCAGCCCGTCGTCTCGGAGGAGGGCGTCGTCGCGCTGGCCGCACGAACCCTCTCTGACAGGGGGCTGCGCAGGGTCGTCAACGCGACCGGCGTCGTACTCCACACCAACCTGGGCCGCTCCGTTCTTTCGGAGGGTGCCGTGGCCGCCGTCGCGGAGGCGGCCACCCGCTACTCGAACCTGGAGTACGACGTGGCGGCCGGGCAGAGGGGCTCGCGCTACGACCGCGCGGCGCCGCTGCTGCGGGAGCTGACCGGCGCCGGGGACGCGCTCGTCGTCAACAACTGCGCGGGCGCGACGCTGCTGGCGCTCTCCGCCGCGGTGGCCGAGGGCGAGGGGGAGGCCGAGGTGATCGTCTCCCGGGGGCAGCTCATAGAGATCGGGGGCGGCTTCCGCATCCCGGAGGTGCTCGCCCTCTCGGGGGCCGGGCTCCGCGAGGTCGGCACCACGAACCGCACCCGGCTCTCGGACTACGAAGGGGCCATTGGCGAGAACACCCGCGCCATCCTCTGGGTCCACCCGAGCAACTTCGAGGTCAGGGGTTTTACGGAGTCCGTGGGCGTGGCGGAGCTCGCCACCCTCGGCCCCCCGGTCGTCGCCGACGTCGGCAGCGGCGCGCTGTTGCCCTTCGGCGACGAGCCGCTCGTCGGGGAGGCGGTCCGGGACGGGGCGGCGCTCACCGTGTTCTCCGGGGACAAGCTGCTCGGCGGACCCCAGGCCGGCATCGCGGTGGGCCAGCCGGTCTGGATCTCCGCGATGCGCCGCCACCCCCTCGCCCGCGCCCTCCGCGCCGACAAGCTCTGCCTCGCCGCCCTTGAGGCGACCCTGACCTCATATTTGGAAGGAACCGCCGCACAGGACCTGCCAACGCTCTCGATGCTCCGCGCTTCCAAAGAGGAGGTGCGGCAGACCGCGGAGGACCTGGCAGCGAAGCTCTCCCGCGAAGTTCCGGGATTAGAGGTCGATGTTGCCCCCTCCGTCGCCCGCAGCGGTGGCGGCACGCTGCCGCTGTACGAGATCCCCTCGTTCGCCGTCCGCCTCGGAGGGAGGGAGCCGGAAGCCCTGGCGGAAGGATTACGCGCCTCGGATCCTCCCGTCGTCGGGCGGGTTCACGACGGGCGGGTCTGGCTCGATGCCAGGACCCTGCTGCCCGGCGACGACGAGGCTATCGTTGCGTCGGTGAAGGCCGCCGTTGGCTGAGAAGGCGGACGGGCGGATAACCCTGACCATCGGGACGGCCGGGCACGTGGACCACGGCAAGACCACCCTGGTCCGCCGGATGACGGGCACGGACACCGACCGGCTGGAGGAGGAGCACCGGCGGGGCATCTCCATCGTGCCGGGCTACGCGGAGCTCGTGCTCCCCGGGGGCCGGCGGGCGAGCCTCGTGGACGTGCCGGGCCACGAGCGGTTCGTCAAGAACATGGTCTCAGGGGCGACCGGGGTCGACGCGTTCCTGCTCGTCGTGGCCGCCGACGACGGCGTCATGCCCCAGACCCGCGAGCACCTGGACGTTCTGCGCGTCCTCGGCGTGGAACGCGGCGTCGTAGCCCTCACCAAGACCGACGCCGTGGACGAAGAGACCGCGGAGTTCGCGGCGCTCGACGTCGAAGAGCTCCTGGAGGGTGTCGGCATCTCCGCCCCCGTGGTACCCGTCAGCGGCAGAACCGGCGAAGGTATGGGGAAACTCCTGGAGGCGCTGGACGGCCTGGCCGCGGAGGCCGTGGGCGAGGATGATCGGGCCGGCCTCGCGAGGTTGCCCGTCGACCGGGCGTTCGTGCTGAGGGGGATCGGGGTGGTGGCGACGGGTACGCTGTGGAGCGGGGAGTTCCGGCCCGGCGACACGCTGCACACCCCTTCGGGACACCGCCCCCGCGTCCGGAGCATCCAGAACCACGGCCATCCGGCGGAGGTGGCCTACCCCGGCGCGCGTACGGCCCTCGACCTCGTCGGCATAGAGGCCTCCCAGATAGAGGCCGGTGACGTCCTCACCTCCCGTCCCGTCCCGGTGAGCCAGGCGTTCGACGCGCGCCTGCGGCTCCTCGAAGGCGCCAGGCCGCTTGCCCACGGCGTCAGGGTGCGCCTGCACCACGGCACCCGGGCGACCAACGCCAGGGTCCGTCTCTCGGGCGCGGGAGAGCTAGCACCCGGTGAAAGCGTCTTTGCCCGGATCAGGCCGGAGGAACCCCTGGTCGCGCTCCCCGGCGACCGCTTCGTCGTCCGCTCGCTGGCGCCGCAGGTAACCATCGGCGGCGGCACGGTGCTGGACCCGGCGCCGTCCGGCCGGCGGCCCGACCCCGATTGGTTGGAGGCGCTGGAGGGCGGCGACCTGTCGAGGACGATCCCCCTCGTCCTCGCCCGCCACCCCGACGAGGGCCTGACCGCCGGGGAGATCTCATTAGCCCTCTCCGTCCCCGTCCGGGAAGTGCGGGAGGCCGCGGAACGGCTGCCGGAGGTCGCGATGGCGGGCGACCTCTACACTTCCACAGAGACTATCCAAACGGCCAGAGACCGGCTGCTCGAAACGCTCCGTTCGCGGGCGGACGAGCGTCCGGAGGCGCCCGAGATCAGCGTCGCCGAGGCCCGCTCCGCGATGGGACTCCAGACGCCCCTCGCCGACGCCCTGCTCGACGAACTGCCTGACGCGGAGGTCCGAGTAACGGAGACCGGCGTGGTCCTACCAGACGCCGGAGAGATCCCCGCGGAACTGGAGAGAGAGGCCCGCATCCTGTTGGAGAGACTCGAAACGTCCGGCGTCGAGCCGCCGGTATCGGAGCCAACCCCGGAGTTGCGTCTGCTCATGAAGAGGGGAGAGGCCGTGGACCTGGGGGGCGGCCTCTTCGCCTCCGGTAAGACGGCGGAGCACGTCCTGGAGGGCATAAAAGCCGTGTGTCGAGAGGAGGGGGAGATCTCGCTCTCCGGCCTGCGCGACCGCCTCGGTACCAGCCGCCGGTTTGCCCAGGCGTGGCTGGAGTTCTCCGACGCCTCCGGCGTCACGAGCCGCACCGGCGACGTCAGGGTCCTCACCCGCCGCCACCGCCGGGCGATGTAATAGAATCCGCGGGTGGTGACAGACTCGGAATGCGAGGGCCTGGTGGCCCGGCCGGTCTTCAAAACCGGTTTGCGGTCGCGGCGCGGCCGTGGCGGTTCGATTCCCCCGCATTCCGCGAATAGAGGCTACAGGCAGCAGGTTTCAAGCGTCAGGAAGAGCCCGCGGGCGACGAGCCTGGTTGTCGAAAAACGATGCACTGGGTGATGATCGACAACGAAATACCCGTTCGCCGACACCACCTGAAACCTGAGAACCGGAGGTTCGCAATGACCTTTTCCCACATCGACGATACGGGCGCGGCGCGGATGGTGGACGTTGGTGAGAAAGCCGTGGTGCGGCGGACGGCGGTGGCCGCGGGGGAGGTGCGGATGGCCCCCGAGACGGTGGGGTTGTTGCGGGAGAAAGCGTTGCCGAAGGGGGACGTGCTGAACACGGCCAGGATCGCGGGGGTGATGGCGGCGAAGAAGACGCCGGAGTTGATACCGCTCTGCCACGGCATCGAGCTTTCGTCGGTGGACGTGGAGTTCGAGGTGGAGGAGGACCGCGTCGGGATCTCGGCGACGGCCCGGGCGAACGACCGCACGGGCGTCGAGATGGAGGCGCTGACGGCGGTCAGCGTCGCCGCCCTCACCATCTACGACATGTGCAAGGCGGTGGACAAGAATATGGTGGTCGAGGGCGTCAGGCTGGTCGAAAAGACGAAGGAATCGCTCGGGTCGTGAAGGGTTATACGGCGGTTTTCGACGGCGCATGAAACACTTTGATCCATGAGGATAACGACAGGTCGGCTATGCTAGACTTGCGGGCTGATCGAGCCGCCACAACGCCAGGTCAGGAGACGAGAATCGGGTTCGAAAACGCGGTCCTTTATCCTCTTTTCATGGACGTCTCCGGCAGGCGCTGCGTGGTCGTCGGCGGCGGCGGGGTCGCGTCGCGGAAGGCGCGCGGGTTGCTGGAGTCGGGCGCCCGGGTGGTCGTGGTCTCGCCTGAGGTTACGCCCGAGATCGACGACATGGACGTGACGGTCGAGCGCCGGCCCTACGCGCCCGGCGACCTCGCGGGCTGTACGCTGGCCTTTGCGGCCACGGACTCGCGGGAGGTGAACGCTGCGGTCGCGCGGGAGGCAGAGGAGCGCGGCATTCCCGTGAACGTCGCGGACAGGCCCGCGGAGGGGGATTTCGCCCTGCCGTCAGTGCTGCGGCGGGGGGGACTGCAGGTGGCGGTCTCGACGGGCGGGGCCTCGCCCACGCTGGCGCGTAGGATCAGGGACGCCATGGAGCCTTCTTTCGCTGCGGAGTGGGAGAGTGTCGTGGAGAAGTTTCGGGTGGCGCGGGGCGGAGGCCTTGACGTCGATCCGGGTACGGAAGTGGAGGTGATCCGGTGCTTGTCGCGGTTGCGGGGATGAGCCACCGCTCGGCTCCCATCGAGGTGCGCGAGCGCGTCGCGTTCCCGCCGTGCGCCGGCCGGCCGTTCCTGCGCCGACTCCTCGACGAGGGCGTCGCCTCGGAGGCGGTCCTGCTCTCGACGTGCAACCGGACCGAGGTCTACGTCCTCGCGGAGGACGCGGGCGCGCGGACCCGGGTTCTCGACCTTCTGGCCGAGGACCGCGGCGTGGAACGCTCCTCGCTCGACGGTGACACCTACTGGCTCACGGACGACGAGGCGGTGCGGCACCTCTACAGGGTGGCGTCGTCGCTGGACTCGATGGTCGTCGGGGAGGCCCAGATACTCGGCCAGGTCCGGGAGGCCTACCGCTCGGCCACCGAAGAGCGCTGCACCGGTCCCGTCCTGAACCGGCTCTTCCACACCTCCCTGCGGGTCGGGAAGGACGTCAGGACGGAGACGGGCGTGGGGGATAGCTCCCTCTCGGTGCCGCACGTGGCGGTCAAACTCGCCGAAGGTGTTTTCGGATCTTTGCTCGGCCGGCGGGCCCTGGTGCTCGGGGCGGGCGAGATGAGCGAGCTCGTCGTCAAGCAGCTCAGGGGCCGGGGCGTTACGGATCTTGCCATCGCCAACCGCACCCCTGAGCGGGCGCGCAGGCTGGCGGATCGGATCGGCGGTACTGCGGTGGGCTTCGATGACCTGCCCGCGGAGCTCCTGCGGGCCGACGTGGTCGTGAGCTCGACCGGGTCGGGCGAGTGGGTGGTGGGCCGGGACGTGGTAGCGGCTGCGCTGGAGAACAGGACAGATCCCCTCTTCTTCGTGGACATCGCGGTGCCGAGGGACGTGGACCCGACGGTGCAGGCGCTGGAGCGGACGTTCTTGTACGACATAGACGACCTGCAGGCCGTGGTAGAGCGCAACGCGGACGGGCGGCGCGAGGCGGCGGAGGCGGGGGAGGCCATGATGGGGCCTGCCGTCGAGGAGTTCATGGGTTGGATCAGCACGCTCCACGTCGTCCCCCTCATAAGGGAGCTACGGGATGGGGCGGAGAAGATCCGTCGCCACGAGCTCTCGCGCGCCCTCAGGCGCATGGACCTCTCTCCGGCCGAGGCCGACGCCATCGAGCGCATGAGCCACTCCCTCGTCAACAAGCTTCTCCACGGCCCGATCTCCGAGATAAAGGCCCTCGGCGAGACCGGACACCCGCTCGGCAGTGCCGAGGTCCGGCGCCGACTCCTCGCCCTGGAAGGACTGGAAGTGGAGCTCCACCGCTCCGGCCCGAAAAACACCCCGTGACCCCCGCAGAAACCCTCATCCTCGGCACCCGCGGGTCCAGACTCGCCCTCACCCAGTCCGAGACCTGCGCCGAAAAACTGAGGGCTGAGGGCCTGAACGTAGAAGTCCAGGTTATTCGCACCACGAGCGATCACCTCCCCGAGACGCCGCTCTCGGTCATTGACCGGCGGGACGTCTTTACCCGGCAGATCGACGAGGCCCTGCTCGCCGGCGAGATAGACCTCGCCATCCATTCGCTCAAAGACGTACCCACCGAGCTTCCGCACGGCATCGTCCTGTCGGCGATCTCCGAACGACACGACCCCTCGGACGTTCTGGTCTCCGAGGACGGCCGGGACGTGGACGGGCTGCCGGGCGGGGCGACCGTCGCCACGGGCAGCCTCAGGCGGAGGGCGCAGCTCCTGCACCGGCGCCCGGACCTCCGCATCGTCGAGATCCGGGGCAACGTCGAGACGAGGGTGCGCAAGATGCGCGAAGGCGACGCCGACGCCATCGTCCTCGCCCGCGCCGGCCTGGAACGCCTGGGCCTCGCCCCGGAGATACCGCACGCCGTCCTCCCGGCAGCCGTGATGCTGCCGGCCGTGGGCCAGGGTTTCCTCGCCGCCGCCACCCTCGAAGACCACCCGCTGCGGGGCGCCGTGCGCGAGGCCCTGAATGATGGGGTGGGCGAGAAGGCAGCTTTGGCCGAACGCGCGATGCTGCGGGCGCTCGAAGGTGGCTGCCGGGTCCCGGTCGGCGCTCTGGGCGTCGTCGGAGGGAGCGAGATCCACCTCAGGGGCCTCGTGGCCTCGCCCGACGGGGCGCTCATGTACGAGGGATCGGCTGCGGGACGAGAGCCTGAGGACGTTGGAGAACGTCTGGCGCGGGACTTGCTCGACCAGGGGGCGGAGATCGTGCTCGGGGAGATCCGGGAGGTGAGGAGTACGTGATCTACCTCGTAGGCTCCGGCCCCGGCGACCCCGGCCTCTTCACCGTGAAGGGCGTCCGCTGCATGGAGCAGGCCGACGCCGTCGTCTACGACCGCCTGGCCCCGGAGGCGTTGCTGGCGTACGCGAAGCCCGGCGCGGAGATGATCTACGTCGGCAAGAAACCCGGCGACGACCAGGCGATGAAGCAGGACGAGATCAACCGGGTCCTCGTAGAGTTGGGGCGCGAGAACAAGACGGCCGTCCGCCTCAAAGGCGGCGACCCGTACATCTTCGGCCGCGGAGGCGAGGAGGCGCTGGAGCTGATCGAGGCCGGTATTCCCTTCGAGGTGGTCCCCGGCGTCACGAGCGGCGTCGCGGCTCCCGCCTACGCCGGTATCCCCGTCACCCACCGCAATATCTCCACGAGCGTCGCTTTTATCACGGGCCACGAGGACCCGACGAAGGGCCGCTCGGACGTGGACTGGAAGGGCATCGCCCACGGCGCGGACACGCTGGTCCTGTACATGGGCGTGGGCCGGCTGCGCGAGATCTCCGCCGAGCTGATGGACGCCGGCAGAGACCCCGAAACGCCGGTCGCGGTGGTCCGGTGGGGCACCCTGCCGGAGCAGCGCACCGTCACGGGCACGCTCGTGGACATCGCCGAACGGGTCGAGGAGGCGAAGCTGAAGCCGCCGGCCATCACGGTCGTCGGCGGCGTGGTGGGCCTCCGGGAGTCCGGCCTCGGCTGGTACGAGAAACGCCCGCTCTTCGGGCGCAGGGTCGTCGTCACCCGGGCGAGGGTGCAGGCAGGTGAGCTCTCCGCCGAACTGGAGGGGCTCGGGGCGGAGGTTCGCGAGTTCCCGACCATCGAGGTGAGGCCGCCGGAGGATTTCGGGCCGCTCGACGGGGCGATTCTGAGCCTCGACTCTTTTGACTGGCTGGTCTTCACGAGCGTGAACGGGGTCGACGCGTTTCTGGAGCGTCTGCGTCACCACGGCCTGGACCTCCGCGCCATCCCCCGTGACGCGAAGGTGGCTGCCATAGGTCCCGCCACGGCGGGGACGCTCGAAAGGGTCGGTCTGCGGGTGGACGTGGTGCCGGAGGAGTTCCGGGCGGAGGCCCTGATCGAAGCCGTCGCAGGCCAATCCCTCGCCGGTAAACAGGTCCTGATACCGAGGGCTAAGGTGGCCCGCGAGGTCCTGCCCGACAAACTCCGGGAGGCCGGCGCCGAGGTCGTCGTGCCGCCCGCCTACGAGACCGTGCCGACCGCCGAGGGCAAGGACCAACTCGCCCGAGACCTGGAGGCTGGCCTGATCGACTGCGTAACCTTCACCGCCAGCTCGACGGTGGACAACTTTGTCGGGGCCTTCGGGGCGGAAGAGGCCGCCCGGCTCCTCGCCGGGAGCCGCGTCGTCTGCATCGGCCCGATCACCGCCGGCACCGCCCGCGGACATGGCCTCCGGATCGACGCCGAAGCCCGGAAATACACCATCCCGGGCCTGATCGAGGCGGTGGTAGACCTCTTCGCCGCCGACCCCACTCGGAAGGCGAGGTAAGGGACGTGTCCCGGAAGATGGGCGTTCCGGCGCAAGAACTGGCCCTGGGCGTCGGCTGGATAAGCCTGGGGATAGGGTTCGCTCTGACGTTGGCGCCCCAACAGAGCGCCGCGTTCCTTGGATGGGAGGACCGAGAGGGGCTTGCTCGAGTCATCGGCGCGGGCGACCTGATCGTCGGCACGGGATTGCTGTTGGACCGGCGTCGGTCTCGATGGATGTTGGCGCGGGCGTTCTTGAACGTGGTGCTCGCCGGAAGCTACGCCCGGGTCCTGGCTGACGGAACGGCGCGGCGGAACCGCGCGGGTGGCGGGCTCGTCTTGATGACCGTCCTGACCGTCGTCGACTACTCCCTGGCGCTGCGTCTTCGGAGGGCGGACGCCTCGTAGTACGATAGCGGTATCCTGCAAGCAGGACGCCCGTTTGTCTCGTCGAGGAGATCCAGGATGACATTCCCCGCACAACGCCTCCGCCGTACGCGCCGCACCGCCGCCCTGCGCGGCCTCGTGCGCGAGACGCGGCTCTCGCCAGAGGACTTTATCTACCCGCTCTTCGTCACCGTCGGCGAGGACGTCAGGCACCCCATAGCCTCCATGCCCGGCGTCTTTCAGCTTTCGATCAACCACGCCGTCGATGAGGCGAAGCGCGCCCACGACCTCGGCATCCCCGGCGTCCTGCTCTTCGGCCTCCCCGACGAGAAGGACGAGGCCGCGAGCGGCGCTTACGACCCCGAAGGCATCGTCCAGCTCGCCACCCGCGCCATAAAGGACGCCGTGCCCGACATGCTGGTCGTGACGGACGTGTGCCTGTGCGAGTACACGAGCCACGGGCACTGCGGCGTCGTCGAGAAGGACACCGGCCAGGTCCTCAACGACGTGAGCCTGGAGTTGATCTCGCGCACCGCCGCCTCCCACGCCGAGGCCGGCGCGGACATCGTCGCCCCGTCGGACATGATGGACGGACGGGTGGCGGCCGTCCGGGCCGAGCTGGACCACGAGGGCTTCGAGAACACCCCGATCATGGCCTACGCCGCCAAGTACGCCTCCGCCTTCTACGGCCCGTTCCGCGAGGCCGCCGATAGCGCCCCCCAGTTCGGCGACCGCCGCTCCTACCAGATGGACCCAGCCAACGCCCGCGAGGCCCTGACGGAGGTCCATCTCGACGTGGACGAGGGCGCGGACATCGTAATGGTCAAGCCGGCCTTGCCTTACCTCGACGTCCTGCGCCGGGTGCGCGAGACGACCGACCTGCCCGTTGCCGCCTACAGTGTGAGCGGCGAGTACGCCATGATCAAAGCCGCCGCCCGGAACGGCTGGCTGGACGAGAAGACGGCTGTCCTGGAAGCCCTGACAGGCATCAAACGGGCCGGCGCCGACATCATCGTCACGTACTCTGCCCCTGACGTTGCCCGCTGGCTGGCGGGGTAGCCCCCAGGGATGGTAGCTAGATAAAACACCCTCGGCCCATCCAGCCGATCTGGGCGGGTTTCCCCCTCTCGATTATCACGGGTACGGTCCGGCTGCCGCCGGTGGCCTCGAGCATCCGCTCGTATGCGTCTCTGTCTCTCTCCACGTCGTACTCCACGAAATCGACGCCGCGCCATTCGAGGTCCTCGCGGGCGGCTTCGCTGTGCTCGCAGCCGGCCGTGGTGTAAAGCTCTACCGGATTCGTCATGCTGGCTCCTCCAGATCTGCTTTCTCCGTGAGTTGTGCGGGGACCTGTTGTGCCGGTAATTATAATGGTATAGAGTACAAGGACAGCATGCTGAGATTGTAGCGAAATGATGACGCATGCTACGGATTGTAGGGCGCAGCCTGAGCAGGGGAAAGGGAGGTAACGCGCTTGATATCACGCTGAAGCCCTTGCGACGGCAGGGGTGTAAGTCTATTCGACCGGACTACGTACGTATCGCTGGTACGAGGCGTTCATTCCGAAGGTTCAAACGCACGTGGGGACGTGAAGTGGGAAGGAGGAGTAGCTCGTGACGGAGACTCAAACGACGGCCAGTGGGGTGGAGGAGGTCCATATCTTGTGGATCTCGGAGGGGATGAGTTGCGACGGAGATACGATCTCCATCACGGCGGCCACGCTGCCCAGCATCGAGGATGTGTTGCTAGGCAACCTGCCGGGGCTCCCGAAGGTCCATCTGCACAACAAGGTGCTGGACCCCTCGCTCGGCGGTGAGGACTACCTGAAGGTCTTCCGCGACGCGGCGAACGACGAGCTCGACGCCCCGTTCGTGCTGGTGATCGAGGGTTCCATCCCGAACGAGAACATAAACGGTGACGGGTACTGGACTTCCTTCGGGAACGACCTGACTACGGGCGAGCCTCTGACCCTCAACTGGTGGATCGACCAGCTTGCGCCGAGGGCATGGGCGGTGGTCGGGGCCGGGACCTGCGCGACCTACGGCGGCATCCACGCGATGGCGGGCAACCCCACGGGTTGCATGGGTCTTGCGGACTACCTGGGGTGGGATTTCCGCTCGGTGGCGGGTATCCCGATCGTGAACGTGCCCGGGTGTCCCGTGCAGCCGGACAACTTCATGGAGACCCTGGCGTGGTTGCTGTATCAGGCGGCCGGCCTCTCGCCGATGATCCCGCTGGACGACCAGCTCAGGCCGACGTGGCTGTTCGGGAAGACGGTACACGAGGGCTGCGACCGGGCCGGCTACTACGAGCAGGGCGACTTCGCCATGGACTACAACTCGCCCAAGTGCATCGTCAAGCTCGGGTGCTGGGGACCCGTCGTCAACTGCAACGTGACCAAGCGGGGTTGGATGGACGGCATCGGCGGCTGCCCGAACGTGGGTGGCATCTGCATCGGCTGCACGATGCCCGGCTTCCCGGACAAGTTCATGCCGTTCATGGACGAGCCGCCGGGCGGGACGCTCTCTTCGACCATCCTCAAGAGTTACGGAACCATGATCCGCAAGCTGCGGAGCATAACCAACGCGACGGTCAACAAGGAACCCAAGTGGCGCCACAACAAGCGCGAGCTCACGACCGGCTACGACCCGCGGTGGCGGGCGTAGGGAGGGGAGATAAGTGGCTATTCGAGAGGAAGTTCCGCAGCAGTCCAGGAACCTCACGGAGATGTCGTGGGACCCGATCACGCGCATCGTCGGGAACCTCGGGATCTACACGAAGATAGACTTCGACAACCGGGAAGTGGTCGAGTGCAAGAGCACCTCCTCCATCTTCCGCGGCTACAGCGTCTTCATGAAGGGCAAGGACCCGCGCGACGCGCACTTCATCACCAGCCGCATCTGCGGCATCTGCGGAGACAATCACGCGGTCTGCTCGGTCTACGCCCAGAACATGGCCTACGGGGTAAAGACACCGCACTTGGGTGAGTGGATCGTCAACCTCGGCGAGGCGGCCGAGTTCATGTTCGATCACACCATATTCCAGGATAACCTGGTGTTCGTGGACTTCTGCGAACAGATGGTCCGGGATACGAACCCGAGCCTGCTCGAGCAGGCGGAGCGGACGCCGGCCCCCCACGCCGACATCCATGGCTTCGCCACCATCGCGGACATCATGCGGTCGTTCAACCCGTTCACCGGGGAGACGTACAAGGAAGCGCTGCAGATGAGCCGGCTCACGCGGGAGATGTTCTGCCTGATGGAGGGGCGGCACGTGCACCCCTCGACGGTGTATCCGGGTGGTGTGGGGACCCAGCCGACGCCGCAACTCTTTACGGACTACCTGGTCAGGCTCATGCGGTTCATGGACTTCGTGAAGAAGGCCGTACCCATGAACGACGATGTCTTCGATTTCTTCTACGAAGCGTTGCCCGGCTACGAAGAGGTCGGGCTGCGGCGCACCCTGCTCGCCTGCTGGGGATCGTTCAACAATCCCGACCACGTCG
>Ga0136627_1000254_pt1 | contig 18889 bp, 16 predicted proteins | sample AntDrymUQ4892206_2_FD_104652 | JGI IMG/M metagenome (GOLD analysis project Ga0136627, IMG submission 104652) | Polar desert sand microbial communities from Dry Valleys, Antarctica - metaG UQ489 (22.06) | ecosystem: Environmental > Terrestrial > Soil > Desert | place: Antarctica: Dry Valley... | reverse complement strand
TGGGTCGTAGACGAGGCCGCGGCGCACCGCGCGCGACGCACGACGGCGGCGGCCAGCTGATGGGCGGCGTCGTCGGTGCAGCGCTCGTCGCCCACGTTCCGACGATGGTGCTGCCGCCCGACGTGCGGCGCGAGCTCAACGACGGCGAGGAGATCTCGCTCGTGCCCGGCCTGCACCGGATGCGTGCCGAACGACTCGATCCGCTCGACGCCGACACGTTCGTGGTGTTCGACGCGCACTGGGCGACGACGGTCGAGTTCGTCGTCTCGTCCCACGAGCGTCGCCACGGCCGATACACGTCCGACGAGTTGCCGAGGGGCATGTGCCAGATGCCGTACGACATCCCCGGCGATCGCGAGCTGGCGACGGCGATGGCCGATGCCGTGAACGCTGCGGGCTCGTGGATGACGGCGATCGACGACCCGTGCCTGCCGATCCACTACCCGACGGTGAACCTGCTGCCGTTCCTGCAGGGCGGCGAACGCTGGGTCAGCGTGAGCGTCGCCCAGACCGGCGAGCCCGACGACTTCCTGCTCGCCGGTGAGGCGATCGGCCGAGCGATCGCGGCGTCGGATCGGCGAGTCGTGCTGCTCGCCAGCGGGGCGATGAGCCACACGTTCTGGAAGCTGAAGGAGTTGCGTGCCCACGAGGCGAGCGACCCGGCGCACATCCGTACGCCCGCCGCGAGGGACGCCGACTTCGAGCGTCTCGACTGGTTCGCCGCCGGCGACCACGCCCGGGTGATCGACACGATGGACGAGTACCTGCGGTACAGGCCCGAGGCGATGTTCGGTCACTACCTGATGATGGTCGGGGCGATGGGCGGCCGCGAGTGCACGGCAGCGAGCACCCCCTACAGCGAGTACGAGAACTCGATCGGCACCGGCCAGATCCACCTCTGGTTCGACCTCTGACCTGACCTCACCTGACCTGACCCGACCTCGCCGTCGACGCCTGACCCCACCCCACCACCGTCTGGGCGGTATTCCTCCCATTCCGCGGTCTGGGCGGGATCGCTTACCTGTCGCGAGAGATCCCGCCCAGACATCGCAGACGTGTTGGTCAGGACGTCGTGTGTTCGGCGATCTGGAGGGTCTTCAGGTCGCTGTGGAAGTCGAGGGCGTAGTCGCCGCCCTCTCGGCCGATGCCGGAGATGCCGACCCCGCCGAACGGTGCCGTGAGGTCGCGCACGAGGAAGGTGTTGACCCACACGATCCCTGCGCGGATTGCCCGCCCCACGCGCCCGGCACGCTCGTGCGAGCCGGTGTAGACGATCGCCGACAATCCGTACGGCGTCGAGTTGGCCAGCTCGATCGCCTCGTCCTCGTCGGCGAACGTCTGCATCGTCAACACGGGACCGAACACCTCGTGCTGCACGATCTCACTGTCGTTGGTCGCCGGTTCGACGAGCGTCGGCTCGACGTGCAGCGTGTCGCCGATGCGGTGTCCGCCGCGCACGATCGTGTCGCCAGCGGCGCGGGCGCGATCGACGAAGCCGAGCACGCGCTCGACGTGATCGGGGTGGATCATCGGAGCGATCGTCGTCGTCGGGTCGCGGCTGTCGCCGAGCACGTGCTCGTCGACGTGGCGGAGGAACGCCTCGACGAACCCGTCACGAACGGACTGCTCGACCAAGACCCTCGTCCCGGCGAGGCACACCTGGCCGGAGTCGTCGTACTGCCCGGCCGCTTGGAGGGCGGCGTCGTCGAGGTCGGCGTCGGCGAACACGATCAGCGGGCCCTTGCCACCGAGCTCGGCGGTGAACGGGACGATGTTCTCCGCCGCAGCACGCCCGATGCGGCGCGCTGTCTCGGACGAGCCGGTGAAGCTGATCCGGCGCACGCGAGGGTCGCCGACGAGCGGTGGGCCGACCTCCTCGCCGATCCCCTGCACGAGGTTGAAAACACCGGGCGGGAACCCCGCCTCGACGGTGAGGTCGGCGAGCAGCGAGCACGACAGCGGCGACCACTCCGCCGGCTTGAGGATCACGCTGTTGCCGGCGGCGAGCGCCGGCGCGACCTTCCACGTCGACAGCATGAACGGCGCATTCCATGGGGTGATGATCACGGCAGGCCCGGCGGGCATCCGCTGCACGGTGTTCTCCGTGCCCTTCGAGCTCCAGTGGCGTTCTTCGTACGTGGCGGCGAGGTCGGCGTAGGTGCGGAAGTTGACGGCGCCGCGGGCGACGAGCCGCAGCCGCATCGACTCGTACAGCATCCCCATGTCGACGGTCTCGACCCGGGCGATGTCGTCGTTGTGCTCGTCGATCAGGTCGGCCAGGCGATGGAGGTGCTCCGCCCGTCTGGCCGGCCCGAGCGCAGCCCAGCCGGGGAACGCGTTCACGGCGGCGGTGACGCCTGCGTCGGCGGTGGCGGCGTCGCCACGGGCGACGTCGGCGAGCTTCCACGACCAGTCGAGCGGCGAGCGATCCTCGAACGTCGCCGGCGACGACACCCGCTCACCCCCGATGAGGTGATCCGGACTGACGGCCACCCCCTCCACGTCGACCCTCTCAGCCATGAGGGCGATCTCCCTGCCCAGGGTCGACCTCCCTCTCCGGCACGGCGGCGCCTCCAGGCGCTTCGCCGGCCGCATCGTGATCGAGATCCCTCGCCCAGTCCACTTGACTCTGGTAGTGCTGGGCGCCTGGCCCCTCCGGTGCTCGCTCACCGCGGTGCTCCCAATCTCCGCCGAGGGCCGTGGAGCGGACCTCTTCCGACTCGGACGGTTGGGCGCCGACGTCGGTGCGGATCGCCGTCGGGCCGGTGACGATCCGGTTGGTCAGCGCGCCGAGCCCCTCGACCTCGACCGTGACCTCGTCGCCGGGCTGCACCGGGCGCGAGTTGGCGGGCGTACCCGACAGCAGCACGTCGCCGGGGACGAGCGTGATCGTGCGGGCGATGTCGGCGACGAGGTAGTGCATGTCCCACTCCATCTCGTCGGTGTTGCCGTCCTGGCGCACCTCGCCGTTGACGAGCGTGCGGATCTGCCTGCCCCGGAAGTCCCAGTCGGTGACGACACCGGGACCGATCGGGCACAGCGTGTCGGAGCCCTTCACCCGCAGCATCGATCCGGCATCGGTGTCGCGGAAGTCGTGCAGCCCATAGTCGTTGGCGACGCTGTAACCGGCGATGTAGTCGCCGGCGTCGGCGGGGGCGACGTTGCGGCACGTGCGTCCGATGACGATGGCGATCTCGCCCTCGTAGTTCAGCCACTTGCACCCGTCCGGCCGCACGACGTCGGCACGGTGCGAGTTGAGTGCCGTCACCGGCTTGTGGAAGTACGTCGGAGCCGGCGGCAGCTTGGTCATGAACTCGGCGACGCGGCTGGTGTAGTTGAGGTGGACGCAGACGATCTTCGTCGGCTCGACCGGCGGCAGGTGGACAGCGTCGGCGATGGCGACGCGCCGCCCGTCACCGGCGACGAGGCTGTCGCCCTCACGTGTGGTGCTGACGGGGTATCCGTCGAGCAGGATCCGTCGGTACTCGGGCATGTCTCCTCCGGTCGGTCGACGCTCGACGTTAGTGGGGTACTGTCGGACCACCTTCAGGGCGCAGAGGAGGAGACGAGGGCGGTGTACGTGGTTCTGGCGATCGTGCTGGCGTTGGTCGCCGCCGCATCCGCCGTGGCCAAGCTCACCGAGCAGGAGACGGTGATGGAGGGGATGCGCACCGTCGGTGCTGAGGGCATCGTCCGCTGGCTGGCGCTCGCCGAGCTCGTCGGCGCCGTCGGGCTGATCGTCGGCATCTGGGTCGAACCGATCGCATCGCCGCTGCGGCTGGTCTGGTGCTCTACTTCGTCCTCGCCGTCGGCTCGCACCTTCGCGTCGGCGACCGCAACTTCATCCCGCCGCTCGTGATCGCAGTGCTGTCGACGGCACGCTCGTCGCTGCGATCGCTCGCACCTGACCGAGCCGACCGCCGCAGGCTCGAACCTGGTCTGGGCGGGAATTCTCGCGACTGCTGGAAGGGATCCTGCCCAGAGTGGTGGATGGGAGGAATCCCGCCCAGACGGTGGTGGGGTGGATCAGCGGGGGAGGTGCCAGTCGATCGGGGACAGGCCGGCCTCCTCGAGGGCGGCGTTGGCGCGGCTGAACGGGCGTGAGCCGAAGAACCCGTTGTGCGCCGACAATGGCGACGGGTGCGCCGACTCGATCACGACGTGGCGAGTGCGGTCGACGTTCGCCGCCTTCGCCCGCGCTTTCGAACCCCACAGGACGAACACGACACGCTCGGGCTTGTCGGTGACGACGTCGATGACCCGGTCGGTGAACCGCTCCCAGCCCTTCCCGTGGTGCGAACCCGCCTGACCCGCACGCACGGTCAGCGTCGTGTTGAGCAGCAGCACCCCCTGACGCGCCCACGCCTCGAGGTTGCCGTGTCCGGGCGGCTCGATGCCGAGATCGGTGCGCAACTCCTCGTAGATGTTGACGAGCGACGGCGGGATCCGCACACCTCGGGGAACCGAGAAGCACAGCCCGTGCGCCTGCTTCGGTCCGTGGTAGGGATCCTGGCCGAGCATCAGCACCCGGGTCGTCGCGTACGGCGTCAGGTGGAGCGCAGCGAACACGTCGTCGGGCGGCGGGTAGACGGGGTGGCGAGCCCGCTCTGCGGCAACGAACTCCTGCAGCGGGCCCCAGTAGTCCTTGCCGAGCTCCTCCCGGAGGATCGGGTTCCAGTCGGTCGTCGCCACTCGACGCCGATGATGGCACGACTAGCGTGGCGCCATGGCAGAGATCCTCGATGTCGATCTGTTGGCGTTCGAGAACGGCAGTGGCGAGCAGCGGCGGGCGGTCGTCGACGGTGTCCGCACGAGCCTCGAGACCGGGTTCGTGTACGCACGTCACGACGTGCCGGAGGACGTGCTCGACACCGCGTACGGGATGCTCGTCGAGTTCTTCGAGCAGGACACCGACACCAAGGAGCAGTTCGCCGCGCCCGGCAGCAACGGCCAGACCGGCTACACCGGCCTGCTCGTCGAGACCGCGGCGTCGAGCGACAAGCCGGACTGGAAGGAGATGCTCAACTGGGCGTCGCCGATCGCGTCGGGCCATCCGCTGAAGCGCAAGTTCCCCGGCGCCTATCCCGATCAGGTGATGCCAGAGGCCGCCGTGCCCGGCATCACGAAGGTGCTCTACGAGTTCCACGAACGGATCGCCGACCTGCAACGCCGGTTCCTGCGCGTCATCGCCGAGGGGATCGGCTGCCACGAGACGTTCTTCGACGAGATGGTGGCCGACGGCCCGACGCTCACCCGGGCGATCCGCTACCCGAGCATGGGCGAGCTCCCCGATGAGGGTCACGAGTGGGCAGCCGAGCACGGCGACATCAACCTCATCACGGCGCTGCCACGGGCGACGGCACCCGGCCTGCAGGTGAAGGTCGACGATGACTGGGTCGATGCCGTGGCACCCGAGGGCCAGGTGATCATCAACACGGGCATCATGCTCGAGCGCCTCACGAACGGCGTGATCCCCATCGGCTGGCACCGCGTCGTCGCCGCACAGGGGTACGAGGGCGAGCGCTACAGCGTGGTCCAGTTCTGCCACCCCCGGCCGTGGACGGTGCTCTCGCCGGTGCCGAGTTGCTGCACGCCCGATCATCCGCAGCGATTCAGCGCGATGAGCGCCGCCGACGCCCTCGACGAGGTGCTCTACGAGATCAACCTCGTCGAGACGGCTCGCCGCGTCTGATCGACGCCAAGCGGCGCGCTGGTACGTTTCGGCCCATGGCAACCGCTGGGCGACGCGTCCGAACAGTCTGGAGTGACCTCAACGGTCTCACCCACGGCCGGTACATCCCGTCGGGGCGGATCGAGCACCCGACGCACCACGCCGTGACCACGCTGGTGATGGGCATCGACGGCGAGATCCTGCCCGTCGAGGGCTACAGCTCGGACGTCGGGTTCCGCGACCTCACGGCGACGCCGCTTCCCGACACCCGCCGCCCCGGCTGGGAGCCCGACACCGACATCGCAGTCTGCCGCCTGACCGACCACGGCGGGACGCCGCTCGCCGTCTGTCCGCGGGCTGCGCTCGAGCGAGCGATCGAGGGCTGGCGTGCGATCGGCTTCGAGCCATACCTGGGCTTCGAGCTCGAGTTCTACGTGCTCGCCCCGGATCCCGACGCGCCGAGCGGTTGGTCGCCTGCGGCTGGTCCCGGCCACCGCGTCTACGGCGTCGGGATCGGAGGCGACCAGACGGGCATGTCGCTCGCCTACTTCGACATGTGCGAGGCGATGCAGCTCGGGCTCGAAGGCGTGCTGTCGGAGTTCTCGCCCGGTCAGCTCGAGGTCAACCTCCACTACGGCCCGGCGCTCGAGGCCACGGATCGTGCCGTCGTGTGCAAGGAGATGACACGCGAAGTCGCCGCCGACGCGGGGTTGCTGGCGACGTACATGGGTCGCCCGTTCCCGACGGCGGTCGGCTCGGGTCTGCACATCAACCTTTCGCTCGTGCCCGTCGCCGGCGGTCGCAATGCGCTCGACGAACCGGGCAGCGAGCACGGGCTCAGCTCGCTCGCACGCCAGTGCATCGGCGGCCTCGTCGCCCACCACGAGGCGGTCGCCGGGTTTTCGGCGCCGCTCATCAACAGCTACAAGCGGCTCATGCCCGGCCTGATCGCCGGCTACTGGGCGAACTGGGGGCTCGACAACCGGTTCGCCACCTATCGGGTGCCGGCGGAGCGCGGTGCGGCGACGCGGATCGAGAACCGGATGCCGTGCGGGACGGCGAGCCCGTACCTCTCCGCAGCGGCAATGCTGAACGCTGCGCTCGTCGGCGCGGTCGACGGTCTCGACTGCTCGGACCCACAGGTCGGTGACGCCGACGCGGCGCCGAACACGGATCGGCACACGCCGCACACGCTCGGTGAGGCGCTCGATGCCATCGAAGCGAACGCGGTGCTCGCCGAGGCGATGGGACCGACGTTGACCTCGACGTATCTCGCTCTCCGCCGCCACGACCTCGGCCGCTGGGAGGCGCAGGAGACGGAGTGGAACCCCGAGGAGATCACTCCCTGGGAGCTCGACACCTACCTCCCCTTCTACTGACCGGCACCGTCAGACTTCGGCCCCTTCGGGTCGAGTTCGGCGACGGGGACGGTGCGGCGCTCGTCGAGCGAACGTCGTGCGGCGAGCCCGAGCACGAGGGGCGCCCTCCCGTCGAGCCCCGTCACCGACGGAGGGCGGCGGTTGGCGATGCGACCGACGAAGTCCTCCCACTGGTGCACGAAGCTCGTCGCGTAGCGGTCGAGGAAGAAGTCGGCGATCGGCGGCTCGTGGGCGCCGGATGCGTCGCGCCGCACCACGGCGCGCGCGGCGGCGTTCTCCGATGCGACGAGCCCGCCAGACCCGAACGCCTCGACGCGCTGGTCGTAGCCGTAGAGGGCCCGACGGCTGTTGTCGATCGTCGTGATGCAGCCGTTCTCGTGGATCAGGGTGATCGCCGCGGTGTCGATGTCGCCGGCGTCGGCGATCGCCGGGTCCCTGGCCGTGCCGGTCGCCGTGACGTCGACGACCTCGCTGCCGGTGACGAAGCGCGCCATGTCGAAGTCGTGGATCGACATGTCGAGGAACAGGCCGCCCGACGTCGCAAGGTAGGCGAGTGGCGGCGGCGCGGGGTCACGGCTGGTGATCCGCAGCAGGTGCACATCACCGATCTCGCCGTTGGCGATGGCATCGCGCACCGACCGGTGGGCAGGATCGAAGCGGCGGTTGAACCCGACGTGGAGCGCGACACCCGCCCGTTCGACGTCGTGCAACGCGGCGTCGATGCGATCGAGGTCGAGCGCGAGCGGCTTCTCACAGAACACGTGCCGTCCCGCTGCGGCGGCGCGGACGATCATCTCGACGTGCGTGTCGGTGCTCGTGCAGATCGCCACGGCGTCGACACCGTTGGCTTCGACGAGCTCGTCGACCGTCGCCGCGACCGACACGCCGAGGCGCCGGCCGACGGCGGATGCGGCGTCAACGTCGACGTCGAACACGCCGGTCAGCCGTGCCCCCGCCACCCGCCCGGCGAGGAGATCGGCGTGCATCGAACCGATGCGGCCGCAGCCGAGCACGGCGACGCCGACACGCCCGTCGTGGAGCATCACACGCCCTTGCGCTGGCGCGCTTTGGCGGCGTCGAGGGCGAGACGTGCAGCACGGATTGGGGCTCGATCGCTCGTCTCGGGGAGGCCGACCTCCCACCACGCGCCGCCCTCCGTCCAGGCATGTGGATCGGTGGCGATGACGATCACGGACGTTCGATCGGCACCGCGAACGCGCTCGAACGCCGCCTCGAGCTCGCCGATGGAGGCCACGGTCTCGACGCGGCAGCCCATCGACGCCGCGTGTGCTGCGAAGTCCACGCGGGGCGGCTCGCCGTCGTCGCCGGTGCGCACATCGTCGAGCAGGTTGTTGAACGGGGCGCCGCCCTGGTTGACCTGCAGCCGGTCGATCACCGCGTACCCCCCGTTGTCGCAGACGACGACGATCATCGGGTGCCCCGACAGCACGGAGCTGTAGAGGTCGCTGTTCATCATCAGGTACGAGCCGTCACCGACGAAGACGATCGTGTCGCCGTCCGGTGCGAGCCGCCGCCGGGCCATCGCCGCCCCCCACCCGCCGCTGATCTCGTAGCCCATCGTCGAGAACCCGTACTCGCAGTCGAACGTCGCGATCTCGCGCGAGCGCCAGCCGTTGTTCAGCTCACCGGGGAACCCGCCGGCCGCCGTCAGCGCGTAGTCGTCGGGTCCGGCGAGGCGGGACACGGCGCCGACGACCTGCGCGTAGGTCGGCGTGACGGCGACGTCACCGCCGATGTCGCCGCCGCTGGCCGGGTTCGCCAGCGCGTCGATCTCCGTCCAGTACGAGCTCGCCGCAGGGCCGACGCGCTCGGTCCATGACGCCGACGCCCGCCAGCCCTCGAGCGCCGCTCCGATGGCGATCAGGGACTCCATCGCATCGCCGACGACGGGAAGGCCGAGGTGCTTGCCGGCGTCGAACCGCGCCGTGTTCACGCCGATGAGCTGGAGCGCGTCGTCGTCGCCGAACACCGTCCACGAACCCGTGGTGAAGTCGCCGAGCCGCGTGCCGATGGCGACGACGACGTCGGCGTCGGCGGCGAGACGGTTCGCCGCCTCGCATCCGAGGACGCCGAGCGGTCCGGCGAACGACGGATCGTCGTGGGTGAGGGTGGACTTGCCGGCGACCGTCTCGACGACGGGGATGCCGTGGCGTGCGGCGAAGGCCGACAGCTCGTGCTCGGCGAGCGAGTAGTGGACGCCGCCGCCGGCGACGATCAGCGGTCTCGATGACGCCCGTAGCGCTGCCACCGCGGCGGCGACCTGGTGCGTGTCGGGTCGCGGTCGGGCGATCTCGTGCACCGTCGAGGAGAACAGCCGGGCGGGGAACCCGAACGCCTCGCCCTGCACGTCCTGGGGAAGTGCGAGGAACGCCGGCCCGCAGTCGGTCGGGTCGAGCAGCGTGGCGAGCGCCTGGGGGAGCGACGCGACGAGTTGCTCGGGCCTCGTGATCCGGTCCCAGTAGCGGACGACGGGACGGAAGACATCGTTCGCCGTCGTCGAGGGATCGCCGGGGCGCTCGATCTGCTGCAGCACCGGGTCGGGCAGCCGGCTCTGGAACGTGTCGCCGGCGAGCAGCAGCACGGGCAGCCGGTTGGCGGATGCCACGCCGGCAGCCGTCACCATGTTCAGCGCGCCGGGCCCGATGGACGTCGTCGCAGCCATGAACTGGCGGCGACGCATCGCCTTCGCGTACCCGATCGCGGCGAGCGCCATGCCCTGCTCGTTCTGTCCCCGCCACGTCGGGAGCGCGTCGGCGGCATCGTGCAGCGCGGGGCCGAGGCAGGTCACGTTCCCATGCCCGAAGATGGCGAACACGCCGGGCACGAGGGGCTGCTCGTCGCCGTCGATGACGGTGCGCTGTGCGATCAGGTACCGCACGATCGCCTCCGCGGCGGTGAGCGAGATGTCCTTCACGTCAGCGTTCCCTCAGATCGTGGACGCGCTCCCAGCTGCGGCTGTGCCACGAGCGCATCAACGCGTCCTGGACCGACACGTAGCGCACGGCGGCGTCGAGGCCGGGATCGAACGGGCGGTCCTCGACGACGGCGTCGGCGAAGTGGCGGTCCTCGATCGTGACGAGATCCTCGAACCCGATCGTGTTCGCACGACCGGGGACGAAGGCGCCGTGATCGGGGAACTGCTCGCCGCCGAACACGGTGCGATAGCCGCTGGCCGCAGCGTCACCGGCGACGTGGATCTGCAGTTCGTTCATCCGCTCGAAGTTCCACGACATCGCACCGGTCGTGCCGTAGACGTCGAAGGCGTGCTGGCTCTCCGGGCCGGTCAACGACCTCGACGCCTCGAACGTGCCGACGGCGCCGCTGTCGAAGCGCACCATCGCCCCGAACCAGTCCTCGTTGGTCACGTCGCCGGTGGGATCGTCACCGGAACCGATGTCGTAGTGCGAGCCAGTGCTGCGCGGGAGCGGGCGCTGCGAGATGAACGTCTCGCCGATGCCGACGACCTCGACGATCGGGCCGACGAGGTACATCGCCAGGTCGACGGCGTGGCTGAGCAGGTCGGTGCTCACACCGTGGCCTGCTTCGTCGTGGAGGAACCGCCACGACAGGACGCCGAGCGGATCGTTGCCGTAGCAGGACAGAAACCTGCCACGGTGGTTCGTGATCTCGCCGATGCCGCCGGCGCGGATGACCGCCTCGGCGTGTTGCACGAGCGGCGCCCAGCGGTAGTTGTACCCGACGCCGGTCACGACTCGGCGGGCAGCGCGCTCGGCCTCGACGGTCTGTTCCGGCGTCCCGCCGACGGGCTTCTCGCAGAACACCGCCTTGCCGGCGGCAGCGGCAGCCGAGACGACGTCGACGTGCAGCATGTTCGGCGCCGTCACGACGACGACGTCGACGTCGGGGTGCTCGGCGACGACACGCCAGTCATCGGTCGCCTCGGCGAAGCCGAACGCCGACACGGCCTGCTCGCGGCGTGTCGCGTCACTGTCGGCGCAGGTGACGAGGACGGGGTCGGCGAGGCGGTCGGGGTACAGGGACGGGATGCGCAGGTAGGACCGGCTGTGGGCCTTTCCCATCCAGCCGAAGCCGACGACGCCGATGCCGAGCGTCCGGCGCGACGCGGTCACCGGACCCGCCCTGCACCAGCGACGGGCACGACGCCGTCGGCGCTCGTCATCGGGCACCGCTGGTCGATCGGCATCGACGCCCACGCATCGCGCACCCAGTGGTGCGACGGGTCGTCGCAGAACGCCATCGAGCGCTCGCCGCCGGGACCGGCGAGCACGTTGAGGTAGTACATCGGGTAGCCGGGTACGGCGGCGCACGGTCCGTGGTATCCGCGGTGGACGAGGAACACGTCGCCGTCGCCGACGTGCACGTTGGCGTCGACGTCGCCCTCGGGTGTGTACGTCCTGTGCCAGCCGAACCCACCAGAGCCAGGATCGTCGTCCGCGGCGCTGGCACCGCCCGAGCGGCCGATGCGGAAGTAGTAGATCTCCTCGTTGTTGACCGGGCACTCCGGGCTGTCGTCGTGGCGATGCGGCGGGTAGCTCGACCAGTTGCCGTCCGGCGTGAGCAGCTCGACGCACATCAGCCGGTCGGCCCCGTCGAAGCGCTCGGGTGACATGAAGTTGGTGACCTGACGCGTCGCCGCTCCTGCGCCGCGCACCTCGACGGCGACGTCACCGGCGGCGACGTACGCCGCGTCGTAGCGGATGTTCGCCGTCGCCGACGCCAGCGCGACCTCGGCGTCAGCGGTCGCCGTGATGCGGACCTCGGCGTCGATCGGCACGTACGCCCAGTCGCTCACGCGCTCGAACACCGAGTCGCGACCGTCGAGCCGGAACCGGTGCGAGCCGACCTCGACGCGCATCGCCCCGCGCAGTGGCAGCACGGCCAGCTCCCGGTTGCCGGTCGCAAGTTCGATGGTCCGGTCTGCCGTCAGCGTGCGCACCTGGAGACCGCAGTACGCCCATCCCGCCGACTCGGGGGTGACGTCGACGAGCACCCCGTCACCAGCGGTCGCCGAGCCCGCAGGCAGGTGCCACGGGTGCGTCATCCTCTTGCCTCCGCGGCAGCGGCCGACACGAGTGCGGCAGCTCGATCGACGGCGCCGGTGACGTCGCCGTCGGGCGGATACAGCAGTGCGCGGCCGACGACGAGCCCGCGCACGGTCGGCTGTGCGAGCGCTTGCTCCCACGAGGCCAGCGTCGCCGCCGGATCGGGCCCCGGTGCGCCGCCGAGGAGGAGCAGCGGCTGCGTCGTCATCGCCGCCACCGCGGCGATGTCGGCTGTCGCCTGGATCTTCAGCCACGTGCGTGCCGACGAGCCACCGAGCGCGGCGCAGACCCCGACGGCCTGCAGCAGGCGCTCGGGGTCGGCGTCCCAGAACAGCGCGCCGGAGGGATCGCGGCGTGCCGGGATCGGCTCGACCATCGCCATGAGCTCGTGGTCGTGCAGCGCTTGCACGGCGTCGCTGCACGCGTCCAAGGTGGGGAGCGTGCGCTCGTCGGCGAGGTCGAGGCGCAGCAGCATCTTGCCGGCGTCGAGGTTGGCAGCGACGAGGTGATCGGCGTCGTACGCCGTGAACCGGTCGTCGAGCTCCCACGAGGCGCCGGCGAGTCCTCCCCGGTTCATCGTGCCGACGGCGACGCGGTCGTCGAGCGCCCCGAGCAGCACCAGGTCCTCGATGATGTCGGCGCTCGCCAGGACCCCGTCGACGCGGGGGTGCGCGAGCGCCGTGAGGATCCGCTCGAGCATCGACCGCCGGTCCGCCATCGCCCGCGGCTCGTCGCCGAGCCCGACCATCCCCCGCGCCGTGTGGTCTGCGGCGACGACGAAGAGCATCCCCGCCCGGGTGAGCTGTTCGCGTCGCCGGCGGGCGGCCAACGCGTCGGCGACGGTGCCCGGCTCGTGGACGCGCACGTCGGTGAGCGCGCGGTAGTCACGATCGGAGATCACGATGCGGCCGTGGCGAGGAGGTCGTCGATCTCGGTGGTCGTCGGCATCGCGTCGGCGCACATCAACCGTGACGCGACGATCGCGCCGGCGGCGTTGGCGTACGTGATCATCGCGTCGGGCGACCAACCCGACAGCAGCCCGTGGACGAGCGCGCCCCCGAACGCGTCGCCGGCGCCGAGGCCGCAGACGACCTCGACGGGACGAGCCGGCACGACGACGGTGCCGCCGGGTGTCGCGGCGAGGACGCCGTCGGCACCCATCTTGACGATCGCCAGGCCGACGCCGCGGGCGAGCAGACGATCGGCGGCCTCCGCCGGATCGTCTGAGCCGACGGCGATCGCGCACTCGACCCGGTTCCCGACCGCCACCGTGGCGCCGTCGATCGCGCCCCCGATCACGGCGCCGGCTTCCTCGGGCGAACGCCAGAACGTCGGGCGGTAGTCGAGGTCGACGACGGTGTGGGTCGCCCTCGCCCGGATGGCGAGCATCCGCTCGATCGTGCCCCGCGCCGGCTGCTCTGCCATCGCCGACGCCGCGACCCACAGCAGATCGACGTCGCGCACGGAATCGTCGTCGATGTCGTGCGCCGTCAGCTGCATGTCCGGAGCCGAGGGGTTGCGATAGAAGACCAGGTGGGGGTCGTCGGGCGGCGTCAGCGCGGCGAAGGCGAGCGGTGTCGCCAACGTCTCGTCTCGCCCGACGTGTGTCGTGTCGACGTCGAACGACGCCAGCGCGGCGAGCGCGTAGTCGCCGAAGGGGTCGGCGCCGACCTTCGTGAGCACGGCGCTGCGATGGCCGAGCCGCGTCGCGGCGACGGCGACGTTTGTCGGGCTGCCACCGACCGACTTGACGAACCGCTGCTCGTCCTCGAAGCGGGCGCCCGGCGCGTCGGCGTACAGGTCGACCGAGATCCGCCCGACGGTGAGAACGTGCGTGCTCGTCACCGGCGGGCGATGATGTCCTCGGGTCGCACGACGGACTCGAGCTCGTGGGCGAGCGCTTCGAGCTCTGCGCCGCCCGACATCATCTGGATGAGCTCGTCGCGCGAGATCTCGCCCTTCGGGAAGTTGCCGAGGCTCTGGCCGCGCTTGAGGATGACGAAGCGGTCACCGACGGGGTAGGCGTGGTTCGGGTTGTGCGTGATGAAGATCACGCCGAGCCCCCGGTCGCGTGCGGCGACGATGTATTTCAGCACGACGCCGGATTGCTTGACGCCCAGCGCCGCCGTCGGCTCGTCGAGGATCAACACCTTGGCACCGAAGTAGACCGCTCGGGCGATGGCGACGGACTGGCGTTCACCGCCGGACAGGGTGCCGACGGGCTGTTCCGGGTCGCGCACGTCGATGCCCATCTTCGACATCTCCTCGATCGCCGTGCGCTTGGCGCCGTCGACGTCGAGGCGCCGCAGCGGGCCCCACCCGGTCGTCGGCTCCGACCCGAGGAAGAAGTTGCGCCAGATCGACATCAGCGGCGCCATCGCGAGGTCCTGGTAGACGGTGGCGATGCCCGCCGCCTTCGCCGCCCGGGGCGATCCGAACGAGACGTCGCGCCCCTCGATCAGAAAGTGCCCATCGTCGTGCTTGTGCACCCCCGACAAGATCTTGATCAGCGTCGACTTGCCGGCGCCGTTGTCGCCGAGCACGCAGGTGACCTCGCCGGCACGCACGCTCGTCGTGATCTGATGCAGCGCGATGACGTTGCCGAAGTACTTCGAGACCCGCTGCAGCTCGAGAAGGTGTGGCGCCGTCTCAGTCATCTGTGGTGGACCTCGTCGCTGCGGCGTGGGCGACCTCTGTGGTGTCGGGCACATCGACAGTCGGTCTCGACGCCGTCCGGGCCCAACGCCGGATCCACTCGTTGGCGAACGCGGCGAGCAGCAGGATGATGCCGAGGAACAGGAAGTAGAGGTTGTTGTCCCAGCCGGCGAGCGGGATGCCCTGCTGGGTCATGCCGAGGATCAGGCAGCCGAGACCGGCGCCGACGACGGAGCCGAAGCCACCGGTGAGCAGACAGCCGCCGAGCACCGCGGCAATGATGAAGAAGAACTCCTGGCCGACGCCCTCGATGACGTTCGATCGGTTCGTCTGCAGCAGCACGACCATCCCGTGCACCCACCCGGACGCGGCGACGATCATGAACAGGCCGATCTTGGTGGCGTTGGCGGGGACGCCGCTCATCCGGGCGGCGTCGCGGTTTCCACCGACGGCGAAGATCCAGTTCCCGACTCTCGTGCGCATCAGCACCCACGCCCCGACGACGACCATCCCGGCGAACCACAGGATCGACACACGGAACCCGACGCCACCGATCGTGACGAAGTTGGAGGCGAAGACCTTGCGGGCGATGTCGTGGCCGCCAGTGTCGACGATGCCCGTCACCTGAGTCTTGTCGGTGACCTGCTGGGTCAGCCAGAGGTTGAAGCCACGGAGCGCGAAGAACGTCCCGAGCGTGACGATGAAGCTCGGCAGCCCCGATCGGACCACCATCAGCCCGTTGAGGAACCCGAGGAACAGTGCGATCAGCAGCGAGAGCGCCATCGCCAGCCACAGGTTGAGCCCGCTGTGCACGGCGAAGAGGGCGGCGAACATGCCGGTGGTCCCCGTCATCACGCCGGCGGAGAGATCGAACTCACCGCCGATCATCAGGAGCGCGACGGCGATTGCCGTGAGCCCGTAGCCGGCCGAGCGGTCGAGGTACGTCGCCGTGCCCTGCCAGCTCAGCCACGCGCTGTCGGCCTGCCAGGCGAACAGCAGCCAGACCACGACGGCGCCGGCGAGCGCGCCGAACTCGGGTCGCACGAGCAGCCGCTTCCTCGCCGAGAGCCGGGCGAGCCGCTCGTCGGTGGTGCTCACGACGTCGGCAGCTGTAGCCGTCGTCGCCGACGTGGTCGTCATGTCCTCGTTCCCATCGTCATCCCCTCTGGCTCGATCGGGGGAGGCGTGTGCCTCCCCCGATCGGATCGAGTCGAGCGTCGGCCGTCAGCGGGTGCCCGCTTCTGCCAGCTCCTTGATCTGCTCTGCGTTGTCGGCGGTCACGAACCCCGGTCCCGTCAGGATCGGCTGGCCGCCGCCGACGGTGTTGAGGTTCGTCGAGTTGAGCTTCAGGAACGAGATCGGCAGGTACCCTTGGAGATACTGCTGCTGGTCGACGGCGAACGACATGTCGCCGGCGGCGATGGCGTCGATCACTTCGGCGTTGATGTCGAACGTCGCCAGCTGCACCTCGCCGGTCCGTCCGAGGTTGTTCAGCGCGGCAAGGGCGGGGCCAGCACCGGTGGGCCCGAGGGCGAGCACGCCGTTGATCTCGGTGTCGGCCTGCAGCGTCGACTCGATCGTGCTCTGCGCCCCGGCGGCGTCGTTGAGGTCGACCTGGACGACCTCGAGCGAACCGCCCGCCTCCTCGATCGCTTCCTTGGCGCCGTTGCAGCGAGCGTCCAACCCGGCGTTGCCGACCTCCTGGTTGATGCAGATCACGTTCGTCGCACCCTCCTCGGCCATCCTTGCTCCCGCACCTCGGCCGGCGACCGTCTCGTCCTGGCCGATGTGGGTGATCGCGCCGATCTCCTCGTAGTTGTCCGAACCCGAGTTCACCGTGATGATCGGGATGCCGGCGTCGGCGGCTGCGGCGAGCGAGTCTTGCAATGCCGGGTAGTCCGGCACCGATACGATGAGCCCGTCGGGTTCCTTGGCGACGGCGGCATCGATCAGCTGGGCCATCGCAACCATGTCGAACGTGTCCGGTGCGCTGTAGTTGGCGGTGACACCGAGCTCCTTGGCGGCATCGTCGACGCCCTTTTTGAACACCGACCAGAACGGGTCGGATGCCTGGCCGTGCGTGACGACCTCGATCGTGACGTCGCTGCCCTGTGTCAGGTCGACCGTGTCACCGGTCCCGCCGGTCCCGCTACCGGACCCGCTGGTGGTGTCGTCGACGCCCGTCGGCGCGGAGTCCTCGCCGTCGTCGTCATCACCACCGCATGCCGTCAGCACCAGTGCGCCGACGGTGAGGATCGCTCCGACGACGCGGAGCCTGTGTGATCTCATTCTGTCCCCCTCTGTTAGTGCGGCGAGGTTGCCGCCGCTGTGGTGGGCGTCAACCGGCCGGTTGGCCGGCGAGCACCTCACGTAGGTAGTCGACGCTCAGTCGGGCGTCGACGATCGGGCCCTCCCCGGGCGCAGGCACGTGCCGACCGAGATCGGTGTCCTGTTCGAGCACGTACCACCCCTGGTACCCATCGTGCTCGAGCTGCTCGACCGCCGCCGCGACCGGCGCGATGCCGCGCCCCAACGGGCGGAACAGGCCGTCCCTGACGGCGTCGATCAAGGAGCGCCGCCGGCCGGCGACCGCCTCGCCGAGGCCGGGAGCCACGTCCTTCAGGTGCGCGTGGGCGACGCGGCCCGACGCGTCGGCGGCGAACGTCGCGGGGTCGTAGCCGCCGATGAGCAGGTGTCCCGTGTCGAGGCACCATGCGACAGAAGATTTCTCCAGCACCGTGCGGACATCATCGCGCGTCTCGACAAGCGTGCCGACGTGGGGGTGCAATGCATGCGCGAGGCCATGGTCGGCGCACAGCTCGTCCAGCGCGTCGAGCATGCCGGCGAGGTGGTCCCACTGCGCCGGGGTGACGACGTCGGGCCGTGACCAGCGGTCGTCTGCGATCGCTGCGGACACGAGCACCGAGGCCCCCGTTGCGGCGAGGAGGCGGGCCGTCGCACGAGCGCGCGAGAGCGTCTCGTCGCGTCGGCGTCGATCGTGGAGCACGAGCGGGAGGAACGAGGCGACCAGACGCACGCCGTGGGTCTCGAGCACGGCGTTGAGATCGTCGGCGCGGTGGGGGAGGAAGCCGGGTGCGCCGAGCTCTGTCGCCGTGATCCCGAGCGACGCCATCTCGGAGAGCACACGCTCGGCGGGGAGCATCGTCCCCCAGCCGGGGACCTCGCACACACCCCACGTGATCGGTCCGGCGGCGAGTCGGTCGTCGATGGCGTTGGAGCGCTCCATTCCGGATGCCATCGTGACGGTGGAGGCAGCTGCTGTCAAGGACGCCCGCTCGCGATTCGTGGAGCCTCCATTGTCCGCCGCAGTCGAACCTGCTTCACTTGCCCGCCAGTGGCACACACCACGATGGAGGATGTCGCGAGAAGGGCCGGCGTGTCGCGATCGCTCGTCTCGCTCGTGATGCGGGCCAGCCCCCACGTCAGCGACGAGCGCCGCGCGCGGGTGTTGGACGCAGCCGCTGCGCTCGGCTACTCACCGAACGCGATGGCGCGCGGACTGGCAAGCAGGCGTTCCGGTGTCGTCGCCGTGTTGATCAACGACCTCCACAACCCGTTCTTCGCAGAGACGTTCGACGGCCTGGCGGCCGAGGCCGAGTCGAGGGGGTCCAGCCTGTTGCTCGGTGCGGGGCGGCCGACGCGGGGCGCCGAGCAGGCGGCGCTCGCCTCGTTCCTGGAATACCGGCCCGACGGGATCGTCCTGCTCAGCCCTCGCCTGCCGTCCGCGGCCATCGGGGTGGCGGCTCGGCAGGCGCCGGTCGTCGTCGTCGGGCGCCATGTCCGGGCCGCCGGCGTCGACAGCGTGATGACCGACGAGCGCGAGGGTGCTCGGTTGGTCGTCGATCACCTCGCCGGGCTCGGGCACCGCCGGATCGTCCACGTCGACGGCGGTCGCGGCGCCGGGGCCGGGCCACGCCGGGAGGGCTACCGCCGGGCGATGTCGCGCGCCGGGCTCGATCGGTTCGCCGCCGTCGTGCCGGGCGACTTCACGGAACAGGCAGGGGCGGACGCCGTCGGTGCACTGATGGCGATGCGTCGGCTCCCGACATCGGTGTTCGCGGCGAACGATCTCGTCGCCGTCGGGGCGATCGACGCACTCGAGCGCGCCGGCCACGACG
>Ga0136627_1000252_pt1 | contig 18927 bp, 15 predicted proteins | sample AntDrymUQ4892206_2_FD_104652 | JGI IMG/M metagenome (GOLD analysis project Ga0136627, IMG submission 104652) | Polar desert sand microbial communities from Dry Valleys, Antarctica - metaG UQ489 (22.06) | ecosystem: Environmental > Terrestrial > Soil > Desert | place: Antarctica: Dry Valley... | reverse complement strand
GACGAACCCCGGCAGCACCGCGCAGCCCGCCGCGTCGACCGTGACGTCGGCCGAGCCGGCGGCGGAGAACCCGGCGACGCGACCGCCCTCGAGCACGACGTCGCCCGGGTCGAGCGCCATCGCCGCCGCCCGGTCGTGGCGCAGGTAGGGCAGCCCGTCCTGCGGCGGGCGCAAAACCTGCGCGGCGCCACGCAGCCAGACGCGGCTCATTCGCTCATCGGGATCCGCACCCCGAGGCGGTCGGCGGCGTCCTTCGCCTCGTCGTAGCCCGCGTCCACGTGGCGGATGATGCCCATTCCGGGATCGGCCAGCAGCGTGCGCCGGATCCGCTCACCCGCCAGCGCGGAGCCGTCGGCGACGCTCACCTGGCCGGCGTGCAGCGAGAGCCCCATGCCGACTCCGCCGCCGTGGTGGAAGGAGACCCACGAGGCGCCGGTCGCCGTGTTGACGAGCGCGTTGAGGATCGGCCAGTCGGCCACGGCGTCCGAGCCGTCGCGCATTGCCTCCGTCTCGCGCTGGGGGGAGGCGACCGAGCCGGCGTCGAGGTGGTCGCGGCCGATCACGATCGGCGCCTTGACCTCACCCGAGGCGACCATCTCGTTGAAGCGCAGCCCGGCGCGGTGGCGCTCGCCGTAGCCGAGCCAGCAGATCCGGGCGGGCAGGCCCTGGAACGCGACCCGCTCGCGGGCCAGCTCGATCCAGCGGCGGATGTGCTCCTGCTCGCCGAACAGCTCGAGGATCGCGCGGTCGGTGGCCGCGATGTCGGCCGGATCGCCGGAGAGGGCGACCCACCGGAACGGTCCCTTGCCCTCGCAGAACAGCGGCCGGATGTAGGCGGGCACGAAGCCCGGATACGCGAACGCGTCGGCGTCGCCGTGGTCCTCGGCCACGCCCCGCAGCGCGTTCCCGTAGTCGAACGCCTCGGCGCCCCGGCGCCCGAGCGTCCGGATCGCGTCGACGTGCGCGAGCACGGACGCCCCGACCCGCTCGAGGTAGTCGTCGGGGTCAGACGCCCGCAGGGTGTCGGCCTGCTCGGGCGCCAATCCGGCCGGGACGTAACCGTTGAGCGGGTCGTGCGCACTCGTCTGATCGGTCACCACGTCGACCGCGGCGTCGCGGCGCACCAGCTCGGGCAGGATCTCCGCCGCGTTGCCGAGCAGGCCGATCGACAGCGCCCGGCCCTCGCGCTGCGCTGCCCCCAGACGGGCCAGCGCGTCGTCGAGCGAGCCGGCGCGCTCGTCGAGGTAGCGCTCGCGGATGCGCCGCTCGATCCGCTGCAGGTCGACCTCGATGCACAGCGCGCAGCCCTCGTTCATCGTGACGGCGAGCGGCTGGGCGCCGCCCATCCCGCCCAGCCCGGCCGTGACCACGATCCGCCCGCGCAGCGTGCCCCCGAAGCGCAGCCGGGCGATCGCCGCGAACGTCTCGTAAGTGCCCTGGAGGATGCCCTGGGTCCCGATGTAGATCCACGACCCGGCGGTCATCTGGCCGTACATCATCAGCCCGGCCGCGTCGAGCTCGCGGAAGTGCTTCCACGTCGCCCACTTCCCCACGAGGTTGGAGTTGGCGATGAGAACGCGCGGAGCGGCCGCGTGCGTCTCGAACACCCCGACGGGCTTGCCCGACTGGACCAGCAGCGTCTCGTCGTCCGCCAGGCCCATCAGCTCGCGCTTGATCGCGTCGAGGCACGCCGGGTTGCGCGCGGCCTTGCCGATGCCGCCGTAGACGACGAGCTCGGCGGGCTTCTCCGCCACGTCGGGATGCAGGTTGTTCTCGAGCATCCGCAGGGCGGCCTCCTGCTGCCACCCGCGACAGCGCAGCGTCTGGGTCACGGTCACCGCTCCAGGGTCTGTGGTTGAGTGCGCCCCCGATGACGGACGACGCATTGCGGATCGGGGAGGCGCCGCTCACGCCGAAGGCGCTCGCCGTGGCCGCGCGCAGCGCCACCGTGCAGGTGGAGCTCACGCCGGCGGCCCGGGAGCGCATGGCGGTCGCCCACCGGACGGTCGAGGCGGCCGCGCAGCACCGGCGCGTCTACGGCCGCACCACCGGCGTGGGCGCGAACCGCCACGTCGAGGTAGAGCCGGGCGAGGGCCGCGCGCACAGCGTTCGGCTGCTGCGCAGCCACTCCGGCGGGATGGGCGACCCGCTGTCCGACGACGTCGTGCGGGGCACGATCCTCGTGCGGCTGGCGCAGATGGCGGCCGGCAGCGGCGGCCACCGGCCGGAAGTCGCCGACGCGCTGGTCGCCGTCCTCCGCGACGGGCGGCTGCCGGTCCTGCGCGACCTCGGCGGGATCGGCACGGGCGATGTGACGCTGCTCGCGCAGCTCGCGCTCGCCCTTGCCGGCGAGGGGGAGTGGGGGCCCGACCGGCGACCGGGACCGGCGCCGGTGCCCGAGGCAAGGCTCACGATCGAAGCCGGCGATGCGCTGCCGTTCATGAGCTCCAACGCGGCGACCTTCGCCAGCGCGGCGCTCGCCTGGGCGGACGTGAGCGAGCTGCTCGACGCGGGGCTCGGCATCGCTGCGCTCACCTTCTGCGCAGTCGACGGCAACCCCGAGGCGTTCGCCGCGGCGATCGGCGCCGCGCGGCCGCTGCCCGGGCTGATCTCCGTCTCCGAGCGCCTGCGCGCGCTCGCCGCGGATGCCCCTGCGCCGGCCCGGCTCCAGGACCCCTTCGGGCTGCGCTGCCTCCCGCCGGTCGCGGGCGTCGTGCACGACGCCCTCGCCGCGCTCCGGGAGCTGCTCCACGTGGAGATCAACTCGGCGGCCGAGAACCCGCTGATCGCGGATGGGCAGGTGCTCCACCACGGTGGCTTCCACGCCGCCGCCTGCGCGCTCGCGCTCGACGGGCTGCGGCTCGCTCTCGTGCCGTTCGCCAGCCTGTCCGCGGCGCGCCTCACCCACCTGATGTCGCCGAGCCTGACCGGGCTCCCCGTGTTTCTCTCCGTCGACGCGCCCGGCAGCTCGGGAGTGCTGATCGCCGAGTACCTGGCGGCCGACGCGCTGGCGCGGCTGCGCGCCGACGCGGTGCCCGCGGTGCTGGGCACGGTCGCCATCTCGCGCGGCCTCGAGGAGCACGCCAGCTTCGCGTGGCAGGCGGCCGGCCAGGCGCGGCACGCCGTCTTCCATCTGCGCAGCGTGCTCGCGCTGGAGTGGGTGGTGGCCGAGCGGGCGCTGCGGATGAAGGGCGCGGCGCCGCGCGGCGCCCTGCTTCCCGCCCGCGAGCTGGCTTCCGGCTTCGAGGACCGGCTCGAGGACCGGCCGATCGGCGCCGACGCCGAGCGCGCCGCCGGAGCGCTGCCCGCGCTCGCCCGCGTGGTTCGCGCCGCAGCGCCCCGGTGAGGTGTTGAGGCGGTGCACGGCCGCGTAGTCTGCCACCGAGCGCGCGGGCGTTGCGATCTGGACTCGCATACCGACTTCAAGTCGCAACCGGTCACTCGCAGAGGGTGGTTGCCGTCATCGCCACCGCGGTTGCAACGTGGGCTACGGTTCGGACATGGACGCCACTGCCCCCACCGCCCCCGAGGTCGCGGACCGTGGGCTCCAGGCGCTCGCCGCGCGTCACCTGATGACGCACTTCGGCGCAGTCACGGCGACCGGACTGCCGGTCTACGTGCGGGGCGAGGGGTGCCACCTCTACGACGGCGAGGGGCGCCGGTACCTCGACGGTCTGTCCGTGCTCTTCTGCGTCAACGTGGGCCACGGGCGCGCCGAGTTGGCCGACGCCGCCGCGGGCCAGGCACGCGAGCTGGCCTACGCCACGACGTGGGACGCCGTCCACCCGCCCGCCGTCGAGCTGGCCGCCCGGATCGCGGGCCTGGCGCCCGGAGACCTCAACCGGGTGTTCTTCACCTCGGGCGGCTCGGAGTCCGTCGAGACGGCGCTGAAGTTCGCTCGTGCCTACCACCAGCTCCGCGGCGACGCGCGACGAGTGAAGGTGATCGCCCGCGAGCTCGCCTACCACGGCACCACGGCAGGCGCACTGTCGGCCACCGGCCTGACGTCGATCCGCACGCCATTCGAGCCACTCGCCCCGGGCGGCTGCCACGTCGCCCACACCGACGAGTACCGCCCGCCCGCCGGCCGCGATCCGCTGTGGGCGGCCGACGCGATCGAGGAGCGGATCCGGTTCGAGGGCGCCGAGACGGTCGGGGCGGTGATCCTCGAGCCGGTCCAGAACTCCGGCGGGTGTCTCGTGCCCCCCGACGGCTACTTCACCCGGGTGCGCGAGATCTGCGATCGCCACGGCGTCCTGCTGATCTCCGACGACACGATCTGCTCCTGGGGACGGCTGGGCACCTGGTTCGGCGGCCAGCGCTTCGACTACGTCCCGGACATCATCACGACCGCCAAGGGCATGACCTCGGCCTGCGTGCCGATGGGGGCGATGATCGTCTCGGATCGCGTCGCCGACACGTTCCTCGAGCACGACGCGGGCTTCGCGCACGGCCTCACGTTCGGCGGGCACCCGGTCGCCGCCGCCGTCGCCCTCGCGAACCTCGACATCATCGAGCGCGAGGACCTCCTCGGGCACGTGCGCCGCCACGAGGGCGAGCTGCGCGGCACGCTCGAAGGCTTGCGCGACATCCCGATCGTCGGGGACGTGCGCGGCGCGGGCTACTTCTGGGGCATCGAGCTGGTCGCCGATCCGGGCTCCAAGCGGCCGTTCGCGCCCGCCGTCGCCGCGGAGATGGTCGGCTTCCTCGGACCCGAGCTCCAGCGCCGTGGCCTGATCTGCCGGGCGGCCGACCGCGGGTATCCGGTGATCCAGATCGCACCCCCGCTGATCGCGGGCTCGGAGGAGCTCGCGGAGATCGGCCGGATCCTGCGCGCGGTCCTGACCGGGGCCGCCGCGCGGGTCGAGGCGTGAGGGCGGTGGCGGGAGAGGGCGCCAGCAGCCTGCGCCGCGGCCTGCACGCGCTCGAGCTGCTCGCGCAGGCCGACGGCGCCGAGCAGCCGGGCCTGGGGGTGGTCGACGTCGCACGCCGCCTGGGCGTGGACAAGAGCCAGGCGTCGCGCACACTGCGCGCGCTCGCCGAGCACGGCCTGGCCGAGCGCGACGCCGCGACGCGCGCATACCGGCTGGGCCCGCGGCTGTTCGCCTACGCCGCCCTGGTCTCCGAGCGCCGCCTCCTGCGCGCGGCACCGACGGTGCTAGCCGGCCTCGTGGCCACGCTCGGCGAGCGTGCCCACCTGAGCGTGCTGGACGGCACGTCCGTGCTCACGCTCGTGTCGCAGGGGCCGCCCCACGCCGTGCAGGCGGCGGGCTGGGCCGGCCGCACGGTGCCGGCGCACTGCTCGGCCGCCGGCCGCGCGCTGCTGACCGACCACGACGCCGCGGCCCTGCGCGCGCTGCTCGACGGAGTGCCGCTCGTGGCGTACGGGCCGAACACCGTCTCGACGCTCGAGGACCTGGCCGCGCGGGTCGAGGAGGCGCGCAGGCGCGGCTACGCCACTGCCGACGGGGAGCTCGAGCCCGGCCTGGCCGCCGTGGCGGCGCCCGTGCGGCGCTTCGACGGGCGCATCGTGGCCGCGGTCAACGTCTCCGGCCCGTCCTTCCGCTTCGCGCCGCACCTCGACGTCGCCGGAGCCGAGGTGGTGCGCGCGGCCCGGCGGTTGTCGAGCGAGTTGCGTCATCTGACCGACTTGGTTGCAGCGGAGGCAACCTGAGCTTGTAGACTGGGGCGCATGAGCAGACTTCTCGAGCGCCTCGCGCAAGGTCCCGTCATCTGCGCCGAGGGCTACCTCTTCGAATTCGAGCGGCGCGGCTACCTCCAGGCGGGCGCCTTCGTCCCGGAAGTCGTGCTCGACCATCCCGAGCTGGTCGCCCAGCTTCACCGGGAGTTCGTGCACGCTGGCTCGGACGTCGTCGAGGCGTTCACGTACTACGCGCACCGCGAGAAGCTCCGCCTGATCAGCAAGGAGGACGCGCTCGAGGAGATCAACCGGCAGGCGCTGCGGATCGCGGACGACGTCGCCAAGGAGACCGGCGCGCTGCTCGCCGGGAACATCTGCAACACCAACGTCTTCGACCCGGGAGACGCCGAGTCCGTCGCGTCGGTGCGGGCGATGTTCGCCGAGCAGGTCTCCTGGGCGGTCGACGCCGGAGTGGACTTCATCATCGGCGAGACGTTCTCGTGGGGCGAGGAGGCGCTGATCGCGCTCGAGGTGATCAAGGAGACCGGGTTGCCGGCCGTCATCACCCTCGCCGTCCATCGCGCGCCCGAGACCCGCGAGGGCTGGACACCGGAAGACGCCTGCCGGCGCCTGGAGGACGCCGGCGCGACGGTCGTGGGGCTGAACTGCATCCGCGGGCCGCGCACGCTGCTGCCGCTGATCGAGCGCATCCGCGCAGCGTGCGAGGGCCACGTCGCCGCGCTGCCGGTGCCCTACCGGACGACGGACGCCGAGCCGAGCTTCCAGGCGCTCACCGACCCGGACTGCGACTGCATCCCCGGCGGGCGCCCGTTCCCGACGGCGCTGGACCCCTTCACCTGCAACCGCTACGAGATCGGCGAGTTCACCAAGGCCGCCGTGGAGCTCGGGGTCACCTACCTCGGCGTATGCTGCGGCGCCGCTCCCCACCACATCCGCAGCGTCGCGGAGGCGCTCGGCCGCACGCCGCCGGCCAGCCGCTACAGCGCGGACATGAGCCGGCACGCGTTCCTGGGCTCCGAAGCGAGCCTCAAGACCGTCAACCAGACCTACGCCGGCGAGCTCTAGGCTGCGATGCGCAGTCGCGCCGGCGTCTAGAAGTTGACGCTGAGGTACTGGACGTCGAGGTAGTCTTCCAGCCCCAGCCGCCCGCCCTCACGGGCGTCACCCGAGCCTTTGACGCCGCCGAACGGAGCCTGCACCCACCCCAGCGCGCCGTCGTTGATGGCGACCATGCCGTACTCGAGCGCCTCGCCGACCCGATGCGCGCGGCCGAGATCGCGCGTGAAGAGGTAGGCGGCGAGCCCGTACTCCGACGCGTTGGCGATCGCCACCGCCTCGGCCTCGGAGTCGAAACCGATCAGCGGGGCGACGGGACCGAACGTCTCCTCGGTCGCGATGCGCGCCTCGAGCGGCACGTCGGCCAGGATCGTCGGCGCGTAGAAGCGCTCGCCATCGAGCCCCTCGACCGGTCCGCCTCCGCACAGCGCGCGGGCGCCGCGCGCCAGCGCGTCCTCGACGTGGCCGCTCACCTTGGCGACGGCCGCCGCGTCGATCAGGGGGCCGACGGTGACGCCGGGCTCCAGCCCGTCGCCAACCCGGGCAGCCCGGATGCGCTCGGTCAGCAGCTCACCCAGCGCGCCGAGAACGGGCCGCTCGACCAGCACGCGGTTGGCGGCGATGCAGGTCTGGCCCGCGTTCTGCAGCTTGGAGAACGTGAGCTTCTCCGCGGCCAGCTCGAGGTCGGCGTCGGCGAAGACGACGAACGGGGCGTGGCCGCCCAGCTCCAGGCTTGGCCTTCTTGCCGGCCTGGGCGCAGCGGCCGGCGAGCAGCTTCCCGGTCGCCATGGAGCCGGTGAACGAGAGCTGGCGCACCTCGGGCGCTCCCGTGAACACCTCCCCGATGGGGGCCGGGTCGCCGCAGACGAGGTTGAGCACGCCGGGCGGGAAGCCGGCCTCGTGGAAGATTTCGAACAGCAGCACGGCCGAGAGCGGCGTCTGCTCGGCCGGCTTGAGCACGACGGTGTTGCCGGCGGCCAGGGCCGGGGCGAGCTTGCGGGTGATCATCGAGCTGGGGAAGTTCCACGGCGTGATGCAGGCAACCACGCCGCGCGGCCGGCGGCGGACGTAGAGGCGCTGGGACGGGTCGTTGGACGCGAGGATCTCGCCCCACGGGCGGCGGATCTCCTCCGCGTACCACAGCAGGAACTCCGCACCCCAGCGGACCTCGCCCTCGGCCTCCGCCACGGGCTTGCCGCCCTCGAGGGTCATGGCCCGCGCCAGCGTCCCGGCGCGTTCGAGGATCAGCGCATGTGCGCGCCGCAGCGGCACTCCGCGCTCGTCGGGCGACAGCGCCGACCAGGCCGGGAACGCCGCGTGAGCGGCCGCCACGGCTTCGCGCGCCTGGTCAGCGGTCGCTTCGACGACCTCGCCGACGGGCGCCCCGGTGGCCGGATCGGTGACCGTCAGACGGTCAGCGCCATCCCGCCAGTCTCCGCCGATGTAGAGACCGGTCGCGGTTGCGACCGCGCGGCTGGCGGTGAGGCCCGTTTGCACCATTGACGTCAGGTTACCCGTGGCGCCTGACACGCGCGAAGGGTAGACGGGGAAGGATGTTTGGCCTAGGGTGGCGAACTCTGGAGTGAGTTCTGTGGCTTGACGGGTGCGTTGACACGCTCCCGGCGTCGTGGGATAACCGGGATACTGAAGGCGGCGAGGGGAGTCGGGGCTGTGCGCAAGGATGAGATGAAGCGACAGGTCGATGCGGTTCGGGCCCAGCGGAGCGAGCTCGAGAACCACATCATCGACGAGTATCGCGCCGGGTACATAGGCCGCCGCGAGTTCATGCGCCGCGGCGCCGTCGTCGGGATGTCGCTGCCGCTGGTGGGCTTCCTCGCCAGCGCGTGCGGCACCGCCGAGGAAGCGTCGGACAGCTCGGAGGGAGCCGAGGCGAACAAGGCCGAGGTGAAGAAGGGCGGCGTCGTCAGGTCGGGCCTGCAGCTCCCGGGCTCGGACCTCGACCCGATCAAGGTCAACAACCAGGGCGCGCTCGGCACGCTCGGGCAGTCCGGCGAGTACCTGATCTTCTCCGACTCAGAGCTCAAGCCCGTGCCGCGGCTGGCCGAGAGCTGGAAGCCCAACCGCGACGGCTCCCAGTGGACGTTCAAGATCCGCCAGGGCGTGAACTTCCAGAACGGCAAGCCGATGACGGCCGAGGACGTCGCCGCGACGTTCAACCTGCACGCCGACCCCGACAACGGCTCCAACGCGCTCTCGGCGTTCACCGGCGTGCTCTCGAAGGGCGGCGCCCAGGCCGTCGACGAGTCGACCGTGGTGTTCGAGCTCGACGCGCCCAACGGCAACTTCCCCTTCTCGACGTCTTCGGACAACTACAACCTCATCATCCTGCCCAAGGGCTTCGATACCACGACGTGGCCGAAGAACTTCCAGGGCACGGGACCGTGGAAGCTGGAGAAGTACACGCCCAACGTGGGCGTGACCTACACGCAGAACCCCGACTACTGGGACAAGACCCGCCAGCCGCTGCCCGACCGCAACGAGATCAAGTACTACGAGCAGGAGGAGGCCGCGATCCTGGGCATCCAGGGCGGCGAGATCGACCTGCTCGCGCAGTTCTCCGCGGTCAACGGCAAGCCGCTCCTCACCGATCCGAACGTCAACGTGATCGAGCTGCGCGCCGCGCAGCACCGTCAGCTCCACATGCGCACGGACAAGGAGCCGTTCAACGACAAGCGCGTCCGGCAGGCGGTCGCGCTCCTCATCAACCGCGACAACATCGTCAAGGGCCTGATCGAGGAGAAGGCCGACTACGGCAACGACAGCCCGTTCGCACCGGTCTACCCGACGACCGACAAGTCCGTCCCCCAGCGCAAGCAGGACGTGGAGAAGGCAAAGGCGCTGCTGGCCGAGGCCGGCAAGGAGAACCTCGACGTCGAACTGCGCACGTGGCGCGTGTTCGAGGTCCCCCAGTACGCCGCGCTGGTCCAGAACGACCTCAAGGCGGCGGGCATCAACGTGAAGCTCAACGTCACCGACGCCGCCAGCTACTACGGCGACGCGGTCTACGGCAAGTCGCCGTGGCTGGATTCCACGTTCGGGATCACCGAGTACGGGCACCGGGGCGTGCCGAACGTGTACCTCGGCGCGCCGCTGCGCAGCGAGGGCACCTGGAACTCGGCCCACTTCAAGAACAAGGAGTACGACAAGCTCGCCAGCGAGTACGTCGCCGCGGTCGACCTGCAGACCCAGCGCACGGCGGCGAAGAAGCTCCAGGAGATGCTGCTCGACGAGGTGCCGATCATCTTCTCCTACTTCTACTTCTACCTGTCGGCGACGACGCCCACGCTGGCCGGGGTCAACGTGTCCGCGATGGGCCAGGTCGATATCAGCCAGGCGGGCCAGAAGGCCTGAACGCGGCCGCCGGTCACTAGAAGGAGACGACCACCATCGCCCGCTTCCTCGCCAAACGCCTCGCCCTAGGTCTGATCACGCTGCTGTTGCTGAGCATCGTGATCTTCTTCGCCGCGCAGGTGCTGCCGGGCGACGTGGCACGGCGCATCCTGGGCCCGTTCGCCGACCAGGCCTCGGTCGACGCGCTGAGCAGGCGGCTGGGCACCGACCGCTCGCTGTTCGCCCAGTACTGGGACTGGATCTCGAGCTTCGTGACCGGCGATCTCGGCGAGTCGATCCGGAACCGTCCGGTGTCGGACGTCCTCGGGAACGCGATCGTGGCGTCGGGCAAGCTGGCGCTGCTGGCCTTCCTCATCGTCGTGCCGCTCGCGATCGTCGGCGGCGTGGTGGCGGCCATGAACGAGGGAAGCTTCCGCGACCGCCTGATCTCCGTCGGCGGCCTGTCGGCGACCGCCATCCCCGAGTTCGTGTGGGCCGTGTTCTTCATCCTGATCTTCGCCCTCGGCCTGGGTCTGTTCCCGACCACCGCCCAACCCCCCGGCGGCGCGGGGATCTTCACGCAGCTCGAGTACCTGCTGCTGCCCGCGCTGTGCCTGGTCTGCGTGCTGTTCGGGTACATCGCCCGCATGGCGCGGGCGGGGACGATCGAGGCGCTGGAGGCCGACTACACGCGCACGGCCATCCTCAAGGGCATGCCCCGGCGCACGGTGATCGGCCGCCACGTGCTGCGCAACTCGCTGCTGCCCACGATCGCCGTGGTGGCCACCCAGGCCGGCTACCTGATCGGCGGCCTGGTCATCATCGAGGTCATCTTCAACTACCAGGGGCTCGGCCAGGCGCTGTTCCGGGCCGCCACGGGGAAGGACATACCGGTGCTCCAGAGCGGCGTCCTGCTCATCGGGATCGTCTACCTCGTCGCCACCCTGATCGCCGACATGCTCTACTCGGTCCTCAATCCGCGCGTGCGCCTGGGGGCCGCCGAATGAGCGCTCCCGGCCAGCCCGCCCCTGCCGGCGCCACCGAGATCGGGACCGCGAGCCCGGCGGCCGTCGGCGCTCGCGGCGACGACGGCCGGACGGCCACCCAGGAGCGCCTTGCGCTGCTCAAGCGCTCCAAGTCGTTCATCGTTGGGGCGATCATCGTGGGGTTCTGGGCGCTGTGCGCGATCTTCGGCGAGCTGGTCGTGCCGAAGGACCCACTGGCCTCTGACCCGATCAACGACCTGATCGCCCCGTCGGCGGACAACTGGCTCGGCACGGACAAGCTGGGCCGGGACGTCTTCGCGCGCGTCATCGTCGGCGCGCGCGACATCCTCATCGTCGCGCCGCTGGCCACCATCCTCGCCACCGTCGTGGGCACCGCGCTGGGGCTCGTCACCGGCTACTTCCGCGGAACCGTGGACGACGTGCTGAGCCGGATCATCGAGGCGTTCCTGGCGCTGCCGGTGATCATCATGGGCCTGCTGGTCGCCGTCGCGCTCGGCCCGTCGAAGATCACGCTCATCCTCACGATCGGCATCCTCTTCGCTCCCATCATCTCCCGCACGGTCCGCGCCGCCGTGCTCACGGAGCGTGAGCTCGAGTACGTCTCCGCCGCCCGGCTGCGCAACGAGCGCACGCCGTACATCCTGTTCGGCGAGATACTGCCCAACGTCATGGGACCGATCATCGTGGAGTTCACCGTGCGGCTCGGCTACGCCATCTTCACCGCCGCCGGGCTCTCCTTCCTCGGCTTCGGCATCCCGCCGCCCGCACCGGACTGGGGCCTGCAGGTGTCCGAGCACTACGGCCTCATCTCCGGCGGCTTCTGGTGGCCCGTCCTGTTCCCGAGCCTGGCGATCGCCACGCTGGTGGTCGGCGTGAACCTGATCGCCGACGGCGTGGCCTCGGCCTTCGAGCGATGACCAAACTCACTTCTGACAGCACCGTCGCGGCGCCCGCCGCCCTCGAGCTCATCGACCTGGAGGTCGCCTACCGCGTGCGCGGGATCTGGAGACCCGTCCTGCGCGGCATCAACTTCACCGTCGCGGAGGGCGAGTCCTACGGGCTGGTGGGCGAGTCGGGCTGTGGCAAGTCGACCGCGGCGTACGCCGTGCTGCGCTACCTGCCGCGCAACGGGCGCATCTCGAGCGGCTCGGTGAAGGTGGCCGGAGAGGACCTTGCGGACCTCAGCGAGGCGCAGACGCGCAAGTTGCGCGCCAACCAGGTCTCGATGGTCTACCAGAACCCGGGCGGGGCGCTGAACCCGACGATCCGGGTCGGCGACCAGGTGACCGAGGTGTTCGTGATCGCCGGCGAGGACCCCAAGCAGGCGAGCGAGCGGGCCAGGGAGATGCTGCGCAAGGTGCAGATCTCGGATCCGGACAGCGTCATGCGCCGCTACTCGCACCAGCTCTCGGGCGGCATGCAGCAGCGCGTGGTGATCGCGATGGCGCTCGCCAAGGATCCCTCGCTGCTGATCCTCGACGAGCCGACGACCGGCTTGGACGCCACCGTGGAGGCGGAGGTGCTCGAGCTGGTGTCGGTGCTGCGCGAGGAGTTCCACACCAGCGTCCTCTTCATCAGCCACAACCTCGACGTGATCGCCAAGATGTGCGACCGCGTGGGCGTGCTCTACGCGGGGCGGCTCGTCGAGGAGGGCCCCGTCGACGAGGTCTTCAACGACCCCCGGCATCCGTACGCGGTCGGCCTGCTGCGCTGCCTGCCGCGCGGCGGCGTGCGCAAGGACCAGCAGCGGCTGGACACGATCCCCGGCTTCCTGCCGCAGCTCGGCGCCGACCTGCCCGCTTGCGTGTTCGTCGATCGCTGCGGGCTCGCGCAGGAGATCTGCTCGAAGGAGGAGCCGCCGTTCCACGACCTGGGGAACGGGCGCCACAGCCGCTGTCATTTCTGGGAGCAGGCGCATGAGCTGCCACGGGCGACTCCCGCCTCCGCGGCGTTCAAGCCGGTCGACCAGAACGCGGAGCCGGTGGTCCGCGCGGAGAGCTTGCGCAAGACGTTCCGCCAGGAGGGCAACGACATCCGGGCCGTGGACGACCTCAACTTCGCCCTGCGGCCGGGCGAGACACTGGGGCTGGTGGGAGAGTCCGGCAGCGGCAAGACGACGCTCGCACGCACGCTGCTCGGGCTCATCTCCGCCGACGAGGGGTCGATCATCGAGCTCGACGGGGTACCGCTGGAGAAGGCGATCACGAAGCGCGGGCGCGACGACGTCCGCGCGCTGCAGATCGTCTTCCAGAACCCGGACTCCGCGCTGAACCGCCGGTTCTCCGTCCAGCGCATCCTGTCGCGCGCGCTGGAGAAGCTGCGCGGCGACAGCGGTGGCGAGCGCGAGGGGCACCTGAAGGAGCTCGCGCACTCCGTCCGCTTCGACACGCGGCTCATCCACTCGCGGCCGGCGCAGCTGTCAGGCGGCCTCAAGCAGCGCGTGGCGATCGCCCGTGCCTTCGCCGGAGACCCCCGGATGGTGGTCTGCGACGAGCCGACCTCGGCGCTCGACGTCTCGGTGCAGGCCGCCATCCTCAACCTGCTGGCGGAGCTGCAGGCCGAGAAGGGCGTCGCCTACCTGTTCATCTCCCACGACCTCGGCGTCGTGCGCTACCTCTCCGACCGCATCGCCGTGCTCTACCTCGGACGGTTGATGGAGCTGGGGGACTCCGAGACGGTGTTCACCCCTCCGCACCATCCCTACACGGAGGCGCTGCTGTCGTCGGTCCCGCAGGCCGACGGGGAGGAGCGCGAGCGGATCCGCCTTCACGGTGAGATCCCCAGCCACGGCAACCCCCCGTCGGGCTGCGTCTTCCACACCCGCTGCCCGCGCTACATCGGCGACATCTGCCATGAGCAGGAGCCGGAGCTCAAGGAGGTCGAGCCCGGACACTTCTGGCGCTGCCACTACTCGGTCGAGGAGCTGCGCGAGCTGCAGCAGAGCGCGCCCGAGGAGCGGCCCGGAAACGGGCGCCAGGAGCCGGCCGCCCGGAGCCGCGAGCAGGCTCGGGGCACGCGCGAAGAGGCTGACAGCGCGCCGGCGGGCGACCGGCCGGTCGACGATGACCGCGCGCCCGCGCCGGAGCAGCCGGCGCCCGGCACACCGCCCATGAGCGAGCGCCCGCCGGACGTCGAGGGGACGCCCGGAGCGCGCCCGCCCGGGGGCGAGCGCTGAAGGTCCGCGCCGCCGTTCTCGAGCGCGTGGGCGGACCCCTGACCGTCGAGGATCTCGATCTCGCGCCGCCGCGCGCCGGCGAGGCTCTCGTCCGGCTGCACGCCAGCGGCGTCTGCCACTCCGACTACAACGCGATCGACGGCACCGCGGGCACGCGCTGCCCGGCGGTCCTCGGCCACGAGGGAGCGGGCGTCGTCGAGGCGGTCGGCGAGGGCACCGACGTGGCGGTCGGCCGGCGCGTGATGCTCTCCTGGATGCCGGCGTGCGGGCACTGCGGCGAGTGCGTGCGCGACCTCTCGCACCTGTGCTCGGAGTCCTGGGCGGGCATGGGGCACGGCGGCCTGCTCGACGGCACGCCGCGGCTGTCGCGCGACGGCGAACCGGTCTATCACTACTCCTTCCTCTCTACCTTCGCCGAGCGGTCCGTCGTGCCGGCCGCTTGCTGCATACCGATTCCCGACAACGTGCCGTTCGACGTCGCCGCGCTGGCCGGCTGCGCGGTCGCCACGGGAACCGGCGCCGTGTGGCGCACCGCCGGCGTGCGCCCCGGGGACCGGGTCGCGGTGATTGGGTGCGGCGGCGTCGGGATGAGCGCACTCCTGGGCGCCGTGGCCGTGGGTGCCGACCCGGTCGTGGCGGTCGACGTGGCGGACGAGAAGCTCGCCGCGGCGGAGTCGCTCGGGGCGACGCACGCGGTCGCCTGGGCCGGCAGCGCCGAGGCCACCGCAGAGCGGATCCTCGAGGTCACCGGCGGCGGCGTCGACTACGCGATCGAGGCGACGGGCCGCCCGGAGGCGGCGCTCGCGGCGTTCCTCTCGACCCGTGCCCGCGGCGCGGCGGTCCTGATCGGCATCTTCGCCGCCGACGCGACGATCACCTTGCCCGCAGCGCCCATTCCCCGGCAGGAGCGGCGCATCCTCGGCTCGGTCTACGGCTCCTCGCGGCCCGAGCGCGACTTTCCCGCCCTGCTGGAGCTCTACCGCCGTGGCCGCCTGCCGCTCGACCGGCTGGTCTCCCAGCGCCTGCCGCTCGACGCGGTCGAGGACGCCTTCGCCGCCATGCGCGGCGGCGAGGCCCTGCGTGTGGTGCTCGACCTGGAGCGTGCGGCATGATCGATCCACTGGACGGACGCATCGGCGAGGCCTGGTCGGGCGAGGTGCCCAACGGGAGCCACGTCAACGTGGTCCTCGCCCGGCGGGGCTCGCCGACCGCCGCCGCCGCCGCCGGCGCCCTCGCCGGCCCGCGTCCCGGGCATCTGCCGTTCCTGGCCTGTCTCTCGCCCGGCGTCCTCGTCCGTCCCGTCACGGTCGTGGTGAACAAGTCGTCGATCGAGGGCGGCGGCACGATCGGTCCGATCACCTGGGGCGCCGCGCAGCTCGGCATCGCACAGGGGGTGCTCGACGCGGTGGCGGATCGCCTGATCGATCCGGCCGAGGTGGCCGAGGTGGTCGTGCTCGTGGCGGTCTGGGTGGACCCGGCCGCGCACGACGAGACCGCCGTCAAGCGCGCGAACCGCGAGGCGATGCGCGGCGCGATCGCCGATGCCCTCCAGCCGCTGTCGGCGGCGGACGTCCAGGCCCTCGTCGACCGCCGCGAGGACGCGGCGAACATCTACTACACCGGCGGCTGACCTTGCGGATCGCCTCGGTGGAGGTGCGGCGCTACGGCGTGGCGCTCGACCCGCCCTTCCACGCGGCGTGGGACCCGGAGCCGCGCACGCGCAGCGAGGCGGCACTCGTGATCGTGCGGGCCGACGACGGCACCGCCGGCTACGCGAGCGGCGACGAGCTGCCCGACACGGCGCTGCTCGAGCGCCTGCTGGTCGGTCTGGATCCGCGGCGCACCGAGGTGGTGCGGGAGCTGTGCGAGACGGTCGACTTCCACGGCGGCCGGCCCTGGATCGCCGAGGTCGCCGTATGGGACCTGGTCGCCCGGGCACTCGGCGAGCCCTTGTGGCGGCTGCTCGGCGGCCGCTCGGAGCGGATCACGGCCTACGCCTCCAGCGGTGAGCTCGTCGAGCCCGGCGAGCGCGCCCGCCGCGTGACGGCGCTCCGCGACGCCGGTGTGCGCGCCGTGAAGATCCGCTTCCACCGCCCGGACTGGCGCGAAGACGTCGCGGTGGCCGAAGCGGTGCGCGACGCGGTCGGCTCGGACGTGGAGCTGCTGGTCGACGCCAACCACGGCTGGCGCATGGCCGGCGACCGCACGCGGCGCTGGGATGTCGCCACCGCCATCCAGTGCGCCCGCGCGCTCGAGCCGCTGGGCGTGTACTGGCTGGAGGAGCCGCTGCCCACGCACGACGTCGACGGCTACGCGCGCCTGCGCCGCGGCACGTCGCTGCGGATCGCGGCGGGCGAGATGGTGCGCAGCCTGGCGGAGGCGAGGGACCTGATCCTGCGCGGCGGCGTGGACGTCGTGCAGCCCGACGTGGTGCTGGCGGGCGGACTTGGCGGCTGCCGGCGGATCGCGGGACTGGCCGACCTGTGCGGCCGCATGTTCTCCCCGCACACCTGGTCGAACGGGCTCGGGCTGGTGGCCAACCTGCACCTGGCGCTCGCCGTCTCCACCTGCCCTTTCCTCGAGCTTCCCTACGACCCGCCGGGCTGGAGTCCCGACCGGCGCGACTGGCTGCTCGGGGGAGCCGCGATCGAGATCGCCGAGGACGGTACCGTGGGGGCGCCGCCCGGTCCGGGGCTGGGCGTGACGCCCGACCTCGACGCGCTGGAGGCGCATCGCATCGGATGAGGAACCGCGCCGCGGTCCTGCACGCCTACGGGGCAGCGCTCGAGGTCTGCGAGCTCGAGCTCGACCCGCCGGGCCCGGGCGAGGTGCTCGTCGGCGTCGCCGCGGCCGGCGTGTGCCACTCCGACCTGCACCTCGCGGACGGGCATCTCGGCGCCGGGCGGCATCCGATGGTGCTCGGCCACGAGGGGGCGGGCGTCGTGGAGGAGGCCGGCGAGGGCGTGACGCACGTCGCGGCCGGCGACCCCGTCGCCTTCTGCTTCGTCCCGTCCTGCGGCGCCTGCGGCGCCTGCGCTGCCGGCCGCCGCAACCTGTGCGAGGTGGCCGCCGCGCACGCCTGGGCCGGCACGATGCTCGACGGGACGACGCGCCTGCGCTTCCCGGACTGGCGCCCGGTACAGCACTTCAACTTCGTCTCCTGCTTCGCCGAGCGCTGCGTCGTGCCCGCCGGCTCCGCGGTCCCGCTCCCGGATGCGCTGCCGCTCTGGCAGGCGGCGCTCCTGGGGTGCGGGGTGGTGACCGCGGTGGGCGCGGTCCGCAACGCGGCCCGGGTGGCGGTGGGGGACACGGTCTGCGTGATCGGCTGCGGCGGAATCGGGCAGCAGCTCGTGGCCGCCGCGCGGCTCGCGGGCGCCGGGCGATTGATCGCCGTCGAGCGTGATCCCGCGAAGCTGGAGCTCGCGCTGGCGCGCGGCGCGACCCATGCGGTGAGGGTGGACGGGGCGTCCGACCCCGTCGCCGCCGTTCTGGCCGTGGCGCCGGGCGGCGTCGACCACGCGTTCGAGGCGGTCGGATCGCCGAAGACGATCCGCCTCGCCTGGGACGTGCTGCGCTCCGGGGCGACCGCCACCGTGGTCGGCATCGCCCCAGCCGGAGTCGAGGTGGCGCTGCCGGCCCTGGAGCTGCTGTCGGAGAAGGGCATACGCGGCAGCTACTACGGGTCGGGCGACGCCGCGGGGCTGCTCGCCTCGATGGCGGAGATGACCGCCGAAGGCCGCTTTCCCATCGCCGACGTGGTGAGCCATACCACCGACCTCGACGGGATCGAGCCGGCTTTCGAGCGGCTGCGTCGCGGGGAGGGCGCACGCACTGTGGCGCTGATCGACGAGGAGGTCGCCGGATGGACGCGGAGCTGACCGCTCTCGAGGAGCGCGTCGTCGAGGAGGTGGCCGGCCGCGAAGAGGAGCTCACGGGCCTGTTGGTGGACCTCGTGGCCTTCGACACGCGCGCGCCCGATGCCGACTACGCGCCGCGTGACGAGGCGGCGCTGCAGGCGTACGTCGCCAGCCGCATGCGCTCTGCGGGGCTGGCGGTCCGCGTGTGGGAGCCAGAGGCCGGGGAGCTGCCGCCCACTCGCTATCCGATCCCGGAGGGGCATCACTTCCGCGGGCGCCCGCAGCTCCTGGCCACGGCGCGGGGCTCCGGCGGGGGGCGCAACCTGCTCTTCAACGGCCACGTCGACGTCGTCACCGCGGAGCCGGTCGAGCGGTGGACGAGCCCGCCGTTCGCGCCCGAAGTGCGCGACGGCCGGCTCTACGGGCGCGGGGCGTGCGACATGAAGGGCGGCGTCGCCTCGATGCTGCACGCGACGGAGGTGCTGCGCGGGCTCGAGGTGCCGCTGCGCGGCGACCTGATCGTCAACACGGTCACCGACGAGGAGTCCACGGGCGCCGGCTCCCTGGCCGTCGTCGCCTCCGGCTTGCGCGCCGATGGCGGCATCATCCCCGAGCCCACCGGCCTGACGGCATGGCTGGGCACGCGCGGATCTCTGATGCCCGTCATCACGGTCGAGGGTCGCGCTGGGCACGCGGGGTTCCCCCCGTCGCACTGGTCGGCGGGCGGGCCGGTCAACGCGATCGAGAAGATGCAGGTCGTGCTCGACGCGCTGCAGCGGCTGCGCCTGGAATGGCAGCTGCGGCCTGACACGCAGCACG
>Ga0136627_1000251_pt1 | contig 18972 bp, 20 predicted proteins | sample AntDrymUQ4892206_2_FD_104652 | JGI IMG/M metagenome (GOLD analysis project Ga0136627, IMG submission 104652) | Polar desert sand microbial communities from Dry Valleys, Antarctica - metaG UQ489 (22.06) | ecosystem: Environmental > Terrestrial > Soil > Desert | place: Antarctica: Dry Valley... | reverse complement strand
TAGCGACCTACATCCAGCGCAACGGGTCCGAGTCGGGCTGGTGGGGCGAGTTTCCCAAGTACATCGTGAGCCTGCTGAAGGCCTACTTCGGGGACCGCGCCACCGCCGACAACGACTTCTGCTACGACTACCTCCCGCGTCTCACGGGCGATCACAGCCACATGACGACCGTGTCGGAGATGGCCGACGGCAAGGTGCGGGGCTACTTCGTGATGGGCGAGAACCCGACCGTTGGTTCGATGCACGGCGCCCTTCAACGCAAAGCAATGCGCGCGCTCGACTGGATGGTCGTGCGCGACTTCCACCTCATCGAGACCGCCGAGTTCTGGCGGAGCGCCCCGGAGATAGAGCGAGGCGAGGCGAGCCCCGAGGATATTGGCACCGAGGTTTTCTTCTTTCCGGCTGCGTCACACACCGAGAAGGACGGCACCTTCACCAACACGCAGCGACTGCTGCAATGGCATCACAAAGCGGTCGAGCCGCTCGGCGACGCCCGCAGCGAACTGCACTTCATGTACCACCTGGGCATCAGGCTGCGCGCTCTCTACAAGAGTTCGCGCAAGAAGCGGGACCGCCCCATCAAGCACCTCACATGGGACTATCCGACCGAGGGCCCCCACGACGAGCCCTCTGCCGAGGCGGTGCTCAGGGAGATCAACGGTTACCAGAGCACCGGCGGCGAGCCCGTGGGTGGCTTCACCGAGCTTGCCGCGGACGGCAGCACCGCTTGCGGCGCATGGATCTACTCGGGCTCGTTCGCGGAGGGCATCAACCAGACCGCGCGCCGCAAGCCGGGGCGCGAGCAGAGTTGGGTCGCTCCCGAATGGGGCTGGGCGTGGCCGGCAAACCGTCGCCTTCTCTACAACCGCGCCTCGGCGGATCCCGACGGGAGGCCCTGGTCCCAGCGCAAGCGCTACGTCTGGTGGGACGAGGACGCCGAGCGTTGGACCGGTGAGGACGCGGCCGACTTCATCGCCGACAGGCCTCCGACGTACCGCCCCGACGCCGGGGGGAGCGGCACGGACACGATCGGAGGCGGCGATCCCTTCATCATGCAGACAGACGGCAAGGCTGCGCTGTTCGTGGCAAGCGGGCTTGCGGATGGACCGCTGCCGGTTCATTACGAGCCGCAGGAGTCCCCCGTTCGCAACGCGCTCTACGGCCAGCAGTGCAATCCCGCCCGCATGGAGTTCAAGCGGCGTGACAATCGCTACCACAAGGCTTTCGAAGACGAACGCTTCCCGCACGTAGTGACGACCTACAGGCTGACCGAGCACCACACCGCGGGCGGCATGTCGCGCTGGGTTGCCTGGCTCAGCGAGCTCCAGCCGGAGATGTTCTGCGAGGTCGGCCCCGAACTGGCGCGCGAGCACGGCCTTGTCAACGGCGGCTGGGCCACGATCACCACCGCCCGCGGTGAGATCGAGACGCGGGTTCTCGTGACCGACCGCATCAAGCCGCTGCGGCTCGCACGGCGAACCGTTCACCAGATAGGGCTCCCCTACCATTGGGGGGGCCGGGGACTCGTGACCGGCGACGCAACCAACGAGCTCATCGGCTTCGTCGCCGATCCCAACGTTTCCATCCAGGAGTCCAAGGCGCTGACGGCCGCCATCGCGCCGGGACGGCGGAGCCGTACAGGCCCCCTCCCGGCCATCGCCGCCGTCGACGAGGACTTCGACGGGCGCGACCTTCCCCAGGTGAGGACCAGAGACCACACCAAGCACGCGGCGAGCACGGGCGAAGCCCACGAAGGGGGCCGGACGTGAGCGACACACAGGCGACCGGTTTCTTCACCGACACCACCGTGTGCATCGGCTGCAAGGCGTGCGAGGTCGCCTGCAAACAATGGAACCAACTGCCCGACGACGGTTTCTCGTTCACGGGCAGGAGCTACGACAACACCGGCGCTCTCAACTCCACCACTTGGCGCCACGTCGCCTTCGTCGAACGACCCGTGCCCCTGGAGGGCCAGATCACGGGATTCGGGGACTTCTCGTGGCTGATGATGTCCGACGTCTGCAAGCACTGCGTCAAGGCAGGCTGCCTCGAAGCCTGCCCGACCGGCTCGATCATCCGAACCGAGTTCGACTCCGTGTTCGTGCAACCCGACATCTGCAACGGCTGCGGCTACTGCGTCGCGGCCTGCCCCTTCGGAGTCATCGACCGGCGCGCCGACGACGGGCGCGCCTGGAAGTGCACGCTGTGTTACGACCGCCAGCGCGCGGACATGATCCCGGCGTGCGCCCAGGCCTGCCCCACCGAGTCGATCGTCTTCGGCAAGCTCCACGACCTCAAGGAACGAGCCGCGCAGCGCGTGGACGAGCTCCAGGCCAAGGGCCTGACCGGGGCCTACCTCTACGGCGCGGACGCGACGGACCAGCCCGGCACGCAGGGACTCAACGCCTTTTTCCTGCTGGTCGACGAGCCCGAGGTCTACAACCTGCCGCCCGAACCGGTTGCACCCGGCAACAAGGTGGGGGCGTCGTGGCGCTCTCTCGCAGGGGCGATGGCGGGCCTGGTACTGGTGGCGAGCGCCTCGGTCATGTCGAGCAAGGTGACGAGATGAACGCCGCCGGCAACCCGCCCGGCCATGAGCCGGGGTCGCCGACCTACCACGGGCTTCCCGCCATCAAGACGCCGGTATGGACGTGGGAGGTGCCCGCCTACTTCTACGCGGGCGGAGCGGCGGGGGCCGCCGCGACCATAGGGGCCGTTCTCCAGGTGCTCGACGGCGAGGACTCCGCGCGCCTCGTACGCCGCTGCCGGGACCTCGCCGCGCTGGGTACGACGGTCGGTACCGCGCTGCTCATTAGCGACCTCGGGCGTCCCGCGCGCTTCCTGAACATGCTGCGAGTGTTCAAGCCGTCGTCGCCGCTCAACGTGGGGTCGTGGATCCTCACGGCTGCGACGGGACTTTCGATCGGCGCCGCCGTCTTGTCCCGAGGCGAAGGGCCTCTCGCTCGAATGGGCGAGCTTGCGGGTCTGGGGGCCGGCGTGCTCGGGCCGCCGCTGGCGGGTTACACCGCGGTCCTGCTCGCCGCCACGGCGGTTCCGGTGTGGCAAGAGGGGCGTACCACGCTGCCCGTGCTGTTCATCGCTTCCTCGACGGGTGCGGCGTGCTCGCTGCTCGAGCTCGGCGATTTCGACGAGACCGAGCTCACGGCCGTGAGGCGGCTCGGCACCATCGCACAGGTCGTCGAGCTGGCCGCCGCGAAGGCGGTGGAAAGGGAAACCGGGCGCGTCGAGCGGGTGGCTCGCCCTTACGATGAAGGGCTCTCTGGTGCGCTGTGGAAAGCGTCGGGGGCTCTGACCATCGTCAGCCTCGCGGTCGATCAGGTGACCGGTAAACGAAAAGGGGGCCGGGTGGCCGCGGCGCTCTTCGGAAGCGCGGGGTCGCTGGCATTGAGGTTCTCTGTCTGGCATGCGGGAAGGGCGTCCGCTGCGGACCCCAGGGCCACGTTCGAGTCGCAGCGCGCGTAAGAGATTCGGCCGCTAGCATGTCGGCGTGAACACCGCGGGGGGACAGCGCATCCTCGTCGTCGACGACTACGAGAAGATGAGGTTTGCGCTCGTGGCGCTGTTCGAGTCCGAGGGTTTCGACGTCGTGGGCGAGGCCGCCAACGGTTCCGAGGCGGTGTGGCGGGCCGGCGAGGACCAGCCCGACGTCATCATCCTCGACTTTCGGATGCCCGGGCTGAGCGCCGAACAGACCGCCAACGTGCTTCGTCACGTCGCCCCGGAAGCTCGGATCGTCGTGTTCTCCGGATACCTCGAAGACGAGCCGACGTGGGCCGACGCATACATGCCCAAAGACCAGATTTCGGAACTACCGAATCTAGTGAGGAAGCTCTGGAACGAAGAAGACGGTACGTAGCTCCGGAAAGTTCGCCCTTCCCACTTGTGTCGAGCCCTGTAGCGTTCCGATGATGGCAGCGGAGGACTACATGCCCGACATCATCTTCACTTCACAAGAGCAGCAGCACATAAACACGATCATCGACGAGCTCGATCCCGAGGACCATGAGCTCCTCCGCCCCTACTACGACATGCTGCCGTCCGACGACTGGGCCTTCGTATGCGACTACGTACGCGCGAAGATGCGGGCCGTGCTCGAGACCGGCATGCTGATCGGATCCGTGGTCGACAAGGCCCGCGCTTCGAAGCTTGTCGACGAAAATGCGATTCGCAACAACTTCGTCAGAGCGCTGTGGAACTACAACTTCTCGTTTCAGAAGACCATCGAGGAAACCTTCGTCGATCTCGCGGGCGGCAACAGGGAAGCGCCTCTCTGTGTCGCCGCTGAAGCCCTGGTCGAGCTGGCCGAGGATCAGATGTTCGGCACCTTCGAGGACGCTCACGAGCAACTTCTCGACGGGGCCGGCGCCTAGCCCACACCGCTCAGCCCGTGGGCAACCCCCCGCGCCGGCCCAGGATGGATTCAGCCGCCTCGAGGGCAAGGGTCAGCGCCTCGTCTCCGGGCCGGCCACGGACGAGGCCGTCTACGAGACCCGCGGCAAAGGCGTCGCCCGCACCCACCGCGTCGAGCACCTCGAGCGCGGGAGTGCCCTTCGCCCACGACCGTCCCGATCGATGTCTGAGCTCTGCACCTTGAGCCCCGCGCGTCATGGCCAACCATTCGAGGTCGGGCGCCGCCGCAAAGAAATCGTCGACCACGTTCACCTCGAGAAGGTCGACCAGCGCCCCGAGCTCTTCGTCGCTGACCTTGAGGATGGTGGCCGCCTCTAACGCCCGCTTAACCGTGCCGATGTGGATGTCGGGCGTCCTTAGATTCACGTCGAACAACCGCGCCGGGTAGCGTCCGTCAGCCAACAGCCTGAAGAGCGCGGCCCGGGAGGTCTCAGAGCGGCCGATAAGGCTCCCGTAGCAGAGCACGTCGGCCTCCGGCAACTCTCCCGCCAGCTCGAGCTCGTCCCACGCCGCCGGTTTGTGAATGTGAAAGCTGTGGCCGCCGCCCTCCTGGAAGTGAATCGTGACCGATCCCGTCGGCAGCCGCTGATCGACCTCGATCAGCTCGTCCGAGACCCCGTGGCGACGGACGACCTCGCGCACGGCGGCAGCATCGGGATCGTCTCCCAGCCGGGTCGCCAGAGACACCGACCATCCGCGCTCGGCGAGATGAGCAGCGAGATGAACCGGGGAGCCGGCCACGACTCTGCGGTCGGGGTAGATGTCGATCACAGACTCTCCGAAGGACAGCGCTCTCAGCTTTGCTCCGGGTCCGGCCATGGAGCCCACGCTACACGCTGGGTAGGCACGATTAAGAGCGGGTATCTGCTAGCGTGAAGCCCTACTCCGGAGGGGAGTATCCCGAACAGGCGTCATCGTCACTACGGCCGCTAGTAGGGCCCGGTGCCGCCGGCCGTGTGAAGACAACACGTGCGGGAGAGACCTTCGGCTGTCGGGTTTTGACTGCATAGCCGGAGGTTCCTTCGAATGGACGTACCAGCCTGGGGATGGATCGCCTTCATCGCCTTCATCATCGCGATGCTCGCCATCGACCTGTTCCTTCACCGCGACCACCACGCCGTCACTGTGAAGGAGGCGGCCACCTGGAGCGTCGTGTGGGTCGTCATGGGAAGCAGCTTCACCCTCGTTATCTGGTGGCTCGCGGGGGGCGCGATCGCGGGCGAGTACATCACCGGCTACCTCATCGAGAAAAGCCTCTCTGTCGACAACATCTTCGTTTTCGCCCTGATCTTCACCTACTTCTCCGTTCCGCTGAAGTTCCAGCACAACGTCCTCGTCTGGGGCATCTTCGGGGCGCTCGTGTTCAGGGCAATCTTTATCTTCGCCGGGGTGGCCCTGCTCGAACGGTTCCACTGGACGATCTACATCTTTGGCGCCTTCCTCGTCCTGACTGGTGTGCGGATGTTCTTTCACAAAGACGACGAGATCCATCCCGAGAACAACCCAGTGTTGAAAGTTCTGCGCAAGGCCTTCCCCATCTCGAACAACTACGACGAGGCCAAGTTCTTCACGGTTGAGAACGGCAAGCGCATGGCCACTCCACTGCTCGCCGTCCTGGTGGTGGTCGAGACCACCGACATCGTCTTCGCCGCCGACTCGATCCCCGCGATCCTCGCTATCACCAGGGAACCGTTCATCGTGTTCTCGTCCAACGCCTTCGCGATCCTCGGTCTGCGTGCGCTGTACTTCCTTCTCGCGGGCATCATGAACCGCTTCATCTACCTCAAGCCCGGACTCGCGATCGTGCTCGTCTACGTCGGATTCAAGATGCTGATCAGCAACTTCTACAAGATCCCCACGCTGGCCTCACTCGGGGTCATCGCCGTGACCCTCACGATCGCAGTCATAGCTTCGCTGCGGGCAACAACCGCCGAGGAGCGCGACGAACTCGACAAGCAGAAGAAGGATCCGGACGAGATCGACGAGGGACCGATCGATCGGTCCCCCGTCAAGAAGTCATAGCTAGATCCGTCGCCGTGGGTGGTTAGACATCCGTTGCCGGCGCGGTCGTCGCCGACCCTTTGTCGAAGCGCGGGAGCAATCGTCGAACGACGAGGACGACCACGAGCGCGAGTAGGACGATGGGAAGCAGCACTCCGGAGGAAACGATGACCGCCGAGACGACCCCCATGAAGCCGGCGACCGCGTCGTCCCACGCCCGCGCCATGGTTCCGGCTTCCTCGGGCTTGTCGTCCTTGGGAGCGGCCCCCTCCTCAACGAGGTCGACCGCGAGAGTGGAGAAAGAAGTCTGGTCGTCGAGCACGCGCAGCCGTCCGCGCATGCGCTCGATGTTCTCCTGAACCCGCTCGAGCTGGTTCTGCACCCGAATCGTGTCGCTGATCGTTGCGGCCTCGTCCATGAGGTTCAGCAACACCTTCTCGGCGGTGCGGGCATTGCGAATGCGTGACTCCAAGTCGACGAACTCATCCGTCACGTCCTGGGTGTCCACGTAGTGGCTCTCGATCCTGCCGATGTCCCGCAGCTCGGTCAGCGCATCTTCGAACCGCGCCGACGGGATCCGAACGACGACCACGCCGCGCCCCTCGCCGGAGTCGTCTATCGCGGTCGACTTCACGATGCCCTCGAGCCGGGTGGCCAAGAAGTAAACGTCGTCGACCGCGGCGTCGAACTCGCCTCGCGCAACTACCAGCTCGACCTGACCGTTCTTGATAACGCGCGGCGACCCGAAGACGCTGTCGTCTTGGGTGAGATCGACCTGTCCGACCGTCCCGAGCTCGCCCGGAGACGATCCGGAGGAAGACTGGTCGGATAGCGAGGAGGTGCGGCCGCCGTCGGAGGTCTCGTTCTGTTGCATTTCTGCCTCGCCGCCCATAGCGCCGTCGGCGTCGTCCGAGCCGCCGCATGCACCCAGACTGAACACCAAGACCGCCCCCAGCGTCACGGCCACCATCCGGCGGAACTTTCTCTGCAAGCGGCTCATCACCCGTCCTCCTTCGCTCGTATGGTGCTTCGACGGGACGAGCCACGAGAAAGGTTCCCGGAACCAGATGTGCTTCTAGGAGGCAGGGCTAGTGGCCGAACACGTGCCACAGCAGGGTGCGCTCTTTGGGCTCGTCGAGCTCGATGAAGATCAGTCGCTGCCAGCACCCAAGCAGCGGTTCACCGGCCGCCACCGGAATGGCGTGAGATGTTCCCCCGACGATCATCTGAGTCACGTGTGACCATCCGTTGGCGCGTTCGTTGGGCTGCAGGTTCTGGGTGCGTATGTCGAGATCGTCGTGCGCAAAGTAGTCGTCGGTGGGAACCAGGCGTTCGAGATGCCGGCGCAGGTCCTCGAGGACACCGTCCTCCCATTCGTTGATGATCACGCCACAGGTCGTATGTCTGCAAAAGACCACCGCGCAACCCTCGGTGACGCCGGAGTCCTTGATGGCGCGCTCCAGTTGCTCGGTGACATCGAAGAAGCTAGCCCGACGTTCGGCGACAATCACGGACTCAGTGGTCGTGCTCTTCACGAGAGTTCCTCCTAGCGGTAGGGGCAGGTCTCGAGCGCAGTCGCGCTCACTGGTGTGTTGTGGAGCACTTCTCTCGCAGCGTCGCGCGCCGCGTTGAACGACAGCACTGGCTCTCCAGGGGCCAGTTCGCTTCGGAAACCGGCGAGCGTGCAGGAGCGATGGGGCTCCGACAGCGACGACAAGGCGGGCACGGCATCGGGGCTCAACGAGCTCAGATACGAGACGTCGATGTTCCCGGTCGCCTCGAAGCGCTCGACATTGCGTTCGGCGATGAGAGCGTCGGGCCTCGCCAATGTAAAGATCACCAGAGTCAACGCAGAGAAGGCCACCACTGCTCTCGGCATCCAACCGGCGCTCCCGCGGGCGCCGGCGACGGCCACCATGGCGAAGATCCCGGCGAACCACAGCAGGGCCACGTGGACGACCAGACGAAGGCGAGTGAAGCCGTAGACCTCCTCGTACAGTGACAGGCGCTTGAACGCGCTTGCGAGCACCACCAGCGTCAGCGCGATGAGAACGCCGCCCAGAACCTTAAGCACGACAAGATCCCGTCCGTCGTCCCGTCGTGCGTAGCGAGCAAGCAACCCGAGAACCGCGAGCGTCAGCGCCGCCACGACGGCGAGTTGCCAGAAGCCCGAGCGCGCGTACTCCGCGTAAGTCAACCCAGATGTCGTGAGGACATGGTCCCTGCCACCGAATAGCACGGCCACCTGCACCGCCACGAACGCCGCAAAGAGTGCGTCCAGCATCGCGAGAGCGGTGATCCATTCCGTTCGCCCTAGGCGCCGGCGACGCCGCTCCCCCAATCCAGCCGTCCGCTCCGCCGCCCAAACCACAGGTGCCCCATTGCCAACCTCAAGGCGCGGGGCGAAGCTTGCGAGCGCACCGGCGAAAAGCCCGGCCAGGCAGGCAACGGCGGCGCGGGCAGGCAGGAGGCTCTTATCCACGTCGGGAACGAGCAGCACTCGATCGGCTAGTTGAGCGAAGGCGCGGTCGGCCGACGCAAACAGCGCGCCGAAGATTGCAAGAAGCAGGCTTCCCAGGATCAACCCGCGCATGAGCGGCGCGACGGTGACCCGCCGCCGACCGGCGGCGCCGGGTCTCGAGCGCAACAGCCAGGCGCAGGCGCACGGCGCTCGCCACGCGACCGCCGTCACGCCGAGCGCCGTCTCGAACCAGGTGCTTCCCGGTGCAACGGCCGCCGACGCCAGCCCGAGTGCGACGAGAAGGCACGAGAGAAGTAGCCATTCAGCCGAGGAGTGCACGGAAGTCAGAACCAGCGCGAGGCTGAGTCCAGAGAACATCACTAGATGAGCCGAGACATCGTGCCTGAATGCGAGAGCGACGGGGAGCGCAACCGTCGCGGCGATAAGGATCCAGTTGACACCGGGCTGGAGGCCGACGAACAACGCTCCCGCGACGCCACCGGCGAGCGCAACGGACACTGCAACGAGGAAGGAAGCCGCCGCCGGTTGAGTGCCCGTTGCCCCAGATTCGGTGCTCAAGCCTCGCTCCGCGGCAGCGCGACGACCATGCGGCACCCGTGCGGCTCCCGCTGCTCGGCGCGGATGTCGCCTCCGTGCATATCGACGATCCACTTCGCGATCGCGAGGCCGAGCCCGGTGCCGCCGTCACTAGAGGTGCGGGCATGATCGGAGCGGTAGAAGCGCTCGAAAACCCGGCCGGCCTCCCCGGGCGGTATGCCCGGACCTTCATCAGAGACCTCGATCAGCACTTGCCCGTCACCGGCGCGAGCGATGACCTCGACGACACCACCCTCGGGCGAGTGTCGCATTGCGTTGTGCACGACGTTGGTCACGACCTGATGGACACGCTCGGGGTCGCCGCTAATCAGGAGATCATCTGGCTCGACCACCAGGGTCACATCGACGCGCTGGTGACCCTTGTCGGGCGAGAGCTGAGACTCTCGCATCGTTTGTTCGAGCATCGGCTTAACAGCGAAGTGCTGGCGCTCGAACGGGACCGCCCCCGACTCGAGCCGGGACAGATTGAGAAGCTGGTCGACGAGACGAGCGAGCCGCTGCGTTTGGCTGAGCATGGTCTCGAGCGTGCGCTGATCTGCGGGGACGACCTCGTCGATAATGTTCTCTAAGGTCGCTTGCAGCGCAGTCAACGGGGTCTTCAGTTCGTGACTGACGTTGGCGATGAGGTCTTTGCGCATCCGGTCGACCTCGGCCAGCTCCGCAGCCATCCGGTTGAATGCTCGAGCGAGCTCTCCGACTTCGTCACGGGACGTGTCGGTGACGCGCCGGTCGTACTCCCCACGCGCCATGGCCCGCGTGGCGGCAGCCATGTCTCGCAGCGGAGAGGTCATGCCGCGTGCGAGAAGCTGGATCATGCCGAGCGAGAGGAGGCCCGCTATCAATCCGCACACGATGAGGGGAAGTCCCATCCACGTCCCGACGATCACGACCAGAACGGTCACGCCGACCGCCGCAACGATCACAATGCCGAGCTTGACCTTCAGCGATCCGAAGCGATCGAGCGGACGCATTAGTGGCCCGCCGCGCAAGTAGCCGACGCATTCGAACGCCCCTGCATCGCCGATGGCTGCGTTGCTCGTCGCTCACGTACCTCCAGGTACGCTCGACTCCTCGCGCTTTGCCCTCGACGCGCAGGGACGCTCTCGGTGCTGGCGTTACTCACGCGACAGACCACTAGCTCTGCGCCCCCGTCGCATACCCCACGCCGTGCACCGTCCTGATGACGTCGCCGCCGAGCTTCCGGCGCAGTGCGGCAACGTGGCTGTCGATGGTGCGAGCACCGAAGCCGTCCCGGTAGCCCCAGACGTCGGCCAGTATCTGCTCGCGTGAGAAGACCATGTCGGGACGCGAAGCGAGACGATAGAGCAGGTCGAACTCGGTGGGAGTCAGGTGAATGTCTTCGTCGCCCCGTCGCACCTGTCGCGTTCCCGGATCGAGCTCAACATCGAGCACCGTGATCCCCTTCTCGCTCGAGTACTGCGATCTCTCGACGCGCCGAAGGAGCGCCTTGACGCGCGCGACCATCTCTCGGGGACTGAAGGGCTTGGTCATGTAGTCGTCGGCTCCGACACCGAGGCCGACCAGCATGTCTGTTTCGGTATCCAGCGCCGTCAACATCAACACGGGTACGGGACGTTCACTTTGAATACGCCGGCAGACCTCTAAACCATCCAGGCCGGGCAGCATGACGTCCAGAATGACTAGATCGGGAGCGACCTCGTCCACGAGCGCCACTCCCGTTGGCCCGTCCGCGGCCGTCGCAACCTCGTAGCCCTCGCCGCGTAAGCGAACCGTCACGGCGTTGGCGATGGCGTGCTCGTCCTCGATAACCACAATTCGTTGCATTGGATGAGTCTAGAGAGCAGATGTCTCCCGAAGCCGCGCGAAATGAGGAGATTGTGTGAAGGCGGCTTCCCGCTCCCCCTGGAGGGGGTTACCTCCCTTGGGGCTACTTCTTCGAAGACTGGAAGAAGGGGTTGCTACCGCTCGCGTGATCGGTCACATCGACGACATTCTTTATCTCAGAGACCGCGTCGGTGATCGCGACCTTGATTCCCTGGGTCAGAGTGACGCTCGCCATGGCGCATCCCTGGCACCCTCCTCCGAGCCGAAGAAACGCAGTGTCGTCCTCGACCGCTACGAGTTCGGCTCGGCCCCCGTGTGACGCGATCGAAGGATTGATCTGGGACTCGATGATCTGCATCACCCGCTGCGGGACATCTCCCGAGAGGTCGGGTGCTGGCCCGCTTATCTGCGGTGACGCGGGGGCGGCATCGGGGCGTCGGAAGAGGCTGTCTTCGCCGATCATCGGCCCCGTAGGAGCGGGCTTAGGTGGCTTGTTGGGGTTGTGGAGCACCCAGCCCTTGAACTGCGGATCGTCGCTGAGATCTATCTTGGCGCCCTGTACGGGCTCGACCGTGGCGCGCGGGATGACTATGGAGAGATCGTCGTGCCGCTGGACGACGTCGCCGGGAGCAGCCTCGTCGATGTGCATCAGATAGAGGTCGTAGAAGTACTGGACTCCGTCATCGCCGTCGACCTCGAGCCACAGCGCGAGATTAGTCGAGTCCTCCTGGCCCGAGCGCGCCTGAAGCACCGCCTCGCGCGCCCTCTGGGTAATCGTGACCACCGGTTCAGCCATAGCGTCAGCACCCGTTCTTCGACTTCGAGATGAGCGTCCACCGCGCCGGCGCATGTTCCTCAGCCTCCGGATGGGAACGCCCTCCGTTTGCGCCATCATAGGACCCATGGGCCGAGTAGTTCTCATCATCCCGAGCGCCACCTATCGCGCCACGGATTTCATGGCGGCCGCCGAGATCCTGGACGTAGAGCTGATCGTCGCATCCGACCGGCGACCCACTCTCGAGGCGGTCATGGGAGATCGCTCCCAGGTCATTCGCTTCGACCATCCCGAGGAGTCCGCCGCCCGGCTCGTCGAGCTGCACGACCGCTTGGCGTTCGACGCAGTGCTGGGGGTCGACGATCAGGGCGTCGTCATCGCGGCGCTGACGGCCGAGCGACTTGGCCTGCCCCACTCGCCCTCCTCGGCCGTGGTCTTGACGAGGGACAAGGCCGCGTTACGCCGGCGCTTGGAGAGCGCGGGCATGCGCCAGCCGTCGTTCGCCACCATCCAAGCTCACGATGACGTTGTCTCTGCGGTCGCCGGAGTCGGTCTGCCGTGCGTCGTGAAGCCACTGTCGCTGTCGGCAAGCCGGGGAGTCATAAGGGTCGACACGGTCGTAGGCGGCGTGGGGGCGGTCGAGCGCGTCCGGGCCCTGGTCGCCGCTGCGACGGGCGAGGACCACGCCGATGTCCTGGTCGAGGGCTACATCCCCGGCGACGAGGTGGCCGTAGAGGCCCTCGCCGAGGGTGGCCGCGCGACCGTGCTGGCCATCTTCGACAAGCCGGACCCTCTCGAGGGCCCCTTCTTCGAGGAGACCATCTACGTGACGCCGTCGCGCCTGGCCCCCCACCTCCAGCGCGCAGTTGCCGAGGAGTTGCAGCGAGCGGTGTTCATTCTGGGCCTGTCCGAGGGCCCGATTCACGCAGAGTTCCGGATCGACGGGGAGCGGGTGGTTCTGCTCGAGATGGCGGGACGGTCTATCGGCGGACTGTGCTCGCGCGCCCTTAGGTTCGGCGCGGGCACGACCCTGGAGGAGCTCATCCTGCGCCACGCACTTGGTCTCGGCGTAACCGACAGCCCGAGCCGTGGGGCCTCGGGAGTCATGATGATCCCGATCCCGGGGGCCGGGACGCTCCACCGAGTAGAGGGTGCCGACGCGGCCCGCCGGGTGCCCTCCATCCGAGGCCTCGAGATCACGATCCCCGTGGGGGAAAAAGTCGTCCCGCTGCCGGAGGGAGACCGCTATCTGGGCTTCATCTTCGCAGCCGGCGACGCTCCGGCCGAAGTCGAGGACGCTCTGCGCAGGGCTCACGCCCTTCTGGAGATCACCATCGAGCCCCCCGTTTAGGCGACTCTTTCCGATCAGCCGGCGACCCCTCGGGAACCATGCTCTCGTGAACCAGATTCGACCGGGGATCACCTACGCGCTCCACGGACCCTGGCAGAACGTCGCGTGACCACGTTCGTCATCCGAATGCTTTCTGTATTGTCGGAGTTGTGAGTCTCGAGGCGACGTACTGGTTACTCCTGGGGTTAGGGCTGGGGATGTTGGTCCTCTCTTTGGTCGTCGGCGACCTCTTCGACTTCCTCGACTTCGACTTTCCCGGGGGCGACTTCTCGGCTACACCTGTCTTCTTCACCGCTGCCGCCGCCTTCGGGGGCGGTGGGCTCATTGGGATCCATGCCCTCGACCTGGAGGTCGCAGGCTCCCTGCTGACCGGACTAGCCGCGGCGGTCCTGCTGGGGGGTCTTGCCGCCCTGCTGTTCGCCGCGCTTCATCGTCAGGAGGCGGCTGATGGCTTCGTCACCGACCAGCTCAAGGGGTCACGAGGTCGCTGCACTCTGGCAATCTCCCCGGGAACAACCGGACGAGTGTCGATCACGCATTCGGGCATGACCCGGTCGTTCTCCGCCACAAGCGAGGAGGCGATCGCGTCCGGCGAGGACGTGGTGGTCATCGAAGCTATGGGGAACTCGCTCACAGTCACGCGGGCGACAAAGGCCAGCACGCAAGGCTGATCCAGAAACCGGCGTTGTCCATGGAGGTGGCAGCTTGGAAAACATCCCGATAGTCGTCGTTGCACTGATCGCGCTCGTTGTCGTGGTCATCGCCTTCGCAGCGAGCAGATACAAGGTTGCGAAGCCGAACGAGGCGCTGATCATCGCTGGGTCCAAACGTTCGGCGGGCGGCATCCGAGTGGTCGTGGGAGGCGGAGCCATCGTCTATCCGCTCGTAAACGTGGCGCGCCGAATCTCGCTCGAAACTCGCTCCATCGCGGTGGCGCTGGGGGGAGCGGTCACCTCCCAGGGCGTTCCCGTCTCGGTCGAGGGCATCGTGAACGTCAAGATCGCCGACGACGAGGACTCGATTCGTCAATCGGCTCAGCGGTTCCTGGACACACAGGCCTCGATCCCGGAGATCGTCCGCAACGTCATGGAGGGGTCGCTGAGAACGATCATCGGCCAACTGACCGTCGAAGAGCTGATACGGGACCGCGAGCTGTTCGCGGCGCGCGTCCAGGAGGTCGCCAACGGAGACCTCCAGGGCACCGGTCTCGCCATCGACGTGTTCACCATCCAGTCGATCTCGGATTCCGAGCAGTACATCGTGAACCTGGGGAGGAGCGCTGCGGCCCTAGTGAAGCGCGACGCCGAGATCGCCGAGGCCGACACCCAGAGGTCGTCGCGCGAGAAGCAGGAGATCGCGCGTCAGGCCGTGCTCGAGGCCGAGAAGGTCACGCGCCTCAAAGAGCAGGCGATCCACCAGGAGATCGCCTCGGCCACCGCGCGCGCCGACCAAGCCGGGCCCCTCGCGGACGCAGAGGCGCGCCAGCAGGTGGTTACGAAGGAGACCGAGGTGGCGGAGCTCGTTGCGCTGCGCCGTGACAAGGAACTCGATGCCGAGATCCGCCGTACGGCAGACGCTCAACGCTACGCCGCGGAGCAGGGGGCCGAGGCCGAGCGATACAGCATTAAGGCCCAAGCCGAAGCGGCGCGCGACCGCCGGTTGCTGGAAGCCGAGGCCGAGCGCGCCAACCTCGAGGCCGTCGCCGCCGGAAAAGCTTACGAGGAGCGAGAGCTGGGCAGCGCCAAGGCGGACGCGACCTACGCCGTCGGCGAGGCCGAGGCAAAGGCGATGGCGCAGAAGGCCGACGCCTACAAGGACTACGAAGAGGCTGCGACGCTCGAGCTGCTCGTGTCTAGGCTGCCGGAGGTGGCCCGGGCCATAGCCGAACCGATCGGAAACGTGAAGGACATCACGATCATCGACACCAACGGCGCGAGCAAGCTGACGCAGGTGACCGCCGACACCGTACGGCAGCTCGATTCGGTGCTCGAATCGTTCACGGGTTCGAGCCTCAGCGAGATGATCGGTAGGAGGCTGTCGGAGAAGCAAGGAGACGGAGGCTCCCCTCGCGCGCCCGTCAAACCCGACGAATCCCCATAAAAGCCGCGCTGCGGCGGGTCCCCTCCAGAAAAGTTCATCTAGGTACTACACATATCGTAGGGATTCGGATAACATCCGTTCACCTTCGTCTCGCGCTTTGTCGGGGCGAACTCAGTCACTCGGAATCAGGGGGCAACATGATCAGAAGCAAGTTTTGGGTGCTAATCGCGCTGCTGAGCGCTCTCGCTCTCGTGGCGGCGGCGTGCGGCGACGACGACGACAACGGCACTGCGGGAGGCGAGGGCGGCGAGGACATCGATTGCTCCTGGGCCATCGGGACGATGGGAGCGCTGTCCGGCGACTTCGCCTCGCTCGGAGGTCCCATTCGAGACGGTGTTGCGTTCGCGGTCGACCAGGCCAACGAGAACGGCGACGTCCCCTGCGAGCTATCGCTCGTGCAAGAGGACAGCCAGGGCAACCCCGACCAGGCCCCCCCACTAGCCCAGAGCCTCGTCGAGAACGAGGAGCTCGTTGCGGTCGCAGGTCCGTACTTCTCCGGTGAGACGCTGGCCGTCGGCGAGATCTTCAGTGAGTCCGGTGTGCTCTTCTCAGGGACCGGAACCAACGAGACCATCGACGAGCAGGGCTACGAGACTTGGTTCCGAGCGGTCGCGCCCGACAACATCCAGGGCGAGGTCGCCGCGTCGTACATCGAAGAGGGCCTCGGTGGCGGAAACGTCGCCGTCATCCACGACAACCAGGACTACTCGAAGGGTCTCGCGGACTCCGTGCTGAGCAACCTCGGTGATGCCCAGGGTCCGTTCATCATCAACCCCGAGGAAACCGACTATTCGTCGGTCGTCCAAGAGGTCAGGGACGCCGACCCGGACATCGTCTTCTACGGCGGCTACACGCCACAGGCCGGACCGCTCCTCCAGCAGTTGACTGAGGCGGGCGTCGAGGCGCAGTTCCTATCCGACGACGGCTCCAAGGACCCCTCTTTCGGTGAGCTCGCCGGTGCGTCCGCACAGGGCGCGCAGGTGACCTGTCCCTGCACCGACCCCACCAAGCAGGAGGGTGCTTCGGAGTTCGTGGAGGGGATGAGTTCCGAGTACGGCGAGAACGCTCCGGGAACCTTCGCAGCGGACATGTTCGACGTCACGAACATCATCATCGAGGCTCTGTCCGAGCTCAACGGTGATGAGGACATCGAAGAGGTGCGAGCCCACGTCATCGAGTACTTCGCCAACGCGGACGGCATCGAGGGTGTCGCGAAGAGCTATGGCTGGGAAGACAGCGGCGAGTTCGTCGGTGGGCCCGAGGACATCTGGGTCTACGAGTGGGACGACGAGGCGGGCGACTTCCTGTCGCTCGGCCCCGCATCCGACCTACTCGGCGGCGAATAACCACGGTTCACGCAGAGAAGCCCCCGGGACAACCCCGGGGGCTTCTCTTTTTGCCACTCCCGTGGAAACGGGATTGACGTTGCTCTAGTTGGCGTCCGGCCTGAAGGTGTTGAGGTCGGGGTCGTTCGGCGTGTCCTTGCGGACCTGCGCGAACTCGTAGAACCGACCAGGCTCTGCACCCTTGGCGCCGATGCCGAAGCCGGCGGCGGCGAGCTGCTTCACGGCTCCGTTCATGTGGCTGAACCCTCGCTGCCCCATGTTGGGTGCCCCAGGAGCCTGCTCCGCCTGGTTGAACTTCATGAACACGCGATCGTTGCCCAATTGACCGAGCGACTGGCGAGCGAGAGCCCTGTGCACCGCTTCGACGCCCCATGAACTCCGCGGCGATCACGGCGAGATCTTCCTGCCGGCGAGCCCCGAACGCGTGGGTCGCGATCAGATAGGCGTTGATGAAGATCTGGTCTCCGACCTGAAGCGTGTTGAGCAGGTTCTCCCTGCTGGCGAACACCGCGTCCGGCACCCAGATCTTCTTCGACGCGGGTACCCCACCGAAGTTCCTCAGCACCTTGAAGTGGATCAATTCCTCGCGCGCCGCCGCGGCGAGGTTGCGCTGCGTCACTGCGTCGACTCCGAGGCCCATCTTCCAGCCAACGGTGTTGACGATCGTGGCAAGAACCTCGGCCGTTGCTGCGACGTTGAGGATCTTCTGGGTGCTGTCGTGCTTCGCCCATGCCTTCTTAGGCGTTGCTCCTATGAGTCCGAGGCTTCCCAGGGTGGCCCCTGCCAGCCCAACGAACTTGCGCCTGCTGTGGGCGGGTTGGTCCCGAAACTGACCCTCCACCGCCCGGTCGATCGAGTTGAGAATATCTGTCACTCTTCCCCCTACACCACCCTGTTTCCGATGTTACATTCCGGTCGCACGGCGACTAAGCCTCGGCTCCCTCGTCCTGCCCCCTTTCGTCCTCGGCGCCGATCTGGCCTCGCTGGCGACTAGTGCACATTATTGCGAGTCGGAAATTAAGTCAGGAGAATCTGCAAGAAATTTCAAGGAACTCCAAATTAAGTATCCGGGCCGATGGTCAGTTGGACCTGCCGGCCATAGCGAAACGTCTCTGAAGCCGGGGGCAGGAGGTAGCTCCTGCAGGACGCGCAAGGTCTCTACTCGAGCACCTCGAACTCGGCGTAGTGCCATTGAATCCGAACTGCCTGCGACCCGCGCCCTTTCCTGAAGAAATCCTGGCCGAGTCGATATATGCCGGGCTCGAGTTCGGGAATCTCGAGAGCCATCGATTCGGATCCTTTGAATCCGAAAGCCCCACCGCGCGACTAGGAGCCCCTGCAGAGGTTAAGGGCGGTCGTCATCACCCATCCGCCGGCCCACGGTTCTCGGCTCAGCCGGGCCCAGCGAGCGAAGCCTCTGCTGACCGCCTCCTGGGTAGCGTCGAGCGCCGCGTCCTTGTCCCCCGTAAAGGCGAAGGCCGCGCGATAAACGCTCGCGTACTCGGACTTGCAAAACCCATCGAAATTCGCGGCCATGCTCTTTCAAGTCCCCCGAGCGACTTCCGGTTGACATCAAAGCACAACCGAGTCGTGGTTCCCTCGAGGATGTGGCGATTCGCGGGGCCGAGCTCAACGAGAGTCCCCACCCCTCCCGGCCAGGGATGGATCTGTCTGCTTCTACTTCAAAGTGCCCCGTGGGCGATACTGGACTCGAACCAGTGACCCCCGCCTTGTCGAGGCGGTTCGGGCCAATTCCCTGACCTGCACAGATGCCCGAAACCGACCGCTGACCTGCGGTTTTCCTTTCCCGATGGTTCTTGGTATTTCCGAGTGTTTCTCATCCTCTCGCGGCCTGTACGCGGCCTAGCTCCGGGGGACTTCAAGTAATGCCAGATGGGAAGGAGGCTTAGGTTCTCAAATCCTCCGAATCTTGGGAACTCTTACGCAGGGGGAGACGACTGGTGCCGAGCTCGTCGAGCGCGTGATGGAAGCTCTCGAAACGGTGGGCATGGCCGAGTACGCCGACCGACCACCGCATCACCTCAGCTTTGGCCAGCGACGGAGGGTGGCAATCGCCACCGTT
>Ga0136627_1000250_pt1 | contig 18996 bp, 16 predicted proteins | sample AntDrymUQ4892206_2_FD_104652 | JGI IMG/M metagenome (GOLD analysis project Ga0136627, IMG submission 104652) | Polar desert sand microbial communities from Dry Valleys, Antarctica - metaG UQ489 (22.06) | ecosystem: Environmental > Terrestrial > Soil > Desert | place: Antarctica: Dry Valley... | reverse complement strand
TGGCGGCGAGTTCGGCGGCGCGTCGGCGTTCATCGGCGAGTACTCACCGGACAATCGCCGAGGCTTCCTGGTCAGCTGGCTGGAGTTCTCGACCCTCATAGGGTTCATCCTTGGAGCCACGTCGGTGCTCGTGCTGTCGTCGGCCCTCTCCGAGGAAGCCCTGACCTCCTGGGGCTGGCGCATCCCCTTCCTGCTCGCGGGGCCGCTCGGCCTCATCGGTCTCTACATAAGGCTGAGGCTTGACGACACCCCCGAGTTCAGGGCCCTGGAGAGCGCAGGGGAGGTCTCCCAGTCCCCCTTCAAGGAGACCATCACGCAGAACTGGAGGCCCATCTTGCAGGTGGCGGGTCTGGTCATAATCCAGAACGCGGGTTTCTACATCGTGTTGACCTACATGCAGACCTACATCACCGAGCAGCTCGGGTTCTCGACGACGAGCGCCTCGCTTTCGACCGTGCTCACCCTGCTCGTCGGGATGGCCCTCATCCCGCCCCTCGGCGCCCTCTCGGACCGCGTCGGGCGCAAGCCCGTGTTGATGGCCTCCTGCGTCGGCTTTGTCGTGCTGACCTATCCCCTCTTCCTGCTCCTGAACGCGGGCAACCTGGCCGGGGCCATCACGGCGCACGTGACGCTCGGCGCGCTCCTGGCCGTCTACCTGAGCACGACCATCGCAGCCCTGACCGAGCTCTTCCCGACCCGCGTGCGCTACGGCGGCTTCTCCATAGGCTACAACGTCTCCGTCGCGATCTTCGGGGGTGCCGCGCCGTTTCTGGCGACGTACCTGATCTCCGTGACGGGCAACCCCCTCTCCCCCGCCTTCTACCTGATCGCCGCCGCCATCGCGACGGCCCTCACCCTCCTGACCATCAAGGAGACGGCCCGCACCCCGCTCAGGAAGACCTAGCGGAAGTGCGGCCGGGGGCCACGCGGTGAGGACGGCCTACCGGGCCGCGCGGGTCTTCGATGGGGTCTCGGGGCACGCTACCGAGGACGCTGCGGTCCTCGTGGAGGACGGTCGCATCGCCTCCGTTGGACCCGTCGCCGACCTGCCGGCGGGCGCGGAGATCACGGACCTCGGCGACGCCACCCTCCTGCCCGGCCTCATAGACGCCCACGTCCACCTGGTCTGGTCGGCCTCGGCCGAGCCGCACGGGCTCGTCGAGCGCGAGTCGCGCGCCCTCACGGTGCTGCGCTGCGCCGCCAACGCCGCCCTCCACCTCCGCGCCGGCGTCACAACCGTCCGCGACGTCGGCGCAACCGGAGGCCTCTCTGTCGACGTGGCCCGGGCCGTGGAGCTTGGCGTCCTTCCGGGACCGAGGGTGGTAGCGGCGGGTAGGGCCATAGCCATGACCGGGGGACACGGATGGTTTCTCGGCCGCGAGGTCGACGGCCCCGACGCGGTAAGGCGCGCGGCGCGGGAGGAGATGAAGTCGGGTGCCACCTGCATCAAGCTGATGGCCTCGGGCGGGGTCTACGGCCACGCCGAGGAGCCTGGCTCGCCCCAGCTCACCGTCGAGGAGATGCGCGCCGCCGTCGAAGAGGCGCACAAGGCCGGAAGGAAGGTCGCAGCCCACGCCTACTCGGTGGCGGCGATAGGGAACGCCCTGGATGCCGGGGTGGACTCCATCGAGCACGGCAGCTTTCTAGACCGGCAGACGGCCGAGAGGATGCGCGATTCGGGGACCTGCCTGGTCCCGACCATGTCGGTGTACGCGGCTATGGACGCGAAGGGGCCGGAGCTGGGAACGCCCGACTACGTTCGGCGCAAAACTACCGAGGTGCTCCAAGCGTCCCGCGAGGCGTTCCGGCTGGCGCTGGACGCGGGTGTCCCCGTGGCGGCCGGCACCGACTGCGGCGCGCCCGGGCATCCCCACGGCACGCTGCGCGAGGAACTCAGGCTGATGGTCGAGGCCGGCGCAACGCCCCAACAGGCCCTGCGCTTCGGCACCACCGCGGCGGCCCGGTTGCTCGGTCTGGACGGCGAGGTGGGTTCCCTGGAGCCGGGCAAGAGGGCCGACCTGCTCGCGGTGGCCGGGGATCCGCTGCAAGACGTCAACGCCCTGGAGAGGGTACTCTTGGTGCTGCGCGACGGGGCCGAAGTGGCGAGGGGGCCATCGTAAAACGAGAACATCGTCTTGAAGCGCTTCCGGTGATACCGTGAGCGAACTACGGCTCGGGGTGGACGTGGGCGGCACCTTCACGGATCTTGTCGCCCTTTCCGAGGGAGGGCTCGTCACCGCGAAGGTCCCCTCCACCCCGCGCGACCAGTCCGAGGGCGTGATGAACGCGATAGACGCCGCCGAAGTAGAAGCGGCCTCCGTAGGCGCTCTGGCCCACGGCATGACCGTGGCGACCAACGCCCTGCTCGAACGCCGGGGCGCCAGGACGGCCCTCGTCACGACGGAGGGCTTCAGGGACGTGCTCGAGATCGCCCGCCAGAACCGCCCGTCGCTGTACGACCTCGCCATGGACCGACCTACCCCGCTCGTCCCGCGCGACCTCCGCTTTACCGTAGAGGAACGCATGGGACCGGAGGGGGAGATCAAACGCCTCGACGAAGAGAGCCTGGAGAGGGCGGTCGAAGCCTTGAAAGGGGCGGACGTGCAGGCGGTCGCCGTCTGCCTGCTCTTCGCCTTCGCCCACCCGGAGCACGAGAAGCGGGTCGGGGAGACGCTGCGCGAAGCCATGCCCGAGGTCCACGTCTCCCTCTCCAGCGAGGTCCTGCCCGAGTTCCGGGAGTACGAGCGGTTCTCCACGACCGCGGCGGACGCGTACCTGGGGCCGAAGCTCGCCGCCTACCTGAAGAACCTGGCGGACAAGGCCGATGAGGCGGGCGTTCCGGCGCCACTCATCATGCAGTCTTCGGGCGGGGTCGTGCCGGTGAAAGACGCGGCGACGGACGCGGCCGGGTGCGTGCTGTCGGGTCCGGCCGGCGGGGTCGTCGGGGCGGCCCACGTCGGTTCTCTTGGCGGTTATGAGGACCTGCTCACCTTCGACATGGGCGGCACCTCGACGGACGTCGCGCCCATTATCGCCGGGGAGGCGCAGACGACGACGGAGACCGTCGTCGCGGGCGTTCCCATAAAACTCCCGATGGTGGACGTCCACACGGTCAGCGCCGGGGGAGGCTCGGTCGCGTGGGCGGACGCGGGCGGCGCCCTGCGCGTCGGCCCCCACTCGGCGGGCGCGGAGCCGGGTCCGGCGGGCTACGGCAAGGGCGGCGAGGAGCCGACCGTCACCGACGCGAACCTCTCCCTCGGCTACCTCGCGGACGGCGCCGAGCTCGGCGGTGAGGTAACGCTACGCCGAGACCTCTCCGAGAGGGCCCTTCACTCTCTGGGCAACAGGCTCGGTCTGAACGCCGAAGAGACGGCCCTCGGCATCGTGCGCGTGGCGAACGCGGAGATGGTGCGGGCCCTGCGCGTCATAAGCGTGGAGCGGGGGCTCGACCCGAGGGAGTTCGCCCTCCTCGCCTTCGGCGGGGCCGGCGGGATGCACGCCTGCTCTTTGGCCGAGGAGCTCGGCATAGGGACAGTCCTCGTACCCCGCGCCGGCGGCGTCCTCAGCGCCCTCGGCCTCGCCATAAGCGACCTCCGCCGCGACTACGTCCGTCCCTACCTCGTCCCGCTAAACGACGTGGATACAGAAGTGTTCGAGGCCCGGTACGGGGATATGGAGGCCGCAGCCGCAAACGACCTCGAAGGCCCCGAGCACCACCGCCGGGCGGACCTGCGCTACGGGGGACAGTCCTTCGAGCTGACCGTGGACGCGGACGCCCCGGAGAAGCTGGAGACCCGGTTCCACGCGGCGCACGAGGGGCGCTACGGCTACAGGATGGAGGACGAGCCCGTCGAGCTGGTGAACCTGCGCCTCGTCGCGACCGTCCCGGTCCAGAAGCCGGCGCTGGACGAGCCGGGGCCGTCGGGAGACGCCGGGGCCGGGCATCGCGCGTCGAACTTCGACGGGGAGTGGCGGGAGGTTCCGGTCCTCGACCGGGAGAGGCTGGGCAAAGGTTCAGAGGTGGAGGGACCGGCTATCGTCGAGTTCAGGGAGGCCACGTGCGTCGTGCGGCCCGGATGGAGGGGTGCCGTGGACGGTGTCGGGAACCTGGTATTGGAGAGGAAAGATGGGTAGAGAACGGCTGGATCCTGTAACCCTGTCCGTCCTGGCGAGCGCGCTCTCGGGGATAGCGGAGGAGATGGGGGCGGTCCTGATCCGGGGCGCCTACTCCTCGAACATCAAGGAGCGCCGCGACTGCTCCACCGCCCTCTTCGACGCCCGCGGCAACATGGTCGCCCAGGCCGAGCACATCCCCGTCCACCTCGGCGCTATGCCCGAAGCCGTGAGGGCGGTCATGGACCGGAGCCCGCAACCAGGCGACGTCTTCGCCGTCAACGACCCGTACTCCGGCGGCACGCACTTGCCGGACATAACCCTCGTCTCGCCCGTATCGTTCGGAGACGACATCGTCGGCTACGCTGTCACGAGGGCGCACCATTCGGACGTGGGCGGGATGCGGCCCGGCTCGATGCCTTCCGACTCGCGCGAGATCTTCCAGGAGGGCATCATCATCCCCCCGGTCCGCCTCGTCCGCGACGGCGCGTACGTCACCGACGTCCTCGACCTCCTCCTCGCCAACGTCAGGACTCCGGGGCTAAGGCGCGGCGACCTCCGCGCCCAGATCGCCGCGAACAACATAGCCGAAGGGAGGATAGAAGAGCTTATCGAACGCCGCGGCAGGGACACGGTCCTCGCCGCCTTCGAGGAGGTCGTCCTCTACGCCGAGAGACGCGCCCGCGAGGCCATCCGCGAGCTCCCTGACGGCGAGCATGCCGCCGAGGACTTCATGGAGGGCGACGGCTCCACGGACGAGGACATCCCGATAAAGGCCTTCGTGAGGATCAAAGACGACGAGATGACCGTGGACTTCGCCGGCACCTCCCCCGCCGTGCGCGGCAACATCAACTGCCCGCTCCCCGTCACCCGCTCGGCGTGTTTCTTCGCCCTGCGCGTCCTTCTGCCAAAGGACGTCCCGGCCAACGCCGGCACCTACGCCCCGCTCTCCATAGAAGCCCCGGAGGGCAGCCTCGTCAACGCGAGCTACCCGGCCGCGGTCGTCGCCGGCAACGTCGAGACCTCCAACCGCATCGCCGACACCGTGCTCGCCGCCCTCTCCCGCTTCGCGCCCGACAGGGTACCGGCCCAGGGCCAGGGCACCATGAACAACACGATCATCGGCGGCTCCGGAGAGTCCAGCAACTGGACCTACTACGAGACCATCGGCGGCGGCCAGGGCGCCTCCTCCCGCGGCCCCGGCCCCTCGGGCGTCCACGTCGGCATGTCCAACACCCTCAACACCCCCGTCGAAGCCTTCGAACTGGAGTACCCCATGCGCGTGACGCGCTACGAGCTCCTCTACGGCTCCGGCGGCGCCGGAGAGCACCGCGGCGGCGACGGCGTCGTCCGCTCCATAAAGGTCCTCGAACCCGCCAGCCTCTCCCTCCTCACCGACCGCCGCCGCCACGCCCCCCGCGGCGTCGAAGGCGGCGAACCGGGCAAGGTCGGACGGAACCTCCTCAACGGCGAGGAACTCCCACCAAAGACGAGCCGGGAGCTCGAAGAGGGCGACGTCGTCACCGTCGAGACGCCGGGCGGCGGCGGGTACGGGCAGGCGTAGAACCGAACACGGGAAGTCGCCCGCCTCCCGCCAACATGACCTTCCTGACGACCCGATGTTAGACTAATAGGACTAAGTCCGTATAGTCCATCGTTGGAGGCGGCGCATGGTGAACATTCACGAGGCAAAGACGCACTTCTCCCGGCTCGTGGAGCGGGCGATAAGGGGGGAGGAGGTCGTGATCGGCAAGGCGGGGAAGCCGGTCGCCAGGCTCATCCCCTACGTCGAGGATCGCGGCCCGCGGGTTCCCGGCGGGTGGAAAGGACGGGTCCGGGTCGCCGATGACTTCGACGAGTTGCCCGAAGAGGTGGCCGCCGCCTTCCGCGGCGAGCGTCCGTGAGGCTCTTGCTCGACACGCACGTCCTGCTGTGGTGGTTGGCGGACGATCCCAGTCTCGGCGAAGAGGCCAGGGCCGGGATCTCTGCCCCGGACTCCGCGGTCTACGTGAGCGCCGCGACCGTCTGGGAGATCTCCATCAAGCGGTCGCTCGGCAAACTAGACGCGCCCACCGACCTCCTGCGCCAGATCGAGCTCAGCCGCTTCGAGCCGCTGTCGATGACAACCACCCACGCTTACACGGCCGGAGCCCTGCCCCGCCACCACGACGACCCCTTCGACCGGATGCTGGTGGCGCAGGCGATGGCCGAGGGCTTGACCCTCCTTACCAGGGATCCGCGGATGGGCCTCTACGGCGTCGGAGTCCTGGCGGTCTGACAGCGCCTTGCGAGAGGATCGATCCTTACGCAAGGCGGGCTACAGGTTTCAGGCATCAGGAAAGACTTCCCGGATGTTGGTCGCCAACCCGAGAGACCCTCGGGCGAGGTGGATCTATACTTATGAACTCCGCTATGAGACAGTCGGCAAGGGTCGGACACGGGTTCTACACTAGCGCCCGAAGACGAATTTATCTGTTCGGAGGACAAAATGAGCGGCAGGATCGAGGAGATCTTCGTCACCGGCGAGGGCAGCGCGGCGATGGAGAGCGTGGAAGAAGTGGAGACCGTGGAGGGGCGCGGCATCAAGGGCGACCGCTACTACGAGGGGACAGGTTTCTGGGTGCAGTACGGGGACGTCTGCCAGGTGACCCTCATCGAGGGCGAGCACCTCGACGAGATCGAAGAGCAGGGCCTCGACATAAAGTCCGGCCAGCACCGCCGCAACATCGTCACCCGCGGCGTAGACCTCGCGGGGTTGCGCGGCAAGCGGTTCAAAGTCGGGGAAGTCGTCCTCGAGTGCGATAGGTCGAGACCCCCCTGCAAACACGTCCAGGACCTGAGCGAACGGGGCATGACGCGGGCGCTCAAGAACCGCGGCGGCATCTGCGCCAGGGTGATACAGGCTGGCCCGATCCGGCCCGGGGACACCATAGAAGAAGCGTAGACCCACAAAGCTATCGGCCACCGGGAAAACGAAAAGCTGAGAGCTAGAGTGTTTCTTCGGATCGAACGAGCTTCGACTCGATGAGGCAACCTCTCAGAACGTATCAGGTTCTTATAGAACCTCTGATGCCTAGAAACAACCTGGTGCTGGGTCCGGGGGCGTGCACCCGCTGCCCGGTACGGGGGACTCCTGGTAGAACCACGAGTCGAACAGGATGAGCCGCATCAGGTCGTCCTGGTCTATCGGGAGGGTGGTCGCCAGGGGGAGGTAGAGCAGGGCGGTTGCGAGCGCCAGGGCGCTGAAGGCGACCACGAGCCACGGGCCGAAGGACGGTCCGCGCCAGATCTTCACCAGCCAGTAGGCGAGGGCGAGCAGGGCGAAGGCGTACATCGGCAGGTAGTTGTAGATGTACGGGACGCGGGTTCCGGGGACCCAGGGCAGAAGCAGGACCACGTAGCCGAGGACTATCGGGACCAGGGGGTCGTCCGCGGAGAGAGTCCTCGTGATCGCCCGCCGGGCCAGATCGATGAGGCCGGCGAGGACGGCGAGGGTGCTGGACCACCAGACGAGCGGGTTACCGATAGCGAGGACGACCCTGAGCCGCGCGTCCGCGTCCACCAGGTACTCGTAGCGGATCGGGCGCAGCATGACGGGCCAGCTCCACCACGGCGAGCCCCACGCGTGGGGTATGGCGGCGTCGATCTTGTCGGCCGCCTCCAGGTGCCAACTCCATACCTCAACCCATGCCTGGAAGGGGTTCGACGTGACGATGATCAGGCGCTCTACGTACACGAGCGCGAAGTAGATAAAGACCGAGACCCACAGGCTCGCCACGAAGGGCTTGAGCAGACCCTTCCTCCAGAGCACGTACCCCGCGGGAATCGCGACCGGGAAGGCCGCCCACTTGATGCTTATGGCCAGCCCCAGGAGCACCGCCGTCAGGAGGGCGTGGCCGGGCTCCCTGGCCCACAGGGCAACGAGAAAGGTTGCCATCACGAAGAAGACGAGGAAGATGTCCATGACGCCGGTCCGGGAGTGGACGATGAGGATGGTCTCCCCGGCGAAGAGGAGCACGAGGAGCGCCACGGCGACCCGCTCCCTGAAGAGGTACCACCCGACGGCGCCGGCGAGCGCTATCAGGGCGCAGCCGAAGATCGCGGGCATCAGGCGCCAGGCGAAGGGCGTGTCGCCGAAGAGGACGATGCTCCAGGCGATGATGAACTTGCCCAAAGGCGGGTGGAGGTCGAAGAACTCGACGCCGCGCAGGTACTTGCTCGCCATGACGGGGAAGTAGATCTCATCCCACATCGTCTCCGGCGGGAATCCCAGCCTCCACACCCTCCCCCACACCCCCACCGCGAGCGCCGCGGCGGCCATCACCAGGACGGCCACGAAGGCGAAAGGGTTCTCGTTGCGCAGGACGGACTTCACGCGGGCCACGTTACCCGTTTTCGCGGGCGTTTGTAAAGGGGGACGACGAGGAAGCCCGGCCTCGCAGGACCATGCGCCTCCCGAAAAGGATCGTCACGACCGCCGCGAGCGCGAGGGCGCCGGAGGACAGCCACGCCGTCCCGTACCCGGCGGCCTCGACCACCAGGCCGAAGAGGATCGGGCCGACGGCCGCCCCGCCGGAGGCCCCGGTCTGCGTAACGCCCGTCGCGGCGGCGGGGGCCCCCGGGTTGGTCCTGACGACGGCGAAGTTGAAGAGCCCGGGCCAGCCCCACCCGGCCGCGAACGCGAGCAGGACGCCGGGCACCACGAGCGCCGGGGAGCCCGTCGCGAGCATGACGAACCCCGCGACCCCGGCCCCGAGCATCCCCCCGACGAGCAGTAGCCGGCCGCCGCCCATCCCGTCGGCCAGCCGCCCGAAGAGCACGCGCACCACGATGCTCGCGGCGCTCCCGAGCGCCAGCAGGAGTCCCGCCGTGCCGACCCCGAGCCCCGTCGCCACCGAAGACTCCACGACGAACGCCCCCAAGGGTGTCGCCGCCGCCGAGCCGAGACCAATGCCCACGGCCAGCAGCACCAGTGGTCCCGTGGGAGCGTCCGAGGACCGGGCCTCCGCGACCCGCTTCATGCCCCCGACCCTCTCCCTCGGGACGAGGAGGGCGACGCCGAGCGCGAGCAGGGCCCCGCCGGCAAAGGCCCAGCGCCAGCCGAAGGTCAGGGCGATGCCGGGCACCGCGAGGCCGGCGAGCAACGTCGCAGAGGGGATGGCGGCCTGCTTGATCCCGAACGAGTACCCCTGCCTCCCGGGCGGCACCTGCCGGGCCAGCGACAGGTGCGTCGCCGGGTGCGTGACGGCGTTGGACAACCCGCCGAACACCAGGCAAACGACCAGCCCGGTCCACGAGCCGGCGAAAAGCGCGACGCACAACAAAGTGGCCGCGCTCCCGAAGACCGCCAACCGCATCCCGCGGTGCGCCCCGATCCTCTCCACCAACCGCCCCATTACCACAGAAGCCGTCGAGGACGAGACGAAGAACAAAGCGACCGCCAACCCCAGCGCGGCCGACCCGAAGCCCATCTCGGCCCGGATCTGGACCGCAAGCCCGCCCGTCAGGAAGGCCGGCAACACCCCCGCCGTCGCGACCGCCACGGCCAGCAAGACCGGCCGGTAGTCCAGAGGTTTTTCTTCCGGAAGGCCTCCCGCAAGGACGGTACCCGAACCTGCCGCGTCACGGTGCATCGGACGATCATAGCATGCGGGTCCGAAGCCCCTCGCGGCGCCCGAGCCACCCGCCGAACACCCAGACGGGCAACCCACAGCACCCCGTTGGAGCGGTTTGAGAACCCGCCCGCGAACCGCCTGCCGGCTTTCGGGCCTACCCAGGCCCCTCTTCCTCGCCCGACCCGAACGCCAGCCCCGTCAGCCGGGCCATGGCCTCCCCCGTCGCAGAGTACGGCGAAAGGCACACGTCGTGGTGTACGGAGCGTGAGGGACGGATCATCGACTTCTGGGTGGCGTTCTCGGACGCGGTCATCATCGTGAGGAGGCTGATCTGAGAAGCCTGGAGCCGCTACCGCTGGGAGACCCGACCCCCTCGCCGACCGTGACCTATTGGCGGAAGCTCTTGGGAGATTCGGTGTTGCAGAGCGTCCGTTTCGTGTAGCATACCGCGAAACGTTTCTGGGCTGTTTCGCCTTTTCGGGCCTTCGACCCGGGCGTGGTCCGTAGCGTTCTCGCCGCGACGCTCTGTCGCATCCCCATTACTTTGCCGAGAGACGATCGCCGCTTCGCCACCGCAACCATACGTTTCGCGCAAGCGCAAGAGGAACGTTCATACGCAGGTGTCTAGAAGAGAAGGTTTAGAGGGGCGTTCGCCGGTACGTCGGCGGGTCCCGTGACAGGACTCCGAGAAGGAGGTTTGCGGTGCAGGAGGCGAGGAGGGGTGGCTCTGAGGTCGGGGTCGTGTTCTGGGTCTCGGCGGCGTTCGCGCTGGGGTTTATCTTGTGGGGTGTGATCGCGCCGGAGAACTTCGGCGCCGTGACGCAGTCGGTCTTCGACTGGGTGGTCTCGAACCTGGGCTGGTTCTACCTCCTGGCGGGTAACTTCTTCTTGCTGTTCGTGATGTTCCTGGCGTTCAGCCGGTACGGGAAGCTCCGTATAGGCAAGGAGGGGGAGAGGCCCGAGTTCAGCACGTTCGCGTGGTTCGCGATGCTCTTCCAGGCTGGGATGGGGCCCGCGCTGCTGTTCTGGGGCGTGGCCGAGCCACTGGCGCACTACAGCGACCCGCCGTTCGGGCTGGCGAGGGCCGGCACGACCGAGGCCGCCCAGTTGGGGATGCAGTACTCGTACTTCCACTGGACGCTGCACCCATGGGCGATGTAAGCCGTCGTGGGGCTCGTGGTCGGGTACTTCAGCTTCCGCAGGGACGAGCCGGGGCTCATCAGCCCGGTCTTCAGGCCGCTCCTCGGTGACCGGGTGGACGGGCCCATCGGAAAGACCATAGACGTGATGAGCGTGATCGCGGTCCTCTTCGGGGTGGCCGTGGCTTTGGGCCAGGCCGGGCTTCAGCTCACCGCCGGGCTCGGGCAGACCTTCGGCACCTCGACCGGGATAGTGGCGCAGTTGCTCGTTATCGGGGTAACGACGGTGGCGTTCATGATCTCGGCCTCCACCGCCGTCGAGAAGGGGGTCAGCTATCTCAGCCAGATCAGCATGTACGTCGCCGCCGTCCTGCTCGTCTTCTTCCTCTTTATAGGACCGACGGCGACCCAGCTCGGGGCGCTTACGCAGGGGGTCGGGGACTACTTCGGCAACCTGATCCCCATGAGCATGAGGATGGAATCCTTCGACCAGGACAACGCGTGGCTCGGGAGCTGGACCGTCTTCTACTGGTCGTGGTAGATCGCCTGGTGCCCCTACGTCGGATTGTTTATCGCGAGAATTTCTAGAGGACGCACCATCCGCCAGTTCGTGCTAGGCACGGTCATGGGGCCTAGCGTCGTCACCTTCGTGTGGATAGCGGTCTTCGGGGGTTCGGCCCTCTACCTCGACCAGACGCAGGGCGGGGGGATAGCGGACAGGGTCGTCAGCGACCCGGCGAGCGGGATGTTCGTCTTTCTCGAACAGTTCCCGCTCGCGTTGCCCATGTCCATCCTGACGCTCGCGGTGCTCTGGATCTTCTTCGTGGCAGGCTCGGACGCTGGCACCATCGTGCTCGGCAGCCTCTCAACCGGCGGCCCGCCCGAGCCGAGGCGTTGGATCAAGCTCGCCTGGGGCCTCGCGATGGCCCTGATCGCGGGCATCCTGCTCGTGGCCGGCGGCCTGGGCGCCCTCCAGTCTGCCTCGGTCCTTACCGGCGTCCCGTTCGCGATCATCATGGTCCTCATGTGCGTGTCCTTCTTGAAACACCTCCGCGCCGAGGCCCGCGAGACGGCCCGGCGGGAGAGTGGAGAATCCGACCTGACGGTCCCCCGCAGGACGGGTACGTCCCCCGCCGGCAGCCAGGTGTTCACGGCCGAAGAGCTGCCGCCGGGCCACGGTCGGCAGGCCAACCCCGGCGATCCCCGGCGGGAGGAGCGATGATCCCGCGCCGGGCCGCCCGCCTGCTGTCCGTCCTCGCAGCCCTCGCGCTTGCGGCGGGCTGCGGGGGCGGCGGGTCCGCCGGGGAAGGGGACAGGATCGCCGGCGACCAGTTCCGCCTGAGCGGCACCCAGCGGGACGCCCAGTTCGCCGTCGGCTCCGAGGGCTTCACCGAGCAGGAGGTCCTGGGCAGCATCGCCATGGAGGTACTCTCGGCCGCGGACGCCACGGTCATCGACCGGACGGGCATGGGCGGCAACGAGGCCGTCCGCCAGGCGCTGGAGGACGGCGAGATCGACCTCTACTGGGAGTACACCGCCACCGGCTGGCTCGTCCATCTCTCGGAGACCAGCTCCATAACCGACCCGCAAGAGCAGTACGAGGCCGTAAAGAAGAAGGACCTCGAAGAGAACGACATCGAGTGGCTAGAGCCCGCCCCCGGCAACGACACTTACGCCATAGCCGCGAGCCAGAAAATCCGGCAGGACCTCGGCGTCGAGAACATCTCCGACCTCGCCCGCCTGGTCAAAGAACGTCCAGGGGAGGCGACCCTCTGCTTCAACAACGACGACGGCTTCCGCTCCCGCTTCGACGGCCTGCCGGGCATGGAGAGGGCCTACGGCTTCCAGTTCCCCGAGCAGAACCTCATCGAGGTCTCCGTGGACGCCGTCTACGGGGCCGTGGACGAGCGTGAGATCTGCAACTTCGGCGTCGTCTTCACCACCAGCGGCTTTATCCAGGACCTCGACCTGCAACTCCTCGAAGACGACGAGGACTTCTTCGCCGTCTACAACCCCTCCCTCAACATAAGAAGAGTGATGCTCGACCAGTACCCGCAGCTAGAGAGAGTCTTCGTCCCGATCTCCGAAGAACTGGACACCCGGACGCTGCGCAAGCTCAACTACGCCGTAGACGTCGAAGGCAAATCGCCCGAAACGGTAGCGAGGCAATGGCTCCAAGAGAACGATTTTATCGAGTAGCACTGTAGCTTGTCAGCACCTCAGCCTGTCAGCAAAAGCAAAGAGCTGACAGGCTGAGGTGCTGAGAGTCGCCGCAGGCGGCGTGCTGAAAGTGGAGGCCGAAGGCCGGAGCGTGCGGGCGGGCTCAGCCCGCCCTGTTGCGGACCTGTATGCGTCGGGGCTCCGAGGAGACTGCGCCGCCCTCTACGGTGATCTCCACGAGGCCGTTGTCGAACTCCGCTCTTATGTCGTCCTCGTCCACGCCGGCGGGCAGCGTCATGCTGCGGCGGAAGACGCCGTAGAAGCGCTCTAGGACGTAGAAGCTCACCTCGTCCACGTCCCTCCCGCGTTCCCCGGAGACGGTCAGGGTGTTCTCGTGGAACGAGACGTCGATATCATGCGGGGCCACGCCCGCGAGCTCCATCCGGATCACGAGGTCCTGCCCCCGCGCGAACACGTCGGCGGGCGGGACCCAGGCGTTGGCGTGGGTCCTCTCGCGGTCCTCCTGGCCGCCCTCCTGACCGTAGGCGCCGATGGAGCGCATCCGGTTCATCTCGCTCGCCATGTCAAGAAAACCCCGGAACGGGTTCTTCTGCTCGGCCATCTTCTCCTCCTAGCTCCTGGTCGTCTTCCGAGGCAACCCGGCCCACGGGTCCGTCTCCTGGCCTAGACGCGGTCTCTCCGACCGCCGTCTTCCGACGTTTCCGCCGTAAGCTGATTGCTACCGAAGATTCCACCACACCAAACCCCCGCCGCCACGCCGACGAAAGTCAGCGTATCCCCCCGAGCGTCGTTACATCCTATACAAAACGCACCACGGGCACAGAATCCGGTCCCTCGACCTTGACTCCCGGCCTCAGAGCGCCCAGACCATGCCCCCATCCACCAGGACGGCTTGTCCCGTCACGTAGCCGTTGAGGAACGTTCCAAACCGCAAAACGCTCCCTCTAGCTCGTAGCCATCCTCCGAGGTGGTTACCCGCAATTGCAGCATCTTGTACAGGTTGCGTCGGTCTTCGGAGGTGGCGTGCTCCAGGGCTACCGAAGCCATCCCCGCCATGTGCTCCAGGACCGACTCCTTGTTGGCCGCCAGCCGCTCGAGGCGCGACCGCGAGCCGTGGAGCGCCCGCACCTCGTCCTCTACCCGCCCGACCAGCTCGCCCACAGTGTATGGTAGGTAGAGATCGCACTCTAGCACCATGCGTTTTATGACGGGTCGGTTCCAGATCGGGTTGCCGGTAGGTGAGGGCACCCCCTCGTCGTGGAGCCTCTTGCGGATGGCAGTCGGACCCAGACCCTCTGCCGCCCAGCGGTGTACCCTCTCGACGACCCTCATCTCCGGCTCGTGGACGATCAGGCCATCGTTTGTATCCGTGTAGCGGAACCCGTACGGAGGTTTCGCGGTTCTCAGGATCTTGCCTGTGCGGATCTTGCGTCTCTTCCCCCTGTTGGTCCGCTCCAGGATGGTCGCAAGCTCGAGCTTGGAGATCGCGTCCCGAAGCTCGGCAACGAACATTCCCATCGGGCTCTCGCCCCCGGGGTCGTCAAGGGAGACCAACTTGCAGCCGTGCAGCCCCAACTCCTCCCGAGGGGTGATTCGGGGAGACCGGGCCACTCGACCCGTCATTTCGTTCGGTTGTATCCGTGTATCTACGAATCGGGCCGTTGAGACCTGCTGCGGTCCGCTCGATGATGTCCTCGGCGAAGAACTCGAGATGCTTCGTACGTGCTGCGGTCGGAGAATCCAGCCGCGAGTTCCCGATGACTTCCACGGTTTCCTCCCCTCCCCCTTTGAGCGCAAGAAGTTCCTTTATGTTAACAGTCGTCGCTCCGTTGACGCAGCCTGCCGCGAGCGCCGCGACCCGTATTTCTTCTCGTAGAGGCCGTGGGCTGCCCTCTCTGATACCCCTCTGGTGAAGGTTTGCTTCGCTATACTCCTCTCGTCGGGTCGTCGGAGCAACATGGGAGGAGGGGAACGGAGCCCGCCGTGAGCGCCGAGGAGATAGCGGTACATCCGCAGCGACGCCCGTCCGGTTCGCGACGAGCGCGTTTGACCAGAAGGAGAGGTAGCCCCCCTGAATGTCGCGCCCGACCCCGACGACGCACGAGGCCCCGAAGACCCCGTGGAAAGGACGCACCCGATGGACGACGTCGAGACGCACAACCCGTACCCGTGGCGTGAGGACCTCCTGCAAGGCTCAGCCTTCGTGGTCGGCGGCGCGAGCAGCGGGCTCGGACGCGCCGTCGCCGAGCACCTGGTCGCCGCTGGCGGCAGGGTGCTCCTCGTAGCCCGCAGCGCCAACGCCCTTGAGGAAACCGCCCGAGAGCTGGGCGAGAGGGCCTTCACCTGCGCAGCCGACCTCGCAACACCGGACGGCGTGGACGGAGTCATCGAGGAGGCCGCCCGGCGCTTCGGCACCATCGACGGTGTCCTCGTCAACGCCGGAGGACCACCGGGCGGCTCGGCCTTGGAGCTTAGCGACGAGCAGTGGCGGGGGGCCTTCGACCTCCTGATAGCAGGCCCCCTGCGTCTCCTGCGCGGGCTCCTGCCCCTCGTAAACGACGGGGGGTCCGTCCTCTTCGTGACCTCCTCATCCGTGCGCCAGCCTATCCCCATGCTCGACACCTCGAACGTCCTGCGCCCCGGCGTCGCAGCACTCGTCAAATGCCTGGCCCTGGAGCTCGGGCCAAAGGTCAGGGTGAACGCCCTGGCACCGGGCCGCTTCGACACCGCGCGGGTGAGGTGGATGGACCAGGCGCGGGCGGAGGAGGGAGGCGTCAGCGAGGAGGAGCAGCGCCGAACCGTGAGCGAGGGCATACCGCTCGGCCGATACGGCCACCCGCGGGAGTTTGGTCGGACGGCGACGTTCTTGCTCTCCCCTGCCGCCTCCTACATCACGGGAACCTCGCTGCAGATAGACGGCGGCCTCGTCACGGCCGTCCCCTAGAAACGCACAGGCGGGGGCGTTGGGCGCGAGCGCGGCGCGGTTCTTCCCCAGGGACGGCAACGCGCCAACGTCTCGTGCGGCGTCGGGTCGACGTACTCCGCGACGTACTCCGTAGCGAGATGCACCGCCGCGCCCTCTTCTGCCCCCTACTTCACCCCAAGAACGCCTCCCACGGGCCCGCGTTCGACGGCGACCCGGTTCAGCCACAAAATCTCGACGCGCGGCTGCGCGCCGGGTTGGGAGTAGCCCTTCGTGTAGACCGCCTGCCAATCGCCGAGCGTCTCGTGGTACAGCTCGTGCGGGTATCCCGCCACCGCGGCGGGGCCGGGATGGTCGTCGAAGGGCGGAGAGCATCTCGGCGTGGTTTTGCTCCGTCATCTCCAGCTCGTAGTGGTCGTCCATCTTGCGCGTGCCGTGCATATAGGGCGGGTCGCAGTAGATCATCGCTTCGGGGTTGCGGTGCTTGCGGATCAGCTCCAGCGCAGGGCGGTTCTCTATCTGCACGCCCTGAAGCCGCTCCGACGCCCGGGGCAGCCTCTCGAACATCTTGCGCCACATCGCCGCCGGGTTCGCGCTCGAGGAGTAGGACATCCTGCTGCCGTTCTGCGCGCCGGGTCCTCGCCCTCCGGCGCGACGGCGCGCGCTAGGAGCAGCACGTCGCGCGCCCACGGGGTCGTGAGCATCAGCCACATCAGCTCCTCCGGGCGCTGCTGCAGCACCCGAAAGTAATTGGCGACGGCCGCGTTGAGGTCGTTTATCGTCTCCGTGCCGAAGCGGGGTTTCTCGAAGAACACCGCCCCCGATCCGAAGTACGGCTCCAAGTAGACCTTGGGCCGCTCGGGCGTACTGCTCGGCAAGGGGTACTGGGGCGTGGCCCTCGGCAACCAGGGCCACACCGGCATCCTGCTTCCCTCCGGCTACGTCCTCCAGTCCTCTCCCGCTGGCGGCCTCAACTGGGACAGCCACATAGACTGGGAATGGCAATACTGGGAGAATGGCGGGGTGATGGTACATCCGAGCCAATGGATCGAGTATGACGATCCAGACGACGTGCCGGAGTGGGCGAAACGAGCCGGTGAACCTTCTCCGGGGCGGTGCGTAGGCCACTGATAAAAAGAGTGTTCCCGGAACATCTGCACGTTTCTCGAGCATGGGGAGTCTTTTCACGATAGGCGACGGCTGCAAGATAGCCCGGTGGCTCCCCATTCCCGCATCTAACTTGGATCCACCCTCGGTCGGGCACCCTCGCGAGGCCTCCGACCGAGGAGAGGCCAACACCACAGATCGAGGGCGCTCACTGGCACGGCATAGAAGACCGTTCAACTAGCGTAAAGGGGTCGGTGGATGACGACGCAAGGTAACGAGTCCATGTCGACACTAGGCAACGAGCCGAACATGTTCACGCTGCGCTCGCACGAGGGACAGATAATGGGCGATACACACGTCACCTATGCGACGAGCAGCATCTCTGGTCAGCCGCAGCTGCAATACTGGATACTCAGCGTAACGCCACCTTGACCGGAGAACAGATTCGCCTGCAGGACACCGAGATGGGTAGCCTGGTCACCGTAGACCTCCGAGGGGCTAGAGAGGAGTACGGCCCCGGGCTAACGCTGAGCTTGTTGTTGCCGAATTTCGCCGCGGGATTTCGCGAATTCTAGGGACCATCGCCATAAAGACGACTCATTACCTTGCTTGGTCCCTAGAATTCGCGAAGCGTGAGAAGATGGGGCAGTCGGGCCAGGGGCAAACCTATCAACCGTTGAGCCTTCACGGGACGGCCAGCTTTGTAGAGTTTTAGGCCTTGAGAGCTCGCCAAGGTCGGTCAAGGCTGCCACATTCCAGCTCCGCCCGCTTACGCGCCTCGTTAGAGCTGTTCTTCAGTATTGCCACTTCACGGTCTCCAATACTCCCATGGCCTGGGGTAGGAACTGTTCGAAGTCACCGGCCGGGCTTGCTAGAGTTACGATCAGCGCCTCGTCTTGAACTTTTAAGACAAACGTTCGCGTTTTGTGACCTTCGAACGACACTAACCGGCCCTTGCCGTCGGTCTTGAAGAGGGGAACGCAAGGATCTACGCACTCCAAGAAACCAACCCCCGGCGGGGCGTCGGCCGTCGTGTCGATACGCTTGCCCGACACCTCACCGACGGTAGTCGCGACCGGTTCTTCGGTGTCTAGGCTCGGGTGTTCTCGGAGCCAGGAAAGCAAGTGCTCGGTGCCTTCCGGAGAGTGAACGGTCTCGGTGGGTTCCTCGGGATCGTACGCGCTGCGCGGCACCACGAAGTTTAGCCGTGAGTCCCCGTGTGCCAAATACAAGTGGTCGCCTCCCTGCCCCAAAGAGGTCCAACCCTCGTCGACGCGGAAGGATTGAACGGGCCCAAATTCTTCAGGATAGTACTCTTTCGGGGGGAGGGATATTTGCACGGGTATGTCGAGCTTCTCCCCCCAATGCAGTGGCGGCTCGAGGTCGGCCGGCAACAGGGTGGTCTGGTCCCCGCTCTTGGTCTCTTCGAGCTGCTGCTTATTTAGGCCCGTCGCGAGTCGGAGGTCCGCGCCGGGGAGGCGTGCGTTTTTCAGATCGGTTCGTAAGAGGCTCGTCCCCTGCAGGTTCATTTCCCCCAGGTACGCGCCCTGCAGGTTGGCGTCATCGAGCTTCGCGCCCTGGAGGTTGGTCTTCCACAGGCTCGCTCTGCTGAGGTCGGCGCTAACCAGATCCGCGAAGCGGAGATCGCTCTGGTACAGCGGGTAAGTATATAATCCTTCTCGGAGGTTCTCTGGCGTGCGCATTTGCCTACCCAAGACGGTGAGGATCGCTTGGATGTCCGTCTCGGGCGGCTTCGGTGGCGGGTCCGGTGCGCGACTTGCTTGGAGTCGTTATCCTCATATCTTGCACCCATCGACTCGTACCTCGATGCCGTGACTTCGTAGCAAGGCGCTGCGCTTTTCAATCTCCATCAAAAGGCCTTCGATCACCGTCTGCGGTAGTACCTCCTCCAGGATCG
>Ga0136627_1000249_pt1 | contig 19015 bp, 18 predicted proteins | sample AntDrymUQ4892206_2_FD_104652 | JGI IMG/M metagenome (GOLD analysis project Ga0136627, IMG submission 104652) | Polar desert sand microbial communities from Dry Valleys, Antarctica - metaG UQ489 (22.06) | ecosystem: Environmental > Terrestrial > Soil > Desert | place: Antarctica: Dry Valley... | reverse complement strand
GGGATCTTGGCGTCGGTCAGCTTGCCGCCGCGCTTCACTGCCTCCTGCTCGAGCTCGGTCACCTGCCGGCCGGCGGCGATCGCCTTCTTTGCGATCTTGACCTTGCGGTCGTCGGGGTCGGCCGCGGCCATCTTGGACGTGACCCCGGCGTAGAACTTCTCCCACACGCGCGGCACGGCGAAAAAGTAGGTCGGCTTGCACTCCTGCAGGTCCTCGATCAGGGTCGGCACCCCGCCTCCGAACCAGGTCTGGGTCCCGTAGTAGATCTGCAGGAGGTGGCTGATCATGCGCTCGGCGATATGGCTCAGCGGCAAGTAGCTGAGCGCCCTGGCCCCGTCGGCTTCGCCGATCGGAATGTGCTGCTCGGAGTGGGTGGCGGTCCACCAGATATTTGCGTGGCTCAGCATCACCGCCTTGGGGGGGCCGGTGGTGCCCGAGGTGTAGACGAAGGTGGCGAGGTCCTCGGGTTTGATGTTGCCCGTGGTGTCGTCGTAGATCTTGTCGTCGACGTCGTTCGCCAGCGCGAGGAAGTCATCCCAGGACAGGACCAGTTCCTTGTCGGCGCTGCCGTCGTAGCCCTCGAAGACGACGACCTTGGTCAGGTTCGGGAGCTCGGAGCGCATCTTGAGGATCTTCTCGAGCTGCTCGGTGTTCTCGACGCAGGCGACCTTGGAGTCCGAGTGACCGACGATGTAGGCGACCTGCTCGGGTGAGTTCGTCGCGTAGACGGGGGCCGTCGCGCCCCCGAAGCTGAGGCAGCCGATGTCGGCGATGTGCCACTCGGGGCGGTTACCCGAGAGCAGCGACATCTTGTCCCCCGGCTTGAAGCCGAGGGCGTGAAGACTTTTGGCGACGTTTCGAACCGAGTCGCCGTAGTCGCGCCAGGTGATGTCGCGCCAACTCGCACCCTCCTTGTAGCGAAGCGCCACCTTTTCAGGGTGAGTTCGGACGCGCTCGTGGAATCGCCCGATGATCGTCGTAGCCGGCATGTCCCCGTCCCCTTATCGATAGACCTCGTGAGGGCCTCTTGTTTCTGAAACCCGACCGTAAGTTCAAGTTTCTGGTCTGAGTGTAGCGATCCTGTGCCACATGGCCCACTAGCGGCTACGGCATTGCCTCGTCGCGCTCCAAGAAGAACTCGATTCGCTCCAGGATCGGAGGGTGCGTGAAGAGCGTCCAGACCACAAGGGAGGGAGGGTCGAGATCCGCAATGTTCGAGATCGCCAGCCGGCGAAAGGTTCGCACCCCCGCGTCGGAGTCGGCCGTCAGGTCGATCGCCGCGGCGTCGGCCTGACGCTCGAAGGTACGTGAGAGCAGGTTCTCCGCGGGGAGCAACACGAGGCCGGCGAACAACGCGAACGCGACCAGCAACGGGAGGGCACGCAGATCCCCAATGCCCTCCGCTCCTGCCAGGGACCAGGGCGAGCCTCCTCGTCCCAACACCCCGAGCACCGCAAAGGCAACAAGCAAGGCGAGACTCGCCGCCACGATGTTCTTGATGATGTGGCGTTCACGCTGATGGCCGAGCTCGTGCGCCACGACGAACAGCGTCTCATCGGTGCCGCCCGCCTCGAGCAGGGTGTCGTAGACGACCACCTGCTTCGTCGCCCCGAATCCGGCGACGTAGGCGTTCTCGGACGTCGTGCGACGGCTGGCGTCGGCGACCAGCACCTCGTCGACCTCGATGTCCGCCTCCTCGGCGATCGACGTGATCCTTCGAGCCAGGTCCTCGTCGGCGAGTGGCGTGAACTTGAAGAACAGCGGAGCGATGACCACCGGGTAGAGATACGCCAGGACTATCGTGAGGAGGGTGAAGGCGGCCCACCCCCACAGCCACCAGGAGCCAGGGCGCCAGCGAACGACGGCGAAGAACGCCAGCGCGGCCACGGCCATCGTCACCGCGGCTACGAGCAGCGCGCGTCCCTGATCGGAGAGCCAGCCCCCGACGTCCTGCGTCGACAGGCCCCAATCGTGCTGTACGACGTAGCCCCGGACGAACGACAAAGGGAGCGCAACCAGGGCGAGGATCACGGCCAGAGCTGCGCCCGCAAGCATCGTCCGCACCGCCCATCCTCCCGGCACGCGCTCGAGAGCATCGATGAGCCCGCCCATCGGGCCGCGCGCCAGCAACAGCAAGGTCGCAAGCTGCAGCAGCATGCCGAGGGCGAAGCTGAGGTAGGCGGGCTTGCGGAAGGCGTCCCCGCGGGCGATCAGCTCGTCGCTGAACGCGGCTCCCCGAGCGGGATCGGCGGCATCGGGCCCCGGCTCCGCGTTCCGCAGGGATGCGGGGGCCCTGGACACGAACCCAACGACGCCCGCCGCCACGAGCGCCAGAATGACGATGACAATAACGACCCGCGAGGTGCTCACCGCAGCAGACTAAAGTGCGAGCGCGCAATGGTCCGGTCGGCTAAAGCCCCGCGGGGTGTGGCCATAACCCGTCCCGCACCAGGCCACGGCGGCCGGTGATGCCGAATGGCTGTCCTGCGCCCCAAACGCAGCAACGACCCGGAGCCGGCCCCGGCCAGACTCGGCCAGATCGGTCGGTGTGCCAAATGGCTGCTGGACGCCCCAACGCCGCAGCGACCCCGAACCGGCGGGGCGGCTCTTCGCCTATCCGGCCTCCGCTGGGCGCGCTCGGGCGTCCTCGCTTGAGCGCGGCCCCCGAGGTCGAAACTTCAGGACCGGGATGAGCCCCGCGCCCGCCAGTTGTTGCAGCGGCGGATCGAGATCCTCGTCGATGTCGACCGGTCCCGCCGGCGGATGCAAGACCGCGGTCACGAGGCAGTCGTCGCAGTGAGCCGTCTGGTACATCTCGCATTGCGTGCAATCGATCCTCACGTCACCCTCCCTGATTCGTGGATCCAGCCTTGCAGCACACGTTACGGAGCACCTGTGACAAGAACGCAAGTACGCCTTTCTCCAAGACGGTCTCGATCCGTGAAGAGTCACAGGCGGCCTCTACGCGAAATAGATGAATCTCAGAGACATCGCTCACCTCGCCGAAACCATTCAGCCGGTCCTGATCCTCGCGGGGGGCCTCTGGGGCTTCTACCTCTACAGGCTCGCGCGCAAGGGGGAGGCACGTGGTAGGTGCTGATCGCGGGACACCAGAGATCGTGGCGAAGCAGGGCGTTCAAGGATGACGCCTTCTGGTGGGGCAGCTTCTTCTACATCGACCCGTAAAAGCTTGACGAAACTCGTTCTCTCACGGAAAGAGCGACACCATGAGGCTGTCCAAGAGCGTGACCAGGCGCGACGAGGAGGACCTCGATCTCAAAGCGTTGTGGGAGGCGCTGGGCGAGGAACCGCGCGGGCCCATCATCGAGAACCAGTCAAGACGGCACGCGCCAAGAGTGCCGAGCAGCCGCCGGCGGCAGACGCTCGGAACGCTAAGCGCCACTCAGCGGATCAGCGCCAGGAGCTGGTCGGCGCGCGCGATCGTCGCCCCCAGCTCCATGCACCGTCCTTGGAGCTCCCGGTCGTCGGTCACGACGACCACCGGGAAGTTCGGTGCCTCGTCGAGGAGCGCCACGAGATGGTCGTCGGCCGTTTCTGGAGGACGCGAGTAGGCGACCTCCACCGTTCGCCGGGCCCGCCTCGCTCTACCCGGTCCGATAATCGCTCCGTCGAAGACGACGGTGACCGGGATGCTCCTGGTCCTGGCGAGACGGTCGATCTCGTCCGCGAGGCGAGTCCTCTGGTGCTCGAGGCTCAAGGCTCCGAACGCGGCCTCCGTCTTCGAGACGTTGTAGCCATCCACGAGCAGCGACACGCCGGGCTCCTTGAGCCAGAGGTCGAGAGTCGCGCGGGCCTCGGCGAGGAGACCCTTGGGGACCGCCAGCGGCGCGCGGCTCTCGGGTGGACGCGGGCGCAGAAGACGGCTCGCCTTCTGGCTCCTCGCCGGCGTCCGGACTGCGGCACGCGCCTCGTCGAGCTCCCGGGTCAGCCGAGCCACCTCCTTGCGCAGAGACTTGGCCTCGGCTCTCGCGTCCTCGCGCCCGGACTTCGCGCCGGCCGCGTCCCGCTCCAGCCTGCGCGCCCGGCGCCGCATGTCCTCGATGTTCTTCTCGCTCTCGACGCGCTCTGCAGCTCGTAGTGCGCGCTCTCGTTCGTAGGTGGCCCCTGCGGCTGCGAGCTCACGTTCGAGCTCTCGAGTCCTGAGCCGGTGCGCCTCGATCTCGGCCCGAGCGACATTCCTCGCCTTGCGGGCCTCGGCGCGCGCCTCCTTGACCTTGCCGCGCTCCCGCTCCAACTCGGAGGCGAGGTCGTTGGTAGGCTGGGGGGCGGCCTCGGAGGCGACCTCGGACATAGCGATCAGGCTCTCGACCCAGCCGTCGGCTCGGGCGAGCGCAACACGCGTAATTCGCTCGCTTCGCTTGGAGAGGCGCAAAGAATCGTCGTCGAGCGCTTGGGCAATGAGGCCGCGCTGAGCCTCGTCCTCGAACAGGGCGAGCAACTCGTCGCCGTGGCGAGCCAGCGCCTTGGGCCGGAAACCCTTGAGGCGGCGCAGGTTCTTAGGTAGGTCGAGAGTGGGGGCCCGCCCGACGTAAACCCCCGCGGTCTCGACGAGTGCGCTGCGGATGTCCTCGGGCAGATCCACTAGATCGCTGCGGCGGCTCGTAGAGCCGAGCGCCCCGCCTCGTCGATGCCGGCCTGCTCCAGGACCTCGTCGGTGTGCTCGCCGAGCGCGGGCGGAGGACGGCGCAGGCCGGCCGGTGGCGCCGAGCTCAGCTTCACCGGGTTCCCGAGGTGCCTGAACGGCCCCCCACCAGGAACCTCGGCCTCGATGACCATGTCGCGCGCCCGCACCTGGTCGTCGGCGAACGCTTCATCGAAGTCGTTGACTGGTCCCACGCACACGTCCCTGCCCTCGAGCCGTGCCATCCATTGCGCCCTGGTCTTGGCCGCGAAGAGGTCATCGAGCTCGGCGACGACGTCTGCACGTCGCGCCCCCGTTGCAAAGCCGTCCCCCACCAGGTCGGGCCGGTCGATGGCCTCACAGAGCTCGGTCCAGAAATGGGGCTCCAGCGCCGCGACCGTGAGCCACCCGTCGGCCGCGGGATAGATCCGGTAACAGGGCCAGGCCCCCGACAACGTCATCAGCTCGGCCTGCGGGACGGTGCCCGTGGCGAAGAACTCCGCCGCGTGGATGGAGAGCCACGACAGAGCACCGTCCATCATGGAGATATCGCAGAAGTCGCCTTCGCCCGTAACGCCGCGCCGCACGAGCGCGGCCAGCACCGCGATTACCGACGCCATGCCCCCGCCGGCGAGGTCGCCGATCTGCACCCCGGGGATGACCGGCCGATCAGCCTCCCGCCCGATGATCGAGAGCAGACCCGCGTAGCCGATGTAGTTAAGGTCGTGACCCGCGGTGGCGGCCCGAGGGCCATGCTGCCCGTAGCCGGAGAGCGCACAGTAGACGAGCCTGGGGTTGCGGGCGCGCAGTGCGTCGTGCCCGACGCCAAGCCGGTCCATGACGCCCGGACGAAAGGATTCGATCAGCACGTCGTATTCCCCGACCAGATCCTCGAGCAGCGTGCGTCCGTCCTTCGCCTTGAGGTTGATCGTCACCGAGCGCTTGTTGCGGTTGAGCGCTATGTGTGCGGCGGAGTGCGAGCCGACCATGGGCGGCGACCAACGGATGTAATCGCCCTTGCCGGGTTCCTCGATCTTCACGACGTCCGCGCCGAGGTCGGCCATCAGGAGCGTGGCGTAGCCGCCGGGAAGGAGACGCGTGAGATCGAGGACCTTGACGCCATCGAGCGGCCCGATCATCTAGGCGCTCGCGCTGGAAACGATCGAGTCCGCCGAGCCGCACCAACGACAGACCACCCTCTCGAGCTTGCGCTCGAGCAACTGCTCCTCTTCGACGTTCAGCTCGCCGCCCAATGAGTAGTGGTGGAAGGCGCGCACCCGTTTGGTCTCGATGACATCGAAACGGGTCTTGTTCCCACACGCCTCGCAGCGATAGGTCACGAGTCGTCCGCCGCCTTCATAACGAGCGAGAAGACGACGGTGTCATCGGTGACGGTTCCGAAGTCACGCGCCTCCTGGTACAGAACTCGGGTCATCTCGGTCGCCGCCACGCCGGCGTTCGCCTTGAGTGACTCGGCCACACGCTCGTGCCCGTACAACTCACCATCTTCCCTGCGCGTCTCGATGAGACCGTCGGTAAAGGACACGAGCACGTCGCGCGGCTCGAGATCGACCGTCACCTGGCTGAAGCCCTGGTTCTCGAACGCACCGACGATGCTGCCCTCGGCGCGCAGGACCTCGACCTCACCCGAGCTCGCCCGGTACAGCAGCGGCCGCGGATGACCGCCGTTGGCGAAGATGAGTGTCCGCATGCGCGGGTCGTAGACGCCGTAGAACAACGTGGTGAACTTGTCCTCGGCCAGGCCTTTGCAGAGCGCGTTGTTGAGATGGAACAACACGGAGCTGGGCCCCGGATTGCGCATCGAAAAGGCGCGCAGCATGTACTTCGCCATGGCCGTATGTGCCGCGGCCTCGGCCCCCTTTCCCGACACATCGCCCACGACGATCGCGATGCTTCCATCCGAGAGATCGAAGGCGTCGTAGAAGTCCCCGCCGACGTCGGCTTCGTTGCTGGCGGGTTCATAGGTGGCGTGGATCTCGAAGCTACCGCCGAGGGGCATGTCGGTGGCGAGCAAGCCCGCCTGCAGACTGCGCGCGACCCGGCGCTGACGCTCGAAGCGCTGAGCGTTGGCGATCGCCGAGGCGGAATGCGCCACCATCACGCTCAGCGCCTCAGCCTCGTCGGGACCGAGGGTGAAGAGACGATCGAAGGTCACGAGCACCGCCCCCAGCAGCGCCGATTCGGAGCCGGAGATGACCGTGGCTATGGCGCTGATGGGGCCCTCGTCCGTGCCGAGATGATCCCGCAGGTTCGGTACCGTCGTGGTTCTCCCGTCGAAGAGTTCCGCCCAGGTGGCGTCGTCGGGGCTGAGACGGCCGAGTAGCTCGGAGGTGACTTGGTTCACGCCAGATCCACCCGCGGCCACGAACTCGCCGCTGTTGCCGTCCTTGAAGTAGAGCAGCGCCCCGCTCCCGCCGAGGAGCTCCATCGCGCTGGTGGCCACCTCTCTCGTGACGGCGGACAGACGCAGTGGGCTGCCGACTCGGAGCCCGATGCCTCGCAGGGACTGAAGCAGGTTGAAGCGCCTCGCGTTGGCCAGCGCGACGCCCATCTGACGGGCGATTCCGCGCGCCAAAGCGGTCTCTTTGGATCCGAAGTGCTGCGGCTCGGTGAACTCGAGTCCGAGCCCCCCGAAGTCCTGTCCCCACCTGAGGAGAGGGATGCCGATGTACGCCTTCAATCGTCGGCGGCGAGCGTCCTCGAGTGGCGTGCGGTCGTCGCTCTCGACGTCGGGCACGAGCACCGGTTGTCTCTTGTTCAGGGAGTCCAGCAACAGGGGCAGCCCGTTTCTCCCGCGCGCCGCCAGCTCCTCCAGGGTCGCGGCGGCATCGGGCTCGAATCCGTAGTGGGCGAGGATCTCGAAGCGCTCGGCGGCGACGTCCCAACTCGCCGCGAAGCAGGCGCTCGCGCCGAACAGCTCCCGTGCGATGCGCACGCCCTTCTCGAGGGTCTCCTCGACGCTGCGGACCTCGGCGAGGGCGCCGGAGAGCCCGAGGAGCACGTGAGCGACCTCGGAGTCCTCCCGCAGCGACTCGAGGGTCTGCTCGAGCTCCGCTATGCGCTCTTGCTCTGTCGACTGTGCGTTCGGCTCGGCCATCTCTCTCACCATGGTCCCAAGATTAAGGTGCGGGGCGGATGCTTGAACTATCGAACACATGTTCGTATGGTTGCCCGCATGCCCCCGCCCGCGCTCCAGCGCAGCTTTGACCAGCTCGGCACTCCCCTGTCGGAGGTCATCTTCTGCGTCGTCGACCTCGAGACGACCGGAGGGTCCGCCGATCTGCACGCCATCACGGAGATCGGCGCGGTCAAGGTCCTGCGGGGTGAGCTCGAGGGCACCTTCCAGAGCCTCGTCGATCCGGGCGTCTCGGTCCCGGCCTTCGTGCGGCTGCTGACCGGCATCTCGGACGACATGCTCGTAGACGCTCCACCGCTCGACGCGGTCTTGCCGACTTTTCTCGAGTTCGCCCGCAACACGGTGCTCGTCGCCCACAACGCCGGCTTCGACATCGGGTTTCTGAATGCAGCCTGCAACCGGCTTGGATACGACCCTCTCGGTCATCGGGTCGTGGACACCGCGGCGCTTGCGCGCAGGGTGCTTGCGGGTGAGGTGCCGAATCGCAAGCTCGAGACCCTCGCCCGGCACTTCCGCTGCGCTCACCGGCCCAACCACCGGGCCTACTCGGACGCTCTCGCGACGACCGACGTCTTGCACCATCTGATCGAACGGTTGGCCGGGTTCGGGGTGACGACGCTCGAGGATCTCCTGTCGGTGTCGCCGACGAAGCTGGACGGAACCTTCTCGAAGATCACGATGTCCGACGAGGTGCCGCGCGCGTCCGGCGTCTACCGCTTTCTCGGGGGCAACGGCGAGACGCTCTACGTGGGCAAGGCGACCAATCTTCGTTCCCGAGTGCGCTCCTACTTCTACGGCGACCAGCGCGCCCGGATGCGGAACCTGCTTCGCGAGACGCAAGCCGTCGTTTGCGAAGTGCACCGCACCATGCTCGAGGCCGAGGTGGCTGAGGCGCGCGCCATCTCCTCCGAGATCCCTCCCTACAACCGGGTCGGCAAGCGCACGGGCTCCTGGTATCTCAAGGTGTCGCTGCGCGGGCGCGTTCCGCGCCTCGCTTCGGCGCGCGTGCCGAAGCATGACGGCAGCGTCTATCTGGGGCCGTACTCGTCGAAGATGGTGCGGTCGCTCATCGAATCACTGCGCGACTCGGGACCCGTTCACCGATGTGCCGATCCGGCGCGCTGCAGCGGGTGTGCCTTCTCCGAGATGGGCACCTGTACGGGCCGCGCGCCCGAAGCGCACAGAGCCGAGATCGAGCGGGTCGCGCGAGGCTTGGTGACCGAGCCGCGCCTCGTGCTGACGCCACTTCACCGGCGTATGCAGGTCCTTGCGCTCGCCGAACGCTTCGAGGAGGCCGCCGAGCTGCGCAAGCGCGCCGAGCTGCTGGAGCGTCTGCTCGAGCGCCACCTTCGCGTGGCCGCCCTCGTCGAGTCCGGCGACGTCGCCGTCGAGGTTGACGGGCGCGCCCTGCTGATTCGAAGCGGCCGACTGGTCGCAGCGCACGACGCGCGCGCCGACGACGCGGTGGCGACGCTCGACGCGTTGAAAGAGAGCGCTCCATCGAAGGACTGCGCCGAGCGCTGGACCGCGGTCGGCTCATGGCTGGGAGCCGAGCTGCAGAGCGAGGCCAGGGTGATCAGCTCGTGGCTCGAACGAAACACTAATCGCGTCCGGCTGCTGCACGCCGAGAGGGGGTGGTCGTTGCCCGCCGGCGCCCGGCCGCTCGACTTCTTTTCAGTTCGTGGCGCGCGTCCCGGCGCTTCCTAGGCGGTCCGCACTCGCTCTACTCCGTCGAGCAGCATCCAGATGGCCTCGGCCCCCGCGCGCGCTCCGGCCTCAGCTTCGGCGAGACCCGCCTCATCGGAGGCGACCTCGTCGATCGCCGCGGCGAGCTCCGTCGAGTGCTCGACGTCGAGCTCACCGTGCAGTTCGAAGTACTCGGTCGCCGCGCCGCTGAGGCCGTAGAAGGAACGGAGCCCCTCGATCTTCGTGGTTGCGACCTCTGGAGTTTGGGACTCGTAGCCGTAGAGCATCCCGAGCCCGTAAGCGACAGAACGTTCGCTCGTCCCCTCGGAGAAAGCATCGACACACGCGCTCGTCTCCGGTTCGATGCCGGCCGAGTCGAGGTCCGACGGACTCCGACCGAGGGCCTTCGCGAAGGCTCGCCACAGTTCCGCATGATTCGCCGTCGATCTCGTCGGCGAGGTTGGCCTCGACCGTGGCGCGCGCCGCCGAGCCCGCGGGCATGCGGTCGGCCACAGCCTCGAGGTAGCGAGGGAAGGTCTCGACCTGACGCCAGTACTGGGTCGAGTAAGAGGCGAGATCGTCCGTGCTGAGCGCGCCGTCGGCCCACGCTTTGTAGAAGGGATGATCCAGGAGACGGCGGCCCGTCGTCGCCTCGTCGAGCCGTGAGCCCAAGTTGCTTGCTATCATGATTACCTCCCGCGCTGGTATGGAGGCCCTCACCGTAGCAAGCATTCGGACCGCTCGAGGGGATTAGGCGCGCAGCGACTGCGAGGTCTCGACGAGAGTCTCGAGCACCTCGGCGGCCGCCCGGGAGTCGACGGCCTCTGCACTGCGCTCAAGACCCTCCGACATCTCCTCGGCGACTCCGGCAGCCACGAGTCCCGCGGCCGCGTTCAGAAGGACGATGTCGCGGCGTGGGCCCGGCTCACCGGCCAGGACCCCTCGTATGTGCGCCGCGTTCTCGGTCGCGGACCCGCCCGAGACCGCATCGATGGGCGCCTGCGCGAGTCCCAGTTTCGACGGGTTGATCGTCCAGCGACGGACCTCTCCGCCATTCAACTCCACGACCTGGGAAGAGCCCGATGTGGCCAGCTCGTCGAGGCCTTGATCCCCGTGAAAAGCGAGCACGCGCGTGCTTCCAAGCCGTCCCAGCGTCGAGACCATGTTGTCGATCATGCGCGGGTCGGCCACGCCGAGGGCCTGGCGGGTGGCCCCCGCCGGGTTGGTGAGGGGGCCGAGGAAGTTGAAGATCGTGGCGACCCCGAGTTCGCGGCGCGGCGTTGCGGCGTGGCGCATCGCGGGATGGAAGACCGGAGCGAAGCAGAAACCGATCCCGGCCTTGTGGATGCAGGCGGCCACTCCTTCGGGAGGTAGATCGATAGCGACCCCGAGGGCCTCGAGCACGTCTGCGCTGCCGCAGCGCGACGACGCCGCCCGGTTGCCGTGCTTGGCGACCTTTGCCCCCGCTCCCGCGCACACCAGCGCGGCCGCGGTGGAGACGTTGAAGGTTCCCGTGCGGTCGCCGCCGGTCCCGCAGGTGTCGAGCAGCTCGCCCTCCACCTCGACCGTCTTCGCGTACGACCTCATGGTACGCACCAAGCCCGCGACCTCATCGACGGTCTCGCCTTTTGATCGGAGCGCCACCACGAACCCCGCGATCTGCGCGGGCGTCGCGGCCCCCTCCATGATCTCGATCATCGCGGCGGACGCCTGCTCCTCCGCAAGCGACTCGCCCGCCATCAGCTTCGTGATCACTTGACCCCACGAGAAAGAGATGCCCGAGTCCATGCCCCCCACCTTAGCTAACCCGCTCGTGTCGCCCGACTCGGCAGAACGTACGTGGAACGCCGTCGCAGGAAGATCCACGGCAACGGCTTGTTATGGGTCATTAAGGAGTCCTTGGTCGATCAGGAGGTGCGCTCGCATGCAGACCGTGATCCCCAGGTTGTACGCATCCGCGCCGGAGTCGCTGCCGTTCGCTCCGTCGCTCGACATCCACGCCTTTCTGCTCCAGCGCGATCGGGGCAACCTGCTCGTCTACAGCTTCGGCGAGCTCGAAGCCGAGGCACAGGACATCGAGGAGTTGGGCGGCGTTACGCGCCGCTACTTGAACCACCGTCACGAGGCCGCCTTCGCCTCCGAGCAGAACATCGGTCCGCTCTTCGTCCACGAGAACGAGCGCAAGTCGGTCGCCTCGAAGCTCGGCGTAGAGGGAACCTTCTCGGATCGCCACGTAATCGACGACGACTTCGAGATCATCCCGACGCCCGGGCACACCAGCGGGGCCACGTGCTTTCTCTGGGACAACGGAGAGCATCGCGCTCTGTTCACCGGCGACACCGTCTACCTCATGAAGGGGAATGGATCACCGCGGTGCTCGAGTCGAGCGACCGCGCCGCCTACATCGAGAGCCTGGAGCTGATGCGCGAGCTCGACTTCGACGTGCTCGTGCCGTGGGCCGCGACCGGCGGCGGCCCCGTCCACGCCACGACCGATCGATCGGATGCGCGGCGGCGCATCGAAGCCATCCTCCAGCGCATCAAAGCCGGCGAGGATCGCTGACGTCGGACGGAATTGACGATGTGCCACGGAAGCTGGTCAAAACTGCTCGGCTACCGGGTGCGCGTGCGACTGCAACCGGAACGCTGTCCTGCTAGTTGCGATGGAGGAGGGCGGGAAGTTCTCGTCGAGGAGGACCTTCAAGATTCGTCTTTGACCGGCGGGGGCGCGTGGCCGGCGAGGTGCGCAGCGTATTGAAGGGCGGCCTGGATCTGCTTCTTGGTGAGGACTACCGGTGCGAGTGGCTCGATCCCTCGACACCATGGAAGATCAGTGATGCCCGCCGCCGCCACGCGAATCGGGGATCAGCCTATGACAGGAGGCTTGCGAACGCTCCCGCGTAGATCGCCGCGCAGGCCTCCACTTCATCTAAGCGTACGTGCTCGCGCGCCGTATGCGCCGTCGCAATGTCACCCGGACCGAACACCACAGTTTGCGCCCCGATCTCGGCCATGAAGCGCGCGTCCGACGCGCCTCGGAAACCGATGAGCTCGGCCGGATTGCCGGTCACGGCCTCGATGGCGCCCGACATCTTCTGCACGACCTCGGAGTCTTCGTCGACCTCGAACGGATTGCCGGCGAACATGAGCTCGACCGTGGCGCTGAGCTCGGGGAAGCGCTGTTTGGCGAGCTCAATCGCCTCCTCCATCTGCCCCAGCAGATCCTCGGGGGTCTCGCCGGGGATGCTGCGCCGGTCGACCTCGATGGTGCAGCCGGCCGGGATGATGTTGACCTTCTCGCCGCCGCTGATCGTGCCGACGTTGAGGCTCGGCCCCCCGAGAACCTCGTGACTCAGATCGGGGACGGTGGCCTCGAGTTGCAGCACCAGCTCGCTCATGTACTTGATGGCGTTGCGACCGCGCTCGGGGGCCGAGCCGTGACCGGCGAGCCCGTGAGTCGTGATGCGGATCCAGTTCGCTCCGCGCTGCGCCCGCACCAGCCGCAGCGAGGTCGGCTCGCCCACGATGGCGATGTCGGGACGCACGATGCCCTCGGCGACGAGCCACCCGGCCCCCTTGAAACCCATCGCCTCCTCGTCCGATACCAGGGCGAGCTCGAGCGTGCCGTTGAGCTCGACCCCGCTCTCGAGCAGCAGCGCGACGGCCTCGATGGCAGCGGCGCAGGGACCCTTGGCATCGGCGCTTCCACGCCCGTGCATCACGCCGTCCGCCACATGCGCAGAGAAGGGGTCGCGCTCCCACAGCGCGGGATTGCCCACCGGCACGACGTCGATGTGGCTGCAATAAGTCAGGTTCGGCCCGCGGCCATTGCCCATGCGGGCGATGACGTTCGGGCGGCCCGGCTCGGACTCGTGAACGGCCACGTCCACTCCGAGTTCCCTGCAGTAGCCCTCCACCAGCGCGCCGGCGGCCGCCTCTTCTCCGGGCGGGTTCTCCGACCGGGTCTGGACCAGCTCGACGAGCCGCCCCACGAGACGGTCTCGGTCGACCAGGTGAGCGAATTGTTCGCTTGTGGTGCTCATGCTCTGCAAGACTTATGCGGATGAACGCCTATCAACTGTTTCTCCTTGTGGTGATCATTACTTGGCCCTTCGTGATTGGGGGCTTGCTCTTTGCGATGAGCCGCATCGAGGTGTGGATCGAACGAATGGACGCCGACACCCCCGAGCAGGCGGGGCTCGAGCCGGTCTCGGGCGGGGAGCGCGAGGTCAAGATCGTGTTCGGCGACCGCGTCGTGGGTGAAGACGAAGAGCGCGCGGACGACGGGGGCCGGGTGAACACCGAGGAGACTCCCGCTAGCGGCTAACCGGCGAGCGCGATGCACTCGACCTCGACCTTGGCCCCCTTGGGCAGGCCCGCCACCCCGACCGTCGCCCGGGCAGGGACCTCGCCGGTGAAGAACTCGGCGTAGACGTCGTTGAACTCGGCAAAGTCGCCCATGTCGGTCAGGTAGGCCGTGACCTTGACGGCGTTGTCGAGGCTCGTTCCCGCCTCTGCCAGTACGGCCTGCAGGTTTGTGAGACACCGACGAGTCTGCTCGGCGACCGCATCGCTCACGAGCTCGCCACCCTCGGGCGGAAGCGCTACCTGACCCGAGCAAAAGACCAGCCCGTTTGCGCTGATCGCCTGGCTGTATGCGCCCACCGCCTCGGGCGCGTCCGAGGTCTGGATCACCGTCTTTGCCACCTGCTGCCTCCTCATGAGTTCGACGAACGTGCCGCTCGATGCTAAGCGCGCGCCGCAGCGGTTCGGCAGTGATTGATGCCAAACGGCTGCTGTGCGCCCCTAACGCAGCGCCCATCGCGTGCGAGGAGCGGCCCCCGCGCAAGCGGGGGCCGCAGGTCTCAGGAAGCAGGCCTGTAAGCCGGGTTCTGTGCTCGCCTTGCGACGAGTGGTGACCATCCATCTGGGACGACCGTTGCCGGCCGCCTCGTGCGGCCTACCCGGAGGCGCCTCTCGGCGGGCGGGCAGCCCCTACCTCCTGCTTGGCCTTGCTCCGGACGGGGTTTGCCGAGCCGCTGCGGTCGCCCGCAGCGCTGGTGAGCTCTTACCTCACCGTTTCACCCTTGCTCGGGGCATCGACCCCGGGCGGTTTGCTTTCTGTGGCACTGTCCGCGGGTCGCCCCGCCTGGGACTTTCCCCAGCGTCCTGCCCTGTGGAGCCCGGACTTTCCTCGACCCGCCCCTGGGGACGAGCCGCAGCCACCCGGCCTGCTTCCTTAGCTCCATTATCCGTCTCCACCGGCAGCGGTGTCACGCGCAGGTTCATGCGGCGCGCCGCACGGTCGAGCGCGCCGAGGAGCGGACGGCCGAGAAGGAGCACGAGCGCGGCGTTGCCCACCGCCCTGAACGCGTCCCACCCGAGCGACGTGACCGCGTAGAAGCGACCGTAGCGCCCCAGGTTTGCGAGACCGCCGAGCTCGGGGGCCCAACCGAGGTTGGAGCTTCCGGCCGCGAAGGGCCAGAACCACAGGTTGATGAGCGCGCCGAAGGCGAAGCCGCTCACGAACCCGTAGGCCGCCAGCCAGGCGAGCCGCGACCGCCAGCTCGGTGAACGCGGGAGCATCCCCGCACCCATACCGACCCATCCGACCGCGACCATCTGAAACGGGAGCCAGGGACCGAGCCCCCCTATGAACAACCCCGACGCGAAGGTGCCGACCGCGCCGAGCACGAAACCGAAGGAGGGTCCGAAGGCGTTGCCGGCCACGAGCACGATGATGAACATCGCCGAGAAGCCCGCGATGAACCCGGGCAGGCGTAGCGCGACCATGGCCGCGCCGAGCACACCGATGAGCGCGACGGCCTTGGGCCCCATCCCGCCCCGCCCCAGTTGCAGTAACAGCGCGGAACCGAGGCACGCAAGAAGCAGCACCAGGATCATGGGCGCGTCCATGGCGTGCGCTTGCCGACCGCCGACCGCGGCGGGAAGCACGAAGGGCCACAAGAACGCGCCCAACCCGAGCGCGCTGGCCACGACGAGCGCGCCGCGTTGCAGCGCCCGCGCGCTGCGAGGCATAACCGGGTCGACGCCGCGCCCGGGGAGATGTCTGCGCGCCAGACTCTGCGCGCTCAAGACGTCGTCCTTGCGCGACCGTCGTCACGAGCGTCGCTCGTGACCATCATCGAGCGCGCGACTTGCTCGGGAGTGAGCCAGCCCGCTCCGAACACGCGCCCCATCTGCGGCGCGAACACCGGCGAATCGCCGAGAACGTGGCCCGGCTCGCCCTCGGCGATGACCTCGCCGGAGGCGATCATGACCACGCGGGTCGCGACCTCGGCCGCCAACTCGACGTCGTGCGTCGCGAGCATGACCCCGCGTCCGCGTTGCGCCCACCCCCGCAGGAACCCGACAAGTCTCGTCTTGGAGTCGCGATCAAGCCCCCGGGTCGGTTCGTCGAGTAATAACACCGGCGCGTCCACGGCGCCGATCGCCGCCAGCGCGACCAGCAGGCGTTGGCCGGCCGAGAGATCGCGCGGGTGCCGATCGTGGAGATGAGCGATGTCGAGCGCGTCCATGGAGTCGTTTACGGTTCCGGGCCCACCTACGGCTTTGAGCGTCGCGGCCACTTCGCCCGCGACGGTCTCGGCGAACAACACCGATTCGGGACGCTGAGGACACAGCGCGACGTTGCGCCCGGGGACCGGATGGCCGCTATCGATTTCAACGTGTCCGGACTCCGGCCGATGCAGCCCGGCGAGGCAGCGCAACAGAGTCGTCTTCCCCGCGCCGTTACGGCCCATGAGAGCAACGATCTCGCCCTCGGCCAAGTGCACATCGACACCGTCGAGCACCTGAGCATGGCCGTAGCCCGCGCGCAGACGCCGGGCCGCCAGCAGCGGCCGGCCCGGGCTCGCGACTTCGAGCTGCGGCGGCGCGGTGAGGTGCATCCCGTGCGCCATCCGCCGGGCCTCTCTCACGGTCAGCGGCGGCGGGCGCCATCCGACGAGGCGCCCGAGACGCGTCACGGGGGGGCCCGAGTCGACAGCGTCGAGCACCTCGGCCGGTTCTCCGGTGACCGGAGCTTCGCCGCGTCTGAGTCCGACGGCGAGGTCGACGAAACCGGCGACTCGCTCCAAGCGGTGCTCGGCCAGCACCACGGTGATACCGATGTCGTGGACGAGGCGCTGCAGAGCGGCGAGAACGTCCTCGGCCCCCTGAGGGTCGAGTTGACTCGTCGGTTCGTCGAGCAGCAGGACTCGGGGGCCGGGCGCGAGCGCGGCGGCGATGGCGACGCGCTGCTGCTCTCCGCCCGAGAGTGTCCGCACGCTTCGGTCGCGCAGCGACTCGACGTTGAGCGCGTCAAGCGTCTCCTCGACTCGCCGGCGCATCACGGCGCGGTCGACACCGAGGTTCTCGAGCGAGTAAGCGATCTCGTCCTCGACCCGATCGACCACGAAGGCGGCCGCAGGATCCTGCGGAACGAACGCAACGAGGTCGGCGAGAGCGCGCGGCGCGAAGTCGAGCGTGCTCCGAGAATGAATCGTCACCCGACCGGAGAACTCACCTCCGCTGAAGTGCGGCACGAGTCCGTTGACGGCGCGAATGAACGTCGATTTTCCCGCACCCGTCGCGCCGGTCACGAGCACGAAGGCACCCTCGGGAAGGCTCAGAGTCGCTTCGTCCAACACGGGCGAGTCCGAATCGGGATAGGTAAAGGACACGCGCTCGAAGTCGACGGCGTTCACGTTGTCGTCCGTTCCGAGGCGGACTGTGGCAACCATGCGGGAAGGCTCAGCACCAGCACTGCGGCGAGCACCACGGGCGAAACCCGAGGCCACGTTATCGGGAACGCGGACATCGCCAGCGATGGATCGGCGCGTAGCAGTGCCCACACGACAACTGCGACGGCCGCCGCACTCGCGAGCGCGACGGTGCTCGAGCGTCGGCTCCAGCGTTCCGGACGGTAGCGCGTGCGCCGGCCTCGGCCGTGGCCGCGCGCGTCCATGGATTCGGCGAGAACGACCGCCTCCTCCATCCCCGTCTCGAGCACCGGCACGGCCAGTGCGGGAAGAGAACGGAAGCGCCCGATCTCGATACCGCGCAGCCGCTGAGCCTCGCGCACGGTCGAGACCGCGGCGATCGTGCGCGGGGCGATGGACAGTGCGAGCGCCGCGGCGAGAGCAGGCTCGTGGAAACGACGCGGCGCCAGGCGAAGCACCCCAAAGGGATCGCTGACCGTGTTGTAGGTGCCGAACACGGTCAGCAGCACCGCGAGACGAAGTCCCTCGAGCGCGGCCTCCACCACGCTTCCAAGCTGGATGTCGGGAAGGAACACAACCAGTGCGGTGCGCGTACAGATCGTGAGCACGCCGAAGATCAGAAAGATGCGCCAGGAGCGCGCCTGCGGACCGGAGCGGTGGCACGCGGCGTGCACGACCCACGCCACGCCGAGCAAGGGCAGCAGGTAGAACGGATTGGTCGTCGAGATAGCGACGAAGCCCGCAGACAGCGCCCACAGCAGCCAGGCCCCCGGATGCATGTCCTAGGTTCCGGTTCTTTGTTGCTGCATCGGCCTATCCGGCGCGCTCGCGCCGTCACGACGGCGATTGAGCAAGACCCCGAAGGCAGCAAGGAGCACAGTTGCGGCGAGCGCGACGAGCGCCGCCACCGGCGTCTCGGGCTCCGGTGCGGTGGCTCCCGCCGGGTTCGCAGAAGTCACAGGCGTTTCGCTCGGAGAAGGTGTTACAACCGCGACCTCGGATCGTTCGGCGCGCGGCTCCTTGCCCTTGTGGTTCTCCTTGGAGTCCTCGGCTCGCTCCTCCTTGGGCTCGTGCTCCGGTTCGTCCTCGGCAGTGTCCTCCACCGAATCCGTCGAGTCCTGCGAGCCACCGCCCGAGTCACCGGCGCCGGTGGTCGAGGAACCGTCCCCCCGCCGCGCGCCGCCGGGCTTCTCGGGAGCACCGGTTTCGCGCGGCCCACGATCCTTCGGCCGGTCTGGTGGCGGTGTCGGCTCGGGGGACGGGGTCGCCCCGCACACGGATTCGTAGGTGGCGGCCACGGGCGCCGGATGCGACGAACCGCTGTCGCCGGTCCCCCACGACCAGCCGTTGACGTCGCCCGCGCGCACGGTGATGTTCGCGGCGCCACTGCCCGACCACTTCCATCCGCCGGAACCATCACCCTGCCAGTAGCCCCAGAAGTAGGGGTGCTCGCCGAAGCAGTCGCTGCCGCTCGCACCGACGTTGGCGAGCATGCAGACCGCACGGCCCCCGTAGCCGAGCTTGTACTGGAGACCGTGCTGGCTGCCCGCTCGTTGGATCAGGTCGATGCCGTTGACGGACGACCCACCCAATTCGACACAGTAGGTGTAGTCGTTGTTCCCGGTGCTGACGACGAGTGCAGCACTGCTCGCCGCGCACGCGACTCCGGGCGCGGCCACGGGGGCCAGCGCTCCGGCGAGGAGCGCGACCCCCAGCAGCGAGGACCGGAGTTTCAACGGCACGGCTTCTTGCCGGGGGCCTGCTTGGTGACCTTGCCGGGTTTCAGCGGCAGCGGCTTCTGCATCAG
>Ga0136627_1000248_pt1 | contig 19033 bp, 19 predicted proteins | sample AntDrymUQ4892206_2_FD_104652 | JGI IMG/M metagenome (GOLD analysis project Ga0136627, IMG submission 104652) | Polar desert sand microbial communities from Dry Valleys, Antarctica - metaG UQ489 (22.06) | ecosystem: Environmental > Terrestrial > Soil > Desert | place: Antarctica: Dry Valley... | reverse complement strand
CGTGCCAAGGCACAGCCGGCTGACGACGAGGCCGGTGGGGCCGAGATAGGTCTGCGGCAAGGTGTCCATACCTCCGCAGGCTAGCCCAGGCTCAAGGAGCGAAGCGGTCAGGCATCCGATCACGGCCATCACGGCGGAGCGACGTGGCGGCTCCGGATCGTCATGCGCTATCCTGCGCGCCCCGGGGCGGTTAGCTCAGTCGGGAGAGCGCTTGCTCGACAAGCAAGAGGTCACTGGTTCGAGCCCAGTACCGCCCACCCGGTTCCGCCGCCGCGTCAAGCGGGGTACAGGTTGACCTCGGCGGCCTTGACGGACACGTAGACGTCCCCGCCGACACCGAGGTCCAGCGCGGCGACCGCCGCGGCGGTGACCTCGGCGACGACCGGCAGGGGACCGTCGACGTGGACGCGGATGCGGTCGCCCTGCACGTCCAGCCCGCCGATGGTGCCGGCCCAGACGTTGCGCGGCGTGCCCTCGGGCCTACCTCGATACAGGGCCACAGCGCGGGGGTGCACCGCGGCGAAGACCTTCCCATTTGCCAGGGTCGCGGTGACCAGCTCCTGGTTGGACGGAAGACGAATGGCGTGACCGCGCGCCTCGCCCCGGTAGAGGTTGAGCCCCACCAGCTCCGCGATCCACGTCGACCTCGGTCGCTGGGTGACGTCCTCGATCGATCCGTCCTGGACGACCCGGCCCGCCTCGACGATGACCAGCCGGGTGGCCAGCGCGATCGCCTCCACCGGGTCGTGGGTGATGACCAGGCAAGGCCCACCGAAGGCCTCCAGGTGTGCCCGCAGCTCCCGGCGGATCGCCAGGCGCGCCTCGACGTCCAGCGCGGACAGCGGCTCGTCCATCAGCAGCATGCTCGGCTCGAACGCCAGCGCCCGCGCCAGCGCGACCCGCTGCGCCTGTCCGCCAGACAGCGCCCGCGGCTTGGCGCGGGCGGCGTCTGGCAGCCCGACGCGGGCCAGCCAGTCGACGGCCGCCTCTCGGGCGGGACCGGCGGCCATCCCGCGGGCGCGTAGCCCGAAGGCGACGTTGTCCGCGGCGGTCAGGTGGGGAAACAGCAGGTGGTCCTGGAAGACCATGCCGGCACCGCGCAGCTCCGGCGAGACGCACACGCCGTGAGCAGTGTCGTCCAGCACCCGCCCGTCCAGCTCGACGCGTCCCGACCGCAACCCGACCAGCCCGGCGAGGGCGCGCAGCAGCGTGGTCTTGCCGGCGCCGTTGGGGCCGAGGAGGGCGACGACCTCACCCGCGGCGACGTCGAGCGAGACGTCCAGATCGAGGGTCCCGAGGGTCACCGCGACCTGCGCCGACAGGCCGCCACGCGCGGGCTGCTGGCGCGCGGCGGCCGACAGCCAGGCGTCCGGCGTCGGCGCGGTCACCCGCTGTCGAGGTAGCGGCCGCGCAGGGCGACCAGCACCACCACCGACACGGCGAGCAGGACCAGGCTCAGCAGGATCGCCGCGTCGACGTCGCGTTCCAGCTGCAGGTACACCGCCAGCGGCATCGTCTGGGTCCGGCCCGACAGGTTGCCGGCGAAGGTGATGGTGGCGCCGAACTCGCCGAGGGCCCGTGCCCAGCACAGGGCCATCCCGGCGCCCAGCGACGGGCCCAGCAGCGGCAGCGTCACCCGCCGGAACGACAGCCACCGGCTTGCGCCGAGCGTGGCGGCGACGTCTTCGTAGCGGCGGTCCATCGACCGCAACCCCGCCTCGACGGTGACGACGAGGAACGGCATCGCCACGAACGTCTCGGCGAGCACGACTCCGGAGGTGGTGAACGGCAGGGTGATGCCCGTCAGCTGGTCAAGGGGCTGGCCGATCAGCCCTCGCCGTCCGAACGCCAGCAGCAGCGCGACGCCGCCGACCACCGGCGGCAGCACCATCGGTAACACGCACAGCGCCCGCAGGAACGTCTTGGCGGGAAAGTCGCGCCTGGCCAGCAGCCAGGCCAGCGGCACGCCGAGCACGGTGGAAGCCGTCAATGCCGCAAGCGACGTCAGCAGCGACAGCCGCAGCGCCGCGAGTACGGTCTGATCGGACAGCAGATCACCCAGTCGCCGCCACGGCGTGCTCACCAGCAGGCCCACCAGCGGCAGGATCACCAGCGCCATCGCCAGCACACCCAGCCAGGCCACGCCGGTCGGGGGTAGGCCGCGTGACCGTGATGCCGGAGCCCGGCGCGGGCTCACGGCGGCGTGAAGCCGTACTCGTCGAGCACCGCCTGTCCCTCGTCGGACAGCACGTACCTGACGAACGCCTCGTCGGCGGCGGGGTTGGGCGCCTCGGCCAGCGTCGCGATCGGGTAGCTGGCCGGGACGTTCTGGTCAGGCGGAATCTCGACGCCCTCGATCTGGTCACCGGCCGTGGCGACGTCGCTGGCGTAGACGACCCCAGCGTCGGCCTCCCCCAGCTCGACCCGCGACAGCACGGCCCGCACGTCGACCTCCAACGACGACGGGTTCACCTCGATCTCCTGAGCCGCCAGCGCCTCACGGGCGTACTGTCCGGCGGCGACCTCCTCGGCGGCGAGCACCAGGATGACCTCGGGCCGGGCGAGGTCCTCCAGCCCCTGGATGTCCAGAGGGTTGCCGGCCTCGACGGCGATCTCCAGCACATTGCCGGTGAAGTCGGCTCGCTCGCCGGCGAGCAGTTCGGCGTCGTTGACGACGTCCATGGTTGTCTGGCTGGCCGACGCGAACACGTCCGCGGGTGCCCCGCCCTCGACGATCTGGGTGGCCAGCGTCGAACTCGAACCGAAGTTGAAGGCCACCTCGACATCGGGGTTGGCGGCGGTGAAGCGTTCGCCGATGTCCTCGAAGGCGTCGGTCAGCGACGCCGCGGCGAACACCGTGAGCTCACCCGACAGCGCCTCAGACGCACGCTCCGACGCCGGCTGTGAGGCCGCGTCTGGCGGTGATGCGCTCTGGGCGCCACCGCAGGCGGCGAGCAGCACGGCGAGCAGCAGGACTCCAGTGCGGACGTGCATGCTTACTCCCTGGGTAGGCCGACCACGACACTCGTGGCCTTGACCGAGGCCACCACCCGCGTGCCGGCCTCGAGTCCGAGTTCGTCGATGCTCTCCGCCGTGGTGAGGGCAACCAGCCGGTACGCGCCCGCTTGCATCTCCACGGTGGCGGCGGCGTCCCCGCGCACGACCTTGGTCACGATGGCGTCGAACTGGTTGCGGGCCGAGGACGCGGTGATGACCCGGGAGGCGGGGCGCCGCTCGGCGAGCAACCGCTGCACCGCTGCCAACGGGACCAGCCGCTGACCGCCCGCGCTGCGGGTGAACTCGACCCGGCCCTCGTCCTCCCAGCGCCGCAGCGTGTCCACGCTGATCCCCAGCAGCGCGGCCGCCTGCCCGATCCGTAGTCCGCCCTCGCTCACGCGGGAAGCATAGCTAAGGAATCGCTCGGCACCAGGGACTTACCTAGGGAATCTCTTGTCGTGGCCTCGAGCCGATGGTTCGGCGTTGCGGGCGGGAACTGACAGCGGGTGGCCCCGCCAGCCACCAGTCACCAGGCGTAGGCCTCCGGGGCCTGGTCGCCGGGGCCGGGGAACAGCTCGTCGAGACGCGCCAGCGCCTTGTCGTCCAAGCTGATCTCCAACGCACGCTGCGCTCCTTGGAGCTGCTCCATCGTCCTCGGCCCGATGATCGGCGCGGTGACGACGGGCTGGTGCAACAGCCAAGCCAGACCCACGTCGGACGGCTGCTCTCCCAACTCGTCACAGAACGCCTCGTAGGCCTCCACTTCCTCACGGCGCTCCGCCAGCCGCTCCTGCATGCGGTCGGATGCCGACCGGCCCTCTCGCTGCTTGCGAAGGATGCCGCCCAGTAACCCGCCGCCCAGCGGAGACCAGGGGACCAGGCCGAGGCCGTACGCCTGGCAGGCCGGGCCGACCTCCAACTCGACGCTGCGCTCGGTGAGGTTGTACAGCGACTGCTCGCTGACCAGGCCCACGAAGTGGCGGGCCTTGGCCGCTTCCTGGGCCTGCGCGATGTTCCACCCGGCGAAGTTGGACGATCCCACATAGAGGATCTTGCCCTGGGCGACGAGCACCTCCATCGCCTGCCAGATCTCCTCCCAGGGGGTGTTCCGGTCGATGTGGTGCATCTGGTACAGGTCGATGTGGTCGGTCTGCAGCCGCCGCAGCGACGCGTCGCAGGCGCGACGGATGTTCAGGGCCGACAGGTAGGTGTCGTTGGGCCAGTCGCTCATCGAGCCGTACAGCTTCGTGGCCAGGACCGTCTTGTCCCGCCGCCCACCGCCCTGGGCGAACCAGCGGCCGATGATCTGCTCGGTGATCCCCTCGCCCTGCTTCCAGCCGTAGACGTTGGCCGTGTCGAAGAAGTTGATCCCTCGCTCGTGGGCGGCGTCCATGATGGCGTGGGAGTCCTCCTGCGAGGTCTCCGGACCGAAGTTCATCGTGCCCAGGCACAGGCGGCTGACGGACAGCCCCGTGCGGCCGAGATGCGTGTACTCCATGGCGTTCTCCTAACGTGGAAGATCGGCGAGCCGCGCTGTCGGGACAGCGCGAAAGGGGCGCGGCTCAGAAGCCGAGCCCCTTCGCGTTGCTACCTACCTACGAGGTGGCGTTCTGCGCGTCGTTGAGCAGGTTCTGGAACTGCTGCTGAATCTGCGGGTTGTTGGCCAGCGACAGGCCACCGACGATGGCCGCGATGGCCAGCACCAGCGCGAGCACACCCATGATGAGCCCGCTCACGGCCAGGCCCTTGTGGAGGCCGCCCAGCGTCTTGGCCTTGCCGATGCCGACGAAGCCGAAGATGGCGGCGATCAGGCCGAACAGCAGGGCCGCTGGACCGGTGAAGACCAGGAAGAAGAAGGTGAGGGCCATGAAGCCAAGGACGAACGCCGCGATGGCGCTGCCGTTGCCGTCCGTCTGGACGGGGGTCGGCGCGTACTCGCGGTCGCTGGCGACCCGGTCGTTGGTCGCTTCGGTCTCGCGACGGGACATTCGATACCTCCAGATTGTTGGGGGATGCCCCTCTACCCGCCGGGCCTTCTCGCAATCCTTGCCACCTGGCCCGGCCAAAACCCACGGCTCGGCGTTAGCCCGTGCGCAGTCGTGGGCATGAGGTCGCCCCACACACCTTTGGAGGGCTACATGGATACCGAAGAGATCTCGCAGGTTCGCGGGGCGAAGGTCATCGACCTCAACGGCGACAAGATCGGCAAGGTCGAGGAGATCTACCTGGACAAGGACACCGACAAGCCCGAGTGGGTGCTGGTCAACACCGGGCTGTTCGGCAGTTCCTCGACGTTCGTTCCGCTGCAGGGCTCTACCCGTCAGGGTGACGATCTGCAGGTGTCGTTCGACAAGGACCAGGTCAAGGACGCGCCGGGCGTGGATGCCGGCAAGGAGCTCAGCCAGTCCGACGAGGCCGAGCTGTACCGCTACTACGGTTTGGACTACGGCGAGGAAAGTTCCGACAGCGGTCTGCCCGAGGGCGGTACCGGCACCGGGCTCAGCGACACCACCGGCAGCGACGCCACCACGGGCGACGTGCAGGACCGCTCGATGTCGGACATGAACGCCGACGCGGGCTCCAGCGACCGACCGCTGGGCACCGCCGACGTCGACCGGGACGACTCCGGCCGCGACTATGACGCCGGCACCACAGGCCGCGACACCAGCGGACCCACCACCGACGACGCGGTGACCCGCTCGGAGGAGGAACTGCACGTCGGCACCCGCGAGCAGGAGACCGGCAAAGTTCGTCTGCGCAAGCACATCGTCACCGAGAACGTCACGCAGACCGTGCCGGTGCAGCGCGAAGAGGTCAGCATCGAGCGCGAGCCGATCACCGACGCCAACGTCGGCGATGCCACCTCCGGTCCGGCCATCTCAGAAGAAGAGCACGAGATGACGCTGTCCGAGGAGGTTCCGGTCGTTGAGAAGCAGGCCGTTCCCAAGGAGCGGATCCGACTCGACAAGGACGTGACCACCGACGAGGCCCAGGTCTCAGAGGACGTCCGTCGCGAAGAGATCGACGTCGACGACTCGCAGCGCGACGACTCGCAGCGCTGAGCTACGACGGCAGGAAGGGCCCGCCATCCTTGAAGGGTGGCGGGTCTTGCCGTGTGCGACCGCCATGATCGCTCGGTCCTTGGTTGACAGCGTCGCGCAACGACGCCACAGTGATCATCCAGCCGCAACACGCGGTGGCAGGGTCGTGATGCCTCCCCCGGACCCAGGCGGGTGACACGACGCCAGGCGCGAACCGCCAGGGGAGGCAGCAAGAGCGATGTCAGATCGTTGGGCGTACTGCAGCACCTGTGCCCGCTGGTTCTACGGTGATCCTTCAGCCGGCCAGACGGCGCTACCGACTTGTCCCGTCTGCTCGACGGAGGCGGCGACGGTTGAGGAGCGGCCTACGGCAACCGCGTGACCACCGCCGTGGGGTCAACCCGGTCCGTCGGGCTGATGGTTCACGCAGTAGCGGGTGGCGGGCACGGCCTCGAGCCGCTCGTCGGGGATGGGTTCGCCGTCAAACTCGCAGCGCCCGTAGGTGCCGTCGTCGATCCGCCGGAGCGCGGCGTCGATCTCGGCAAGGCTGACCTCCACCGAGTCGCCGATGGCCTGGTCCTTGCTCCGCTCGAAGGTGTCGCTGGCCGCATCGGCCGGATGCTGGTCGTAGTTCGCCAGCTCGGTGACCGATTCATTCTGCGCCGCAAGATCGGCTTCGACGGCCTCCAGCGTCGAGCGCAGGCGCTCGCGCTCCTCAGTCAGTTGCGCACGCGCCCTGTCGGCGTCCATCAGTGGTGTTCCTCCTGATCGTGGTCGGGGCGCGCGCTGCGCGCCAGCTCCTCAGGTGACAGCTCCGGCAGCGAAGGCGTCGTCGCGTCGGCTTCTTCCTCGCTCAGCGGACCGGCCCCGGCCGGTTCCTCAACGCTTGACGGATGATCAAGCCTCCCACGTTCCTCACCGGCACTGGGCACCATCACCGGCTCGTGCGGCGGCTCCCAGGCCACGTTCTCGTCCAGGGACTCTTGGACGTCGGTGACGATCTCACCGCCCATCTCGCCGGTTGCCCTCTCGGTTGCCCGTTCAGGGTCGTCAGACCGGGCAGCGGCCGTACCCGTCCAGTCTCCCTCGCTCGGCGCATCGACGCCGGCCGTTTCCCGCAGGTTGTGGTCGACCCCCAGCAGGTTGCGCACGGCGTCGGCGTACTCCTCGACGACGAGGCTTGCCGCCGAGGCCTGCTCAGCGGTGGCGACGGCTCCGCGCAGGACCACCCCACCGTCGTCGTCGCTCTCCAGCTGGATGCGGCTGGCGTCCACGGACGTTGCCTCATCCAAGGCGGCGCGGATGACGTCAAGATCTTCAGTGACCATAGGCCCCGACGTACCCGCTCCCGGCGGTTCGATGCACGGCGTTAGCCGTCACCAATTGGGGGGTATGTCTCTCCCACCAGTCGGCCTTGACCCCGTCGCTGCATTCCGCCCCTTCCTTCCAGGAGGCACTGCGTGACGAGACAAGGTGCAACCCCCCGACGCCGCGTTGAACGGGCGATGGCGCTGGACGGCGGCAAGCCGCTCGATCAGTACGCCAGCAACCGCAAGTGCGCGCACCCGCATTGCTCGGCCCTGTTGTCGCGCTACAACCCCAACGCCACCTGCGCGGCACATGGTGGCTGGGCCGAGAGCCCGGAGCCACGCCGTCGCAACCGCGGGCGGACCGAATCGGTTTAGCACTCTCCCCCAGCGGGGGGTCCTGGCTGCCCCCCGACTTTATATTTCGTGGTGGAATCGTTTAGGGTCGAACGGTGCGGCAGCCGGCGCTGATCGAACAGTCGCCGGCTGCCGCCGCCAACGGGTGGGGTAGAGCGCCACGATGCGGGTCGACAGCGACGCCACCATCATCGGGGGGAGGCCCGGCGGGCTTGAGCGGCGCCACCTGGCTGGCCCGTCATCGTCGTTGCGCCGTCGTGGTGGACAGCGGGGAGTACCGGAATCGGTGGGTGCGCTCCAGCCACGGCTATCTCGGCCGGGATCCCGCCTCACCTGAGGACATGCGAGATGCGGCCCACCGAGACCTCGCCCGCTACGGGTCGGTACGGATCATCACCGACCGCGTGCTGTCCGCGAGCGCCGACGGCGACACCTTCACCGTGCAACTCGAGCAAGCGAGTCCCTTGACGTCGCGCCGACTGGTGCTGGCAACCAGCGTCTCGCGGCCGGGCTGTTGGAGTGGGCGTCGTCGGTGCGCCCGGCACGTTGCAGGCCGTCCGGCTGCGCGACGGCGGCCTGATCGCCAGTGCCTTCGCCTTCTTGTCGATCGCCCACCGGCCACGCAACCAGCTGGCGGTGGAGCGGCGGCACCGGTAGCCATGACCGACCCGGTCGCGCCTGACCGTACCGAGAGCCTGACCGCGCCGAAGCCCTGCCGCCGTGTCATGGGCCGCGGAACGACCCCCGGTAGACCCGTAGGTAAAAGGTGCCCTGGTCGGAGCGAAGCTGGATGACCGGCTCGCCGACCGGCAGCTCGGCCTCCACCACCGCGCGCGTCAGTGGTCGCTGGTCCAGCGTCGCCAGGGCGTAGTCGGTGCTGGCGGCAGAGACCGGGGTGACCGGGGTTGGCTGCACCACCCGCAGGTGACGCCACTGCCGGTCGTACAGCCATGGCCCGATCCCGGACAGGCGGTGCACCACCACCGTGGCGGGTGCGTCCAGCTGCCGGTCGAGCCGGTCGAGGGCGACCACCGCCTCGGCGGCGAACTGCTGCCACTCCCCCGTGCGCCCGATGCCCGGGGTCATGCCGTACAGCGGTGTGGTCAGGGTCGCCGTGATGCCGGCTGCCGCCAACGCGATACCGGCTATGCCCGCCAGGACCGTTCCCCCTGCCCGCAACCGCCCCAACGGCAAGAGCAGCGCCGCGCCTCCGGCCACCAGCAACCCGGCCGTGGCACCGCCAAGCACCTCGTACCACAGCTCATTGCCGACGGCGGTGACCAGGACGAAGCCCGCAGCCATCAGCAGGCACGTGGCCGCCAGCGGCGCCCCGGCGGAGCATTGGCGCCTCCGGCGGGCCGCCTCCAGCCCACCTGCGACCGCCACCGCCAGCAGCAGCGTGCGGGTCCAGGGCAGCGACGGCGGACGGCCAGCTTTGCGCTGCAGCTGGAATGCCAGGTGCTGGGACACCAGGTCGGCATGCCCGGCGAACCACGCGGCCTCGGCGGCCCAGGCGACGCCCACCGTCCCAAGCAGCAGCCAATCCCCGCGTCCGCGACGACCGTTGCGGAACCACGCCGCGCAGGCGGCGACCGCAGCCAACACCACGACGCCAACCGGATGCACCAGCGGCGCCAGCGCTGCCACCGCCAGGGCGGCCACCCATCGTCGGCGCCCAACGAGCAACAGCGCGACGCCCGCCAGTGCCAGGACCGGCGCTTCCATCCGGGCCACGTTGCTCATCAGCACGACGCGCGGCGCCACCAGCCAGGCCGCCGCGGCGGCCCCGACCCAAGCAGCACCCCCCTCGGCTCTGTCCACCGCGATCAGCAGGCAGGCCACGAATGCCACGGCGGCAACCAGGCTCAGCGCCCGCACGGCCGTGATCGAACCCGCAATGGGCGCCACCAGCACGGAATAGCCGTCCGGCATCCAGAAGATGCCGCGCGCAGCGCCGATCTGGGGGGCGGCCAGGGTGCCTCGGGCGACCAAGCTGCGAGCCGGCGCCAGGAAGTGGGCCTCGTCGACCCACGGCAGCGGGAAGGAGAACTCGGCCCACCAATGCAGCAAGGCTGCGGTCGCGGCGCCGGCGACCAGCAGCCCGACGGCGACGGCGCGACCTCGGATGTGCACGCGCGCATCCTGCCCGACAGATGCCCCAGGAGGCGGCGAGCGCGCCGGTACACTGGCGATCAATCCCCTGCACAACGGAGTTCTTCCGCATGCCTACCCGTACCGACCTGCGCAACGTGGCGATCGTCGCCCACGTCGACCACGGCAAGACCACGCTGGTCGACGCCATGCTGTGGCAGACGGGCGCCTTTCGCGCCAACCAGGACGTCAACGTCCGGGTGCTCGACTCGATGGACCTGGAGCGCGAGAAGGGCATCACGATCCTGGCCAAGAACACCGCCGTGCGCTACGGCGGGGTCAAGATCAACATCATCGACACGCCTGGTCACGCCGACTTCGGCGGCGAGGTGGAGCGGGGCCTGACGATGGTCGACGGCGTTCTGCTGCTGGTCGACGCCAGCGAGGGACCGCTGCCCCAGACCCGGTTCGTGCTGCGCAAGGCCCTGGAAGCCAAGCTGCCGATCATCCTGGTGATCAACAAGGTCGACCGCCCCGACGCGCGGATCGCCGAGGTCGTCGACGAGGTCTACGAGTTGTTCTTGGACCTGGACGCCACCGAGGAGCAGATCGACTTTCCCATCGTCTACGCCAACGCCAAGGCCGGCGTGGCCGCCCTCGAGGCCGATCCCGCGCGGCTGGCTGGCGGCATGCGCGACGGCGACCTCAAACCCCTGTTCACCACGCTGCTCGAGCACATTCCGGCGCCCTCCCACGACGAGGACCACCCGCTGCAGGCGCTGGTGACCAACCTCGACGCGTCGCCCTACGTCGGGCGGCTGGCCTTGGCCCGCATCCACCACGGCTGGCTGCGACGCGGTAATCCCGTGGCGTGGTGCCGGGTGGACGGGACCGTCGAGCGAGTCAAGGTGACCGAGATGTCGGTCACCGAGGACGTCCGCCGCGTCGACGTCGACGAGGCCGGACCTGGCGAGATCATCGCCATCGCCGGTCTGGCCGAGGTCACCATCGGGGAGACCCTCTCGGATCCCGACGACCCTCGGCCGCTGCCGGTGATCCACGTCGACGAGCCGAGCCTCGGCATGACGATCGGCATCAACACGTCGCCGCTGGCGGGCCAGGACGGCGACAAGCTGACGGCTCGCCTGCTGCGCAGCCGTCTCGACGCCGAGCTGGTGGGCAACGTGTCGCTACGCGTGCTGGATACCGAGCGGCCCGACACCTGGGAGGTGCAGGGGCGCGGCGAGCTGCAGCTGGCGATCCTGGTCGAGATCCTGCGCCGCGAGGGCTTCGAGCTAACGGTGGGCAAGCCGCAGGTCGTGACCCGCGAGATCGACGGCAGGCTGCACGAGCCGATGGAACGCCTGGCCATCGACGTTCCCGAGGAGTACGTCGGCGTCGTGACCCAGCTGCTCGGCCTGCGCAAGGGACGCCTCGAGCACATGGTCAACCACGGCCGCGGGTGGGCGCGCATCGAGTACCTGGTGCCGGCCAGGGCGCTGATCGGCTTCCGCACCGAGTTCCTCACCGAGTCCCGCGGCACGGGCATCCTGCACTCGGTCTTCGACCGCTACGAACCCTGGCACGGTGAGCTGCGCACGCGCCCGACCGGTAGCCTCGTCGCCGACCGGCGTGGCCCGACGACCGCGCATGCCCTGCTCAACCTGCAGGAGCGCGGATCCCTGTTCCTCGGACCCGGCGTCGAGGTCTACGAGGGGATGATCGTCGGCGAGAACGCCCGCAGTGAGGACATGGACGTCAACCCCACCAAGGAGAAGAAGCTGACCAACATGCGCTCGTCGGTCAGCGATGAGCTCGTGCGGCTCATCCCGCCCAGGGCGCTGTCGCTGGAGCAGTCCCTGGAGTTCATCCGCGTCGACGAGTGCGCCGAGGTCACCCCCACGTCCGTCCGGCTGCGCAAGGTTTTCCTCGACGGTGCCGGCCGGCGCCGTGCCGCCGGCCACGCCAAGGCGGCCAACGCCTGACCCTCGGAGTCTGCCGTGCACCTGCAAGAGGTCCCCGTCGGCGTGTCCGACCTCGAGCGCTTCACCCCGCTCATCGGAGCGGATCGCATCGACCAACTGCGCTCACTGGTCTCCTCCAGCCGCGACACCTTTGCGGGACGGACGGTATGGAACGTCAACTCCACCGCCACCGGGGGCGGCGTCGCCGAGATGCTGGCCGCCCTGCTGCCGTACGCCCGAGGAGCCGGGGTCGACACGCGCTGGCTGGTCATCAAGGGCGACCCCGCCTTCTACGCGATCACCAAGCGGCTGCACAACGGCCTGCACGGTGTGGACACCGGACCCCTGGGGGATGCCGAACGCGACCACTACGCCGAGGTCACCGCCGCCAACGCCGAGGAGCTGCTGGCCCAGATCCGGCCGGGTGACGTCGTCCTGCTGCACGACCCGCAGACGGCCGGCATGGTCGACGCCGCCCGCTCGGTCGGCGCCAAGGTGGTGTGGCGCTGTCACATCGGTGTCGACGACCCCAACGACGTGGTGGCCGCGACCTGGGAGTTCCTGCAACCGTTCCTCGCCGAGGCCGATCGGTTCGTGTTCAGCCGCGCCGCGCACGTGCCGGCGTGGGCGCCGCCCGACCTGGTGCACATCGTGCCCCCATCGATCGACCCCTTTGCCGTGAAGAACGCCGAGATGTCGGCCGGGGCCGTGCGGGCGATCGTCGCCAGCATCGGCTTGGTGGCGGCCGACGGCGCGGCCGAAACGCCGACGTTCCAGCGCCGGGACGGATCACCGGGTCGCGTCGACCACCTCGCCGACATCATCCGCACCGGCCCACCACCGTCGCCGGAAGCGCCGCTGGTCGTGCAGGTGTCGCGCTGGGACCGCCTCAAGGACATGGCCGGGGTCATGCACGCCTTCGCCCAGCACGTCGACCCGGCCACGGGCGCCCACCTGGCGCTGGTGGGACCGAACGTCAGCGGGGTCGCCGACGATCCGGAGGGCGGTGAGGTCCTGGCCGAGTGCCAGAGCGCCTGGCGGGACCTGCCGCATGCCGAGCGCGCGCGGATCCAGCTGGTGTGCCTGCCGATGTACGACCTGGAGGAGAACGCTGCCATCGTCAACGCCGTCCAGCGCTCCGCGAGGGTGGTGATCCAGAAAAGCCTTGCGGAAGGCTTCGGCCTGACCGTGGCCGAGGCGATGTGGAAGTCACGGCCGATGGTGGCCAGCGCCGTCGGGGGCATCAGCGATCAGATCGTCGACGAGGAGAGTGGCCTGCTGGTCGCCGATCCCACGGACCTCGCCACCACCGGGGCGCAGCTCAACCGGATCCTGGGCGATCCCGAGCTGGCCCAGCGCCTGGGCAGCGCCGCCAAAGCAAGGGTCGGCGAGCACTTCCTCGGCGAACGTCACCTCCGTCAGTACGCCCAGCTGCTCGCCACCCTGATCGGCTGATACATCGCGTAGTGCCCGTTTCCACCTTGGCATCAAGATCGCGTAGTGCCTGTTTCCACCTTGGCATCAAGATCGAGAGTCATCGGCGTCCAGCGGGTGCAAAAAGGCCAGGTCGACCCACAGCCACAGCGTCTTGGACAGCGGGTAGAACGCGACAGGAAGGCCGACCATCGCCACCACGCCGACGATTCCCAGCGGCAGCCACGGCACGTCGGGCCAGGTGAGCACCACGCCGCCGAGGAACACCGCCGCGAACAGCAGCTCGGCGACGGCGATGTTGGCGATCAGGGCACCGACCCAGTAGCCCTCCTCCCGCTCAAAGGAGAAGTTGCAACGCGGGCAACGCGGCCGCAGTGCGAACCAGCCCTGGAAGATCCCTGGGGCGCCGCACAGCGGGCAGCGACGGCGCAGCGCACGGCCCAGCATCGCGAGGCGTTGTCCGCGCACCGCCACGCCGCTGCGCGGTTCGTAGTTTCGCGCGCGTCAGGTCCCAGGCCGAGGCTCGCCCTCGGCGATCTCGCCGGACTGCGAGGCCGAAGCGGCGCCGGGAGCGGCCGCGATGCCCAGCTTGCTGCGGATCTCCGACAGGCGAGTCTGCGCCGCGGTGTCCATGCTGGCCTGCTCGACCTCGAGCATGCGCCCCTCGACCGACTCCCCTTCGAGCTCAGCGACGCCGCGCGCCTTGGCGTAGCGAGCCTCGATCTTGTTGCGGACCTCGTCGAGGGTGGGCACGTCCTGGCCAACCGTCTCCGACAGCGACGTCATGGCCCGGTTCATCTGCTCGGCCATCTTGGCCTGATCCAGCTGCGACAGCAGCTTCTGGCGCTCGGCGAGCTTGCGCTGCAGCATCGAGGCGTTCTGCGACACGGCGCGCTTGGCGTCGTCGGAGGCCTGTGTGGACTGCAGGTGCAGCCCCTTGAGGTCGTCGACCTCACCTTCCAACCCGATCATCTGGTTTGCGAAGGACTCGGCGGCGCGCGTGTAGTCGGCGGCTTTGGTGGCATCGCCCTTGCGTTGCGCCTCGTCGGCCATCAGCACCGCCTGCTGCGCGGACCCGTTGACCTTCTCCAGGCTCTGCAGCGTCCGTGACAGGCGCATCTCGGTCTGCTTCTGATTGGCGATGACGTTGGCCGCCTGTTCCTTGAGGCGGCGATGCTGCTCCTGGGCATCGGCGATCGCCTGCTCCAGCTGGACCTTGGGGTCCGCAACCTCGTTGAACTTGCCGGTCATCGCGGCAGCCATGTACTGCCACATCCGCTTGAGCAGCTTCCCCATCGCTTCTGACTCCCCTTGAGATCTGCCCCGAGTGTAGAGGCGCCGTCGCCACCACTTCATCGCCCTCGCTAGGCTGCTGGCAGAAGATTCCCATGCTTCCTCGACGACGCGTTCTTGGGAGCGGGCACGGATCGGTGGTGGCAATGCCGGCGCGACAGAGGTACTGGGTGGCGGCAGAACTCGCCGGGCTGATCCTGGCCGCGCTCCTGCTGGCGATGTTCCTGCTCGCGGTCCTGCCGTTGCTGGGGCAGGGCGGCGCCGCGTCGGCCCAGACGCTGGACGACGTGGCGCTGGACGAGCTCGCCGGCGAGCTGGCCGACCAGGGCTACGCCATCCAGCCGGGCGCGCCGGTCGACGAGGCGGCGCTGGCCGGCGCGGTCGCCGACGCCCGTACTGGCGGAACTCGCCTGATGGTGGCCGTGCTGGCCGACCCCCAACCGGCGGGAGCGACCACGGCCGCCGACGCGCTGCTGGATCGGCGCAGCGACGGCACGGTGCTGGTGGTGACTCCGGACGAGATCGGCTACAGCAGCACCGAGTACGACGACGCAGCACTCGACCGTGCCGCCGACGCCGCGCTCGATACCTTCTCTGACGGCACCGCAGCGGGCGTCACCCAGTTCGGGCAGGCGCTGACCGGCGCCGGCTCCGGTGGTTTCGACGGGTCAGGCGAGACACAGGACTCGGGGAGCTTCGGCGGCATTGGTGTCGGCTCGATACTGGTCATCGGCTTGCTGGGTATCGCTGGAGTGGCGTTGTTCGTCAGCTCGCGGTCGACCAAACGGCTGGCCCGCCAGCGCCTGACCGAGGCCCACGCCGAGGTGCGTCATCAGATCGATGCCATGGCCGACGCCATCCTGCAGCTGACCGACCGGGTGCCGTTGGCCGAAGACCCGAAGGCGACCGCTGCCTTCGCCGACGCGACGCTGGTCTACCAGTCGGTCTCCGACGACCTGCCGCGCGCCACCACCGAGGCCGAGCTGGTGCAGCTCAACGACCGCCTCGACCACGTGCGCTGGCAGCTGGAGGTCAGCGAGGCGCTGACCGAAGGTCGGGAACCGCCGGCTGAGCCCGACGACGGGTACCCGACGGCCTGCTTCTTCGATCCCGACCACGGGGCCGGCGTGCAGGAGGCGCAGGTGGCGGCCAAGGCGGGGGCCAAGACCGTGCGGGTGTGCCGGTTCTGCGCGGCACTTCTCGCCAGCGGCGAGGCGCCCCAGCCCCGCTCGGTGGCGGTGGGCGGCCGCGAGGTGCCGCTGCCGCAGGCGCCTCGCCAGTACGGCGGCCGCGACGAGCGCGGCCTCGGCTCGTTCGACATGCTGCTGGGCGGCGGCGCGCCCGTGCCGTACCACTGGCGGCGGCGGCGCCGGTATGGCGGCTGGGGCTGGGGTGGCGGCTGGGGTGGCGCGGGAACTTGGGGCGGCTACGGCGGCGCCGGGGGTAGTGGTGGCTTTGGCGGCGGGATCGGCGGAAGTCCGAGCCGATCGTCGCGCGGTCGCGGCGGGCGCAGCCTCGGCGGTGGCGCCCGAGGCCGGGGAGGCCGTCGCCGGTAGCGGCACAAGGGCCTGACGTCTGTCGACTGGGCGTCACGTCGTCCGCTGTGGTGGTCACCCTCGTGGGTCTCGGAGGTCCCGGGGCCCGCGGACCCTGCCGTCGACGACGGTGACGCCCTCCGCGACCAGGCGGCGCGACTGTTCGGCGGCCAGGTGCGGCACGAGCTGCCCGCTGGCTCGCACGACCCGCCACCATGGCAGCCCCTCGGAGCCGCGCAGCACCGCGCCCACCCCTCTGGCCGCGCCCGGATAGCCGGCCTCGGCGGCGACCTCGCCGTAGGTGATGACCTGCCCTGGTGGCAGGGCGGCGAGCACCGCCCGCACCCGCGGTACGAACTCGCCGGGCATGCTCAGCGACGCTCGGCGGGAGGCAGGTCCAGGCGCTCCAGCTCGAAATCGCACTCGTCGGTCCGCTGCCACGGCAGGCGCGTGCTGCCCGGAACGATGCGGTAGCGGCCGGTGAAGCGCGGCAGCTGAGCGAGGATGCCGCTGAGATCGCGTTCGATGTCGACCTCGACCGCCGCGAGGTTGGCCTCGGTCGGTTCCGGTGATCCGGTGTCGTTGGTCAGTCGCCGCCGGATGCGGCCTCGCACCTTGCCTTGATAGCCCCAGTCGTCCAGGAGTCGGCGCAGCAGCCACAGCTGCGCTGCGGCGCGGGCGTCGTCGGTGGACGCCGCCACTCGCACGCAGCCCTGCGTCAGGGCGGAGGCCAGGGCGTCGCCGGCGGTCTGTCCCGCGGCGTACCCCGCCAGGCGTGGCAGGTCGATCCGGGAGCGCAGCCGCTCCACCAGGGTGGAGCTGCCACCGTCTTGCGACGCGATGTCGGCCAGGGCGACGGGCACGTTCAGCGCGTGCAGCCGCGTCAGCTCGTCAGCCAGCGTCGCCGCCGCGCGCTCCGGGTCCTCGCCACTGGTGGCGGGCGGGCGGTCGGGCGGGGGTGGCGGATGCAGCGCGAGGACGAAGTCAACGTCGCTGGCGGCCGACTCCGCGCCCAGCACGCGTAGCTGGCGCAGCACCGTGCGGGCCACGGTTGCTCCTTCGGCCACCGGTCGCTTCTCGGCTCCAGGAACGGGTGAGCAGAAGCCCACCGCGATGGGCTTGGGACGTTCCCGGTTGAGCAGGCGCATGACCAGGGTGCTGCCGAGCTGCACGTCGGCGTGCAGCAGTTCCGCACGCTGACCCAGCAGCAGTTGACGCAGCCATGTCGTCATCCAGGACCGTTGCAGATCGGCTCCCGAGGTGCCGGTGCCGGCACCCACGACCAGCAGGTCCAGCGTGCCGTCGACGACCAGATCCAGTGCAGCCAGCTGCACCATGTGGGCAGCCATGCGGCGGGCGGCCGCCTCGCCTCGAACCGTCTCCGGGATCGCGGCCTCGGCGGTGCTGATCTTGGCGGCGACGTCCTCGCCACGGCTGTGGCGGTCGTGCAGTTCGGCGAGCTCGGTCAACGCCGGCGCGTGGGGCCCTGCTACCGGGCGGGGGCGGGCGACCGTCGAGGCCAGCAGCTGCACGTCAGGATGATCGCGACGGATGTCGCGCAGCACTCCAAGACGACCCATGGCGGCGACCGCCGCGCCCTGCCCGCCACCCGAGACGCCGGCGACCTGTTCCATCGCGACCACCAGGCCGTCGAGCGAAGCCGCGGTGTCGCGCAGCCACACCTGCAGAGCCTCAGGCGAGCCTGCGCCACCGGGTCCATCGATCGCTTCCGACGGTGGCAGCACCAATTGCGCACCGGCAACGCGGGCGAGCATTCGGGGGGTGCGCACGCAGGCGGGGCGGTTGTCCAGCGGGACGAGGCCGATACGCACGTGCAGCTCCTGTCTGGCGGCGGCAGGGCCGGCGGACCGCCGTGGCGGGCGGACCGCCGCTGCAGCTTTGGACGCTAGCCGGGAGGCGGGCCGGCGTGGCGCAGGCGGCGCCACGCACCCGCCAATCGGCCGCGATGGTGCGCTGCTCGAGCGCGATGGTGCGCTCCCGCGGCGCTACTGGAGCGCGGAGAAGAACTCGGCAGCCAGGGGCGCGGCGACCGCACCCCCAAAGCCGCCGCCTTCGACCACCACCGCGACCGCCAGGTCCCCACTGAAGCCGATGAACCAGGCGTGGGTGGGCAACGGGTCGCCGGAGCCGTACTCGGCGGTGCCGGTCTTGCCCGCGATCGAGCGTCCGGGGACCGCCGCATTGGTACCGGTGCCTTGGCGGACCACCAGGTGCATCAGCCGTCGCAACACCCTGGCGTCGCGGGCCGGCAGCGGTAGGGGTTGCGCTGCGGGACCGACCGTCGCGAACCGAGGTGGGCGCCATCCTCCACCAGCGACCGCGGCGGCGACGCTGGCCATGTGCAGCGGGCTGGCGGTCACGCGCCCCTGCCCGATCGCGGCCTCGGCCTGCTCGGCGGCGTCTTGGGGCCTCGGGAAGCTGCCGCCCACCACTCCCGGCAGGAACTGGCTTTCGAGAGGCTCGTCGTCGAGGTTGAACCCCATGCGCTCCGCGGCGGCGAGCAGTTGCGCCGGACGCAACCGGTCCGCCAGCTGCACAAAGGCGGTGTTGCAGGAGCGGAAGAAGGCCGTGCGAAACGGGATGCTGCCCAGCACCTCACCCTCGGCATTGCCGAAGCTGCGCCCACCGACGGTCGCCGACACCGGACAGGTCACGGTCGACGACGGCGTGACGACGTCTTCGGCCAGCAGGCCGGTGGTGGTCACCACCTTGAAGGTGGAGCCCGGCGGGTAACGGCCGAACAGCGCGCGATCAAAGCCGGCGACGGGAGCGTTGGCCACCGCGCGCACCGCCGCGGATCCCGCCTCCAGCACCACCAGAGCCGCCGGCTCGGACACGCCCGACAGTGCCGCCTGCGCCCGGCGTTGCAGGGCCGGGTCGAGGGTGGCGCGAACGCTGCGGGCCTGCCGGGCGGGCCAGCGGCGCACGGTGGTGACCGTCCGTCCGCCACGTCCGACGATGCGCACAGCGCCGCTGGGGCGCCCAGCCAGGCG
>Ga0136627_1000247_pt1 | contig 19042 bp, 24 predicted proteins | sample AntDrymUQ4892206_2_FD_104652 | JGI IMG/M metagenome (GOLD analysis project Ga0136627, IMG submission 104652) | Polar desert sand microbial communities from Dry Valleys, Antarctica - metaG UQ489 (22.06) | ecosystem: Environmental > Terrestrial > Soil > Desert | place: Antarctica: Dry Valley... | reverse complement strand
CTCGCCGACGCGCTCACCCACGCGGATGATGCGCGTCCGGTCCTGTGGCCTGTCTCGGGTCGGCGCTTCCGAAGCCCGGTCTCCTACTGGGACCGCTCGCACCACGCCCGGGCCTTGACGGTTGTCGAGCACGGGGCGTTGATGCTCTTGGCGGCGTGGTCCACCTCGCGCCGGTTGCACCCTCACCCTTGCGGTGCGCAGGGGAGCTAGGCTTCCGGCATGGAGACCTACTCGCACGCGTTCTTTACCTGGGCTGTGTCCAAGCATGGTGTGAAGGCGGGACGGGCGGCGGGAATAGCCGCGGCCGCGGGGGCGGTCTTCCCCGATCTCCCCTCCTTCGCCGGCACCGCCTACTACGTGGGCACGGCTTACCTCCGGGAGGGATGGGACTCCATGCACTCCGAGGAGCTGCTGGAGGCGATCTACTTCAGCGGCCCGTTCGGGGGCACGGGGAGCGTACTGCACTCGGCCGTGCCGGTAGTGGCGCTGGTCGTCCTCTACCGGGTCCTCCGACTCGGGAGGAGCGACCGGCACCGAGTTCTGCTGTGGTTCCTTCTCGGCTGGCTCGGGCACACCGTCGTCGACTTCCTCACCCACGTGGACGACACCAGGCCGCTCTTCTGGCCGGTCTCGGACTGGAAGTGGTCCAGCCCCATCTCCTACTACAACCCCCTGTACTACGGCAGGGAGTTCTTCGCGGTAAGCCACGGGCTCATGCTGCTCACGATCGCGTGGCTGCTGCTCAAGAGGATCTCGGGCCGTCACAAGAAGCCGGAACCCCCCGTCGAGTAGCTTCTGCAGGCCTACTCCTCAAGCGGCCACAGGGACTCCGGGGGTAGAGAGACGGTAACATTCTGTCCCTCGCGCACCCCAGCATCGGGCGGGACGGCCACCCTGAGGCCGACGCCGTTCGCTTCGAGGGCGCAGTCTATCCTGGTGCCTAGGTAGACGACGCGGGTGATACGGGCGGGAAAGGAGTTCTCTCCGGGTCCGAGACGCGCGGCCTCGGGCCGGATCGCAAGCGTTACGCTCCCCGGCCCGGCAGCCCTCGCGAGGCTCAAGTTCCCGAGGGCGGTCTCGACCCTACCATCTCTCGCCCGGCCGGGGATAAAGTTGGTCGCGCCGAAGAAGGTGGCGATCCGGCGCGTTGCGGGCCGGTCGTAGAAGGCCTGGGGCTCGGCGTACATCTGGAGCTTCCCGTCAAAGAGGAGGGCGATACGGTCGGCGAAGACGACGGCCTCCTCCTGGTCGTGGGTGACGAAGACGGTGGTGTAGCCCCCCTGCTCCTGCACCTCCCGCACGAGCTCGCGCATCTCGCCGCGCAGCGAGGCGTCGAGCGCGCTCAGGGGCTCGTCCAGGAGCAGCAGGCGCGGCCCGGTGACGAGGGCGCGGGCCAGCGCCACCCGCTGCTGCTGACCGCCGGAGAGTTCCCCGGGGCGGCGGTCCGCGAAACCGTCCATGCGCACGCTCCGAAGGGCACCGTCCACCCGCTTCTCTATCCGGTCGCGCGGGACGCTTCGCATCCTGAGCCCGAAGCCGATGTTCTGGGCGACGCTCATGTGCGGGAAGAGCAGGGGCTTCTGGAAGACCATCGCGGCCCCGCGCCTCTCCGGCGGCACGTCGTTCATCCGGTCCCCGTCAACCAGGATCTCCCCGGATGTTGGGCGCAGGAGGCCGGCCACGATCTTGAGCGCCGTCGTCTTGCCGCATCCCGAGGGACCGAGAAACGCAACGAGGTCCCCAGGCTCGACCCCGACCGAGACGCCGGTGAGCGCAGGAGAAGAAGCTCCGCTGTAGCGGTGCGAGAGGTCCCTGAGCTCCAGGCCAGCGCTCACGAATCGCCCGCCGCGCGCGAGCTTCCGGTCTTCGAGCTTCGCCTATCCCACGGTCTGGTCATCGAAATCTACCTCGGCTTCCTCGATGGTTTCGTTCTCGACCAGCGGTATCTCTTTCCCCTGTCTCCGCCGCCGTAGCAAGGCCGCCACCAGGACGATCGCGATCACGATCCCGAAAACCGCCAGCAGGACCTGGACGTACTGCGGTGCCCTCTCCCCGAAAAACGAGTAGATGAACGTGGCCGGAGCCATCCCGATTATCGTGGCGATCATGAACCGCCAGAAACGCATACTGGTGAGGCCGGCCGCGTAGGAGACGACGTCGAAGGAGACGACGGGCACGAGGCGCGCGAAGAGCACGGCGTACGCGCCCCAGCGCAGAAACCAGCGGTCCGCCGCCCCGAGATGCGCCCGGCCGACGATGGCCTCGGCAGGCCCCCGTCCCAGAAACCGCGCTATAGAGAAGATCACGGCCGCCGCCAACGACGCGCTCGCCAGGCTCAACATCCCGCCCTAGAAGACCCCGAACGCGAGGCCGTTGGCGAACGATAGGAGGAAGGCCGGGAGGGGGGCGACGAGGGCCTGCAGGACCATCAGCAGCGCCGAGACGATAGGCGCCCACGCCCCGAAGGAGAGGATGTAGTCCCTTAGCCCCGCGACGTCCCCGCGGCCCAGGATCTCCAGCGCCAGGTCCACCTCGCGCCTGAAACCCTCGGAAAAGAGGTACGCCAGGCCGAACGCGGCCAGGACCGTCAGACCCAACGCGAACCTGACCCACCTGACGGCCCGGGGACCGAGCGTCATCGGGCACCCGACAGGGCAAGGTCGCCAGCCACTACGGCAGCACCATCCCCGGAGCGCCGCTCAGACCGACCGCTTCCCCGAAGGTTCGCGCCCGCTGCTAAGATCGGGGGATGCTCGACGAGGAACTCCGGGAGGGTGCCAAACCCTTCTACATGCTGCCCGCCCGAATCCTGGCGAAGGGGGGCGTCACCGGCAACGTCCTCACGGTGTCTGGCCTCTGCGTAGGAGCGCTCTGCCTGGTGGCTGTAGCCCTCGGCCTCAACCTCCTGGCGCTCGTCCTCTGGCTCCTCAACCGGCTCCTGGACGGCCTCGACGGGGAGGTGGCCCGCCTGCGCAGCGAGAGCTCGGAGTTCGGTACGTTCGTGGACATCATGGCGGACTTCCTCGTCTACGGCGGCTTCCTCGTCGCCCTCGCCGTCCAGCACCAGGACGCCAGGCTGGCCCTGGTCGCGCTCTTCTTCGCCTACTACCTCAACGGCACGGCGTTTCTCGCCCTCTCCGGTATCCTTGAGCGGCTGAAGAGGGAGCGGCAGACGGATCGGGGGCTTCACTTCCGCCGCTCGCTGACGGAGGGGTTCGAGACCATCGTTGCGGGCGCACTCTTCCTCTTGCTGCCGGAGCACGTCTCCACCATAGCCTGGATCTTCGCCGGGATGGTCCTCTTCTCGGCGGCCCAACGGCTCCACGATGGATGGCGAATTTTGAATCAGGTCCGTTAGCCCACTCCTCGCCGCCATCTCCGGTCGTACGCTCACGAGACCCTACCAAGCCCCACAAATCCGTTGCCCCCGTCCCTCTCCGAGGATCTCAGGAAGTGGAGGGCAACCACGAGGGCCAGGACGGCCGGGAGAGCGAAGACTATCGCGAACGACGACGTTATAACGGGGTCGTTTCCCGAGGCTGCGGAGAAGAGGAGCATCGGAAGGGTGACGACGTTGCCGCCCCCGATCAGGAGGGTCAGCACGTACTGGCCCCACGAGATGAGGAACGCGAAGAGCCCGGGCACGGCAACGAGGTGCACCAGGAACACACCAAAGGCCGTGTCGGCGAGACCGAGCCTGATGAACGTGAGGTGGACGCCCATCGTAGAGGCGAGCGGCGGGACGAGTATCGGGAGGAGGACGAAGAAAATCACGGCCCCCTTGAACCGCCACTCGTAGCCGCCCAGGGCCATCCCCGCCGGCGTCCCGGCCGCCACCGAGGCGACCGCGACCGCCATCCCTATGAGGAGGCTGTTGAGCGTGGCACCGAGGACGCGCCCGCCCGGTTCCATGACGGAAGCGACCCCGCGTAAGGACCACTCCGTGGGCAGGAGGTCGGGGAAGCGCCACTCGCCGGCAAAGGCCTACAAAAAGAGCGGCACGAAAGGCAGGGCCACCCGCACCGTCACGACGAGGAGGCCCGCGTTGCTCCTTTTCTTACCCACGGCCAAGGTCCCTTGCGAGCCGGAGGTAGAGGGCGGCGAAGATCGCCGTGAACAGCGAGATCAGGACGTTAATGGCCATCGCCACCGGCCGGGCCGAGAGCTCTACATCCTTGTACTCGTTGTAGGCCATGACCGGCAGTATCGTGGGGTAGGTCCTGCCCAGCAGGTACGGCACCTCGAAGGCGCCGAAGGTGAAGGCGAAGACGAGGAGGCTGGCTGCGACGATGCCGGGCGAGATGACCGGGAAGACCACGTACCAGAACCTCTGCCAGGTGTTCGCCCCGAGCGTGCGCGCGACGTCTTCGAGCTCCCCGGCCACGCCCCGCAGCGCGGCGAGCACGACCAGGGCGACGAACGGCACCTCCTTCCAGACGTAGGTCAGGATGATGCCGGCGGAGTAGCGGTCGTAGAGGAGCGCGGGGAACTCTCTGGGCTGCCCGATCAGGCCGAGGGCCGCGGCCAGGCGCGCCCCGAGGCCTGTCTGGGAGACGACGAGCGCGATTCCGACCGCCGCGAGGAGGTGGGGGATCGTGATCGGCAACTGAAAGACGACGGCCGAAAGGCGACCGCTCGACCGCCTGAGGGTCATCGCCGCCAGCACGGCTAGCACCGTGGAGACGGCCGTCGACACCCCCGCGATGTAGACGGTCAGGAGAAACGAGTCGAGAAAGTCCCCGCCGGAGAGGACCTCGCGGTAGGCGTCGAGGCTTACGCGCGTCTGCCCGATGGCGGGCATGTAGCCTACGGACTGTACGACGGCCGAGACGAGTCCCCCGGCGAAGAGGATCCCGATGACCACCAGCGCCGGGGCGAGGAGCAGGGCTATCTTGAGTCGTCCGCCCAAACTACTCCTTCAGAACCTTCTCTTGCCAACCGTCCTCCAGCTGCAGGAGCCACTCGGAGCGGGCCTCGGGCACCCGGTTTTTCTGGAGCACGTCGGCGGGAAGTGCCGCTCTGCCCCCCGTCTCGGTCAGGGCACCGCGGGCGTCTGCGGGCAGCCGGTCCACGTCGAGGGTGGTCAGGTCTCCCCAGCCCTCGGGGCCCTGCTTGGCGATCTGGGCCTCCGGGCCCTGCAAGAAGTTGGCGACCACCTGCGCCCCGGCCTTGTTGGGCGAGTTGAACGGGACGGCGACGTAGTGGGTGTTGCTCAACGTTCCACCCTCTAGCAGGTACGTGCGGGTGCTCTCTGGGAAGAGCCCCTTGTCGACCTGGCGCTGGGCGAGCTGCGGGTTGTAGCCCATGGAGAGGTGAACCTCACCGTTCTGGTAGAGTTCGTCTAGTTTGGCCGAGGACTCCGGGTAGGTCTCGCCTTCGCGCCACAGGTTCGGTTCGATCCCGTTCACAAACTCGTAGACCTCAGGAGAGTTCTCCGCGAAGACCGCCTCGTCGAAGGGCTTCTGGTACGCCTCCGGCCCGCCCGCCAGGTCGTAGAGCGCCTGCTCGATAAAGGCGTTGCCGGTGAAATCCGGCGGGGCCGGGTAAGTGAAGCGCCCGGGATTTTCCTCCGTCCACTCCTGCAGCTCTTCCATGTTCTTCGGCGGGTCCTCGACCTTCGCGGAATCGTAGATCATGACGAACTGCGCCCTGCCCCAGGGGGCCTCGCGGCCCTCGACCGGCAGGCCGAAATCACGGTTTATGGAGGGGCTCTCCCAGTCTATGTACCTCGCGTTCGGGAGCCGCTCGGCCCAGGTCCCGAACCAGAGGTCGGCCTCCGCGCCGGTGGCGAAGTTCTCGCCGTTGATCCAGACCAGGTCTATCGTCCCCTCCTACTTGCCGGCGGCCTTCTCGTTGACGAGCTTGTTCACCGCGTCGGCGGTGTCCGTCAGCGGGACCCGGTTCAGCTTGATGCTGTACTCTTTCTTCAGACGCGGGGTCACGTAGTCGTCCACGTAGGCGTTGATGGCGTCGTCCCCACCGTAGAGGTGGAAGTTCACGGTGGTACCGCGGGCCTCCTTCCTGAGGTCCGCGAAAGCACGGCCCTCACCCGGGGCGCCCGCGTCGCCGTCCCCCGCGCCACCGCAGGCGGCCAGCAGCGACGCCGCGGCCAGTAAAAACATCACCAGGACTATAGATCTCAAAACGGACGCTCCTCGTCTTCGGACTCACACATCTTCGGGCCCCGGTCGGGTACGAGGTGGGACGTGGCGCGGATCAGAACGCCGGATGGAATACTATGCTCCACCCCTCCTCCTCAACCATCCTGGGATCAGGGAGACGACGACGAAGAAGACCGCCGCCACGCCCAGGTAGACGAAGGTCCTCCCGAGGTCATCCCTCACGCTCGCCAGCGAGCCGCCGGCGAACGTGTACACGACCGTCCCGGGCACGATGCACAGGGCGGTAAGTACCACGTACGTGCCGCCCCCTATTCCGGTCGAGCCGTAGGCGTAGTTCTGCAGGTTGAAAGGGAAGATGGGCACCAGGCGCGTGATCAGCAACATCCTCCAGCCGTGTTTCTCCACGCCATCGTCGAGCTTCCTGACCCGCTCGTTCTCCGCGGTCCACCCCTCCACGAGCCCGCGGGCGGCGTACCTGCCGATAAAGAAAGCCAGCGTTGCCCCGACCGTAGCTCCAGCGACCGTCCACACGGTCCCCCACACCGGCCCGAAGACCAGCCCCGCGAGCAGCGACAGCGGCGCCCCCGGCAGGAAAGCCACGGTCGCCACGACGTAGAGGGCGATGAAGACGACCGGGGCGATAGCGCCGAAGCCGTCTATCCAGTTCTTCAATCGGTCCAGGCTTTCGAGACCGATAAGCCCGGTCAGCCCCGTAACGCGTGCCACTAGGAGGGCCAGGAGCAAGGCCGATCCTACGAAGGCGATTCTGACCAGGGTCCTCCGGCTGATGCGCCCTCCAGGGGCTCCGGGTTTCCGCTGCGGCTCGCTTCCGGCCCGCGGCCTCTCGCGCCGCCGGGTCACGAACGCCTCAGCAGGCGGCGGGCTCCGAAGAAGACGGAGAGAGCCCTGCGGGTACGGTCGTTGAAGAGCCTCTCGCGGTAGTAGTTGTCCGCGGCCCGCTGGTTGGCCTGGGAGAGCGTCGGGTAGACGTGGATCGTGGTGGAGAGCGCCTGCACGGGGATGTCCTTTTGCATCGCGAGGACCACCTCGTGGATCAGGTTCCCCGCGTCGGGACCTACGATGTGGCCGCCGAGTATCCTGCCGCGCTTGCCGGACACTATCTTGACGAACCCCGTCGTCTCCCCGTCTGCCATCGCCCGGTCCACGTCCGCGAACGGCTGGCGGAAGACCTCGACCCGGTCGTGCTCCCGCCGGGCCTGCTCCTCCGTGAGACCGACCCTGGCGACCTCGGGATCGGTGAAGGTCGTCCAGGGAACGACGCGGTAGTCCGCCTTGGACTTGACGGGAAAGAGGGCGTTCCTGAGCGCGGTGCGCCCCTGGTACTCCGCCACGTGGGTGAACAGGTACTTGCCGGTGATGTCCCCGGCGGCGTAGACGTTCGGGGCGGTGGTCTTGAGGTGTTCGTCTACCACGAGGCCCCACCCTTCGAGCCCGATCCCCGCGTTTTCCAGGGCCAGGCTGCCGACCGTTGGGGCGCGGCCGGCGGCTACCAGGATCTCCGCCCCCCGCGCCTCCACCTTCTCCCCCTGTCCGTTGACCGCCGTGACGACCTTCTCGCCATTCTCCAGGCGAACCTCCTCAGCCCTGTACCCGCCGCGGAAGTCCACGCCGCCGGAGACGAGGACGTCCTTCAGGACCTCGCCCACCTCCGGGTCCTCCTTCGGCAGCGGGAGCGGGGACGACGAGAGCATGGTCACACTCGAACCGAATCGGGAGAAGATCTGGGCGAACTCGCACCCTATCGGTCCCGAACCTATAACTATGAGGGACCGTGGCAGCCTCTCCAGCTCCAGGGCCCCGACGTTCGTCAGGTAGCCGGCCTCTTCGAGCCCCTCGACGGGCGGCGCGGTCGGGTGCGAGCCGGTCGCGACTATGACGCTCGCGGCCTTGAGGGTGCGGCCGTCTATAGACAAGAGGTCGGGCGCCTCGAAGCGGGCCTCGTCCTCGAAGACATCCACGCCCAACTCCCTGAACCTAGCCGGGCTGTCGTGCTCGCCGGCCCGCTCTATGACACGCCTCATGCGAGCCATCACGGCGGGGAAGTCCACCTCGGAGTCGGTGCCCCTGACGCCGTACTCTTCCGAGTGCCTGACCAGGTGCGCAACGCGGGCGCTCTTTACGAGGGCCTTGGTCGGCACGCACCCGCGGTACAGGCAGTCGCCGCCCAGCTTGTCCCGCTCGACGAGGGCCACCCTGGCCCCGAGGGACGCCGCCCCGGCGGCTGAGACCAACCCCGCCGTTCCGCCCCCTATCGCGACCAGATCGTATCTCTTCGTCATGCAAGCCTTTCTTTTGGCACACGGTCCGCTCCGGTGGGCGACGCGCGTGCGCCGCCCCTCCCCGTACGTAGACGCCTGACGCCCCGGATTTCTTACTTGCCCCAAAAGAGAACGCGGTCCGGACTATCAGGACCTTCGCGACGCGGTATGGAGGCGGTCCGGTATGTAGAATGTTCTCCCATGTTCTGCATGCCGGGTACCGAAGATTTCTTGTGAGGGGGCGCACCAACGAGGAGTGGCTCGCCGGGCTGCGGGGGCCGGATCGGGACAGGGTGATAGGAGACCTGCGGGCTGTGATCGTGCGCGGTCTCAAGGTAACCTTCGCCGGACGCGTGCGCGGTCTGGACGAGACGGCCGAGGACCTGGCGCAGGACGCCCTGATCCGGGTCATGGGCAACCTGGACTCCTTCAGGGGCGAGAGCCGCTTCACCACATGGGCGCAGAGGATCGCCGTCCGGGTAGCCTACACGGAACTGAGACGCCGACGCTGGCGCGATGTTTCGTTGCATGAGGTCGTAGAGCGTCACGAGGGCGGCCGGCAGCCCGACGCGCTCGCCGACCGGGGGCCGTCGCCCGAGCGGGAGACGTCGAGGAAGATGATGGCCGAGACCCTGCGGGGCTTTATCGTGGAGGAGCTTACCGAGAGGCAGCGGGGGGCGATGGTCGCGGTGATGTTCGAGGGGATGCCGCTGGAGGAGGCGGCCCGGCGCATGCAGACGAACCGCAACGCCCTCTACAAGCTGTTGCACGACGCCCGCAAGAAGCTGAAGCGGCGGATAGAGGCGGAGGGACTCTCGGCCAAAGAGATGCTGGAGGCGTTGGGCGATGGGTAAGATCCGGTACCCAGGGATGGTCTAGGTAGGAGATGAAAGAGAGAACACCACGGTGCTAAACCCGGAGGATCTCGGCAACCTGGCGCGGGCGCTTGACATGACCAGCGACGAGGAGCTCGCCTGCGACGAGTGCTTCGAGAAGCTGGACCGCTTCGTGGAGATGGAGCTCGACGGCCTCGATGCGGCATCTGCCATGCCGCTCGTCCAGGACCACCTGGACAAGTGCGGCGACTGCCGCGAGGAGTACCAGGCGCTCCTCGACGCCCTGCGCGTAGAGAAGGGATGGACGCCGGTCAGCCTCATCTGGGTCAGGATGCGGCGGTTCTTCCAGGGGGACCGAGGCCAGGGCTGATCTGGCCCGAAAGTTCTGCCCGTCTCGCCGCCCCCACACCAACTTGGATGTTGCGTGAGCCCTCAAAGCGGGTAGACCCCAGGTGCGATCCAAACTCTAGAGGAGGTTCCAAGAATGCCAAGAGTGTGCGTGTTTGACGTGAACGAGACGCTGCTGGACCTGTCCTCCCTGGACCCGCACTTCGAGCGAGCGTTCGGTGACGCCTCCGTACGCCGGGCCTGGGTCTTGCAGGTACTGCAATCGGCCATGGTCGCCACGATAACGGACGCCTACTCGGAGTTCGGCGCCGTCGGGGCCGCGTCCCTCCAGATGACGGCCGAGCGTCTGGGCGTGGAGCCCTCGGAGGAGGATCGCCAGAAGATCCTGGGCGGGATGCGCGAGCTTCCCCCCCACCCGGAGGTGGCGGAGAGCCTCGATCTCCTGCGCGACGCCGGCATCCGTCTGGCCGCGCTCACGAACTCGACGCAGGCGGTCGCCGAGGTCCAGCTAATGAACGCCGGGCTGGCCGACCGCTTCGAGCAGATCCTGTCCGCGGACGCGGTCAAGCGCCTCAAGCCGGCCCCCGCGCCGTACCGTTTCGCGGCGGAGAGCCTCGGGATCTCGGCCGCCGAGCTGCGCCTCGTGGCCGCCCACTCCTGGGACGTGGCGGGTGCCATGCGCGCCGGCTGCGCCGCGGCCTTCGTCGCCCGGCCCGGCATGGTCCTCGACCCGCTGGCCGAGGCCCCGGACGTGGTTGGCGCCGACCTGCGGGAGGTGGCCGAAAAGATCCTGGACGCGGAGAACGGTTGAGTTCCCTGGCAAGGACTGGCGGGTAGACCGTGCCTATCGGGCCCGGGTAAGCCTCTCCGTATAGCGCGCCTTCCGCCGACCCAACATCATCGATTACGGTCTCAGGTCAGTAACCCTCGGGAAAAGGAGCGGGACATGGAATCCAGGAACGTCGAGGTCAACGGCATCCGCATGCGTTGGGAAGAGGGGGGCGAGGGACCTCCGGTGGTCTTCGTCCACGGCATACCCACCTCGCCACGGCTCTGGCGGCACGTCGTCCCCCGGGTTCGGGGCGCGCGCTCGATGGCCTGGGAGATGGTCGGTTACGGCGCCTCCATAGACGAGGGACGCGAACGCGACATCTCCGTGGCGAAGCAGACTGAGTACCTCGCCGCCTGGATGCGGGCCGTGGGGCTCGACGAGGGCGCCGTCGTCGTGGGACACGATCTCGGCGGGGGCGTGGCCCAGATCCTCGCGGTGCGCCAGCCGGAGCTCGTGAGGGGACTGGTGCTCGCGAACGCCATCTGCTACGACTCCTGGCCGATACCCAGCGTCAAGGCGATGCGGGCGATGGGTCCCGTGGTCGAGCGCCTGCCCGACGGCGTCTTTCGCCTCATCTACGCCAACTTCCTTCAACAGGGCCACGACGACCGGGAACGCGCGAGGGAGTCGATCGGCGAACACTGGCCCTTCTACGAGGGCGCCGGGGGCGCCGCGGCCATGATTCGGCAGGTCCGCTCCCTCGACGTCCGGGACACGCTGGCCGTGGCCGACCGCTTGCCGCACCTCGACGTTCCTGCTCGTATAGTCTGGGGCGCGGCCGACGCTTTCCAGAAGATCGGCTACGGCTACCGGCTGGCCTACGAGCTCGAGGCGCCGCTCGACCGGATCGAGGGCGGCAAGCACTTCGTCCCCGAAGACCACCCGGAGAGGGTGGCGGCGGCCGTGAACGAACTGCTTTAGCGCATCTCGCCGCCCGGTAAGAGCTGCCGGGCATCGGTTGGCGCCAAGCAAGGACCGGTCGAAGCTCTCAGCGCCAGATCCTGAGCGTCCCGTCCTCGCGTCCCACCGACACGAACGAACGTCCCTCGAAATCCTCCGCGGAGGCCAGGTTCGTCGTCATCACGCCGACCCGCCTGGCCAGTAACCCGACGCCTGTCCCCGGCACCGCGAACCGGAGGAGAAGCCAGCGTGGATCAGGCTCGGGGAGCCGGTAGCGTGAATATCCGAGGTGATCGTGTACCATGAGGGGCACTGTGTTTAGACTGCGCAAGATAGCGTTCGGGGTGCTTCCCGTGCTGGTGGTCGTGTGGGCCACGGTCGCCGTGCTGGGTGGGGCTATCTACCTCGCCAACCACGCCGACCCGCCCGACGCCGGTGACGCGGCGAAGGCGGGGCTCGGGCTGTGCGCCGTCAGCGTGGCCGTCGTCGCGGGCAGGGCCGTCCGCCGGGCGGTGGTTCCCCCGTTCGCAGCGGGTTTCCGCCCGGTGCCCGTTCCGTCCCGCCCGCAGGGTTGGCTGCCCTACGGGGTCGTCTCGGGCCCGCCTGCCACGGGGCCGCCGGTTTTCGTACTCCTTCAAGTCTTCCGCAAGTAGGGTTCCGCTAGACGCGACCCGCCCTCCTGGGGTGGGTTGTCCGAACGCGTGCCAAAGGCGCGTTCGCCGGAGCGTTCGCTGGAACGAAAACGGAGACTCCCCGAAGGAGGTGGCTCGTATGCACGGGCCGAAAAAACGCGTCGAACAAGGGACGGCCGCTGCCGTTCGAAGGACCGAGGGACCCATCTCGCGAAAAGGATCCGAGGATGGTTAGGGCTCCCGAAACCGTTCCCAGGCGGGAGAGGCGGGTCGGCGCCCGTCGGCCGTCCAGACCTTCCGGGTGGAGAAAGCGCGGTCGCGAGAACAGGAGGAGCCAGCTTGTCGCGGTGCCGATCCTCCTGTGCGCGGTCGTCTCTGCGCTGGTGGCGGCCGACCACCAGACGAACGCCGGGGAGATCCGTGGGGGCGTCTCGGTGGGGGACGTCTACCTCGGGGGCAAGACCCCGGAGGAAGCCCGCGGCATCCTTACGCGCAGCGGACCCGAGACGTTTGCGGAGATCCGTCTATCCGGGCCGCGCGGGGACTTCGCCGTGCCGACGGAGGAACTGGGGGCGCGCCTGGATGCCAGGGCCACCGCCGAGAAAGCCTACGCGGTCGGTCGCCGGGGCGGTTTCACCGAGCGCCTGGGCGAGCGGATCCGGACGCCCTTCGGCGTGGGCGTGCCCGCGGAAGTCCGCTACCGGTCCGACGCGGCGAGGGCGAAGGTCGAGGGCCTGGCGGCCAGGGTAAACCGGGAGCCGAAGGACGCCACCGTGGAGATCTCCGGGACCGGGGTGCGGGTCGCGGGCTCCGACGAGGGCTACCGTCTCGACGCGGCGACCACCGCCGCGAACCTGGGGCGCGCCCTCGAAAACCTCTCCGGCGAGGCGGAGATGTCGGGGGAGGCCCTCGAGCCCGAGGTCACGACCGCCGAGGCCGAGGCCGTCGCCCGGGACGCCCGCGAGGCGGTCTCCGGGCCGCTGGTGCTGACGGCATCGGGCGAGAGCTGGGCGCTCTCGCCTGCCGACGTAGGCTCGGCGCTCGCCGTCTCCCGCCAGGGCCGGGCGCTCCGGATGGGCCTCGACCGCGACCGACTGAGGGAAAGAATGGCTCCCGTGTACGCAGACCTCGCGGTCGAGCCGGTCGAGGCGGGTTACGACGTGGGGGCCGGCGCGACGCCGCAGATCTCGGTGACGCCGGGACGCGAAGGACGCAGCATCGAGGAGGAGGAACTCTTCGACGCTATAGCAGACGGCCTCTTCCGGGGCATGCGCGAGTACGAGGTGCCCGTAGCCGTGGCCAGGCCCGGGCTGACCACCGCCGAGGCAGAGGCGATGAAGCCGACACAGATGCTCGGCTCCTACCGCACCGATTACTCCGTGGTGCCCGACGACGGCACGAGGGTCGAGAACCTGGGCATCTCCTCGGGGGCGGTAAACGGCACGCTTTTGGCGCCCACCGAGACTTTCTCGATGCTCGATCACGTCGCCGGCCTCGACTACAACGACTCGAAGGTGATCGTAGGCGGAGAGGAGACCACGGCCGACGGCGGCGGCCTGTGCCAGGTCACCTCCACCCTCTACAACGCGGCCAACTTCGCCGGACTGGACGTGACGGAGCGCACCCCGCACTCCGCCCAACTCCCGTACATCCGTCCCGGCATGGACGCGACCGTGTGGTGGGGAGGCCCCGGCGCCTCCGACGACCTCGACATGAAGTTTCGCAACACCACCGAAGGCTACCTGCTCTTGCGCGAGCACGTGGCCGAAGACGGGCACGTCTACGCCGAGGTCTGGGGCCGCCCGGACAACACGGAGGTCGAGATGCGTTCGAAACCCGTCTACATGGGCGACAACGGCTCGGAGTGGGTCACGCGCCAGAAGATCACGCGCGGCGGCGAGGTGGTCTTCGACGGCGTGCTCCACAGGGACACCTACGATCCGCTGGTGGACGGGCGCGGCGAGCCCATACCGCCGCCGGAGGTCCCGGTCGCCCCCGTCACCCCGTAAGCAACGGTCGGCGGTCCGGTGAGGACGCGGCCGCCGGTGGCCGTGGCGTCCGCGAGCTCGACGCCCACAGGGAGCGTCCACGCCGCCCGGTCGCCCCCCGCTCGTGGCGACGCCGCCAACTCGGTGCGGTCCTGGTCGGGCCCGTCGGCGGATCCGCCGTTCGAGGCCCTCCGGGACCCTCCGGGACGCCACGCCTCCCCGGTCCTCAACGAGTCCTTTGAACGACTCCTTCGTGAACCTCGACCGAGGAGCGGGGAACTGTCGGCCACGTGCAAGAAAAAGACGCCAGACGGAGGTAAGAAATCGGCGACTCGTCTAGTCGGTATTTGCAGAGGGCGTAGAGTGGCTTCGATGACGGTAGGCCAGCGTCCGGTACGCCCCGCGGGCGGTTGGTAACTCGACGAAGGGAGACGATCAAGGTCCGAGATTCGGCATCAGGCGGCACCTGTGCTGGCCACGCGCCAGTTATTGTTCATCGAACACGCGAGGAGAGAGAATGACGAAGGTAGCGATAGTCGTGCTGGCGGACACCGAGACGCACGGGGACCTGGGGCGGATAGCGAACGCCCTGACCTCCGCCAAGGAGTTCGGGGAGGCCGGCGACGAGGTCACGGTGGTCTTCGACGGCGCCGGCACCAAGTGGGTGCCCGAGCTCTCGAAGCCCGACCACAGGCTCAACGGCGACTACGAGAAGGTCAAGGGCTCGATCGCGGGCGCCTGCGACTACTGCGCGAACGCCTTCGGCGTCAAGGACGAGATAGAGAAGACCGACATCCCCCTGCTGGAAGAGTACTCCGGGCACCCAAGCCTTCAGAGGCTCGTCTCCCAGGGCTACCAGGTCATAACCTTCTGAGCACCCCCTTCCAAGGGTGTCCCCGGCCCGCGCGGGCCGGGGACACCCTTTTGGCGCCTCGCTCCGTCATTTTCGATGGCGGACGCGGCGAGGGGATGGCTCGGCATGCTCGGCCCATAAATCCTCCGGCAACCACCGTGTCGGCGCTAGTCCGCGTGCCGCTTCGTCTCTTCGTACCTTGCCTGTGGCTCTCCGGGTCCTTCTCGCCCTCGCGGCTCGAAAGTCCGCCTCCTCGTGTATACAATGCGGTCCTATGTTGTTAGCGCGCAAAGCGGCGACGAGGGCCCTACCGCTGCTGGTTGTCATCTGGGCGGTCTTCGTAATTTTCGGCGGGGCGCTGCGCCTCGTCGAGAAGGCGGAGCCGAGCGAGGGCTCGACGGTCGAGACGGTCGCCGGGTTCTGCACGGCCTTCGTGGCGCTCGCCGCGAGCGCTTACGCGGTGCGGGTAGCCCGCGCGCCGGGCTTCTTCGTCAAAAGGACCCTGCGGAGGATCTCCTACCCGTCTCGCGTCTTCGTTCCGGAGGCCTACGGTCTACCGCCCCCGTCCGGGCCACCCGTCCTCCATCTCCTTCAGGTGCTTCGCACCTAGGAGCCGGTCTCTCACCGGTTCTGCTTAAGCACGCTCTCTGAAGGAGTGAAGGAGGTGGCTCGTTTGAACGAGCCGAAGAACAAGCCCGCGACGCCCCGCGCGTCCCTGGGGCTCGCCCGGCGGCCATTCGCCGCCCTAGCACGCGTCTCTCTGCTCGCCGTGGCCGTCGCGGTCCTCGGGGCCTGCGGTGCCCAGCAAGGCGCCGGAGACCCCGCACCCTCGTCCGAGTCCCAGGCCACGGAGGAACGGGCCGCGGGAACCACCGCGGAAGATCGGGGGGAGACGGAAGCCTCGACGCCCCCGACGGACGAGGAGCTCGGTCCCCCTATCCTCGGCGACGAGGAAGCCCCCGTCACGATGGTCGAGTACGCCGACTATCAGTGACCGTTCTGTGGACAGTTCGCCCGTGAGGCGAAACCGGATCTGGTGGAGAAGTACGTCGAAGACGGGACGCTAAAGATCGAGTGGCGGGATTTTCCCTACCTGGGCGAGGAGTCGATGAACGCCGCGCTCGCCGCCCGGGCGGCGCAAGAGCAAGGGGAGTTCTGGGAGTACCACGACCTGCTCTACGAGAACCAGTCCTCGCCGGGGGCCTTCTCGGATGAGAACCTGCTCGCGCTCGCCCGCGAGGCCGGGCTCGACGTTGAGGAGTTCGAGGCGAGCCTGGCCTCGGGGGAGCACCGTGGGGCGGTGATGGGAGCCTTCACGGAGGGCCAGAGGAACGGCGTGAGCGGCACCCCGACCTTCGTCGTAAACGGCCAGACCCTGGTCGGCGCGCAGCCGGTGAGAGTCTTCGAGCAGGCCATAGAAGGGGCGTTGCAGGAGGCGCAAGGTGGTTGAGGCCTCCTACCTGGCGACCTTCGTCGGCGGCGTGCTCACCCTGCTCTCCCCGTGCAGCGCGCTGCTGTTGCCGGCCTTCTTCGCCTACGCCTTCCAGTCCAAGGGGGAGCTCGTGAAGAAGACGGGCATCTTCTACCTGGGCCTCGCGACGACGCTCGTCCCGTTGGGGCTGGGCATCTCGGCGGTGAGCATGCTGTTCTACGGGCAGCGCAACACCTTGATCCTGGTTGCTGGGCTCCTGATCATCGCCCTCGGGATCTTCCAACTCGCGGGAGGCGGTTTTGGCATCGGGCCCCTGGCCCGCCTGCAGGGGAGGATCAAGGGCGGCTCCGCGGGGTCCACCTATGCCCTGGGCGCGGTCTACGGCTTCGCGGGCTTCTGCTCTGGCCCCATCCTCGGCGCGGTCCTGACGGTCGCCGCCGCCTCCGGGGGGGCCCTGCAAGGGGCAGGCCTGCTCGCGGTCTATGCCCTTGGCATGGCCGCCCCGCTCTTCGGGCTGGCGCTCCTCTGGGACCGCTTCGACCTCGGAAGACGCCGCTGGCTGAGGGGACGGGAGGTCGGGCTGGGACGTTTCAGGGTTCACACGAACAACCTCGTATCCGGGCTGATGTTCGTGGCCCTTGGGGTGGTCTTCATCGCCTACGAGGGAACCTCGGCCCTAGCCGGGTTCTACGAGTCGAGGGGGGCGACCGAAGCGGTCTTCGCGGCCGAGGAGTGGGCCGCCGGGCTGGCCCGGGGCCTCCCGATCGTCGCGGTACCGGTCGCCGGCGCCGTGGTCCTGGCGTCGGTCCTCGCGTACAGGGTCATATCGCGGAGGTCCGCCCCCGGCGCCGAGAGCCGGCCGCGGGCTGGCGGCGGGAAGAGCGGGTAGGGCCGGGGTAAGGAAGCCCGCCCCGGGCGCGTCGGATGCGGATGACGCGCCGGCGGCCTGGTGCGCGCTCGCGGTTGCCATACGGGTGCGCACCGGACCCGTTCACCGACGAATTCAATGACCGAGGAGGTCGATCGGAAGTGCGGATCAAAAGCAGCATCGTCCCGAAGCTCGTGAGCGCGGTACTCGTGGGGACCGGCCTGACGCTCATGGCGTTCTTTTTCTTAGGCCCCGACGGGAGCGCGGCCACCGATAGCAAAGATCCCGAGGGTTTCGACGTCCCCAGGATCGAGCCCCGACAGGGGCCGGAAAAGGGGGCCGCCGAAGGTCCCGAGGACAAGACCCTGGCCCTCACGATCCCCAAGCTGGACCGGATCGAGGACGACGCCGTGCCCGACGCGGCCGGCGACGACGAAGCGAAGCTCAAGGGCTACGCCGCCATACACCTCCAAGGGACGGGGTTCCCGTGGCAGGAGGGGGCCAACGTGTACCTGGCGGGCCACAGACTCGGCTATCCGGGCACCGACAGCTTCCTCGCCCTCTGGGACCAGAACGCGTTGGAGAGGGGCGACGAGATCTCGGTTACCGACTCGGAGGGCACAAAGTACACCTACAGGGTCTTCGAGGAGTTCGTCACGGGGCCCGACGATCTCTCCGTGACGAAACCCGTGGAGGGCAGGAACATCCTGACGCTGCAGACGTGCACCCTCCCGGACTACACGAAGCGCCTGATCACCCGCGCCGAGCTGGTGGAGGAGGCTTAGGAGACCCGGCGCGCGGGAGCCTGTGAGGCCTCGGAGGACGAGTACAAGAAGCCCACACCGGCCGACGCCGTTCGGGTGGCGCCGGTCAATCCTGAGCGAGTAAGGGAGAAGCCTATGATTGCGAGCAATAAGCACAAGAGAGGCCGGCGTGGCGCCGGCCGCGCCTTCGAGAGCGGGCGCGCCGCAAGGGAGATGCGGGTCTTCAGGAGGAGGAAACGCAGGAGGGGCTTTTTCGCCTTCTGCGCCTTGACCACGCTGGTCCTGGCCGCGCTGGCGTCGGCCGAGCTCAGGGAGACCCGCATCTCCGGCGACCTTCTGGCGGGCGGGGGCGACGATCCCGTCAGGAGGGTCGACGCCCCCGAGCCGGTGGCGGACCCCGAGGCGCAAGCCGAGAGGGAGGCTGCCCAAAAAGAGGCCGCCCAGAAAGAGGCTGCTCAAAAAGAGGCCGCCCAGAAAGAGAAGGCGCGGGCGGCGGCGCCACCGGCACCCGAGGACCCGACGACGTACCTCACGGTCCCCAGGCTCGGCATCTATGGGCACACGGTCAGGAACGACGATTCGGAGCAGGCGCTGAGCCTGGGCGCCATAAAGGTGCCCGAGACGGGGTTCCCCTGGCAGGAAGGCGCGACCAACACCTACATAGCGGGCCACCGCGTCGGCTGGCCGGGCACCGAAAGCCACTACCAGTTCTACGACCTTCCTGCGATGCGGACGGGCGACAAAGTATTCCTGGAGGACGCCAACGGCACTGTCTACACCTACCGGGTCACCGAGATCTTCGCCGTGAGCCCGTGGGAGAGCTGGGTCACCAAGCCTATCCCGGGACGGGACGTGGTCTCGCTGCAGACCTGCACCGAGAGCCCCTCCGACTGGTGGACCCTGGGCCGCGACCTCTTCTCCGGGGGACCCGAATCGGGGCGTTTGGTGGTGCGAGCCGACCGTGTCGATTGACGGGTCGCCCCTCGCGGGCGAGAGGCGACCTCGGCCCGGCCGGCCGGGTCGTTTACGAGCCGCACGTCCGCTCGACTTTAGCCATTTGAGTCAGACTGGATGGTGTCGCTCACCGCCCATCCCCTCGAAGAGGGGCCATCTCCAGGCGGCTATGCACCCCGCTCTATCCGATCTCGGCGACGAAGCTCGCAGCGGCCCGAAAGGGCTAATCCGTGG
>Ga0136627_1000245_pt1 | contig 19075 bp, 18 predicted proteins | sample AntDrymUQ4892206_2_FD_104652 | JGI IMG/M metagenome (GOLD analysis project Ga0136627, IMG submission 104652) | Polar desert sand microbial communities from Dry Valleys, Antarctica - metaG UQ489 (22.06) | ecosystem: Environmental > Terrestrial > Soil > Desert | place: Antarctica: Dry Valley... | reverse complement strand
GGAGTTCCGCGACCCCGAGGCCGGTCGATTGGACCTGATAGGCGCGGCCATGTCGCTCGCCGCGGTGCTGGCGGTGATCTACGGCCTCAAGCAGATTGCACAGGATGGGATCCGGCGGCTGCCGGCGCTTCTTATCCTGGCGGCGCTAGGGGTCGGCGTCTTGTTCGTGCGCCGGCAGCGAGCGCTGGCCGATCCGATGGTCGACCTTGCGCTGTTTCGGGAGCCCGCCTTCAGCGTCTCCCTGGTCACCTTCACGCTCGCCGTCTTCGCAATGTTCGGCTCCTTTCTCTTCATCGCGCAGTATCTGCAACTGGTGGTCGGGTTGACGCCGCTCGAGGCGGGCCTGTGGATGCTCCCGCAGTCGGCCGGCTTCATCATCGGTTCCATGCTGGCTCCCATGATCGTGCGACGGATTCGCCCGGCCTTCGTGATGGGGGCCGGGTTGGCGGTCACGGCCGTCGCCTTGGGGCTCCTCGCCCAGATCGGCCCGACTTCCGGGCTCGCGCTGCTCGTGGCCGCCTCCGTCATCATGGCCCTCGGTCTCGGTCCGGTATTTACTCTCGGCACCGACCTGGTCGTTGGGACTGCGCCACCCGAGCGAGCCGGAGCCGCGTCGGGAATCTCGGAGACCAGCTTCGAGCTCGGCGGCGCGCTCGGCATTGCGGTCCTCGGCAGCATCGGTGCCGCCGTGTACCGCAGCGAGGTGATCGAGGGAGTCCCGTCCGGGCTTCCACCCGCGGCGGCCGAGGCTGCGCGCGACACCTTGGGAGGCGCGATGTCGGTGGCTCGGCAGCTCCCCGATCAACTCGGTCAGGGGCTTGTCGATGCGGCCCACGCCGCGTTCACGCAAGGACTCCAACTCACGTCCACGATCGGCGCAGTCATCTCCTTAGGCGTCGCCGTACTCGCCGCGACCATGCTTCGTGGTGCGGGCGCGGGCTCCGAACCCGAAGTGCAACCGGCCCCGGAGCCGGATAGAGAGGTGGCAAGCTGCGCGGCTCCCTGACTGAACTCTCAGCCTACGAGCTCATCGAGTTCCGGAACTATCGAGCGACCGACTCTCGCCGCTCGGAGTTCATCAACCACTTCGAAAAGCACTACCTTGTGTCCCAAGAGATCCACGGAATGCACATCCTCGGGCAGTTCGAGGTCGTAGACAATCCGAATCGATTCGTTTGGATACGCGCGTTTCCGGATGGTTCAAAGAGGGGTGAACTCTTGCGCGCCTTCTACACTGGGGACGTTTGGCGGGCTACAGAGTCCCTTGCGAACACGCTGATGGTCGAGTGGGACGACGTCTTGTTGCTTCGTCCGGATCCCCACAGTCCTCCGTTCAATCCTCACCACCAACCTCATGGTCGAAGGTCGTCGGTCAATCCCACGCCTAAGGATTCATGGGTCGCGGCCATCATGCTGACACTGGACGGTCCCGGCGTGGAGACATCCGAGCTTCGCAAGCGCCTTGTGAAGCTCCTTCGAGAGGAGCCTGAACTTTCCGAACTCGGCTGGTTTCTAACCGCCAAAGTGCAGAACACTTTCCCTCGGCTGCCCGTTCGTGACGACGCCAACCTCTTGATGGCACTTGTAAGAGGTCAGAGGATCACATGGCTAAGGAGGTTCGCTCAGCGAGCGCAGACCACCTTGGATAGCAACGCAGATGCCATCATCTTGAAGCCCACCGTCAGATCAACACTTCGATAGCGTCGGCACTCCGAACGCTCCCGAACCGCGACCGCCCAGACTACGGCGCGTTCAGTTCTCCGGTCCGGGCGGACCTGCGTCGATCCGAGTGTTCAGCGCAGCTCTGCCCTCTTCGTTGCGCGCAATCGACCAGTCGGACTCGATCCACCAAGTCGCGCCGGCGTCTCTCCACCGGCCGACCTGCGCGGCCGCGGCATCTCGATCGTCTGCCGGCGTTATCCCTTCGGCAATCACGTCGAATCCGTCCCACTCCAGTCCCGCCTCGGTACGCAGCCGCCGAGCGTCGTCGATGATGGAGACAAGCTCCTCGGGCGACTGGGGCCCGCGCACGCCTTCGTCCGTGATCACATTGGGTACGAGTCCGTCCCAGCGAGTGGCTCGACGTAACGACCTGGTGCTGGGATAAGCGCCCACGACCCACACCGGAACGCGCGGCTGCTGCGCCGTCGGGTCGGGGGGGAAGAAGTCGGTGGGCTCGACCGAGTAGTGCTCACCCTGAAACGAAAACGGCCCTCCCCGCATCAGCCCGTCGTAAATCGCAAGCGCCTCGTCGAGAAGTTGCGCCCGCTCCCGCGTGCTTGTCGCCGGCTCGAAGGCGGTCCAGCCGGGATGGAGTGCGCCGAGCCCCACCGCCAACTGGACTCGCCCTTTCGAGAGGCGGTCGAGCGTTCCGGCGCGCGAGGCAAGGTCCCACGGCTTGATGCGCGGCAAAGGGGTCAGCATCGTTCCGAGGCGAATACGATCCGTTCGCATCGCTGCGGCCGTTAATGCCACCCAGGCGTCGACGCCCCAGACGGCCTCGGCGAGAAAGAGGCCGTCCCAGCCAGAGTCCTCGGCGCGAGCCGCAATCTCGGCCACCTCGTCCGCATCGAAGAAGGGCACAACGAGTCCGCATTTCACGATGAAGCCTGCTTTCGTAGATCGTGTCGAGTAACCCAACCGCGACACTATTGGTGCCCTCCGGGTGAGTCGACCAGCGCGCACCCTAGGGTGGTCCGACTTCGATGCTCTCCGGGACCCAAGCGAGGTGAGTCCACCACCCCTACTATGGGCTCGTGGCCACCGCCGTGTTTCTTCACGCACATCCCGACGACGAGGCCATCGCCACCGGCGGCACCATGGCCAAGGCGACCGACGACGGTCATCGAGTGGTGCTCGTGTGCGCGACGCGCGGTGAACAGGGAATTCCGCAACCCGGGATCCTGTCCGAGGGCGAGGCCTTGTGGCAACGACGGGCCAAAGAACTCGAGGCCGCGTGTCGGATCCTCGGCGTCGCCCGGCTCGAGTACCTCGGTTACGTCGACTCGGGGATGATCGGGGAGCCCTCCAACGACGCGCCGGACAGCTTCTGGCAAGCAGACGTCGAGGAGGTATCCCAGCGGCTCGCCGCCATCCTGCGCGAGGAGAAGGCCCAGGTCTTGGTCGCCTACGACGATCACGGCGGCTACGGGCATCCCGATCACATCCAGGTCCATCGGGTGGGCCATCGCGCGGCCGAGCTAGCGGGGACGCCCCGTGTCTTCGAATGCACCATCAACCGGGATCACACCAAAGCACTCATGAAACACGCCGACGATCTCGGCATCGAGGTCGACGCAGACTTCCGGGAGTCCATCGACACCGTCGGCGTCCCGGTCGAGATGATCACTACCGCGGTCGACGTCACCGGATACCTCGACGCAAAGAAGAGCGCCATGCGGGCGCACGCCTCACAGATTGCCGAGAACTCTCCCTTTCTCGGTATGCCGCCGGATGTGTTCGCCGCCGCGTGGGGCACGGAGTGGTACATGCGGGTGGGAGCGACACCGCCTGGTGAGCTCGAGACCTCGCTGTTCGACTAGCCGATCGCTTTCGGCCGATCAGGTCGGAGGGGGCACGCCTATCGGGTTGGGGTACGGGAGCCCCTGTGCGGCGGCTATCGGCTCGAGGATGTCCAGCATCAGGGCATGGAGATGATCGCACCCGTCCTCGCCGAGATGATTCCAGGGAGCGCTCGCTAGTTCATCGGTGCGTCGCTCGAGCAGCGCCCGCTCGGTGGCGCCCTCCTTAGTCAGACTGCCTTGGTCGTCGAGCCAGCCGCGCCCTTCGAGCCTTGCTGCCGCGGCGTCCCAGTCCTCGTCCGACCATCCTCGAAAGGGAGCGAGCAACGCGCGCGGGACCTCTCCCCCGGCCGACATTGCCACGTGCGCCTCGCAGCCGTCGAGCCCCGATGCGAGGAGCGAGGAGACATGGCCGTCCCCTCGAAACTCGCGCAGCAGCGTGCACGCCTGCCACAGTTCGAGGTGCGGCGCCTCGGGCCACGGAAGATCCGCATGGGCCGCATAGAGGGGACGGCCGCCGGAGGTGCAGGTTCCGCTCGCACGCCGCGCCAGCGCGGCGGCCTCTCTGAGAGGCTCGCCGTCGACCGCGTCCGAGAGCATTCGCTTGAGCGCCGCGTCTACACCACTCAGGCGAGCCTCGAGCACCTTCTCGGGCGACGCGAACGACCATGCGTCGGGAATGGCGCGGCGCACCATCTTGGGATGGAAACTGTAGAAGCTGGCGACGATGACGGAGGGAGACACGGCACCCATAGCCGCTCCTCGCCCTGCGAAGTAGCCCATCCACCCACCCTTGAGACCCGCACGGTCGTAGGCGACCCGCATCTCGGGCGCAAAGTAGACGACTGCGTGATAGGGCTCGGTGACCGTCCACATCCGTCGGGCGAGGTGATCCGTCATCCCTCTAGTGTTGCATCCGCGGATCACCAGTGGGGCGAGCCCACTACCATTCCGTCCCCCATAGGATCTATTGCGATGGACAAAGACAGGCTCATCTCGGCGCTGTACCTGACCTCAGGACTCGAAACCGTCTCGTTCCTCGTGCTGCTCGGCGCGATGTTCCTCCACAGCGAGGCGGGCGTATCGGTCGCCGGAGCGATTCACGGACTGCTGTTTCTCGCCTATACCGCACTGGTCTTGTACGGACGGGAGCGACTCGAGTGGACGTGGGGGTTCGCGCTCGTGGCCGTCATCACCGGCCCGATCGGTGCGATCATCGTGCTTGAGCGACTGCGCAGACAGCGCAGGACGGTCTCTGCTTAATCGTGCTCTAGGGGCAGACCTGCGTTGCTCCACGCGCTCATTCCGCCGATGACGTTGAAGACTCTCTTATGGCCGCGCGCTCGAAGGAGGCTCGACATCACCGCAGACCTATATCCACTGCCGCAGACGACCGCCACCGGGTCGCCGAGAGGCAGTTCCCCGGAGCGTGCCGGAAGCTCGGCCCCCGTTATGAGGGTCGCGCCGGCGATGTGCCCGTCCGCCCATTCGGCGGGCTGACGCACGTCGAGCACGGTCACGTCACCCCCATCCAGCCGCGCCTTGAGATCCCGAACCGCAATCATCTCGAGCGCCTCGACCGCTTCGCCACTGGTACGCCAAGCCTGCATGCCCCCCGACAGCCACCCAACCGGAAGGTCGTAGCCGGTACGCAGCAACTGCCATGTCGCCTCCCACAGTTGCCGGGGCTCGTCGAGCACCAGCAGCACCGCAGCGTCTTCCTCGAGGACGGTGCCGGCCCACGTCGCGAAACTCGTGGACAACCCCACGTTGAGGGCCCCGGGAATGTGTCCGCCGGCGAAGGCCTCGGGCGAGCGCGCGTCGAGCATCACCGCGCCTTCGGCGACCGCGCCGACGACTTCGTAGGGCTTAAGTGAAGGTGGCTCGGGCAGGACACCGAGCAGCTTCGGGCCTGCGAGGTTCTGAGCGCGCATTCTTCGCCAGTAAGGAGGAACAGCGGGAAGGTTGTCCAGTCGAAGGCATTCGTCGACGAACTCCTCGGACGAAGACACCCGCGCCAGCACTTCGTTGGTCTTGCGTTCGTAGCCCACGGTGGTGGAGAGCCTGCTCCCGATGTTGGCGCCGCAGAGGGAGCCGGCCACGTGCGTGGGGAAGACCTCGACGTGATCGGGCAAACGCCACAGGATCTTCTCTTGAATCGTGTGGCAGAGGTCGCGCGCGGCGCTCCTCGCCTCGTCGGGCCCGCCGAGCAGGTCGGGACGCCCGAGATCGCCGACCAGCAAGGCTCCTCCCGACAGAAGCATCGTGGGCTCGTCCCCCGCGCTGCGGTCGTGCACCAGCAGACTGACGTGCTCGGGGGTGTGCCCGGGGGTGTGCAGCACCTCGATACCGATGTCCCCGATCTCGATCAGCTCGCCGTCTTTGACCGTGCGATGGTCGTAGCCGAGACACGCCTCGTGGAAGCCCAATAACTCGACGTCTGAGCGCGCCGCCACCTCCGAGATTCCGCTGAGGTAGTCGTTGTGTCCGTGCGTGTCGATCGCGTAGCAGATGCGCAAGCCTTCAGCGCGCGCCGTCTCGAAGTAGCCGGTCACATCGCGCTGGGCATCCAGGATCAGGGCTCGTCCCGTCTCCTCGTCTCCGACGAGATAGGAGGCATGGCCGAGGCTGGGTAGGTAGAACTGCCTGAAGATCACTATCGGTCCCTTCTGGCCCGAACGGTTTGGGCTTTTCGGTGTGCTCCTCGCTACCGCATCATCGCACTGGTGCGTTCGACTAGGTCTCTCAACGAATCTGATTGTTCCACGCGATAGCGCTCCCGTTCAGTGAGAGAACGGAGAGATTCCGGCAACTTTCTGAGAGAGAGGGCGCACCTCTTCCTGATTTGTTCCAATGACTCGGCAGTCTCGTTGCGACGCCCGTCCGCCATCGCCTCGACGAGAACGCGGCGGGCGCCCGGCAGATCCTCGTGCTCGAGCGCAATGACGTCGTAGTCGATGACGCCGTGTCGCTCGTACCGCCACAACTGCTTGCATCCGGGCAGCGTGATCTTGCCCGTGGACAACTTCATCTTCGGTCCGCTCGAGTCGGCGACGAGCTTGTAGACACCTCCGAGCGAGGGCGCATCGCCACTGACTCCGAGTTGGGTGCCGACTCCGAAAGCGTCGACCGGAACGTCTTCGGCGATCAGTTGAGCGATGCGGTCCTCATCGAGATCTCCGGACAAGAACACCTGAGTGTCGGAGAATCCTGCGTCATCGAGGATTCTGCGGACGGTCCGGGACAACGGAGCCAGGTCGCCGGAGTCGATCCGCACTCCCCCGAGGCGGACGCCCTCGTCGGCCAACTCACCCGCCACTTGCGCGGCGCGTCGCGCCCCCTCCTCGACGTCGAAGGTGTCGATAAGCAAGACGGTGCGCTTAGGGAAGTCCCGCATGAAGCACCGAAACGCTTCCGTTTCACTGTCGAAGGCCATGACGTATGAGTGCGCCATCGTGCCGCTCACGGGAATGCCGTACGCCATCCCGGCGAGAACGTTCGAGGTTCCGCTCGCCCCTGCAACGTACGCGGCGCGCGCTGCCTTGAGAGCGGCATCCCCACCATGGTCACGTCGTAACGAAAAGTCGACAAAGCTTCGGTCTCGGCACGCAAGCGAAACGCGTGCCGCCTTCGAGGCGATCATGGTCTGGAACACGACGCAGTTGAGCAGAAAGCTCTCGACGATTTGCGCCTCGACCATCGGTGCTGTGACGCGCAATATCGGTTCCCCCTCGAAGACCACCTCGCCCTCGGGGACGGCGTAAACCGAACCCGTGAAGCGCAGGTGACCGAGGTAATCGAGGAAGGCATCGTCGAACAGTCCGAGTGAGCGCAGATATCCGATCGAGTCTTCGTCGAAGCGCAGATCCTCGAGATAGTCAAGAGCTTGTTCGAGTCCACACGAGATGAGGAAGTTGCGCCGCTCCGGCAGATGTCGCACGAAGAGGTCGAAGGTCGACTGCCCGGTCATGCCGTTGTTGAAGTAGCTCGCAGCCATGGTCAACTCGTACAGGTCCGTGAGCAGGGCCGCATTCGTGGAACTGACCCAGGTCACTCGATGCTTCCCCCGGCTGCGCGCACTGCATCGAGGGCTCGCTCGTCGTCCCCGGCCTCCAAATTCACTCCGCGCACGCCATCGGCCAGTACGGTCGTGTCGAAGCCGTGGTCGAGAGAGTCGATGGCCGTTTCCTTAACGCAGTAGTCCGTCGCCAGCCCCGCTATGGCGACGCGCTCGATGCCTCGCCCCCGCAGCATATCGACGAGCGGCGTCGGGAGCTCTTCCGAGGTCGAGGGATGACGTTCCGTGAAACCCGAGTAACCGTCGTGGCCCGAGGCTCCCTTTCGCACGACCTCGCCCTCGACCAAGAGGTCGGGATGAAACTCGGCCCCCCACGTGCCCATGACGCAGTGCACGGGCCAGATGCCGCCGTCTTTCTCGAAGTGAGGTGTGGACTCAGGATGCCAGTCCTGTGTGTAGACGACCAAGGCTCCCGCCGCGCGCGCTCCTTTGACGGCACGATTAACCACAGGGACGACCGTCTCCCCTTCCGCTACATAGAGGCTTCCCCTGGCATCGGCGAAGTCGTTCTGCACGTCGACCACGATCAGTGCGGTCTTCTCGTCGTGATTCATTGAACCTGTTCCCTTCCACGACATCGCGGCTCAGTCAGTCTCCCACGGACGGGAGCGCGCTTCAGTAGTCGGGCAACTCCTGTTGAATACGAAGGGCCTCGTCGAGAACTCCGAAGAACGCCTCGAACGCGGTTACGTCGAAGTGTGTCCCACGGCCGTCCCGCATGATGTCGAGCGCTTGGCCCAGGGGGAGCGCGGAGCGGTAGACACGCTCTGTGGTGAGAGCGTCGAAGACGTCGGAAATCGCTGCGATTCTGCCCTCCTGCGGAATGTCCTCGCCCATCAATCCATGGGGGTAGCCGCTTCCGTCGACCCGCTCGTGGTGAGATCGTGCGATGACGGCTCCCAGGGTCAAGAGCTGGGAACTCGAGCCGGACAATATGCGCCATCCGATCTCGCAATGCGTCTCCATCGTCGTGCGTTCCTCGGCGTCGAGAGATCCAGGTTTTCGCAGAATGCGGTCGGGAATGCCAAGCTTGCCGATGTCGTGCATCTGACTGGCGATGCGAATCAACTCGCTTCGTTCCGAATCGTGGCCGAGCGCGCGAGCCAAGAGCGCGCAGTAGCGGCTCATGCGCTGGACATGACGACCCGTCTCGTCGTCGCGAAACTCGGCAGCGATCGAAAGGCGCTTGACGGTTTCTTCGCGCGACTGCCTCAGATTCTCCTGAGTCGTCTCGAGATCCGTGATTGCACTCCAGAGCTCCGAGGTGCGTTCCTTGACCAGTTGCTCGAGTCGCTGCTGGTGGCCACGGTTCTCGATCTCGAGAGAGCGCCTGCGCAGAGCATTACTTACACTGATGATGATTTCATTGGCCTCGAAGGGTTTGATGATGTAGCCGTAGGCCCCCAGTTCGAGGGCGGAGTTCGCAAGCTTGGTGTCATCCAAACCCGTGATCATGACCGTGGCCAGATCCGGATGCCGACTCGAGACGCTGCGAATCAGTTGCAGGCCCGACTCCCCGGGCATGTCCAGGTCGGTGAGGAGCAGATGGAAGCCGCCACCGTCGAGGAGCGAGTTCGCCTCGTTCGCATCAGCCGCTTCAGCGCAGGAGTAGCCGTTACGCTCGAGCAACTTGCACAGGAGACGCCGCACCGAAGCATCGTCGTCGACGACCAGAATACGAGCGCTGGCTCCCTGGTTGTGCGTATCGACCACGGCCACTGCCTCCCATCCGTCGGCCTCCCTTCATCCTAAGGGCGGCCTCACGTCGGTCCTGAGAGCGTGATCTACGTCGAGTTACCCAACGACGACGGTATTTGTGGCCTATGGGTAAATGGAAGAAGACGGCGGCGGGGCGCCTGGTTCGTCTGTTACTCGGCGAATTGGTCGGGCATTTGCTCGACGATCGCACCGGCCAAGGCCGAAGCGGTCATCGGCATGTGTTCCTTCGCCGCCGCGTACAGCAGGTCGAATCCCTTACCGTCGCCGGCGATAACGGCGTCTACGGTTGCAACGAGGCTATCGACGTGCATTCCAAGGGCCTCGGCCGCGGCACCGGCCTCGAGTTCTCCACCCGTCGCCTCACTGAGGAACGCACCGAAGTCCTCTTCGTATGCGGCGAGGTCCCCACCCGCCTTCTGCTGCATCTGCTTGTCGTTGGTCAGGCCACCGACGGTGTAGTCGACGAAGAAGCCAATGTGCCCACGCCACTGCTTGAGAAAGGCGTCGCCCGCCTCGGGGCCGTAAATCGACTCTATTGCTGCAGCGAGATCCTGCGAGTTCTCATCGAGAGCACCGGCCGTCGATTTGAACTGCTGCGACTTCGGATCCTCGGTCAGCACCGCCTGCTCGACGGCGATGCCCGCAAGACAGACGTGGGAGTTGAGAAGATCCGTAAGAGTCTGACGAAGTTTCGCAGAACCCGTGTCGATGCTCGGTGCCGCAGACCCTCACCGTTCATACCGGAATCCTTGGTGCTTTCCATGTCCCCCGGTGCGCCGGCGTCGGAGTCCGCCTCGGAGCCGCCTCCACAGGCGGTGCCGACGAGCACTAGAGTCAGAGCGACTCCCACAAGTCTGAGAGGCCAAGACTTCCTGGACTTCATGAGGCTCCCGTCATACCCCGAGCGCCAGAACATCCGGCTCCGTCATCACGCGTCCCAACTCCGTGAGGGCCGGTTCCGCAAGGTCGAAGAGATCCGCACCCAGATGATAGGCGAGGCCCTCTCTGAGCACTCGGTCACTCGTCCATGCATTCGGCAGCACCGGGGGCGTCTGCAGGAAGCTCGCCATGGCCGTAGCTTATGCTCCCGTCCGTGACAACCAGGGCGATCGACGTGAAGGGCTTGCGCAAGTCCTACAACGACGTCGATGCCGTTCGCGGAATCGATCTGCACGTCGACGAAGGCGAAGTGTTCGCCCTCCTCGGCCCCAACGGTGCCGGCAAGACGACCACGGTGGAGATCCTCGAGGGTTATCGCACAGCCGATGACGGTGAGGTCTCCGTTCTCGGCCACGACCCGCGCCGCAACGAGCGCACGCTCAAAGAACGCATCGGCATCGTGCTGCAGGACCCGGGCGTCGAGAGATTCCTCAAGGTCGAAGAGGTGATCGAGCTCCATCGTGGCTACTATCCCGATCCGCTTCCCCTCGACGAGATCATCGGGCTCGTGGGCCTATCAGAGAAACGCGACGAGCGAGTGCGGCGACTCTCGGGAGGCCAGCAGCGCCGCCTCGACGTTGCGGTGGGTCTGGCCGGCAATCCCGAATTGCTGTTCCTTGATGAGCCCACCACCGGATTCGACCCATCGGCGCGCCGCAACGCGTGGGAGATGGTCAAGAGCCTGCAGGCGCTCGGCAAGACGATCCTGCTCACGACGCACTACATGGACGAAGCACAGTTCCTTGCCGATCGAGTCGCGGTGATCGTGCGGGGTGAGATCGTCGCCGAGGGGCCACCGGGCGAGATCGGGGGCCGAGATGTCGCCGGCACCCGCATCTCATTCTCGCTTCCCACAGGCTCGCCCCCACTCGGGCCCGAGCTGCTGGAGCACTTCATGGTGGCGGGCTCGAAGCTCTTCGCCGAGACGGACGAGCCGGTACGTGTGCTGCACGACCTCACCGGATGGGCGTTGCACCACCGCGTCGACCTCCTCGAGCTGGACATCTCACGCCCCTCGCTCGAGGACGCCTACCTTCAACTCACAGCAGGTGGCTCCGAGGAGGACGGCGAAAACGAACCCGCGCCCGGGCCCGATGCGCGTAGGAGTAGACGCCGATGAGCAACGCGGCTCTGGTCATACGGCAAGCCCGCTACGAGAACAAGGCGTTCTGGCGCAATCCGGCTGCAGCATTCTTCACCTTCGCCTTTCCGTTGTTGTTCCTGGTGATCTTCACAACGGTGCTTGGAGACCTTGGCGACAACACAACCTTGTTCGTGCCGCAGATCCTGTCGTTCTCGGTGATCACTGCGTGCTTCACAAACATCGCCATGAGCATCTCGTTCTCGCGCGATGAGGGCATCCTCAAGCGGATACGGGGTACTCCGTGCCCTCCGTGGGTTTACCTGACGGCGCGCGTCCTGCATGCGATCTTCGTCATGCTGCTCCTCGTCGTAATCGTCGTCGCCTTCGGCGCGCTCGCGTACGGGGTGGAGCTCCCGACGGAAACGATGCCTGCGTTCGCTCTCACACTGATAGTCGGTTCCGCCGCGTTCTGCGCCCTGGGGCTTGCCGTGACCGCCCTCGTTCCCAACGCGGAGGCGGCGCCGGCCATCGTGAACGCCCTGGTCTTTCCGCTCCTCTTTCTTTCGGGCACCTTCTTCCCCATCGACAACGCGCCGGAGTGGTTGCAGCCGATGGCCGGTCTCTTTCCCGTGAGGCATCTGCTCGAGGCGACCACCGAGGCTTTTCTGCCCTCACCCGACAACCCCTCGGGGCTTCTGGGAATGTCTCTGCTCGTGATGCTCGCGTGGGCCGTCGCAGGTCTGCTCTTCGCGATCAGATTCTTTCGCTGGGAACCTCGCCGCTAGTCGGGGCGAAAGGACGCCAGCGGGTACCCTCGTCGGCAGACATGATGAGCGCTACCACTGCTTCGCCCGTCGTCCGGGCGGATGACGTCGTCTTCGCCGTGGCCGGCTCCTCCGATCTAGTGGGGGTAAACCTCGTTCAAGAGGTCCAGCGACCGCGCCACGGCCCAGCCTTCAATCGAGGACCGGCCGATGAGGCGTGGCAACTTCGGTTCCCGCGAGCAGACATCGATCGCATGGAGTACATGTTCGAGCTGATCCGCTCCGATGGCTCGGCCGAGCTGATCCCAGACCCAAACAATCGACTGCGCGCCCCAGGGCCGTTCGGAGACAAGTCGGTCGTGGAGTGGCCCGGATACCTGAGCCCTGCGTGGATGGAGGGAGACCGCGACCACCCGGGAACGCTCGTCGGCGATACGATCGACTGCCGGCCGCTGCGCGCTTCTCTTGACGTGGGGCTGTGGTCGAGCCACGGCGTCGAAGAAGGTGACTCGGTCCCTCTTCTCGTCGCTCACGACGGTCCCGAGTACTCCGAGTTCTCCCAACTCCTGAACTTGCTCGGTCGCAAGACGTTGCAGGGAGCTCTTCCTCCCATGAGGGCCGCGCTCGTCGGGCCGGTTGATCGCAACGAGACGTACTCAGCGTCGGCGACCTACGGTCGGGCGCTGGCGCACGATATTCTGCCGTGGCTGAACCGTTACGCCCCGACACCACAGGGGCGACGCTACCGAGTCGGCATGGGGGCCAGTCTGGGAGCATTGGCGATGCTGCACGCGCACCGCACCCACCCGGCGAGCTTCGGCGCCGTGTGCCTGCAGTCGGGCAGCTTCTTCCGCCAGCGTTTCGATAAACACGAGGCAGGCTTTCCTCGTTTTCGGCGTATCTCGCGCTTCATCGGGCGCATCTTGGCGGCCGCTGAATCGACTCACCCGATACCGATCACGATGACCTGCGGATCGATCGAGGAGAACCTCGCGAACAATCGCGCCGTCCACGATGCGCTGGCGCAGCAAGGTTACGACGCCCGCTTAATCGTTAATCGCGACGGACACAACTGGGTCGGCTGGCGAGACACCTTCGATCCTCACCTCGTCGGCCTTCTGCAGAGGGCGTGGAGCTGAGCGTGAGAAGAGAGCACGCGCGCCTATGGGCCTCTTCCATCGGATCCGACGGAAACATCATCGCCTACGGCCACCACGGCCGGCCCCTGCTGGCGTTCCCATCCGAGCGAGGCAGCGTGCTCGATTACGAGAACCGGCAGATGATCGATTCGCTTTCAAGCCTTATAGATGAAGGCCGCCTGAAGGTCTACAGCATCGACAGCTTTGACTCCGCGAGCTGGAGTCGCAACGACATCGAACTAGAGGAGCGCGCTCGCCTCCACAGCCTCTACGAGGACTGGGTCGTCAACCAGGTCGTCCCTTGGATTCACCAGGATTGCGGTGGGGGCCTCGACATCATGACGACGGGCTGCAGCTTCGGCGCCTATCACGCTGCGAACTTCGCACTGAAGCGAGCCGATGTCTTTCCCCTCGCAATTTGTCAAAGTGGCGTCTACGAGATCTCGGGGGTCGGTCACGGTGAGCAAGGAGACGCCTTCTACTTCAACAATCCGATGGACTACGTGGTTAACCTCGAGGGCAACCATCTCCAATGGCTACGTGGACGGGTTAGCTTGCTGCTGATCTGCGGCCAAGGGCAATGGGAGGACACGACGGGTGCCCTCGCAAGCACAACTGCGTTCGCAAACAAGCTGAGACAGAAGGGCATCAGGCACGAGCTCGACTTATGGGGCCACGACGTGCCGCACGATTGGCCGTCGTGGCGCCACCAGATCGCCCACCACATGTCGCGCTTCTGCTGACCAGGCCGGAACGAGCAAGGGGAACGCGTGACCCAACAGAGCCACCTAATCGGTCTGCTGCTAGGCACCGAGGAGGACTGGCCGAGCGCGTTCGAGGGGCTCATGCGAAAGCTCAACCCGCGCGTGTCGCTGAACGGCACGACCCACGATTTCGCAACGGAGCGCATCACCATCGAACCCTTCAACCTGCGTGCTCAACCCCGCTACTCGCTCGTCATCGAACGTCTCGCCCACTGGTACTACGTCCCACGCGAGTGGCTGAAGAAGATCTCACTGATGAACGACGTCTACCTGATGAACAACCCCTTCACCTTCCAGTCGATGGAGAAGCATGCCGCCTATTGCGCCATGATCCGCCTCGGGCTCAAGATCCCAGAAACGTGGATGATCCCTACGAAGCAGCCTCCGGAGAACCCTCGCTTTCCCTACACGGCGAGCAAGTACAACCAGCCATTCAATTTGGAGGATGTGGCTCAGGCCATCGGCTATCCGCTCTACATGAAACCGTTCGACGGCGGTGCATGGGTGGGGGTCACCCGGATTCGAGACGATCGTGATCTGCACCGACGCTACGACGAGTCCGGTGAACGCCTCATGCATCTACAGGCCTCTGTCGAGGACTTCGACGTCTTCGCTCGCAGCTTGTCCATCGGGGCGGAGACGATGGTGATGAGCTACGACCCCGGTGAGCCCCTGCATAACAGGTACGACGTACGCCACGACTTTCTCTCCCCGGAGCTCGGCGAAGAGGTCGTCACCATCAGCCGCCTCGTCAACGCGTTCTTTCGCTGGGAGTTCAACTCGTGCGAGATCATCTGCAAGGACGGCGAGGCGTACCCCATCGACTACGCTAACGCGTGCCCGGACATGAGCCTGATCAGCCTCCACTACTACTTTCCCTGGGCGATCAAGGCGCTGGCGAAGTGGGCGATCTTCTGCGCTGCGACCGAGCGGGCCATGCCCGTGGATCAGAACGTCAGATCCTTCTTTTCGGTGGGTGATCGCAAGGATCTCGACTACCGAGACAAGATCGCTGAGTACCGAAAGCTCAGCGAGCGCTACTTCACCGTGGACGCCTACCAGGATTTCTGTGCCACCCATCTCGGTCACATCGACGACGCGATGGTCGACTACGTGCGCAGCCGAGAGTTCGACGACTTGCTGGTCCAAACGGTTGTGAGCTCGTTTCCCTCACATGAGCACGAACAGTTCGTTGACCACTACCGGGGCCTGCTTAGCGCATGGGCCGACGATCAACGCTGACGGTCGCTCGTCTAGTAGAGGATCGAGGAGTAGGACTTCAGCTTCTCGCGCCGGTGCAGCGCGTCGATGACCCGCACCGTTCCCGAGCGTGACCGCATCACGATCGACTGGGTCGTGGCGCTGGCGCGGCGGTAGCGGACGCCCTTGAGCAGATCTCCATCGGTGATCCCGGTCGCCGCGAAGAAGACATCGTCGCCCGCGCAGAGATCATCTGTCGTCAAGACATCATTGATGTCGTAGCCGGCGTCCACGGCCCGCTGCCGCTCGTCATCGTCTCGGGGCCACAACTTCCCTTGAATGACTCCCCCGAGGCACTTGATCGCGGCCGCTGAGATGACGCCCTCGGGCGTGCCTCCGATCCCGATCAAGAGATCCACGCCGGTCCCCTCCCTCGCGGCGGCGATGGCGCCTGCAACGTCGCCATCGCTGATGAACTTGACGCGCGCTCCCGCCTCGCGGACCTCTTTGACCAACTCGTCGTGCCGGGGCCGATCCAAGATCACCGTGGTCAAGTCCGAAACGTCCGTGGACTTGGCCTTTGCGATTCGCTTGAGGTTCTCAGCGATCGGGGCGTCGATGTCCACGACGTCGTGCGCCTCTTCGCCCGTGGCGATTTTCTCCATGTAGACGCAGGGACCGGGATCGAACAGAGTGCCGCGCTCGGCGATCGCAACCACGGCCAGCGCCCCCTCCATGCCCTTGGCCGTCAGCGTGGTTCCGTCGATGGGATCGACGGCGATATCGACCTGCGGAGTCTCGCCGTTGCCCAACTCCTCGCCCCGGTAAAGCATCGGAGCCTCGTCCTTCTCCCCCTCGCCGATCACAACGACCCCGTCCATGGGGACCGTGTCCATCAGGAGCCTCATGGCGTCGACGGCGGCCTGGTCGGCCGCCTCCTTGTCCCCTCGGCCCATCCAGCGGGCCCCGGCGAGGGCGGCGGCCTCGGTCACGCGCACGAGCTCCATGGCGAGGTTCCTGTCGGGAGCCTCGCCGCTACGATCGGGTGTCGGCACCTTTGCCTCCTGGTCTGTGGGGACGGCTTGCTACGAGTGGGGGCTCGGTTCGCCTCGCTTTTTTGGATTGGCTTGGAGCGTAACGGGAAAACACTCATCCCATGCCACGACTCCGGAGGGTTGATTGCTCCGGCCCCGGGTTCACCCGTAAACGACAGGGCCGAGGATTCGCATACTTCGACGCGCAGGGGCAACGAGTCGACGACGGCGAGACGATCGTGCGCCTCAAAGCTCTCGGGATTCCTCCTGCGTGGAAAGACGTCTGGATCTGCTCGGATGCTCAGGGCCATTTGCAGGCAGTCGGAACCGACGACGCCGGGCGCAAGCAGTACATCTACCACGAGCAGTGGAGAGCCCGGCGGGAGCAGAAAAAGTTCGATCACATGATGGAGTTTGCGGAAGTTCTGCCGGCGGTCCGAGCGACCACACTGGAGCACCTTCAGCTCGAGGGTTACCCGCGCGAGAAGGTCCTCGGTCTGTCGGTACGTCTGCTCGACAGGGGTCTCTTTCGCATCGGGACCGAGGGCTACGCAGAGCAGAACCAGAGCTACGGTCTCGCCACCATGCTGAAGAGGCATGTGACCATTAAGGACAACGAGGTCATCTTCGACTACGTGGCCAAGAGCGGTAAGCGTCGCATCTGGTCGACTATGGATCCGATCTCGCTCGAGGTCATCAGGGGCCTGAAAAAGCGCCGCAGCGGGGGACCCGATCTGCTTGCCTACAAGGATGGTCTTTCGTGGCGCGACGTGAAGTCGTCCGACATCAACGATTACGTGCGCGAGATCTGCGGTGGCGAGTTCACGGCTAAGGACTTCAGGACCTGGAGCGCAACCGTGCTCGCCTCGGTCGCGCTTTCCGTGAGCGTTCAGGCCGCGTCGTCGAAGACCGCGCGCAAGCGGGCCATCACGCGCGCTGTCAAAGAAGTGGCCGAGTATCTCGGAAACACGCCGGCCGTGTGTCGAGCCTCATATATCGACCCGCGCGTATTCGACCGCTATCACTCGGGCTGGACCATCGCCGGAGCGCTCGCAGAGATCGGCGAGGGCATCGACTTCGGAGAACCATCCACTCAAGGCGCCATCGAGCAAGCGGTCATCGACCTGATCGATCACCGAAAGACCTCGCCCGCCCTCGAAAAGATCGCCTAGCTCAAGCGGGGTAGACGGAGATCTCCCTGGCTTTAACTGCCGCCCACACCGCGCGGCCTTCTCCGAGTTCCAGGTCGTCTCGCGCCGCTCTTGTCACCAAAGATTCACCTGAGGCCTCGAAGAACCGGGCCACGGTAGTGAGTGATGCCAAACGGCTTCTGTGCGCCTCAAACGCAGCAACGACTGGGCCGAGCCCGGGTGTAACGACGCACTAAACCCAGATCAGGGCTAAGCGGGCTCGAGGTCCAGGTTCCGCAGGTGTAGCGCGAACAGGGCGCCCCCGTAACCGGGCTCGGTCGATCGTGCGATCGTCACATCGCCTCCGAGATCACGTGCGAAACGTCTGACGATGTAGAGACCCAGGCCGGTGCCCGGCACGCCGGAGGTGCCGGGCTCTCCGAGCCGGCGAAAGCGATCGAACACGATCTCCTCGGCCCCCTTTGGTATGCCCGAGCCACCGTCGTGCACTTCGACACAGGCACCGTCGGCCCGAGGGCAGACCCGCACCAGCACCGGCGACCCCGCCGGTGAGTACTTTGCCGCGTTCTCGAAGAGGTTGCGCAGGATGTGGTGAAGACGGAAGGGATCCGTCACCAGCCCGACGCCGCTCTCGTCGTGGCAGACGAGGCGATCCTCGGCTCCGGAGGCCTCGGCGGCGTTGGCGACCAGGTCCTCCAACCGCGCAAACTCGCGCCTTCTTCGAATCTCACCCGACTCCAGTTGAGACACCAGGAGAAGGCTCTCGACGATGGTCGAGAGCCGGTTGCACTGGCGCACCGTGGCCTCGAGGAAGCTCCTTCGGTCCGCCTCCGTCAAGTCGTCGGCTCGAACGAGCATGGTCCGCGCGTAGCCGCTGATCGAAGTCAACGGAGTGCGGAGCTCGTGTGACACCGTCGCCACAAAATCGTCCTTCAACTTGTCGAGCTCCCGCATGCCCTCGAGAGCGGTTCGCTCGAGCGCTCCGAGACGCGCTCTCTCGATCACGATCGACATTTGGTCCGCCAGCGTTGCGAGCAGCTCGAAGTCCTCGCGGCTAAAGACGTCGGGACGCGGACTCTCGGCGTTCAGCACCCCGAGCATTCGCTCGCCGGCTCGCAGCGGCACGCACATCTCGCTGCGGGTGGCGCCCACGATGTCGAGGTAGTCGGGATCGAGAGAGACATCCGGAACGAGCCTGCCCTTTCCCGATTGCGCCACGGCTCCCACGACGCCCTCACCCGGTTTGAACGCGATGCGCGTCGAGTACTCCGGATAACCGAAGTAGGCGCGCGTGTAAAGCAATCCGTCGTCCCCGTACAAGATGAGTGCCATCGACTCCCACCCGAGCCGGTCCGCGATCTCGGTGATCATCGAGTGAAGCGACGCTTTGAGATCGTGCACCGACGCCACACCCGCAAGGACCACGGCCGAAACGGCTTGAAGCTCCTGGCGGGCCTTGAGTTCAGCCGCGGCTCGCTCTTGAGCCTCTCTTCTAAGACGCGTGCCCTCGACCACCGCCGCGATCTGATCGACGATCGGCACGAGGACGTCGAGATCGCTTTCGTCGTAGCGCCTCGTGCGCGATTCGACATTGAAAGCCCCGATGACGCGACCCTGATAGCGCATCGGGACCGCCAGGGCGCTCTTGATTCCCGGCGCGTCGGGTTTGTAATGCTCTGCCT
>Ga0136627_1000244_pt1 | contig 19114 bp, 16 predicted proteins | sample AntDrymUQ4892206_2_FD_104652 | JGI IMG/M metagenome (GOLD analysis project Ga0136627, IMG submission 104652) | Polar desert sand microbial communities from Dry Valleys, Antarctica - metaG UQ489 (22.06) | ecosystem: Environmental > Terrestrial > Soil > Desert | place: Antarctica: Dry Valley... | reverse complement strand
TGCTCCGATACCTGGAGAAGCGCAGAACCGCCCTCGGAGCTTCCGACAGCGCGTGGACGCGCACGTTCGGCGCCTGGCTCAGGCAGCATGCGACCAGAAGGGAGAGCCAGCGCTCGCCGTCAACAATGAGGACGGAGATGCCGTCGGAGGCCGGGCTGGACATCTTCCTTATGCTAGGCATCTTCTTTATTCTTGCTATCAGCGTTCTTGTTGTCGCATATCTGTACCATATATTTCACCATAGGGCAGACGGGCGGCGCGGGTCAAGGGAAAGCGCATTAAACCTTTCTAATGTGAGACTCTTCCACATGGATGCTTTGCATCGGCTGTTTACCGATCCGGGCGCCTTCGATCCGCTCGACAGCTACTCATAGCGGGGCAGCCTGTCAGCAAAAACAAAAAGCTGAGAGACTAACGAGCGAAGCGGGCTGAGAAGCGCGGAGGATGGAAGCCCATGCTTCCGCAACCCGCTATCAGAGTCGGGGCGGACGGATTATAGTCCGTCCGCCCTCTTTCGACGGTGTTTCGTTTGTTCTACAGCGGTTTTCAGAAAGATCGGCCCCATACAACGCCAACGAACCCGCCGCCCGATTTCCGCCGCTGTCGGCAAAAGCTGACGGCGAAGCGTGCTGACAAGCGCGACAGCGCGTGCGCGGTTTGCGGAAAGTATGGGCTTTCCGCAAACCGCTCTAGTAGGCGAAACCCTTGATCGCGACGACCGATGGCTTGGGGATGCAGTCGCCGTCGTGGGGCCAGGTGCTGCTCGGGTTCTCCACGCTCTCGGACTCCTCGCCGGGGTGCTGGATGGCAAGAAACAATGTCCCGCCGTCGGGGGTGAAGGCCGGTCCGGTCATTTCCGCTTCGACGGGACCGCTGGCGAACTGGAAAATCTCCGATGGCCCGGCCATGAGGGTGTCGTTCACGCAGGGCATCACGAACATCCCGTTGTTCTTGAAGGTTTTGTAGATGCCGGAGTTCAGGCTGGCGCTTGAGATGTCGGTGACCATCCAGAGGTTGCGGTAGCCGTCGAAGGCGAGGTTGTCCGGGCTGGAGAAGCCGGTGTTTGCCCCTCCGGCGGCGAAGATCTCGAAGCTGAACTCCGTTGCCTCCGGATCGCAGTCGGCCTCTACCATGCGTATGATCTGGCCGTGGAAGTTGCCGTGGGCCGTGTTGTTGGTGAGCGCGGCGTAGATGGTGCCGTCGTCGGGGTGGACTTCTATGTCCTCGCAGCGGTCCAGCGGCGTGCCTAGCGGCGGGCCGTCCTCTTCCTCGATGAGCGCGGCGGCCTCCGGGGCGCGCACGAGCACGTCGGCCTGTCCGGCGAAGCCGTTCTCGCGGAAGATGGGGTTGTTCTCGTAGTCGAGCGCGACCCATCGGCCCTGCGAAAAGTCCGCCACGTAGAGCATCCCGTCGGCGAGGAGGTCCATGTTCGCCTCCCGGTCGTGCGGGTCGTAGGCGCCGGAGGAGATGAACTTGTAGATGCACTCGTCGTTCTCGTCGTGGCCGGTGTAGGCGACGACGCGACCGGAGTCGGAGATACGCATGGCGACGTTCTCGTGCCTTATCCTGCCGAGCCATGAGTGCTTGCGGGGCTTCGAGTCCTTGTCGAAGGGATCCACCTCGACGACCCAGCCATAGTGCTCGGGTGGCTGGGCGCCCTCGGGGGCGTCCTGCCAGCGGTAGCCGACCGTGATGTCGAAATCCTCCGGCTCTGTGCGCGAGCCGGCCTGCGGGTTGCCCTCGTCGTCGGTGAACTCGCCGTAGTAGTCCTGAAAGTTCTCCTCGCAGGTGAGAACCGTGTTCCACGGCGTGACGCCGCCGCTGCAATTGGCGAGCGTCCCGATTACCTCGCTCGCGCCCAGCATCGCCTCCGAGCCGGCCGCCGGCCCGGTCACGTCCATCGGGGTGGTCGCGTCTATGCGGCGGTTGAAGTCCTCGTCCGCGACGAACTCCCAATTTCCGTGTGCGTTGCAGATGACGCGGAAGACCGAGCCGCCGACGGCCGCCTTCTCGGTGTTGATCTGCTCCACCGTCTTCTCCGTCTCCACGTCTTCGTCGCCGTAGCCGGAGACCCACTTGGGATCCACATACTCGTGGCTGACGAAGAGCAGGCCGTCGTAGCTGTTGCGCCCGCCCTGCAAAGCGTCTATCGGGAAGTACGCGACGTAGTCGCAATTGAACCCGAACTCTCCGCCGTCGGAGGTCACCGGCTCGCCCCACCGCCGCACGATGTCGTAGGCGAAGCCCGCCGGAAGTATGAGTTCGTCGGCGTCGGTGGGAGCTATGGGCCCGAAGGCGGGCTGGAAGCTGCCCGCGCCGTAGTTTTTATACGGGGTGGAGGCTCCGCCGACGAACTCCTGCGCCTCTGCGCTCTTCGGCGCGACACCGGCGCTCGCCGCCGCGAGAGCCGTCGAGCCAGCCCCGAGGTAGGTCAGGAACTGTCGCCGGGTAACCCCGCCCGCGACCGGCTTCACCTCCCGGTTGCGTTTGTCTGCCTTGATCTCCTTGACATTCCTCGGGCCTTCCGACAAGATCATCCCCTCCCGTCCAATGGTGTCCACGCTCATACCCGTACATCATACGATGGATTCTTCACGTAATCACTCCATGCGACCCACAGTCGAAGAGTCTAACGGCTGTCGAACCCCTCGTGGTTTAACCCTCGTAAACCAGGTGTTAAATATACTTTAAACATTCCGAGACCTCGACGGGGAAGCGCCGAAATCCTCCGTCGTTGCGATCACGGGCGGGTTCCCGAACGTTCAAAGAAGCTCGATGCTTCAAGGATGAGGCGCGTCGCCCGGCGGCGAAGCGCCGCTTTTCAGCTTGTCGGAAAGGGCCGACGACGACGGGCGGCCTTTTTCGCCTCCGAACCACATTCGCAGGTTCGGGACGCCGAGCAGAAAGGCGAGTCGGAAAGCTGAGCCGCTGAAATGTCCCCAAGCTGACCCGCTATAATATTTGCCTCTGAGCCGGTTCGTTGTCGAGGCCGGAAAAACGGGAGGTTCACATGGCGGATGCGGGATTCAGGCTTCCGGGCTCTTCGTACGAGGAGTTGGCGAACATAATAGTGGCGTACGGGACACGCGACGAAGCGTCGAACCCCGGCGACGTGAGCAAGCTCGACTCCGTCCACCGTTCGAGCGTAACGCGCACAAACGGGTTCCTCGTCGAGATCGGGGTTCTCCGGGGCGAGCGCGAAAAGCTCGTCACGAAGCGCGGCCGCGAACTCGCCCTCGCCCTCGAAAGGCGCGACAAAGCGGAGGTTCGCCGCAACTGGCGTGTGATCGTCTCGACGAGCGAGTTCCTTCAAAACGTCGTCTCGGCGGTGAAGCTGCGCGAGGGTATGGAGTACACGATGACGCAGGCGTACATCGCCCACTCCGCCGGACAGCCGCGGAACAAGCCCGTCATGATCGGCTCCTCCACGGTCGTCGAGATCCTGAAAATCTCCGGCCTCCTCCGCGAGGACGAAGCGGGGAACCTCTCCGCCACATACGTGGAGGAAAGCCCGGAGAACGAACCCCCCATGGACGAGGATTTCCTCGAAGCCCCCAACCTCGCAATAAACCCGGAACCCGAAACCCGGACACCCGGAGCGGAAGCGCCCACAAACCCGGCGAACACCTCCGCGAACGCGTCGTCGAACCCGACATTGAACATCCACCTCCACGTCCGGTGCGCCGCCGACGAACTCGATGACATCGCCCCGAAACTAAAGAGCCTCATACGCGATTTCCAGAACGACCTCCCCGATGTCGGCGCGAGCGTGCGCGGCGAGGCGAAGGAAGCCCCGAGGGAAGACTTCCGGGGAGAGTTCGGGCGGGACTTCCTCGAAGAAAACGCGAACCCGCCCGTCTTCGAAGAGGAGTTCGAGGACGACTTCGGAAGGTGAGAGGCTCGCTTCGCTCGCGCTTTCAGCTTTCGACTCCCGGTTTTCGAGCCGCTCCGTTTCGCGTGAACTCGCCGACACGGAGTTCGGACAGGAAATTCCGCTCGATGCGACGCATTGCTTCGGGCGCCGCTTCGCTTCTTCCGCCGCAGTGTGGCACCCTTCATAGAACGTCTCGCGGCGCGTCCGGGGGATCGATCACGCTTTCATACCGAGTCCGGATGAAGACTTCGTTTCTTTGACCGTGCATGAGACTGCTCCGCTTCGCGGGGTCGTCCTTCCCGAACTCACGAAGCGGAGCGACTCACGAAAGCGCCGAATGGCGAACTATTCATCCGGACTCGGTATCACGACGTGGGGGGCGCGGCGAAGGGCGGTTTCTTCGACCGAATTCGGATGCGCCTCCACGGAAGGTATCGCGGCGCGAAACATGAGTTCGGGATCTTCCGCCGGAATACCTTTGCGGCTCGTGGTGAGGGGCGGTTTCTTCGACCGAACCCGGCATGACTTTTCGTAAACGGCGTCGGTCATCGGCTTTTCGTTTTCGGTCGACCGCTGACCGCTAATTGCTGATGGCGCGGCGAGCCGAAGACGAGTCGCCGAGGGTGAAATAAAAGATCGCGCCCTTTCCCGGCTCTCCTTCGGCCCACACTTCTCCGCCGTGGCGGCGCACTATTCGGGCGACGGTGGCGAGGCCGATGCCGGTCCCCTCGAACTCGTCTTCAGTGTGGAGCCTTTGGAAGGCTCCGAAGAGCTTTTTGGCGTAGTCCATCTCGAATCCGGCCCCGTCGTCGCGGACATAGTATGTCGGGACGCCGTTTTTCGAGGTCGAGCCGAACTCTATTTTGGCGCCGCCCTCGTTTTTGGAGGTGAATTTCCAGGCGTTGCCGATGAGGTTCTCGATGGCGACGCGGAGGAGACGTTCGTCGCCTCGGGCCTTCGCTCCGCCGCGCACGACTATCTCGATGTTCCTGTCCGGGTCGGATTGTTCGAGTTCGTCGGCAGCCTCTCTGGCGAGGAGGCTGAGATCCACTTCGGAGCGCTCCATCGAAGCTCTCGTAACCCGCGACAATTGAAGGAGGTCGTCTATGAGCTCGCTCATCCTCCGGCTCGCCCCTTTGACGCGCCCGAGGTATCCGACGCCTTCTTCGTCGAGGGCTTCCCCGTAGTCCTCTACGAGGATTTGGGAGAAGCCTTCGATGCTCCGGAGCGGGGCGCGAAGGTCGTGCGACACCGAGTATGAGAACGCCTCGAGTTCGCGGTTTGCGGCTTCGAGGCCGCGGTTCGCCTCTTCGAGTTCGAGGCTGGCCCGCTCGGCCCGCTCGCGGCTGGCGGCGAGGAGCCAGGTGGCGACGAAGAGGACGAGGCTCACGATTATCCCGGCGGCGCGCGCGAGGTCGGGGAGGGTCTCGTCGAGGCCGGAGACGAAGTTGGGGAGGGTGGAGAAATAGAGGATCCAATCCTGCCCGCCGACTTCGAGGGACGTGTACCGGGAATACTGCGGAGAATACGATGGGTCGTCGGCGCGAAGCACGCCATCCTCGTCGTAAAGGTTCGCGTCGCGCGAGAGGTCGCCGCTGTCGTACACCTCGAAATCTATGCGCGGGCGGAACCTGTCCTCGAAGATCCCACCGAGGAGGCCGTCCATCCGAAACGACCCGAAGATGAATCCTTCGAGGGCGTCTCGCCGCTCCTCGACGCTCCCGAGCGGCGCGCCGTTTTGGTACACCGGGAGATACACGAAGAAGCCCGGACGGAGCGCGAGCGAGGCGTTCGCCCCGGAGTCGGCCTCGGTGAGGACGTACACGCGGCCCGTCGCCCGGGGCGTGCCGGAGTCTCGGGCGCGATCCATGGCCGCCCGATGCTCCTCCTCGGAGTACGGATCGTAATTGAGGAGGTCGCCGTTGGCGAGATCCTCCGGGCCGATGAACTCTATGGGGGCGTACGCCTCCCTCTCGCCGCCCGGCGCGAAGTCGGGGCTGATATCCGGGGCGCCCTCCTCCCCACTCTCTTCGAGATAACCCTCGACCTCGCCTGGCTCCAAATAGTTGACGTACCCGAGAGCCTGGAAACCCTCGTAACGCTCCCGGAGTTCGAGGCCGCTTATATAGTCTCCCCACTCGTCGCGCTCGACGAGTTCGCTCGCATAGAAATACGCCCTCGCCCCGAAGATGGCGTCCACATAAGCGTCCGTCCGACGGTCTATGGACCTCTCGGTCACGAGGACGGCCTCCTCGAAACGAACCCCGGTCTGGGTCTCGACGCTCTGCCGGGCATAGAAATACACGAGCAAAGTGAGGATGAGCGAGATGACGAGAACCGCATACGCGAGCGCACCGAGCCGGAAATGCCGCCCGAGCCTCTCCGCGAAATCCGCCGTGGAAAATCGCTTCACGAAACCCCACCGCCCCGAAGGATGCCCGGCGGCGAGTCCACGGTCGAAAAACCACCGCCGTCCGCCGCGACCAATGTATTAATGTCCACCTCGCAAAGCTCCTGCCGGACACCGGGGATATGGCGTCGGGTGAGGGAATGTTACCCCCACCATCCGACCGCCGCAATAGAGCGCCGGGACATGGCGCCGGGCCGAAAGCGAACCACACCGCCAGCTTTTCATTTCGCTGATATGGAATACGGAAGATCACTTACCGAAACGAGCGACGCGACGCGGCCTCCCGACTCCCGAACCCGCCGCCGACCGACCGACTTCGGAACCATTCACCCGGACCCGTATGACATCCGATCGCCGACGGCTTTGCGGAAAGTCCGCGCGCCCAAAGAAGCGGAGCTATGTCCGCGCCGATCCATCGGAGCGCATAAACCATAGCTTGGAGATGCTCCGCCATTTCCGGCTTTCGCAGTACGGGGTTCGTCCATGTCCGGGCTCCGCGCCCATGCCGGACGGAGGATTCCGCGATGGAGGCAGCGGCGATTTCGGCGACCGTCCGTATTCCGTATAAAATGCACGACCGTGCCTGAAACGAGAGACAAGGAGACCGGGCCATGGAAAACGACGCCCCGAACCGCCGCCTCCTCCATAGGCTGCCGGAACTCGCCCGGAACCTCCTCTGGAGCTGGCGCCCCTCCATCCAAACCGTCTTCGAACGCCTCGACGCGAAACTATGGGAGGATACCGAACACAACCCCACACGCCTCCTCGCCGAAACAAAGAACCTCCCGACGGCCGCCGAAGACGATGGGTTCATAGCCGCATACGAACGGGCAGTCAGGGAGATGGACGAATACCTCGCGGAAACCTCCACATGGACGGCGGCGGCGTATCCCGAGGCGGCTCCTTCCGGGGGCGTGGCGTATTTCTCGGCGGAGTTCGGGCTTCACGAGTCGCTCCCTGTTTATTCCGGCGGACTCGGGGTTCTCGCGGGCGACCATGTGAAGAGCGCGTCCGACCTCGGACTCCCGCTCACCGGGGTCGGCATCCTTTACGCGCAAGGATATTTCCGGCAGAGGATCTCAGCCGACGGCCGCCAATCGGAGGAATACGAATCCTTCGACCCGAGTACGCGCCCGCTCGAAGCCGCGACGGATGGAAACGGGGACGAGGCATACGTCTCCGTCGAGCTTCCGGGGAGGGAGCTTCGGCTGAAAGTCTGGAGAGTCCGCGTCGGACGGGTGTCCATCCTCCTCCTCGACGCGGACGTGCCGGAGAATTACGACGACGACCGGGCGCTCACTTCGCGGCTTTACGGCGGCGGGCGGCGAACCCGCATCTCACAGGAAATGATCCTCGGCATCGGCGGCGTGAGAGCGCTTCGGAAGGTCGGCGCCTCCCCCGCCGTCTTCCACATGAACGAGGGCCACGCCGCGTTCCTCGCCCTTGAAAGGATGCGCGAGGCCGTCTCCGAGAACGGACGCTCCTTCGACGAGGCGAGGGACGAGGTGAAAAGAACCACCGTTTTCACGACCCACACCCCGGTTCCGGCGGGCCACGACGCCTTCGAAGGAGATCTTTTCTGGGAATTCCTCTCCGAATGGCCGGAGAAACTCTCGACCGACGGCGACATTTTGTGGAGGCTCGGAGCCGATACCGCGGGCCGTTTCAACATGACGCGGCTCGCGATGAACCTCTCGGCGTCCCAAAACGGGGTGTCCGAAATACACGGCGAGGTTTCGCGGGACATGCTCGGCGGCGGCGTGAAGCACATCACGAACGGCGTGCATACGTGGAGCTGGCTCTCCCCGCGCATGGAAAACCTCTTCGAGAAGCACGCCCGCGGCCGCGCATGGAGGCGATGCCCCGAAACCCCCTCCGCATGGTCGTTCGTCGAAGAACTCCCGGACGGAGAATTGTGGACGGCCCATTCCGAGACGAAGCGAGAAATGGCCTCCTTCATAAACGCCCGGCTCGAAATTCAAAGCGAGCGTAGTGGATCGAGGAAACAGTCCCTCGACCCGGACGCGATCATAATCGGCTTCGCCCGGCGCTTCGCCACATATAAAAGGGCGACGCTCCTCCTTTCCGACCCGGAAAGACTGAGGCGCATCGTCGGCGACCCCTCCCGCCCCGTCCAATTCGTCTTCGCGGGGAAATCCCATCCGGCGGACGAGCCGGGCAAGGAGTTCATACGGACTCTCCACGCATCGGCGGACGGCCTCGGGGAGGCCATCGTCTTCCTCGAAGATTACGACATGAACATCGCGCGCCACCTCGTCGGGGGCGTGGACGTGTGGATGAACAACCCGAGGAGGCCGTTGGAGGCGAGCGGAACGAGCGGCCAGAAAGCCTCGCTCAACGGAGTCCCGAACTTCTCCGTCCTCGACGGATGGTGGCCCGAAGCGTACAACGGCAAAAACGGATGGGCCATCGGCGAAGAAAAAGAATTCGCCTCCGAGGACGAGCAGGATTCCGCCGACGTGGAGTCGCTATATGGAACCCTCGAAAACTCCATAGTCCCGCTATTTTACGAAAGAAGCGAGGGTGTCCCGCACGGGTGGGCCGCGGTCATGAAAGAGGCCATAATCACAGTCGCGCCGGAATTCTCGACGCAGCGGATGGTTCAGGATTACGCGCACAAAATGTACGCGCCGAACGGTTTGGGTCGGAATCCGGGTGAATAGTTCGCGTCTTTCGCATTTCGTGAGGCGCTTCGCTTCATGAGAACGCTTCCGCTTCGTGAGGTCGCATTTTCTCGAACTCACGACCTCAACGGGAGCGAAGTGACCCTCACACTTCGCCCACGGCGACGAAGGAGCCGAGCATTTCTTCGGCGATTTCGGCCACAGGTGGGTATCCTTCGTCCATATCCGCAAAGGAGGGAAGGCATGCCCACGTTCGACGGACATAAATACATAAACCTCGAAACCTTCCGAAAGAACGGTGACGGAGTGAAAACCCCTTTGTGGTTCGCGGAGGAGGACGGCTTTTTGTACGCCCGCTCCTTCGAGAGGACGGGGAAGGCGAAGAGGCTCCGGCGCGAATCGAGGGCGCGTGTGGCTCCGTGCAACATGCGGGGAAATGCCCTCGGAGAATGGGTCGAGGCGGAGGCGTGGATCCTCGATTCCGGCTCCGAGGAGGCGGAGAATGCGAACCGCATGCTCAATGAGAAATACGGGATTTTGAAGCGGCTCATCGAACCCGTCGCCGGACTCCGGCACGGGCGAGCCGTGGAGATCCGGATCCAGCCAGAGACTATCCCCGGCGAGACATTCGACGAACGATGAACGAGGCGATGAGAACCAACGAAATCGGGGCGGCGATGGCGGCGACGTGTCCGGCGAGGATCACACGCCGAAAAGTCCTCGCGTCATTGAGCCGGGGAAACGGCTCGTCCGGTGTTTCGGCTCCGAGGAAATCGCACAATGGCTCCCACCCTTCTTTCACGTCGAAGACGAGGAGACGCTCGCTCGGGACGCGCTTTTTCACTTCCCGGACATGCCGCTCGAACACTTCGATGGCGTATTCCCTTTCCTCGAAGCGGCCGTCGAATGTTCCGCGCCATATGAGTTCGTCCACCATTCTTACGGTCTTTTTTATGTGGGGGGCGAACATTCCGACGAGTCGCATGGGGAGTGAGCCGGGGCCGGGGGTGCTTATCTCGTGGATCGTGGTTCGGACGCTCTCGTGCCACGCTTCGGCGCCCCTCACCGTGAGGACGACTTTCGCCTCGGGGTATTCGGCCATGAGCTCCTTGTAAAACGAGCATACCGGCCAATCCACGGCGGACTCGTAGTTTCGGAGGATTTCGGGCCATTCCACGGAATCGCCTTTCGCGGCCCGCGCCCAGAAATCCGCGTGGGCGGGATGCTCGAAAAGCTCGGTCATATGATAGCACGGGCCGAGGCCGAGGCGTTCGAGGGCGGCCTTCAGGGAGCTTGTGCCTGTGCGTCCGAAACCCGCGCCTATGACTTTCAAAATACCTCCCGCTCTTAAATTTCCCCGACGGTGGGTATGATAGCTTCGTTTGAGAAGACGAGTTTAAGGAAGGAAACGCATGGCACAGCCGATAGACGTATATTTCTGGCCGACACCGAACGGGAACAAAGTCTCGATTTTTTTGGAGGAGGCCGGGCTTCCGTACAATATCTTTCCGGTGAACATCGGGGCCGGGGATCAATTCAAGGAAGAGTTCCTCGAAATCTCCCCGAACAATAAAATGCCGGCGATCATAGACCCCGAAGGCCCGGACGGACAGCCGATTTCCATCTTCGAATCGGGAGCCATCCTCATGTATCTCGGGGAGAAGACGGGCAAGTTCCTCCCGGTGGACGCCCGCTCCCGCTACCGGACCATCGAATGGCTCATGTTCCAGATGGGCGGGGTCGGGCCGATGCTCGGCCAAAACCACCACTTCCGCCAGTACGCCCCGGAGAATATAGAGTACGCCATTGACCGGTACACGAACGAGGCGACGCGCCTTTACAACGTCATAGACAAGCAGCTCTCGAAGAACGAGTATCTCGCCGGGAGCGAATACACCATCGCGGACATCGCGACGTGGCCGTGGCTCACGAACTATGAAAATCAAGGACAAAGGCTCGAAGACTTCCCGAACCTCGCCCGGTGGTACTGGGACATGGAAGCCCGCCCCGCCGTCAAAACGGCGATGGAGAAAGGGAAAGAAGTCTCCGCGTCCGGCGTGACGATGGACGACGACGCGAAGGAGCAGCTTTTCGGGGGGAGCCAGTACCAGAGGCGATAGCTTTCAGCACGCTTCGCTTGTCAGCCGTCAGCCAAAACAAAGAAAGAGGCTTCCCGAAGAAAGTTCCGGGAAGCCCTTCTTTTGCGCGTTCGTCCGACGCGGCTCCGGGTTTGCGTCTCCACAAAGCCTCGCCTCCGGCGGACTTTTCGTCCGATTCTATTCGGGGAAGGTTACGTCGTTCACGGTGACGTTCACTTCGGTGACTTCGAGGCCGGTGAGGGTTTCGACCTTTTTTATGACGTTCTTTCTCACGTCGTCGGTTATTTTGTGGACGGGGTTTCCGTATATGACGTTCAGTGTGAGATCCACGGCCGCCTGTTCTTCTCCGACTTCGACGGATACGCCTCGCGTGCCGCCTCCGCCGGAGATGCCGCCGACGAACTCACCGACCGTGCGGGAAGTGTCGCCGGGGAGGCTCGTACCTCCGTGGGATGCGTCCACGCCGTCCACTTCGCCGACCGCCCGGCTCGCTATGGCGGACACTACCGCGTCGCTTATCGTCGTCGTTCCGCGGTCGCTTTCGAGGGGGTTCCTCTTTCCGTTCGACCCCCGATCCTCCCAAAAAATAGCCTTTGACTTTTCAGAATAACGCACGCGGCCTCGCCCCGCACAGAGGGAAGCTCATGGACACTATTCTCGTGTACACTATTTTCGTGTGAAATATCGGGAGGTTCTCGGATGAAGAAGAACATCACTTTGAGTGCGGACGAGGCTTTGATCGAGGCCGCCCGCGAGCGGGCGCGGAGCGAGGGAACGACTTTGAACGAGGAGTTTCGCCACTGGCTGGTCGGATATTCGCGGAGAGAGCGTCGAGCCGAAGAGGCGATGATGGTGGTTCGGGAGTTGCGCGAAAAGGTTCGCACCGGGGGTCGGAAGTTCACTCGGGACGAGATGAATGAGCGGTGATTTCATAGACTCGAACGTCTTTGTGTACCTCTTCGATGAGACGGATGAGCGAAAGCGCGGCGTGGCCGATGGGATCGTGGAGGCCGCGCTTCGGGATCACAGCGCGGCGATCAGTTTCCAGGTCGTTCAGGAAACATTGAACATCGTGACCCGCAAAATCCCCGCGCCGATGACTCCGGAAGACGCCGGACGTTTTCTCGAACAGACACTCGCGCCGCTGTGGAAAGTCTCGCCGAGCGTGGCACTTTATCGGCGCGGGATGGAAATACAATTTCGATACCGATACAGTTTCTATGACTCGCTCATAATCGCCGCCGCCTTTGAGTCGGGATGCTCCCGGCTATACAGTGAGGATTTTCAAGACGGGCAGCGCATTGAGGGCCTCGCCATCGAAAACCCCTTTCTCGAAACATAAAAAGAGACTCCCCGGAGAAGATTCCGGAGAGCCTCTTTCGTCCTTAGACTTCGTGCATCGTGATGGAGTATCCGTCCGGGTCCACGAAGACGAACATCCTCCCGAATGGCCCGTCGGTCGGCTCCTGCGCGATCGTCACCCCGTTCTCGCTTAGCGACTCCGCCAAACCGTCCGCATCGTCGCAGTTCATCCACAACGCCACACCCCACCCGAGACGCTCGACCGAATCGAGATCCACCATCGGCTCCCGAACCGCGAACGGTATCGGCTCCGTCTCGAAAATGACCGCCCCCGGCCTCTCCATCCCCGACCGGACCAACCCGAGCTTCTCCTCATAAAACGCCGCCGACGCCGCAACGTCCCTCACCTGCAAACCAACGAAATCTATCCCGCCAACCCTCGCCATCTTCACTCCTTTTCGCTAAACTTATCAATGTACTGATATTAATATCAGTATCCTTATACAACAAAGGGTAATTTTGAGTGCGACGAATATTCTCGGTGGCAGGGTCGGGTATGAGTTGAAGCGGGTTCAGCACGGGCTGCGGTCGCGGATGGACGATGCGTTGCGGGGCGTTGGGTTGACGACTCCTCAGTACGCGGCGTTGAGCGTTCTCATGGACTCGCCGGGAATATCGGGAGCGGAGCTTGCGCGGAGGAGTTTCGTGACGGCGCAGACGATGAACCAAATCCTCGCGAACCTCGAAAAAAGAAATCTCATCGAGAAGCGTCCGCACCCAGAACACGGGCGCGTTTTGCAAACGTACTTGACCGAGAAAGGTGAGGCATTAGTCTCGAGCGCGCACCGGGAGGTCGAGGAGATCGAGGAGCGCATGCTCGAACGGCTGAACGAAGAGGAAAGGAGAAAGCTCCTCGAAACCCTGCGAGGCTGCGCGGATTCGCTCGCCCCCGAAGGAAGATAAGAAGCGAGGCTCCCCGGAAACTTTCTCCGGGGAGCTTCGTCGCCGGAAGCCGCTCTTCCGCCAAAAATACGTAGTTTGAGTGATGCGCACTTTTGTGCGGAATGCCATCATTGATCCGTCGGGGAATGCCGATACCAAAGAAGGCTATACGGAAGGCGCGGTGAAGCGCGGATGACGACGCTTACGATGAGAGTCTCGAAAGCAAGGACTTTGAAATTTGCGGGGGCTTTCGTGGTTTTGTGCGCCGCGATGTTTCTCGTGGCGAGTCCGGCGTGGGCGAATACGATCGTCGTGAACAGCACCGAGGACACTTCGACCAACGACGGCGAGTGCACACTCAGGGAGGCCATAGTCAACGCGAACATAGACGCGGAATTTGCGAACAGGCTGCCGGGCGAGTGCGGCCCCGGCTCCGGGGAAGACGAGATCACATTCGAATTGCCGGACGGCGAGGGCGGGATCACGCTCGGAGGGACGCAGCTCCGGATCAACTCCAACCTCGCCATAACCGGCCCCGGCGCGGATCGGCTCACGGTGAGCGGCAACAACGCGAGCCGGGTGTTCGAGGTAACGTCCGCCAGCACGGCGGGATAAGCGGCCTGACGATAACCGGGGGGAACGAAGGCTCCACCAACGGCGGCGGCATACGCAGCGCCGGAACCCTGACCCTCAGCAAAAGCACCGTGAGCGGCAACTCGGCCGGCAGCGGCGGAGGCGGCATTCTGAACAACAATGGAACCCTGACGGTCACGGGAAGCACCGTGAGCGGCAACTCGGCCACAAGGGGCGGCGGAGTTTTCTCCATTATCAATTCCAACTCCGATACCGAGAAGACCACCATCACCAACTCCACCATCTCGGGCAATGAGGCGTTTTCCAACGGGGGCGGCGTCCACAACGAAAACGGCCTCACGGTGATCGAGAACTCCACCATAACCAAAAACACCGCCCCGCAGGGCGCGGGAAGCGGCGTGGCGAGCTTCGGGGACAACATCACCCGCACGAGGGTATTCTCCTCCATCATCGCAGCCAACACGAACACCGACGTGGACTTCGTCATCAACAGCGTCAACAACTCCTTCCAGTCGAACGGCCACAACCTCATCGGAGACGGCAACGTCACCGAAAATTTCACAACCACGAACAACGACCAAATCATCGGCGACGCCGACCCCGGCCTCGATCTTCTCGCCGACAATGGCGGCCCCACCGACACCCACGCCCTCCTTCCGGGAAGTCCGGCCTTCGATCGGGGTACGAGCGCGGGACTCGCGGCTCCCGCCACCGACCAGCGCGGCGTCCCTCGCCCGCAAAACATCACGGAGATCGCGAACGCGCCCGGCGGCGACGGATCGGACATCGGAGCCTTCGAGGCGAGGCCGGTGGCCGCGACCGACCCGACGAGCCTCGACTTCGGAGGGATTCCCGTTGACGAAAGAAGTGAGATCCGCACGGTGAAGGTGACGAACACCGGCGAGGTCGCGCTCGAGATCGAACGCTCCGAGATCGTCGGCGAGAACCTCTCCTCGTTCCAAAAAACCGGGGACACGTGCTTCGACCCCCTCGCGCCCGGTGAAGAATGCGAGATCCGCATCCGCTTCACACCCGAGGAATCGGGAGCCGCGAACGCGAAGCTCCGAATCGTCTCGAACGACCCGAACAGCCCGACCCGCGTCTCTTTGACCGGAACCGGAACCGTCGCCCCCGCGCCCGCGGTGGACTCCATAAACCCGGCGGACGGCGAGCAAGGCGAGACGATCCCCGTCACCATCACAGGCTCGGGCTTCTCGAACGGGGCGTCGGCATATCTCGTACGGGGTTCCGTCCGGCTCGGCGTCGGAAACACGAACGTGAATTCCGGGGGTGGGATCTCGGGCGAACTCGCCATCCCCGATGGCTTCCCCACCGGGTCATACGCCCTCGTGGTCGAAAACCCCGACGGAAAGAGAGGAGAGCGCGCCGGAGCCTTCACGGTCGAAAACGCCCCCGAACCGCCCCCCGCCCCCGCCCCGGAACTCGCCTCGGCAAGCCCCTCCACCGGGGAGCGCGGCGAAACCGTCATCCTCCAAATCGCCGGAACGAACCTCGACGCGGACACGAGCATCCGCCTCGCGAAAGGGCGGGTCGTTTTGTGGGCCTCCTCCGTGGCGGAAGACGGCTCCGGCGGACTCCGCGCCGAAATCTCCATCCCGGCGGACTTCCCCGTCGGAGCCTATGACGTGATCGCCGAAAACCCCGACGCAAAGAGCGACACCCTCGCCGGAGCGTTCGAGATCACCGCCGCCCCCGAACCTCCCGCCTCTCCCGCCCCGAACCCGCTCGGATGCACGGTATTCGGAACGCCCGGAAACGACAACCTCGCCGGAACCCCGGACGCGACGTGATATGCGGCCTCGGAGGAAACGACACCATCCGCAGACTCGGCGGAAACGATGTCATATACGGCGGCCCCGGAAACGACACGATATTCGGCGGAGCGGGAAACGACCTCGTATACGGCGGAGCGGGCAATGACCGGATCATCGGCGGCCCCGGACGAGATCGCCTCTTCGGACAAACCGGAAACGACCGACTCAACGCCCGCGACGGAGTTCGCGGAAACGACGTGGCGAACGGGGGAGCGGGCCGCGACACGTGCGCCTTGGACGTGCGGGACGTGAGAAGAAACTGTCCGTAAAAACAGCGGAACCACCCACGAACAAAAGAGGCTCCCCGGAGAAAGTTTCCGGGGAGCCTCTTTCCTTGCGCGAGGGTTTCCGGTTTTACGAACTCACTTTCTCCTTCGTGGTGAAGGCGAGTTCCTCACTTTCGGAGGCGTCGCTGTTTTTGTCCACGAGGACGGTCGAGCCTTCGGGGAAGTCGCCTTCGATGAGGCGACCGGAGAGCGGATTCTCGATATGGCGACGGATCGCCCGCGCGAGCGGCCTTCCGCCGAACTTCGGGTCGTAGCCCGCCTCGGCGAGGAACTCCTTCGCGGACTGGGAAACCTCGACCGTCACGCCGCGGTCTTCGAGGTTTTTATTGAGACGAGAGAGCATGATGTCCACTATTTGGATCACATCCTCCTTCGAGAGCGGCGTGAAGACGATGATCTCATCCACCCGGTTCAAAAACTCGGGCCGGAAAGACTGTTCGAGCGCGTTCCTCGCGCGCCTTTCGGTCTCCTTGAAATCCACGCCGTCGCGCTGCGTGAAGCCGAACTGCCTCTCGCTCACGAGATGCTGGCTCCCGACGTTCGAGGTCATTATGACGACGGTGTTCTCGAAGTTGACCGTGCGGCCTTGCGCGTCCGTGAGCCTCCCGTCGTCCAAAACCTGAAGCAGCGTATTGAAAACGTCCGGGTGGGCCTTCTCGATCTCATCGAAGAGAACGACCGAGTACGGGCGGCGACGCACCTTCTCCGTCAATTGCCCGGCCTCGTCATAGCCGACATAGCCCGGAGGCGCGCCGACGAGACGCGAGACGGTGTGCTTTTCCTGATACTCGGACATGTCAATCCGGATCATGGCATCCTCCTCGCCGAAGAGGTACGAAGCGAGAGTCCGCGCAAGCTCCGTCTTCCCGACCCCCGTCGGCCCGAGGAATATGAAGCTGCCGACCGGACGGTGCGGGTCTTTGATCCCCGCCCGCGACCGACGTATCGCCTCGGCGACCGCGCTGACCGCCTGATTTTGTCCGACGACCCGCTCGTGGAGGACATCCTCCAGTTTAAGCAAACGCTCGGCCTCTTCCTGAACGATGTTCGTCGCCGGAACGCCCGTCCACTCTTCGAGAATACGGGCGATGTCCTCGCGGCATACGGCGGGGGAGTTCGCCTCGCGGTTTCCGCTCCATCCCTCGTGCTGCTCGTTGAGTTCGACGCGAAGCTGCTCGATGCGCTGTTTTTGCTCGGCGGCGCGCTCGTAATCCTCGCCCCGAACCGCATCCTCTTTCTGGCTTTCGAGGGAAGCTATTTCGTCTTCTATTCGGCGCACATCCACCGGAGTCACGGTCGAGCGGAGCCGCACCTCGGCGGCCGCCTCGTCGAGGAGGTCGATCGCCTTGTCCGGGAGATAACGGTCGGTGATGTACCGGTCCCCGAGGTTCGCCGACGCGAAAATCGCCTCGTCCGAGATGCGGACACGATGGTGCGCCTCGTACCGGTCGCGCAGCCCGAAGAGGATGGCGACCGTCTCATCCACGCTCGGCTCGTCCACCATCACAGGCTGGAAACGCCGTTCGAGGGCCGGGTCTTTCTCGATGTTCTTCCGGTACTCATCGAGCGTCGTCGCCCCGACTACCTGAAGCTCACCACGGGCGAGCGCCGGTTTGAGCATATTCGAGGCGTTCACCGCGCCCTCGGCGCCGCCCGCTCCGACGATGGTGTGAAGCTCGTCAATGAAGAGGACGATGTTGTTTTCCTCCGCCTGTATCTCCTTGAGCATTTGCTGCATACGCTCCTCGAAATCCCCGCGGAAACGTGTCCCCGCCACGAGGTCGCCAACGGCGAGAGAAAGCACACGCTTCCCTTTCAAAGACTCGGGGATATCCTCGGAGACGACGCGCTGCGCGAGTCCTTCCGCCACAGCCGTCTTCCCGACACCCGCCTCGCCGATGAGGACCGGATTGTTCTTCGTCCGGCGCGAAAGAATCCGCACGACGCGGGCGATTTCCTCGGCGCGACCGATCACCGGGTCGAGTTCGCCGTCCCGGGCGGCTTGTGTGAGGTCGCGGCTGACTTGATCGAGGGTCGGAGTCCGGCTGTCCGACGGCTGTCCACCGCCCCCGCCGCCTCCGAATTGTCCGCCGTGTCCACCGGCTCCGGGAGTTCCCGGTCCGCCGGGCATTGCCGCTCCCGGTCCCATTTGTCCGCCACCTCCTCTTTGCTGGAGCAAGCGCAATATTTCACGCCGAAGGGCATCGGCGTCGCCCGCTCCGTTTTGCTGCAAAATCCTGTACGCGTTCCCGTCGCCCTCGCCGAGAAGCCCGAGGAGCAAATGCTCGCTCCCGACCTGCGGGGAACCCATCTGCCGAGCCGCCGCGAACGACAATTGCAAAGCCCGCTTCGCGCTCGGCGTGAACGCGAAAACCTGCTCGCCGGGGTCGCCGCTCCGCTCACGGAAACGCGACTGCATACCATCCACGTCCGCCCCGCCCCGGCGCAAAGCCTCGGTCGCCACGTTCTCACCCGTGATGATTCCGGCGAGGAGATGGTCGGTGCCGATAGAGGCTTCGCCACTCGCTCCGGCGGACACCTCGCGGCTTCGCATCACCGATTCCTGCGCTTCCTGAGTCAAAGCCTCGAACAAACTTCCACCCGAAGACTGGCTTTGCTGGTGGATCAAATTTTGGAGCATCTCGAACGGGTTCATCCCGCCGGAGTCTCCCCCGCCGCCCCCGATCATGCCAAGCTGCCGGGCGCACTGCGTACACAGATAAGCCGTTGCCCGATCCTCACCCTGCTGCTGGAAAACCTGCACGCTCGCCGGACGAATCCCGCAATTCTCACAAATCATCTAAAACCTCCCGTTGAATATGATGTTCCTTTTCCCAGTCAGACGCTTCTCGTAACTTCTCAAATCTAAGTCTGACACGCTCATATTTTATTACTCGCACCTCATAGATCAAGTGCGGCTTCGCCGCACGTTGTTGGTTTGGTCGCTTCGCCTTCGGCTCCGCTCCGGTGGTTATTGGTTGTTGGTTTTTGGTCTTTGCCAATAACCAATAACCAATAACCGGGAGCGACAGCGACCCAGCGGAGCGACCCCCATGTTACCCATCGAGGCGGACGCGGTAAGTATGGGTTCGGAAAAATTTACACACACGAGAAGGAGTTTCACAC
>Ga0136627_1000243_pt1 | contig 19125 bp, 18 predicted proteins | sample AntDrymUQ4892206_2_FD_104652 | JGI IMG/M metagenome (GOLD analysis project Ga0136627, IMG submission 104652) | Polar desert sand microbial communities from Dry Valleys, Antarctica - metaG UQ489 (22.06) | ecosystem: Environmental > Terrestrial > Soil > Desert | place: Antarctica: Dry Valley... | reverse complement strand
GCCGGTCCTTCCAGACGTCTTTGAACCTCGTCCCGCGCACGACACCGTCATCGGCGCGGGGCGGCGGCGGGTTTAGCCCGTGCGCTCGATGAACTCGACGCGGTAGCCGTCGGGGTCGCGGACAAAGAAGATGCGCGTGCCACTGCCCATGGCGTGCGGTTTGCTCTCGAAGTCCACGCCGCCGGCCGCTTCGAGCTTCTCGGCCAGGGCGTCGAGGTCCTCGACGGCGAAGGCGACGTGGCTGTAGCCGGTGCCGAGCTCGTAGGGCTGCTCCTGGTCGTGGTTGAGGGTGAGCTCCAGCCGGGGCTCGGGGTCGCCGGGGACGGCGAGGAAGGCGTTGGTCGCGTCGTCGCCGATGGGTACCCTCCGGACGAGTTCCAGGCCGATCTTGTTAGTGTAGAAGTCTATGCTCTTGTCGAGATCCAGGACCCTGTAGCAGGTGTGGACGTATTGCATCGCTCGCTCCTCTCAGCACGCTGCCTATGGCAGCTTGTCAGCACGCCCTCTTCGAGGGCTTTCAGTACGTCCCTTGCGGGGACTCTCAGCACGCTTCGGCTTCGCCTACGCTCTCAGCCGTCAGTTCTTGCTGTCGGGATTATTGTAGCGGTTGGACGGGGTTTCCTGGTGGCGGGGCAGGGCTACGCGGCGGGGGCGGGGCCCCGACCTTCCGGAGGTCCACGCTGTAGAGGTTGTAGCGGTCGCTGGGTTCGGCCTCCTGTTCGAAGCCGGGCAGCCTCGGCAGGGAGGCGTCGAGGGGGGAGTCGGTGGTGACCATGACGTAGTCTACGTCGTGGCGGCGCAGGATCTCCGCGCCCGTCTTGAGGGTGGTCCCGCTGAAGAACTTCTGGATGTCGACGGCGCCCTGGGGAACTTCGATGCGGCCTGGCACCCGTTGCTCAAGTTTGGGGAGGGCCCTCAGGACGAGGCCGCCCCTCCGGCTGACCACGTTGGCCTCAGGGGAGTAGGCCGGGATGCGGGCGCCCAGGAGGTCCGAGGCGAGCACCACCTTGGGCGAGGTGATCTCGTCCCGGAACCAGAGATAGAGGGGATCAACGGGGTAGAAGCCGGCCTCCCTGGAGGACTCCTTGTGGTCCAGTATGGGTTTCATACCGTCCGAGACCCAGGGCACGGCCGCCGCCGAAAGGAGGACCACGATCAGCGGCGGCAGGGCCAGGCGGAGCAAGTTCACCCGTCCCGCGGCCCATCCGATCGCCGTCCACGCCAGCCAGCCGAAGGCCAGCAGGGACGCGAGGGGGATGGGCCAGGCGAGGCGCCAGATCTGGCCCGGCAGGACGAGCTCGTCGCCGAGAAGGGTGGTTACGGGGGGGACGTAGACGGCGAAGGTGGTCAGGAGCATGGTCCCGAGGAGCAGTTGGGCGGCGATGCTCCGCTCTACGCGCCACAGCAGGAAAGGCACGGCGAGCAAGAAAGGCACGGCGAGCAAGGGGTCGAGCAGCAGCGAAGGGTGCATCATGTACGAGCCGTCGGCGAACTCGAAGATGCGGGCCCGTTCCGGGCTGACGAAGACCATGTTCCTGAGAACGTCCGGGTCGCCGGAGTTTATGTCCGAGTCCGCGAGAACGGCGGTCAGCGGCTGCCCCGCGAAGGCCGAGACGGAGACGGCCGGAACGGCCAGCACGGCCACCCCTGTAAGACCCATCGCCGAGACCCTCGCCCAGGAGGCGCGGCTCCTCGGGTTGGACGCCAGGTGCAGGATGGCGAACCCGGCCATCGACAGCCCGATTGTGGCGAAACCTATGGGATGGACGGCCAGCACGGCGCACAGCATGAACGTGAAGCACCCGAAGTACCGTTTCCCCCCTCCCTCCAGAAACGCCGCCGCGAAAGCCAGCGCCAGCGGCATGAAGAGGAACTTGGTCGCAAGCTTGTCCTCCGGCAGGCGCTGGACGAACTCGCCCCCGAAAGTGAAGCGCGACTGGCCGAGGTGGACGAGAAAGAAGAGGGCGTAGAGGCAGCCGCAGAAGAGGGCCGCCCTCTCGCTCCGGAGCAGGACGCGGGCCAGGGCGAAGAAGGCGAGTAGCGCCACGGCCACCAGCACCGGGTTCAAGTAGGAGAAGACGAAGTCTATCGGGTCCACCCCGGAGACCTTCGAGAGTGCGGCCTGCTCCACGAGCCAGCCGTTGATCTTGGCCCGCGAGAGCCCGACCTCCTCCCCGAAGAACGGCTCGGCCGCGCCGAGGCCGCCCGGGCCCAGATACGCCCGGACCCACGCCAGGTAGACCCAGATGTCCCCGTAGGAGCTCGGCGCGGTGATCCGGGCGATATAAGCCAGCGCCCCGACAAGGAGAACGAACGGCGCCCACATCAACCCCCCGCGGTCGGACACGAGGGATTCCGTCTCCTCCCCGAGACGGGATCCGGCGAAGGCGAAGAAGGACGCGGCGAGCAGGGACGCGACGACCAGCGCGGCGGCGGCCCACAGGTATGCTTCGAGGCTGGCGTCGAAGATGAGCATGGGCACGGCCAGAAGCGCGAACGCCCCGACGCCGAGCACGAAGCCCGCCGGCACCAGCGCGACCCCGGAGAAGTACCCGTTCAGGAACCAGCGGGCCAGCAGCAACCCGGGCGCGAGCAGCAGGATCAGGGCCGCCGCAACCGTGACGCCAGGCAAGGTCGCGAAGGCGGCGCGCAACGGCCCGACCGCCACGAGCGCCGCCCCGCCCAATAGCGCGACGCCCGCCTCGAAAGGCCGAAAGCGTGTCCGAGCCTCGCCCACTATCCCCTCGAGCGGTACGAACGGGACAGCGTCACGCCGTCCTCCCGCGAACGTAGGGTTGTCAAGAAGCGTCCCCCTGGCGCTGCTCTATTTCGGCCGTCATGATCCGGCCCATCGGCCCCCCCGAGCGGTCCTCCGCCCGCACGCCGACGTAGGGCTCCGTGGTCGCCACCTCGATAACCGTTTCGAAGCCGTGCCGGGGGACGGAGTCGACCAGCTCGAACTCTTCGGGCCCGGGTCCGGCGAACACCTGCCAGGACGCCACATCCGTGGCGCCGTTCCAGCTCGCGTAGAGCGTCACCTTGTCCCCCCGCCCACCCTCGGTCGTCACGGTGGGGTCGTCGTCGGGCCGGCCGCTCCACGGCAGCCGGAAGGCCCGGTACGACTCCCCCCACGGCGCGAAGGCAGCGTGGAAGAGGAGCTCACCGTCCTCCGAGAACTCCGAGAGGAACGGCTCGCTGCCCCAGCCGACGAAGACATTGCCGTTCGGCAGGACCTGCACGTTGCCCTGGGTGTCCGCAATGGGCATGCCGGCGGGCGCGAAGTACTCGCGCACCAGGCCCGCCTCCATCGTTTCCTCGTCCACCTCAAGCACCATCGCGCGGGAACGGTCCTCCTCGTCCTTCGGGCCGTAGTTGTCGAAGAGGGTGATGGTGCCGTCGGACTGACGGCGGGCGTCGTGCTGGTAGGCGAAGTCGGTGCCCTCCCCCATCTCGAAATCGTTCTTCTTCCCGCCCAGCCGCCAGAGAACCTCGCCGCTCTCGCGGTCGATCTTGTAGACGGTCGAGGTCCTGCGGGCGGAGACGAGCAGGTTGCCGTCCCGGTCCACGTCCACGGAGTTGATGTGGAAATAGTCGAATCGGTTCGTGGGGTCGTCGGGGGGATCGTAGTAGGACTCCCCGATGCCCACGTGTTCGAGGCTGCGCCACTCGAAGAGGACCTCGCCGGTCTCTATATCTATCTCCTGGACGATCCCGTCCAGCGCGATGCCGTCCTCCGGGCCGCCGTAGGGGGAGAGGTCCCAGGGGGTCTCGGCGTAGATCGTCACGAGGGCGGTGTCGCGCGCGGTGATCAGGAACTCGTGGTGGTCCCCCTCGTAGCCGTTACCGGCCCGGAACCGCTTCACTTCCCTGTAGGAGTCATCGAAGATGACGTACTCTCCCTGCCCGTACCCGCCGTGCACACCCCCCCACCAGGTGAGGACGGGCCTCCCCCGGTAGCTCTGCGCCTTGAAGTCCATCACGTCGGGTTCGCCGGGCGGGGCGGCCCGGAACCAGACCGGCTGCCCGTCGCCGTCGACGATCATCGGCCCGTCCTGGCCGGATCCCCCCTCGTCGGGGTCCTTTTTGGGGGCGAGGAAGATGTAGCCCGGGGAGGTCCCGCGCCGGGCCTCTAACATGCGCACGGCGGGCGGCCTCAGGTCCGGGCGCGAGCGGAAGACCCATGCCTCCGGCGGTCTTCGGAGAGACGCGGCGGTTGCCCGGCCGGGGTCGGTCAACCCGCAACCCGCGACGCCCGTCAGCGCAATCCCCGCGACGCCGGCCGCCGCCGTCACGAGAAACCCGCGCCGCGTGGTCTTCTCCCCCAACTGCCCGCTCCTCTCCTTGGTCTGTAAGCGCCTCGCCCTTAACGGCATCCCGAGACTATACGCCAACACCGGCCGGATGGATCGGGAGCCCGGCACAATCCCACGTCTCCCCCGGCATTCGGGTGTTAAGCTTGCACGATGGAGAAGGTCACGGGCGGCCCGCCGGAGAGCCCGACCCGCAGGGCGGCCAGGATCGCGCGGGTCGGGGCCCGCTACGGGTTCGGATTCGTCTTCGGTGGCCGCCTCTCCCGCCGCCGCGGACCGGCCGACACCGGACGTATCGGCCCCCGGCTCCGCCTCTCTTTGGAGGAGCTCGGCCCCACCTTCGCGGAGTTCGGAAGGTTCCTCTCCGCCCGCGGGGATCTCCTCCCCCCGGACGTGGCGGCGGAGCTCGCCCGCGCCGCCGCCCCCGCCAACGCGATCCCCTTCGCCGAGACGCGGACCATCCTGGAGCGCGAGCTGGACAATACGCTAGAGCGCCTCTTCGTCTCCTTCGAGGAGGCGCCGGCGAGGACGGGCCCGTTCACCCAGGCCCACCGGGCGATGCTGCCCGGTGGGAGACCGGCGCTCGTGGTCGTGGACCGTCCCGGCATCCGCCGCGACCTCCTGGCGATGCGCCCGGTGGCGGACCTCACGCGGCGCAGGATCGGCCCACAGCTGCCACTGGATCCCAACCTCTCCGTCTCCGAGTTCACCGCCCACGTCAACCACCGCCGGGACATGTTCTTCGCGGCCAGGATCTCATGCCGCCTGCGGGAGATGGACGGCTTCGCCCTCCGCGTCCCGGAGATCTACCGGAGCCTCTCGACGGGCCGCTGCGCCACCTTCGAAGCGCCGGTCGACCCGGAGGCTCTGGACGAAGCCGGAGGCCGCAAGGTCGCCGGCGCCCTCGTGCGGCTCGCCCTGACGGAGGGCATCTTCCTCGCCGACCCCTCACCGGGGCGTTTCGCGGTGGACGGCCTCACCGGGGAGGTCTGGCTCCTGGACCCGACGGAGGTCTTCGCGCTGGACCCGGAGAGGCTGCGCGGGGTGGCCGAGGTGCTGGCGGCCGTCCGGCGGGGGGACGTGGACGGGATCGTGCGCGCCCTGCCGCTCGCCGGAGGCTCCGCTCCCCGCGCCGACGCCGACCTCCGTCGCGAGCTTCGGGAGACGCTGGGCTCCCTCGGGGGTCCGCTGTGGGAGGAGCACCCGCTGGCGGTAATGCGGGCGCAGGCGCTGGAGGCCCTGCGCCGCGGCGGCGCGAAGCTGCACGACGAGGTGGCGCAGGCGGCCCGCGCCCTGGGGACGGCGGAAGAGTTCTCGGGCAAGGAGACGCGGGCGGCGGTCGAGGCGGCGAACACGCTCGTCTCCCGCCACAGGGACCCGGCCCACGTGGCGGCCAGGACGGCGCGCAGGCTCGCCCAGCCCGACACCTTCGCGGACTACCCGCGCCAGGTACACGCGCTGCTCGACGAGCTCAAGGACGGCGAGGTCGAGGTCCGGTTCCGCCACGCCGGTCTTGACGACCTGATCGGGCGCGTAGACATCCTCGCCAACCGACTGGTCTTCGCCCTCCTGATAGCCGCCCTCATCATCGGCTCCTCTATGCTCGGCATCTTCGTCGAAGGCCTCCAGATCCTCGGCGTCAGCGTCTTCGGCCTCGTTGGCTTCGTCTTCGCCGCTATTTTGGGCCTCCTGCTACTCGTCGGAATCATACGTTCAGGGCGGCTTTGACCTGCCGGCACGCTCCGGCCTTCGGGCTCCGCTTTCAGCACGCTCCCTCCGGTCGCTTTCAGCACGGCGCTCCGCGCCTTTCAGCTTTTTGTTTGTGGTGCGAAGTCGGGCGCTCTGAGAGAATACCCGGGGTTGGCGAAGGGTTTACGAACGGCGGTTTCGAAGAAGACCGGGTAGCTGAAAGTGCCCGTCAGGGCACGTGCTGAGAGCGTAGGCCGAAGGCCGGAGCGTGCTGAAAGCCCGCGAAGCGGGCGTGCTGAGAGGCGCCGAAGGCGCCGTGCTGCGAGCGACGAAGGAGCGAACCATGGAGCAGACGCGGAGCGAGATCCTCAAGACCATTCCCTACGGCTTCTACATCACGGGCGTGGTGGGCGCCGACGGTGAGGCGAACGGGTTCACGACCTGCTGGGTCTCGCAGGTCTCCTTCGAGCCGCAGCAGTTGGTGGTGGCGGTCCGCAGGGACCAGCACACCCACGAGCTCATGGAGCAGGGCGGCGTCTTCTCCCTGAACTTCCTCGACACGGAGCAGGAGGACCTGGCCCGCCGCTTCACCCAGCCCCTGGAGCCTGAGAACGGCACGGTCGGCGGCTCGGCCTATACCACAGGTGAGTCCGGGGCCCCGCTCTTCGAGGACGCCTTCGCCCACCTCGAATGCCGCGTGGTGGGAAAGATGGAGGCCGGGGACCACACCGTCTACCTGGGCGAGGTCGCCTCCGCGACCCTGCGCCGCCCCGCCGATATCCTCACCGACCTCGACACCCCCATGGAGTACGGGGGCTGAACGACCCTGCCTAAAGACCTCAGCCACAACAGCCGACAAAGGAGAGGACGGAACGCGGCTACCAAAGCGGGGCGGACGTGGACGAGGGTATCGGGGCGAGGGACTTACCCGACGGGGTCACCGGGCAGGCGGGCGGGCTCCCGCGACTTCTAACGGACGGGCGGGGTTTCACGCTCGTAGAGTTGCTCGTCGTGGTCGTCATCATCGGGGTGCTGGCCGCGATCTCGCTCCCGACCTACATCGGGCAACAAGACCGGGCGAAGGACACCGCCGCCCAGGCGCAACTCCGCACCGCCGCGACCTCCCAGCAACTCCACTACGCGGAGGAAGACAAGTACACCGACGACGTGGAAGCCCTGGAAACCCACGGTTTCAGGCAAGGCGACCAGGAGGTGACCGTGGCATCCGGCGGCACGGACGACTCCTACTGCATGGAGGCCCCGGGCGGCACCGGGAAGTTCCACATCACGCAGGACATCGGCAAGCCCGAACCTGGAGGGTGCGCCGGAGGCCCGTGAGTCTCCAACCAAAGACCAGGATACCTTTATCGTGGAGATCGCCGAAGACTTTCGTTAACATAACCGCGGGCCGGCGGCGAACTTGGAGGGGGAGCCGCCGGCCCTCATTCTCGGATACGCGGTCGATCCCAAAGGGTTGCGGGCCGACAAAGCCCGCCCGATCCCCCCACAATCCGGGCTTCAGGCTACAGGTTTCGGGTGTCAGGAAGGACTTCCCGGACAGACGGTGGTCGCCAACGGGAAACCCTCGGGCGAGGTGGATCAATACTTATGAACCCCACTGCAGCCAGAGACCGGCGTCCGGGCACAAGGAGCGGTGAACCACAGCACCGGCAACCTTGCCCGCCAACACAAACCTGATGTCTGATGCCTGAAACCTAATCTTCAGGCCTGGGCCAGGGGTGGCGGGGACTCTTCCTCGGTCACGGTCGCGGCCTCTTGCAGCGCCACGTCCGCGCCCAGGCGCAGCACCCTGGCGCGGACCGCCGTTGGTTCGTTGCCCAGGGACCCGGCCTCGCCCTCCAGCACCTCGGCCGCCGCCTCCAGGCGCTCGGCCACCCTATCCGCGAACTCTTCGTGCAACATTGCCAGATCCCCCCAACACGGCCGACCCGGGTCGGCCCGTCGCTTGCTCGCGAGGCGTCCGTCAGCCCCTCCGGCATTGGACGAGACCTGACCTTACTCGCCGGAGACGAGGTTTCAAGCGAGGGAACGAGCGAAGACGCCGGCCACGGAAGTGGTCGGCGCCGGCGGAGACGACTGTGCAAGATGAACGGCTTCGGGCTGAGAGAAGGCCCGTCGTTGTGTCGAGCCTGGGGTCTGGCGGGCTAGGGCTAGGCCGTCTTCTCCTCTGCCAACATCTCGCGTACCCGCCGGCCGTCGCGGTGGCCCCGGTAGTACGCGAGCCGCTCCCGGTGGCCGTCCCAACCGGCCAGGTTCGAGTTCGAGAGGAACAACTCCGAGGGCCCGAAACGCCCGTCTTTCCAACCGCTCCTGTAGGCCGGGTCCTCCCTGCGAACACCCAACTCCATGACCGCCTGCTCCTGGATCATCGCCGCTCCTTCTCTCGCGCGCCTCTACGAGCATCATGTAAGCACAACGAATTCATAAATAAAAGATCAGATTTAACGAAAATAAATAAAAGTTACAGAAACGCCATATACGGGGTCCGGCGGCCGGTCCAACGGCGTTTCTTGTGCCTATTGCTACTTTGACGCGGCCTTGAGGTCCGAGCGGCGTGCCAGAGAGAGGACGAAAAGGACGATACCAAGCAGCGCCGGGAAGGCGAGGCCGGAGAAGACGGCGGCGCCGGTCCAGAAGGCGAGGGCGAGGACGGCGCTGTCGAGGGCGCCGGGGGGTGGCGGGGTTTGGGGGCGGCCGGCGGAGAGGAGCAGGGTGGCGGAGACGGCGCCGGAGAGCAGCCAGCCGGCGAAGTTGACCAGGGGGACGCCGTAGTACGGGCCGCCTTCAGTCCACGTCCAGAAGCCGAGTGCCGTGGCGCCGGGGTCCAGCACGCCATCCATCAGGACGAGCAGGAGGGCGGCGATGAGGACGCGCGGGGTGAGGCGGTTCGGTCCCCACGCGGCGGCCACGGCCCCTATCACGAGCGGGACGTAGGTTACGGGCAGCAGGTACGGGACAAGGCCAAAGAGCTTCGGGCCGAGGGCTTCGCCGTAAGAGAAAGATCCGTAGGGGAAGCCCGTCGCCACACCCACGGACTCGATGGCGTAGGCGAAAGCGGAGACCGAAAGCACGGAGGCGGCGGCCCTTCGGGGGCCGAGGTGGGTGGCGAGGGCGGCGAGGGCGGGGAGCGAGATCAGGACCGAGGAAACGTAGGAGCCCGCGCTCGCGCCCGGCACGTCCGGAAAGCGGACGGCGAAGAACGCCGCGCCGAAAGCGACGGCAGAGAAGAGGAGAAGCGGGGCCGGCGTGGCGCGGAGAAGACGTGAAAACACGCGCATATCATAGAGGGTGGGAAGCTCCGGCGCTGGTATATTTGGGCCGTGATCAGGCGCCTAATCCACATATCGCGGCCGGTGCTCTGGATCAACACCGTCGGCCCCGCGACGGTCGGGATGTGGCTCGCGGGGGAACTGTGGCGGTGGGAGGCCTTGCCGGTCCTGCTCTGGCTCACGCTGCCTTTCAACCTCCTGATCTACGGCGTTAACGATGTCTTCGACCAGGAGACCGACGCCAGGAACCCCCGCAAGGGTACCCTCGAAGGCGCCCGCATCGCCCCCGATGAGGTACACCTCATTGCCCGGGGCGTCGTCCTCTTGAACGGGCCGTTCTTGTTGTACTTCGTCCCCTTCCTGCCCGTCGGGGCGACGCTCTGGATGGTCCTGTACGCCCTGATCTTTGTCGGCTACTCCGCCCCGCCGGCCCGCTTCAAGGCCCGACCCTACCTGGACTCCCTGAGCAACGCGGCCTACGCCTTCCCGCTGGTCTTCGTGCCGCTGGTCCTCGGCGAGGCGCCCGTGTGGCCCGCTGCCGCAGGCCTCATGGCGTGGAGCGCGGCCAAGCACACCTTCGACGCCGTCCAGGACATAGACGAGGACCGGGACGCGGGCATCGCGACGACGGCCGTCAGGCTCGGGCCCCGGGGCGTGGTGCTCTGGAGCGGCGCCCTGTGGACGCTCTCGACCGTATGCTTCGCCCTCGTGAACCTCCCCGTGGCCCTCGTGAACGCCGCCATCGCCGGCTACCTGCTCTACGCCCTGTACAAGAACCCCGTGCCGCGGACGGGGCACCGGCTCTATCCCCTCTCTATAGCCTTCCCTTACGTCGCCGGGACCGTGGCCGGCGTTCAGCTCGTCGGGGCCCTCTCGCTCGGGGCCTACCCGTGAGCCGGGTCGTGGTCGTGGGCGGCGGCATCGGGGGGCTCGCGGCGGCGGCACTGCTCGGCCGCGCCGGCCACGCGGTCACGCTCCTGGAGGCGAGCGACCGGCTCGGGGGCAAGAGCCGGCGCGTCGAGCTCGACGGACGCCGGATGGACACGGGACCCTCCCTCGTCACCTTCCCCGGCGTCTGGGAGGAGCTGCTGCGCCGCTGGGACTCCTCCGGCGACCCCGGCGAGGCCGCCGAGGTCGCATCGTTAGAGTTGCGCCGCCTGCCGGAGGTCGGGCGCTACCACTACCGCGACGAGGCCGTCTCGCTGCCGGTCGAGGAGGGGCATCCCTGGAAAGAAGCGTGGGACCGGTTCTCCCGGATACACGGAGGCCTCGGGCCGCAGGTGACGCAACTCCTCACGGCGGACCCCCTCGACCGCCGGACGCTCCCCGCGCTCGGCGGGCTTCTGCGGGCTTACGGGAGACGGTTGACGACCCGGTCCTACCTCGACGGCCTCCCGTGGTTGCCCGACGGGCTGCGCGAGGTCATAGCCATCCACACGCTCAACGCGGGGGTCTCCCCGGACCGCACGCCCGCCCTCTACGCGAGCATGCCGGCCGTAATGGCCCGGGACGGTGTCTTCGCGCCGGAGGGCGGCGTCTACGAGATCGTCCTGGCCCTGGAGCGGCTCGCCCGGCAGGCCGGGGTCGAGGTGCGGACCGGGGAGGAGGTGCGTTCGATCTCCGCCGGCAAAGTCCTCACGACCGGGGGAACCTACCGGGCGGACGCCGTGGTCGGCGGGCTCGACGCCGGCCGGTTGGACGGGTTGCTAGGCTCCGGCGACGGGGCCGCGGGGCGGAGGCTCTCCTGCTCCGGGGTGGCGGTGTACGCGGCGCTTGGGGAAGAGTTGCCGGGGTCAGTCCCCCCCCACAGCGTCGTGCTGCCCTCCGACCCCGCGGCCCTCCACGCGAGCCTGGAGGCGGGGAGGGAGCCAGAGGAGACGATGGCGTTCGTCAACCACTACCGGGCCGGCGAGGTCTACCCGAACGGTGGCGGGACGCTCGCGCTCCTGTTGACCGCGCCCGCCAACGGCAGGGAGTACGGGCTGGAGGACCCCTTCGTCGAGCGGGAGGTCGAACGCGTCTCGCGGGCGGTCGGGCTGCGGAGGCCGGCGACGGCCTACTTCGGGGAGCACCTCGTTTTGGACCCGGGGTACTTCGGGGAACGGGGAAGCGTGGGCGGGGCGCTCTACGGGGAGGCGCGTCCCTTCTGGAGGAGCGGGCCGTTGCACCGGCCGCGGTACAACGACCGGCAGCGTCCGTGGCTTTGGCGGGTCGGGGCATCCGTGCATCCCGGAGGCGGCATCCCGGCCGTGCTCGGGGGGGCCATGATCTCGACGGGCAGGCTGATCCGATTTCTGGCTAAATAACCCGGGTAGGATCACCTGCCGGAACGCAGAAGGGATCGGTCGATATGAACCTCGGAGACCAACGTGACCTGTTCGAGATGCCCGAGGGGATCTCCTACCTCAACTGCGCCTACATGGGACCACAAACCCGCGAAGCGCGGGAGGCCGGCGAACGGTCCGTCCCCCGCAAATCTCGCCCCTGGGAGGTGACGCCGGAAGATTTCTTCGGGGAGGCCGAGGAGGTGCGCGGGCTCTTCGCCCGGCTCGTCGGCGGCGACGCGGACGGCGTCGCCATCGTCCCCTCCGTCAGCTACGGGATGGCCGTGGCGACGGCGAACGTCCCCGTGAAGCGGGGCGAGAGGGTTCTGATCCTGGAAGACCAGTTCCCCTCCAACGTCTACCCCTGGCGCGAGCTGGCCAAGAAGAAGGAGGCCGACCTCGTCGCCGTCCCGCGGCCGGAGGATCACGACTGGACGCGCGCCGTGCTGGAACAGATCGACGACCAGACCGCGGTCGTGGCGGTGCCGAATTGTCAATGGACGGACGGCTCGCTGCTGGACCTCGTGGAGATCGGCCGGCGGGCGCGGGAGGCGGGGGCCGCCCTCGTAGTGGACGGCATCCAGTCGCTCGGGGCGCATCCTTTCGACGTCGAGGCGGTGCGGCCGGACTTTCTCGTTGCGTCGTCGTACAAGTGGCTGCTCGGGCCGTATGGGGTCGGGTTCATGTACGTGGGCGAGGCTTACCGGGAGGGCGTGCCGGTGGAGCACAACTGGATCAACCGCCGCGGCAGCGAGGACTTCTCGCGCCTCATCGAGTACCAGGACGCCTTCCAGCCGGGCGCCCGGCGCTACGACGTCGGCGAGCGGAGCAACTTCGTCCTGCTGCCGATGGCGGCAAGCGCCCTGCGCCAGATTCTTCAATGGGGTGTCGCGAACGTCTCGGAGACCATCGGCGGGCTGACGGACTTCATAGAGAGGGAGGCCGGTGGGCTCGGCGTCGAGGCCGTACCCAAAGGGCGGAGGGCGCGGCACATGATCGGGCTGAAGCTCGGCCCCGACGCCCCCGAAGACCTGGCAGCCCGGCTCGCCGCCGAGGGCGTCTTCGTCAGCGTGCGCGGCGAGAGCGTGCGCATCTCTCCGCACCTCTACAACACCGAAGAGGACGTGGGGCGGCTCTTCTCCGCGCTCGAAAAGGCGCTGAGGCTTTAGGTTCTAGGTTCCAGGTTTTGAGGGGTTCGTAGAGCGAGGATGCCGCGGACATGCCGTGCTCTCCGTGGCTAATCATGGTGGTGATGTCGGGCTCTAAGCCGCGTACCGCACCCGTGATGCCTCAAGGCCTAGAACCTAAAAACCTTCCGCCCGTCTGCAGGCGTCCCCCGAACAGTTCTTCAGCGCTTGCAAGTCTTCTTTCATCGTCTGGGGCGCGGCTTCGGGGCGGTTCTCTAGCTGGTAGGGGTCTCTGGCGAGGTCGTAGTACTCTCTCCCGCCGTTCGAGTACTCGACGTAGACTTCGTCCTCGCGGCGCACGCCGGAGTAGCCGGGCCTGTCGTAGTAGGTGCCGTTTACGCCTTCGATCAGGACCGACGAACGCCAGGTCTCGGGCGCCGTGCCGTCCAGGAACGGCACGAAGCTCCTTCCGTCCATCCAACCGGGGGCGGAGAGGCCGGCCAGGTCGAGGACGGTCGGGGCGATGTCCGTGTTCGCCACGAGGTCGTCGAAAGATTCGTCCCGGGGCACCTCCGGTCCCCTGACCACGAACGGCACCTCGTGGGCCTCATTGTAAGGGGTCCACTTGGCCCCCCTTATGCGGTGCAGTCCCATGTGGTAGCCGTTGTCCGAGGTGAAGATGACGTAGGTGTCGTCCAGCTGGTCCGTGCGGGAGAGGGCGGAGACCACCTCCCGGCTCAGGTCCTCCAGGGTGAGCGCGCTCCGCATCCGCGCGGCCTGGATTCGGTCGAATCGGGCGATCTCTTCTTGCCGGAGGGCGGATTTTTCGGCCACCCAATCCGGCTTGTCCGAGACATCGGCCTCGTTGAAAGACGGCGGCTTCGGAGCCTGTGCGTGCGGGTACGCGTCCCGGTGGCGCTCCGGCACGAGGAGCGGCGAGTGGGTGTCCCAGGTGGAGACCTGCATGAAGAACGGCCGCGCCGAGTCCTCCTGGCTCTCTACGAACCGGGAAGCCTCGCCGGAGAGCCAGTCGGTGTAGTGGCCGTCGAAGCCCACCACGACCCCTTCCCGGTTGACGATACTCTTGTTGAGGTACGCCTGCCAGCTATCCCAGCCCGGCGGCACGTACCCTTCCCATCCCCCCGCATCCTCGTAGCCGTTGAGGTACTTGCCGCCGAACCACGTCTCGTAGCCGCCGTCCTGCAGAAGCGTGGCGAGGGTCTCGTCCTCCAGGCCGCTCTCCCGGAAGAACCTGGCACCCCCGCCGGGCTCGTCGTTCATGTTGTTCACCAGGCCCGTGTTGTGGGCGTACTGGCCACGGAAGATGGTGGCCCGCGACGGGCAGCAGAGCGAGGTCGTGACCACGGCGTTCTCGAAAGTCGTCCCTTCGGGCGTCCAGGCCGTGTCTAGCGTCGATCCTTCAAAGATGGAGCGGTCCAGGTCGTCGGCGAGGATCAGGACCACGTTCGGCCTGCCCTCCGGTCCGCCCTCCGGCGCGGCCGTGCCGGTCCCGGACGCGGTCCGGTGTTCGGTCCTGGCGTCTGACCGATCGACCCGCACCGTCTCCCCCTCTGGTCCGCAAGCAAGCGGGAGGACGAGGAGCAGCACCAGCCCAACGAAGACTACCGGAATGCTACCGTGAATCTGCGGGAACCGATCCAAGACGCGTTTAGCCTAGCACGCGGTGGGCGCGTCCGGGCGGGACCTACCCTTCGGTGCTGACGCGCTCGATGCTGGACCACGGGAGAAACTCGTAGCCCCCCATGTCGCCGCTCGGATCGCGAACTTCGAGCAGGAGCCCCCTACCGTCGGCCTCGCAGACGTACCCTTGCAGGTCGTTGCCCGTCCGGGCGGAGACGGAGATCAGGCTCCCGCGTTCGAAAAAACCGCCCAACCCCGGCGCGTTCCCGCGCAGTCCCCCGGTGCCCCCGTCTTCCAAAACGTCTCCTCCGCCTCGTGTCGTCCAGCCAGAGGTACTGTAACCCGTCCAGGCCGCGTCCGGGAGCAGAACGTCCAAAAGGATGACCAGGATCATCCGCCGTGACCCTGTCCTCGCCTAAAGCTGACGGCCAATGGCTAAGAAATCCGTCATCCTGGGAAGCCGCCCTGGCGCCCTATAAGCTCTTCTATCGGAACCGCGTCCGTGAGCCCCGACCCCGGGTCTATGACGGCGTACTCGGCCCCCGCCTCCCTGGCGACGAGGGCGTGGCGGGCGAGGCCTTCGGCGTCATCTATGGTGCCGAGCCGGTCGGGCAGGCCGAGATGCGCGGCCTTCTCCCGGAAAGAGCGGGCGCCCTCCGGGGAGCCGAAGAGCGCCACGACGAGGACCTCGCCCTCGTCTACCTCGACGGTGATGAGGGGCGCCTCTCCCCCCTCGTCGGAGATGACGTAGAGGGGGAATGGGATCACACCCACCCTCCCGGCGGCCTCGCGCGCCACGTCTTCGGCGTGGAAGAGCCCGGCGCCGTCCCCGGAGACGACGAGCACGTAGTCCGCCCCGGAGAGGGCGAAGCCCTCGACGGCCCCCCAGTCGGCAAGCTCCCGCGGGTCGGTTCCGGACAGGGCCGCCATCCCGTGTTCGGCGGCCCCGGCGGAGAACTCGCCGGCGAGCTCCCTATCGGAGAAGAGGGCCGCCACCCCCGCCCGTTCGCCGCCCACCTCCGTCTCCTGCAAGACGTCCCGGCCCGCCGGGTCCACCAGCTTGAAGAGCGGCGGGCGCGGGAGGTCTTCGAGAGAGAGTTCCCTTCCGGGTTCAGCCATGCTCGGCCTCGCGGGTGACGAGGTCGGCCGCGGCGCCGCGCGGGAAGAGGGCCGCAGCGGCCACGCTGGAGACGCCGAATACCAGCAGGACCCAGAAGGCCGGGGAGAGCGCCGCGGAGAGGGCGCCGGCGAGCTCCGCGTAGGCGGCTTCGGGGATGCGGGCGCGGACGGCGGGCTGCAGGATCGCGTTCGGGTCCGAGAGCAATCGCGCGAGCGCCGCGTCCCCCTCCGCAACCCGCCCGACGGCGGCCCTGTAACGGTCGCCCAGAGAAGCGTTGAGCAGCGCGCCCATCACGGCGACGCCGAGCGAGCCCCCCACGGTCCGGAAGAACACGACGGAGGAGGTCGCCACCCCGCGCCGCCGCCAGGGCACGGCGTTCTGGACGCTCACGAGGTAGCTCGTGCTCGAGAAGCCGAGGCCGAGGCCTATGACGACTACCGCGGCGACCACGTAAGGCAGGGAGGTCCCCCGGTCCATCGGGACGCACAGGGCGGACCCCGAGGCGACCAGGACCGACCCGAGCAGCAGGGTCGCACGGTAGCCGGTCTTCAGGAGCATCCGCCCCCCGACGAACGAACCGACCGGCCAGCCTATGGAGAGGGAGGCGACGACCGCGCCAGCCGTGAGGGCCGTGCCGCCCAGAGAGCCCTGCACGAAAAGCGGCACGTAGACAGAGACCCCGAGCAGGACGCCGCCGAGCGCCAGGTTCCCGAAAGCCGAGACAGAGAGGATGCGGTCCCGGAACATGTCGGGGGGCATGATCGGGTCCTCCGCCCGCCCCTCAACGAAGACGAAGAGCGCGAGCATGGCCACGCCGCCGCCGAACAGCGCGAGCCTGCCGGCCGTTATCCCCGGTTCGCCGAGCAGGGCGAGCAGGACGGCGACTAGGCCGCCGGTTAACAGCGCGGTACCGAGGTAGTCCATCTTTCGGCGGCGGCGTTCGAAGGACTCGGTCAGCGTCAGGGCCAGAAGGACGGCGGCGACCAGGCCGAAGGGGATGTTCAGGTAGAAGACCCAGCGCCAGGAGACCAGGTCCGTCAGCAGGCCGCCCACGGCGGGGCCGACGACCGCGGAGATCCCCCACACCGCCCCGAAGAGCCCCTGGATGCGGGCCCGCGCCTCCAGCTCGAAGATGTCCCCGATGATCGTGATGGCGACCGGCTGCACCGCCCCCGCCCCAAGACCCTGCACCGTCCTGAACGCGATGAGCGCCGCCATGCTCTGCGAAGCCCCGGCGAGCACGCTCCCGAGCAGGAACAGGAAGATGCCGGCGAGGTACACGGGCTTTCTACCGTAGGTGTCGGACAACTTGCCGAAGACGGGCCCGGTCACGGTCGCCGCCAGCAGGTACGAGGCGAAGGCCCACGGGTAGAGCGGGAGCCCGCCGAGCTCGCCGATGATCGTCGGCATCGCGGTGCCGACGACGGTGGCGTCGAGCGCCGCCAGGAACGTCCCGATCAGCGTAGCGAGCACCACGAGCGTCTTGCGTCGCCTGCTAAAACCCAACGCTAGAGGTTCTCTGTTCCGGAGGTCACAAGAAAGATCTTACCGGGCCGGCGCCCGTTACCGTATGAGTGACCGGGGCCTGACCACTTCGCGCACCATCGCGACGAGGTCCGCGCTAGAGAAGGGCTTGCGCAGGACGCGGACCGAGCCGTGCGTCCGCTCGGCCAGCGCCCTGGCCTCCGGGTCTTTCTTGGCGACCATCAGGATCACGGGTATCTTCGACGTCTTCGGCATCGCCTTCAGGCAGTGGCACGCCTCGACTCCGCCCACCTGTGGCATCGAGACGTCCATAACGATGAGGTCAACCCGGCGGCCGAGCGCCTCCTGCAAGGCCCTCTGCCCGTCCGTGGCGATCACGACGCGGAAGCCCTCTTGCGTGAGGGCCTCCGTGGCGGAGTCCAGCAAGACGGGGTCGTCGTCGGCCAGCATGATGGTTGGTTTACCTCTCTCCACGGCGAAGTATTTTACACTCAAACCCGCGCGCACGACGCCCGCGGGGAGAAAAGAGATAAAGCGTTCACGCCCGGGGCCCCGGTCACCATCGCGCGGGGCCGGGAACCAGAGCACCGCCTGCTAAAATAGTCACGCAATCCCCAGACGAAAAGCTGATAGCCGACCGTTAGAAGCTGAAAGCTACAAAGAGGTGAGCGTGACGGAGCAAAGATACTTCCGCAAGGGCTTCAAGATGCGGGACGAGGTGCAACACCTCCTCGACCGCGACTACCGCTCCGAGGCCGTCGACCGCGTGCGAGAGAGCGGCAACGTCCTCTCCGTAGACGGGCTGACGATCCGCCTCGCCGACGAGTTCGGGTTCTGCTACGGGGTCGACCGGGCGGTCGATTACGCCTTCCAGACCAGGGAGAAGTTCCCCGACCGGCGCATCTTTATCACGGGGGACATGATCCACAACGCCTCCATGAACGACCGCCTGCGCGAGATGGGCATAGAGTTCCTCTCCACCGGCTTCGACGGCCCGACAGAAGAGGCCTTCGACCACGTCACCCCCGAGGACGTGGTCCTGCTCCCGGCCTTCGGCGCCCCCATAAACTGGGTGGAGAAGCTGCGCGAGAAGGAGTGCGTCGTGGTCGACACGACCTGCGGCTCCGTCCTCTCCGTCTGGAAGCGCGTCACGCGCTACGCCAAAAAAGAGTTCACCAGCATCATCCACGGCAAGTACTACCACGAGGAGACAAAGGCCACGGCCTCCCAGACCCTCAAGGACGGCGGCAACGGCCGCTACCTCATAGTGCGCAACCTCAAGGAGACCGGCCACGTCACGGACTTTATCCTCGGCAGGATGACGGCCGAGGAGCTTACGGAGAAGCTCGCCCACGGCATGAGCCCCGGCTTCGACCCCGAGAGGGACCTGCAGCGCGTAGGTGTGGCCAACCAGACGACGATGCTGATGAGCGAGACGCTCGCGGTCGGCGAGGAGCTTAGAAAGGCGATGGCCGAGCGCTACGGCGAGGAGAACATCGCAGACCACTTCGAGCTCTTCGACACCATCTGCTCGGCCACCCAGGACCGCCAGGACGCGCTCTTCGATCTTCTGGAGCAGCCGCTCGACGTCATGGTCGTCATCGGCGGCTACAACTCCTCCAACACGAACAACCTGGCGATCATCGCCGACGAGAGGGTACCTGCGAGCTACCACATAGCCAGCGGCGACTGCATAGACGGCGACGCCATCCGCCACAAGCCCGCCGGCACCCCCCTCGACGCCCGCGAAGAGGTCGAGGAGCAGCACTGGCTCCCGGACGGCCCGGTCCGCATCGGGCTCACCGCCGGCGCCTCGACGCCGAACTCGCAGATAGGCCTCGCCATCGGGCACATCTTGCAGGCGCGGGGCCTTCCCCCCGAAGCGGCGCTTCGATAAGGTTTTGAGGTTCTAGGTTTCAGGTTTTGAGGAGTTGTAGAGAGAGGACGCCGCGGACATGCCGCTCCCTCGCTGAGGCTAACCATGATGGCGATGTCGGGCTCTAAGCCACGTAGGGGGTACCCTTAAACGCTTGGTGTGAGTTACCCGTGGGAGATTTGAGCAGAAGGTGTCCACGCTCTAAAGTCGGCTTGCTGCCCGATCCCGAAGGGAAAGGAACCGACTCCTCATGCTCGACGTGG
>Ga0136627_1000242_pt1 | contig 19139 bp, 19 predicted proteins | sample AntDrymUQ4892206_2_FD_104652 | JGI IMG/M metagenome (GOLD analysis project Ga0136627, IMG submission 104652) | Polar desert sand microbial communities from Dry Valleys, Antarctica - metaG UQ489 (22.06) | ecosystem: Environmental > Terrestrial > Soil > Desert | place: Antarctica: Dry Valley... | reverse complement strand
GGCTGCGCAACACCGGGTCTTTGGCCCCGCGGTAACGCTCCTCCAACTCGCCGGGCTCCAAGTGCGGCTCGAGCTTTATAGTCTTTGGCATAATGGGGCATTATACAACCGGACTTGGTATCAGCCAGTCATACGGAATCCGGATGATCACTTCCCGAAAGCCGTCTCCGCCGTCGGTCGGCGACTTCCGAAGCGAGCGACAGCGAGTGGCTCCCGGCTCCCGAACCCGCCGCCGACCGAGTTCCGAACCATTCACCCGGATTCCGTATCAGCCAGTTAGCTTTTTGTTTCTTGCTGACTGGCCGACACCGGATATGGGTGCTCACAGCCACATTCTCCGCGACGCTCCGCAAAGCTCCCGTCCGGTCGCGTCACCCGGCGGGAATGTCGCACCGGGGGATGTCCCATCGCGGGGTGCGTGGCGAACGCCGATTCCTTCGAGAGCCGAAGCTCACGAAAAAGAAAGCTGACTGGCTGACAGCAAAGCGGGCTGAAATGCGGCAAGCGCGAAGCGAAGCGAGCCTATGCGCGGGTTTTCGACGGCGGGGTTTTGTCTTTGGCGACGAGGTATTCTTTTTCGGGGACGGGGAGTTTTATGGACATGTTCGTGCCTTCGCCGGGTTTGCTTTTCGCTTCGATGCTTCCGCCGTGGGCTTCGATTATGGTCTTTGCGATGGGGAGTCCGAGGCCCGAGCCGCCGAGTTTCCGGGAGCGGGTTTTGTCCACCCGGTAGAAGCGCTCGAAGATGTGGGCGAGATCCCTCTCGGGGATGCCCGGCCCTTTGTCCGCGACCTCGACGACGAGAGTGCCGCCGGAGATGCTCGCCGAGAGGGACACGGGGTCTCTTTGCCCGGCGTATTTGGCGGCGTTGTCCACGAGGATCATGACCGCTTGCTCGAAGCGGGCGTGGTCGAGGTCCACGATCCCCTGGGCCGAGAGGTTCGTTTTCAGCTCCGAGCCTCGCTCCCTGGCGAGCGTGTCGGCCCGCTCGGCTATCGTGGAGAGGAACGCCGCGACCGAGACCGCGCCCCGGTCGAGCGGGAGGGAGGAGGAGTCCGAGCGGGCGAGGAAGAGGAGGTCCTCGACCATCTTCGTCATCTTGTCGGACTCGGACAGGATCTCGGCGAGCATCTCTTTCTGGGAACTGTCGGTCTCGAAGTGCATGCCTATCTCGGCGTTGCCGCGCATGACGGTGAGGGGCGTCCTCAGCTCGTGGGATACGTCGGCGAGGAAATCCGTCTTCGCCTTCGAGGCTTCGGCGAGCTTCCTCGCGGCGAGTTCCTGCTCGACGTTGAGGCGCCTGAGTTCGTTCACGACCCGGATCGTGGAGTAGGCGAGTATCCCGCCCGCGACCACCAGCCCGGCTATGACGATGGCGAGGACCACGGAACCGGTTCTGCTCACGTCGTTGACGCGGGTGAGGGAGACTTCGGAGAGCTCTTCCCCGACATCGTCTATGTCGCCGGCCATTTCCTGCATCTGGTCGAGGCGGGCGAGGCCGATGTCGTTGGCTTCGTCCCATGCGGATCGATCCCCGGTTCTCTCGAACTCGCCTATCGCCGGGCGATACTCGTCGTAGTACGTCTCGGACATCTCCCGGAACTCCTCGGGCTTCGTGAGGTTGTCCTCGCGCACTTCGAGCTCGTCGTACTCGTTGACTTCCTCTTCGAGGAGGAGGAAAGCGTTCTCGAAGTTTGCCGTGCCGGCGCGTGTCGGACTCTCGCCGAAGTATAGGTTGCGTTGGTGGTGGCGGACTTCGAGGACGGCGACCCTCATGTCGTCGCCGTGGTCCTCGAGTTCGACGTCGTAAGTGAGGGCTTCGTCGGCGGCGCGGGTGATGTTGCTGTTGAGCCACAGCCCGACGATGCCGACGATGATGATGGCGACGATCATCCCGATCACCGCCCCGAGCGTCGTGCGCCACGGGTTCGGAACCTGCGCCCCTCCGGACGCCGGGCCGTAGACCGGGTCTTTGCGTTTGTTGTCTTTGGCCTTTCTCATCTGCTTGAATCTTCAATTATACTTGTCGGGTAACGAGACAGGGGGGATGTATGAGGGTATTGATCGTAGAGGACGAGCCGGGGATAGCGAGGATGCTCGAGCGCGGACTCGTCGCCAGCGGCCACAAGTGCATTAGCGCGGACAACGGCCACGACGGCGCCCGCCTCGCCCTCGAGGAGGACGTGGACATCGTCCTCCTCGACATCATGCTCCCCGGCCTCGACGGCCACGAAGTCCTCAAGAGGATAAGGCGGAAGAAGCCCGGACTGCCCGTCCTCATGCTCACCGCCCGCGACGAGCTCCCGAGCAAGGTCGAGGCGCTCGACTCCGGCGCCGACGACTACCTCACAAAGCCGTTCGCCTTCGAGGAGCTCGTCGCCCGCATACGCGCCCTCGCGCGGCGCAAGGACCAGCCGAACACCTCCGCCCTCGAGGCCGGGGATCTCAAGGTGGACCTCCTCTCCCACCGGGTCTCGCTGGCGGACAAGCAGATAGACCTCTCCAGCCGCGAGTTAGGGCTCCTCGAGTACTTCATGCGCCATCCCGGCCAAGTCCTCTCGCGCCAGCAAATCCTCTACGCCATTTGGGACTATTCCTTCGATCCCGGCTCCAACGTCGTGGATGTCTACGTCCGATACCTCCGCAAAAAGATAGACCGTCCCGGCGTCCCCTCTTTCCTAACCACCATACGAGGAGCCGGATACCGCTTCGACCCGCCGCAAAAAGACTGAAAACCTAGTCTTCGTACTCTTCGTAGCCGTCGTCGTAATCGTCGTCGTTGTCATCATAGCCATCGTCGTTTGCCGGAGCCGCCGCCGGAGCGGGGGCTGCCGGAGCGGGTTCGGGGGGCGGCTCGGGGGCAGGTTCGGGCTGGCTTTGCTGGCTCGGCTGGTCGTCCGCGTTGTCCCGGTTTCCGTTCCCGCCGCCTGTGTTTCGTTCCGGTGCTTCTTCCTTCGGTTCGGTTTGTTCGATATCCACTTCGACTATGTCTCCGCGGGGCCGGATCTCGACGAAGACCTCCCGCTCGTCCTTGACGATGAAGAAGACCCAGGCGTTCTGGGCGAAGCCCACGTCGTTGACGGACCAGTCTTCGCTCCTGAAGGAGTCCCGATAGAATTCCCTGACCTGGCTCAGGCCCGCGTCGGTGAGGTACTCGGTCTCAGTCCAGATCATGCTCCCCTGATCCTCCCTTATGTACTCGATCCTGACCGAACCCGGATAACGGCTGAGGCCCGATATGTCGGATCCCGTAACGTCCTCTCTCGGGATGGAGGGGCTTTGAGCCCGCGGCGTTTCTTCGGGCGCGGCGTCGCCGACCTGTTGTTCGCGGGACGCGAGCAACTGCCCGTCGTCGCCCGCCAGAATCACGCCAACTATGAATCCGGCGAGAGAGAGCATCAAAGCTACTACCGCCACCGCGAGAAGTGGAACCCTCAGAGCGGCCTCCTGACAATTACCGATGTCGAGCGGCTTTCAACCGCTTTCGATATATTCCGCCAGAGCCGTTAAAACGAGGTTATGAAAAGATTAGAAAACTCTAATCTGACATCCGGTTTCGTATTTTCTGCTTTTCGTGCGCCCATCGCCAATAGCGGATCATACCGCTCCGAACTTCCAGCCGAACACCGGATCGAAGATGCTTCGAAGAAAAGGCCGGGCCTCCGCCTTGTTATGAACCCCGTGGTAAACGAGGTTCAGGCGTAGAGGAGTGAAGAAAGGGGTGGAGGCTCCGGCGCTCGAAAAGAAAACGTGGGGCATGGACGGCGAGACGGGCAGGCAGGGCAAGGAGCGGAGTGTGGGTGCCCAATGAGGCGGCAGGGGAGTCCCCAATCCCGTCGCGGCGGTGGTTGATCCACGCCGCGCGCGAAAGAGGTTCCGCACGCCTCAAGCAGTCCGCGTCTCTTGTCCATTTCTGCCCCACATGGAACAAACTACAGGGCAAAGATTAAAAGTTTCTGAGGAAAGCATTAAGAAATCCTGAAGATTTGGCGGGTCGCTCCGCCTTCGGCTCCGCTCCGGTTATTGGTTGTTGTATTTGCCAACAACCAATAACCACAAACCAATAACCGGGAGCGGAGCGACCTTCACCGGAAGTTCGGCATGACTCCTTCAGCGAACATTTCCAACTGCGAGTGGTCGTAGGCGATGCGCGGAAGATACGTTATGAAATAGTCCACCCCGGCATCCTCGCGCTTTTTCAAAAGCTCCGTTATCTCCTCCGCCGTTCCGACTTTGTTCGAGTCCGCATAATCTTCGAATGAACGGTTCCCGCGAGCCTCTTTCGTCGCCTCTTCCGGGTTCGCGCCGTCTTCGATGAGGTGGATGTTCACGAGCGTCGAGCGTGTGATCTCATCATAGTCCCGCCCCACGTCGTCGCAATGTTTTTTAAGGATGTCGAACTTATGGCGGAGCATGTCCGGGTCGCCGAAGACATTGCACGCATCCCCCCACTGCGCCACGAGTTTGAGCGTAACCTTCTCTCCGCCGCCCCCGATCCAAAACGGAGCGTGCGGATGCTTCGCGCTCCCCGAATTCGCCGCCGCTTTCGGCTCGTTTATGGGTTTGTCCACGCCGTGATATTTCCCGTCGAAGACGACGTCGTCCTCGGTGAACATGCGGTGTATGATCTCGCACGCCTCTCGAAAAGACTGTATCCGCTCGCCCGTCTCCGGAAATCCATACCCATACGCGAGCCACTCATGCTCATACCATCCCGCCCCAAGCCCGAAAAGAAGCCGCCCGTCCGACATCACATCCACCGTCGAAGCCATCTTCGCGAGCAGCGCGGGATTCCGGTACCCATTGCACGAAACCATCTGCCCGACCTTCGCCCTTTTCAAATCACGCACGAGTCCGGCGGTGATGGACCAGCATTCGAAGACCGTGTTCTTCGTCGGCTCCGGCACGGTATGGAAGTGGTCGAAGACCCACACCGAGTCGAAGCCGAGATCCTCCGCCTTCTTCCCCGAGTCCGTCATAGCCTCATATTGCCCGACGGGATCCTCGATCTCCGTCAAGTCCATCTTCCATCCCTGCGGAACGAATACCCCGAATTCTGTCGCCATGAGAAAACTCCTCCTTGTGCGCGTTTACGAAACGTCATCTTATATGGAATCCCGGCGAAAGGCGCGTCGCTTTGCTCGGGTTATTGGTTGGTGGTTATTGGTTATTGGCAAAAACTAAAAACCAATAACCGGGAGCGAAGCGATCTTCAACGCCACACCCGAAGCATCCCGTCCGAACGCCCGACGGCGATGGACGCTCTCCCTCCCTCGTCGGTGGCGGAGGCGATGTTCGTGGAGATTTCGCCCTCCGCCGGGAGCGTCCACGCGACTTCGGCCCCCGCCTCGGATCTCCGGATGGCCGCGAGTTCGGTGTACGAGCGATCCGGGACGAGAAGCTCCCATCTTCCGTCGCCGTCCATATCCCCGGCTCTCGCGGTGTCGAGGTTCCGCGAGTCGAGTCGGTGAGAGGTGTATCCGGGGGCTTCGGCCACGATGTCGAGCGTCCCAGTCTCGAAATTCGGACGATAAAATTCGACGACGGACTCGAGGTGCGGCGTCCTCGCAGCGGCGACCTCGAACTCCCCGCCCGCTCCGAAAGGGCCGGCGGCGAGAACGTGCCGCCATTTCAAAGGCTCTCCCATGAACGGCCCCGCCGCCGCGAGCGTCCCGTCCGGCGAATAAAGAGCCACCCTCGTCCCGACACCGTCCGCACTCTCGGAGACGGCGATAAATTCCTCCCCCTCCGCCTCGACCCACATCGCGGAAACCTCCTCGAAAACGCCGCCCGACTCGGGGATTATCCGCGACCGAACCTCGAAATCCCCGTCCTCCGCCACGTCGGCGACCGAGATCGCTTCGGCCTCGACGCCGTCCCCGAGGACATCGTGGGCATATCTTTCCGTCGGCTCCGAGAGAAAGGCGACGGAGCCGGAGGGACTCCGTGTGAACCGTGCATCGGGGAGGGCGGCGACCCCCGTTCCCGCGACTTCACCCTCGCTCTCCACGAAAACCTCTCCGCTCTCCGCGACTCCGACGAGGGAATCCCCGACAGGCAGCGGATGGGTGAGAGGGGAGCCGGGGCCGACGACGAGTTCGAGGGGGTCTCCGAGCGATTCCACGAGCGGCGGCGCGCCGGGTGCGAGGCGGCCCGGTTCGATGTCGAGCGGCTCGATGCCGCCGGGCATCTCCATATAGAAATCCTCCACGCTCCCGCTCGCGAGCGCGACGACCCACGCCACCCCCTCCCGGAACGGAACCCCCGCCACCCAAACCGGCTCCCCGCCAAGCGGAACATCCACCGCCCCCGAAAGAGGCATGCCACCCTCCCCACCCACAACGAGATTCCCCGAACTTTGTCCGTGCGTGAACCCGAAATCCGGCTCCGGAGCCTCGGACACCGCATCGGCGGATTCCGTGGATTCCATCGCCGCCCCGGTCGTTTCATCCGTCACCTCGGCGGTCGCTTCTTCCGTCGGCTCCGAGCGTTCGGTGGTTTCGGAAGAGGGGGGCGTCTCCGTCGCTTCCGTCGTCTCGGGCGGCTCGCCGTTCGAGCATGCGGAGGCGAGAAGGAAAGCGAAGAAGATGGCGAGCATCGTCGCAAAGTGTCGCGGCCTCCTCATAGCGGAACGCGGAGGGGGGGACGCTTTCGCGCTCCGCGCGCGAGCTTCGCGCTCCTTCGCGTTCGCCGGGAGGGCGGCTTCCTTTTTCGCAGTTCGAGGGTCGGCTCCGCTATTCATGGACATCGCATTCAAAACTCGGCTCCGGTTCATGGAGTCATTCGCTGACAAGCGTGAAGCTCCGCAATCCGCCTCACGAGCCTCGGGAGAGGGTTCTCTTTTTGTCGGCGTTCCGGGCGACGATGAAAAGGAGATCCGACATGCGATTCACCGCCCGGATGGCATCGGGATGTTCGGTCGCGTATCCGGCGGCGACGAGGGTTCTCTCGGCGCGCCGCACGACCGAGCGGGCGACATCGAGGAGCGAGCCGAGCCGCGTCTCGCCGGGGATGACGAACTCCTTCGGAAGCTCGGTTTTCTCGCGCCACTTTTCGAGTTCCTTCTCGACGAACTTCACGTCGTCCTCTCCGACGAAGTTGTCCTCTTTCGGCATCGCGACGTCGCCCATGACCCGGTAAAGAAGGCGTTGCGAGGCGATGAGAAGCTCGGCGATTTCACCCTCGGACTCCGCCCTCGCCACGCCGATGAAGGATGTGGCTTCGTCAATGTCTCCGAGAACGCCGATCTTCGGGTCGTCCTTCCCGAGGCGTCCCGCCCCGAGGAGCGTCGTCGTTCCGTCGTCGCCTCGCCTCGTGGAGACGGGCGGGTTGTCGTTCGCCATGTGGTTTCTCCTCCTTTTCGTGGATCTTTCATGGTACGCCACCTTTCGGAAACTTGCCGGGGCCGCGAATCGCGGATGAAGAAGCCAGCATTCGCCACGCCCCCACGCCATCCTCCGGAAGCGAAGCTCACCGCTGGAACACGCGGTTCGCCGGGGGGCGACTCGCCGAGTCGTCTCTATGAAACCGTCCGCCGATCTCATCGTGGAGAGTGCGGCTGTGATCTTTCGATTCCGTTCGATTCGCGGTTCGCGGCTTTCCCCCGATTCGCCTCCCCGTTCCTCCGTCCCTCGGCCTCCGAAGCGGTGTTTCGGGGTTCGTGTGAAACATGCCGGGGGCTGGCTCGTATCAAGATACCGTGCTTGATTTGGAAACAGCGGATACTTCGTGGGTTAAAATTCCGTGATGAATCTGCGCCTGACTTTCCCCCTCGCCTCGAACGGCCCCCTCGGAAAGGCGGCCTCCGCCGCCTCGAGCCATCCCTCGTATGAAGTGGACGCCTCGGGCGGCAATGTGAGCCTCTCCCTCGAACTCCCGAAGGACTGGCGCTCCGCGGACGAGCTTTCTTTGCTCCTTCGCGGCGAGAAAAGGGCGAGCTTCCTCGTGAACGGCGAGGATGTGCCATACGATGAACTCTTCGGGGGGCTTCGGTGTTTTTTCAGAAAGCAGCGCTCCGGCAAGGCCGCCAAAGACTGGTGCACGCCCCGGAACATCGAGGATCGCCAACTTTTCCCGTGCCGACAAATCCGCGTATACGACAACGACCATCTCACCGAAAACTCGTGGTATTCGTTCGGCGAAATGGGCGAGGGCGGCGTCTTCGAGGTGGACAAAGAGAAGATCACCGAGCGCGTCCTCTCCGACCTCGGGCCGTGCGTGAGATGCCCCATCCTTGACCTCGACGCGACCGCCGAACTCGTTGCCCGCCTCCCCGAGAAAATCGACCCCGGACGCGACGATGCTTGGAAGTATCGGGAAAACGGCTCCGAGGTCGAAGACTGGAAAATTACGCGGGCGAGGTCGGGCGAGAGGGAGTCGGAGATATCCCCTCGGGAGGAGAAGGAAACTCTCATCGAGCGTTTGGCGAAGAGTGTGCGGAGTGGCGGGGCGGGGGTGGCGGCTGTGAGCGGGACGACGCCCGGAAGCCGGAATGTCCCGGCCACGAAGTATGAGGATGTGGGTGGGATGCGCGAGACGATAGCCATGATCCGGGAGGCGGTCGAACTCCCGATCACACACGCGGAAATCTTCCGCAAACTGAACATCCGCCCGAACAAGGGCATACTTTTCTATGGCCCGCCGGGAACCGGGAAGACGCTCCTCGCGCGGGCGGTCGCGCATGAGAGCGGGGCCCACTTCATCGCGGTTTCGGGGCCGGAGATCTTGAATAAATACTGGGGGCAGAGTGAGGCGAAACTCCGGGGTATCTTCGCCGAGGCGCGGGCGAAAGCCCCGTCCGTCATCCTCTTCGACGAGATCGACTCCTTCGCCTCCTCCCGCGACTCGATGAGCGAGAGCTTCGAGGCGACCCTCGTTTCACAGCTTCTCTCGCTCATGGACGGCATGACCGACTCGGGGCGGGTGTGCGTCATCGCCACGACGAACCGCCCGTCCGCGCTCGATTCGGCATTGCGCCGGCCCGGGCGCTTCGACCATGAGATCGAGATCGGGCTTCCCGACGCCGAGGCCCGCCTCCACATCCTCGGCATCCACACGAAGGACATGCCGACGGACAAGAATTTGAACCTCGATCAAATGTCGCAAATAACGGGCGGCTATTCGGGCGCGGACCTCGAATCGCTTTGCCGCGAGGCCGCGCTCGTGTGCATGCGGCGCACGATAAACCTCCGCGACTTCGACAAGCGCGTCTCCGCCCACGAGCTTTCCGCGCTCTCGGTGACGACGTACGATTTCCGGACGGCGATGAAGCGTGTCGGGGCGAGCATCCGCCGTTAAATTACGGCGACCGGGTATTTGCGGATCGAATCGTCCACGGTCGCGAGCACGAGTCCATGTTCGAGCGCCTGGCATACGAGCATCCGGTCGAAGGGGGTCTCGGTGGTACGAAGTGAGCGAGCCGAGCTTTCTCACGCTCGGCTCGTCGAGTGGGAGGCTCGAGATCATGTGCCGCTCGCGCTGTTCGGGGAGGTGCGTTTCGGCGAGTTCCGGAAGCGGCGATTTTCCAAGACGGTGTTTGACGATGGCCTCCCAAACCGAAACGACGCTCAAAAATACTTCGCTGTCGAGGTTGCGGATAGAGTCACGGACATCGTTCGGGAGCTTCGGGTTCCCGCTTATGTGCCAGAGAAAGACATGCGTATCGAGAAGGAGCCTCAACGACCCTCGAAGCCGCGAAGCTCCTCTTCGGGCAATGGTTTGTCGAAGTCGTCGGGAACTGTGAACTCCCCGGCGGCGAGGCCGGAGGGGCGAAGCGAATTCGAGGGGATTTCCCGGCTCGCGGGCTTTATCTCCGCCACCGGACGATCCTCTTTCATTATGAGGAACGTTTCTCCGGCTTCGACGCGCCGAAGATAGTGCGAGGGATCGCGGTGAATCTCGCCAATGCTTGTGGTGACCATGACAGAATTGTAGCCGACGGCGGAGCGGACGTTCGAGCCTACGAAGCGAGAGCCTCCCGCTCCACACCCCGAACCACACGCCGCGCTCCCGCCAAAGCCTCCCCGGCGAGATGCGGGAACTCATCGGAAAGCTCCGCGCAATATGACGGATTTCGCGGGAAATCCACCCTCTCGAAGAGTTCGGGGAGGGGTATTCTCCCCCTCCCCGGCGGAAGATGGATGTCGCCGAGTCCGAAGCCGCGATGCTCGGAGGCATTCGGCTCCCCGGCGAGGTTCACCCGTCCGAAATTATCCTGAATGTGGACATGCCGGACGAGCGGAGCCGCAGCGTCGCACTCCTCGAAAAGGTCGAAGCCGAACGCGGCGGCGGACAATGCGGCATGCCCCGTGTCGAGGCATATTCCGACGGAGGGGCGGTCCACGTCGGAGACCATCTCGGCAAGCTCCGAAGGGCGCGTCGAGAGGTCGTGAATTTCCCCGGCCACGATCCTCGCGTCCGGATAATAGTTCTCGACGGCGATGTTTACGCCGGACTCTCCGGCGAGGTCTCCGGCTCGGCGGAGAGCTTCTTTTTGCGCGGCGATTTGCTCTTTGAAACTCACGAGCGCGTCGCGCCTCGCGAGCCTTTGCCCGGCGTGGCACACGACGGTCGGGGCGCCGACCTCCGCCGCGAAACGGATGCTCTCTTCGAGCATGTCCCGGTGCGGAAGCCCGGAATTCACGTCCATCAAATTGATCTCCATCGGCGCGTGGACGGTGAATGGAAGCCCCGCTTCGAGGAGGATTTCGACACTCCGGTCCGTCCGTCTCCGGTCGAGTTTCCCCGCGACCATGACTCCGAGGAACTCCGGCCACACTTCCACGAAGTCCGGGTCGAGGTTTTTGAGATGGGCGAGGTCTTTCGAGAGTCGGTCGAGGCTGTGGCGGTGAATGCCCGTGAGGTTCGTGCCGACGCTTGTGGCGAGCATACGCTCCTTTTCGAACGGTGTTGTAAAACGGAGCCAGTATATGCGCGAGGTCGCAGTTTCGAGTGAAAAGATGGTTAAAGTCGGGTAAAAAGTTCACTAAATCGAGCGAGGAATATGGAGGCGGAGTGTGAGCAGCTATGAGGATTACGGGCGGGCGTCAAAGAACTACGATAAAACGCGCCAGCCGGTCGGGGCGGAGGTGATGGTCGGGTGCATGGCGATGGGCGGGACTCCGCTCCCGGAGATGACCCTTCTCGACGCGGGGTGCGGGACGGGAAATTATTCGGTCGCGATGATCCCGCACGTCGGGCGCATCGAGGCCGTGGACATGAACCCGGCCATGATCGAGGTGGCCGCCGAGAAACTTTCCGGCTCGAACGTCTCCTTCCATGAAGCTCCGATAGACGAATTGCCATTCGAGGATTCTTCCTTCAACGGGGTGATGGTGAACCAAGTTCTCCACCATTTGCCGGAGAATGGCGACGGTTTCTCCGCGCATCGCCGCGTCGTCGAGGAGTTCCATCGGGTTCTCAAGCCCGGCGGTGTCCTCACGATAAACACGTGTTCGCAAACCCAGCTCGAACACGGATATTGGTACTATTCGCTCATCCCCGAAGCCGTGAATTCCCTGCGAAGCCGATACGCTCCCCTCGATAAACTCGTCGAACTCATGGAAAGTTCCGGCCTCGAATACGGGGGGCGCATCGCCCCGACCGACGCCGTCGTTCAAGGAGACGCATACTTCGACCATCGCGGCCCCCTCGACGAGGAATGGCGCGATGGAGACTCCATATGGTCGCTCGCATCCGAAGAAGAACGCTCCCGCGCCCTCTCGAAAGTCGAGGCGATGGACGAACGCGGAGAACTCGAAGAATACGTCGCCGCCCACGACACCCGACGAATGGACATCGGGCAAGTTTCCATACTCCACGCGGTGAAGTCGCTTCGCGGGTCGCTTCGCTCCGGTTAGTCGCTCCGGTTATTGGCGAAAACTAAAAACCAACAACCAATAACCGGAGCGAAGCGACCCCCTTTTAACGCGAATTTCACTTCTCGTTTACAATTCGGGTTCGTATCCCGGAGTTGTGGAAAAGGAATTATGCGTTCGGATCGCTCGTGTGTCGGAGGTGTGGGCGGGGTTTATGCGGCTCTCGGGCGCGTCCCCATGTTCCGCGGCGCGTGCCGTCGGGATGTCCGGATATCGCGCCTCTCGAACTCTTTCACGAACTCGAGCTTCCGCGTGGACTTCGCCGGAGACTCGTTTTTCCTCCGCCTCTCGGGCGACGGTGCCTCGGACTTTATTGACCGATTCGCCGAGGAGCGGAACGCGAGGATCGCCGCCCGGTGCGGCGTGAACGCCGAGATCCTCTTCTCCGACGCCTCCGATGGCACGATGGTGTGCCGCTTCATCGAGGGCTTCGGGATGGACGCGGAGAAGTTCGCCTCCGACGGATCGGCCCCCGCGAGAGCCGCCGCCGCGCTCCGAAGGATCCATCGGTGCGGAGGGATATTCGCTTCACATTTCGACCCGTTCGAGAGGATCGAGGCGTATGAACGCGCTCTTCGCCGCTCGGGAGTCCCGCTCCCGGACGACCTTCCTCTCGTCCTCGAAAAGGTGAACCGGGTGAGGCGGAGGCTCGGGTCGCCCTCTTCGCTCGCGCCGTGCCACAACGATCCGTGGCCGGGGAACTTCGTGGACTCGGGGGTTCGGATGCGCCTCATTGACTGGGAATACTCCGGGATGGGCGACCCGATGTGGGATCTCGCCGATCTCTCCGTGGAGGCGGATTTCGACGCCCCGAAAGATGAAACTCTCCTCGATGCGTACTTCGGTGGCCCGCCCCCTCGAAATTCCCGCCGCCGCTTCGAGGCTCACAAACCGACGTGCGACCTTTTGTGGTCTTTGTGGGGCTTCCTCCAAACCGTGAACGGCAACGCGAACGGCGCGCCGGACGGCGACTTCTTCGCATACGCCACCGACCGATACGAGCGGTGCAAACTCCGACTCCCCGACTCCGCCGCCGAACTCTCCTCGATCCCCGCATTCTCGGAGAGCGTCCCGTCCGGCTAACCCGCCTCCCTCGCCACTTCGGGTGCGACGGCGACGGAGATTTCTTCGTCCTTCCCATCCACGTCGTTCGTGCCGTTCCTTATGTCGCGGCGACGGCGGGTTTCTTTGCCGCCGAAAGCGGGGACGCATGTCGTCGCCCTCGCAAGCCCGGACATTGGCACATCGGCGTACACCGCCTCATAACATCCCGGCCCGACGAGATACGCCTCGTGCCACAGCCCGACCGCCCCACCCTTCCTCACCCTCCGGTTGAATTTCTGCCATCCCGGCATGTGCCCCTCGTCCGGATTCCGGGAGTATTTCTCAAGCTCCTTATACGAATTCCAATATTGAAAGAGTGTCACGCCGCGCCAGCAAAAGTGCGTATGCCCACCGAGAAACCCGGTCTCCGGCCTCCCGCGAAGCTCCCGGAGCATGGAACGCAATGACCACATCAACCCGACCCACGACCGGAATGCGAACACCCGATTCACCCTCACCCCCATCACAAAAACCACGAAAGACTCGTCCGTCCGGGCCGTGAACCTCCCGCTCATAACCTCCTTCGACACCGAAACCTCCCGCTCCCACCGCGCATTCGCCGACAACGTTTTCAAGCCTCCATGCGGGAGTTTAGCGGTTGTTGGGAACGTTTGTCAATTAAAGCGAAGAGTCGGGTTTCTCCGGTCTTTCCGGTATTTCCGGTTCACGATCCGGGTTTTTCGCGCATGAGGCGTTTTCGGGCGGTTTCCCTCCGGCCGATGGCGGGGATGTGTTCCGTCGCCTTTGCCAAACCGAGTATCGGCATGTTCACGTATATGGCCTCGTAGTTTCCGGGTTCGACGATATATGTTTCGTGCCATACGCCGACGCTTCCGTCGGAGCCGACGGTTTTATTGAAGCGTCGCCACGCGGGGAGGTGGGGGTCGTCGGTGTTCTTGGCGAAGTGTTCGAGGTCATCGAAGGAACGCCAATATTGGACGAGCATCGGGCCTCGGAGGTGGAAGAAGAAGTCCGCGCCGAGGAAGCCTTTCTCGGGATGTTTGTGGAGTTCGCGGAGCATCGGCCCCATCGCCCGGACGGTCGGGAGCCACTTTCGGACGGCGAGGAAGTTGTTTATCCGCATCCCGATCATGAAGACCGCGAACGGCTCGTCCATCTTCGCGGTGAATCGCCCGTTCACAACTTTCGCCATAGAAAATCACCTTTCGTTTCGTGTGCGGTTTCCACGGATGAGTCCGACTCCGAGTATGAGAAGCCCCGCCGCGAGCGACACCGCCCCGACGTATGCGAGGTTTATGAGGGCGTTCGGCTCGGTCGCGTCCGGCGAGAGAACGGATAAAAAGAACGCCGCCGGAAGGAGGATCGCCGAGGCGGGGATCGCGTGCCGGGCGACGCTTTTCAAACCCTCCGGGAGGTTCGCCTCGTCCACATATCGGAGGGTGACGAGCGAGAGGATGAGAAGCACCCCGGCGTGGGCATGTCCGGCCCGCCACAAATCTTGGCGGAGCGCGTTCTCCGAATACGCCGGGCCGCCGACGAGGAGCGAGAGTATGCTCGTTCCGCCATACACGACCGTCGGAAGAAGAATGATGAGTATGCCCGCCGTCGTCCGCGACTCCCGGCTCATCGCGGCTCCGAACCCCACATCGCATAGAAAACGCCGCCGTCTTTCACTCGGACTTCGAGATGACCGTCTTTCGCGAGTCCCCCGAGCATTTCATCCGCCTCGGCGACGGAGAGCGAAGTCTCCATCGCCGCGAACGCCGGGGTGAGTTCGCCGTTCCTCCGAAGCGCTTCGAGAAGCTCCCGCTCCGGCGATGCCGCGAACGAAGTGGACGGCGCGGACTCGGAAGCCCGCCTCGGCCTTTCTTCGGAAGTCTCCGACACGCCCCTCGCGAGGAGGCCGAAAGCCGGGAAGACGACCCACCCGTATACCGTGAGGAGCCACCATAATTCCGGCACGAACACGAAAAGAAACACCCCCGAAACCGCCACCGCGCCGATGACCGAGAGAGCCGCCGACACCTTCGCCCCTCTTCCCATCGCACCGGTGTCCATCCCGAGGAACTCGCCCCGCCCCCGACACGACCCGAAACGCGACCCGCGCATCGCCAAATGCCTTCCGTGCATCTTCATCCTCTCCTCACTCGCCGATCCTCCCCGTGCGATGTTTTCCTTATGTCGTTATTGACATATGAAAGTTTACGGGCGGCGGTTTTATATGTCAAGATATACATAAAGAAAATATCGAGAAAGTGCGATTCGGTGGGATGGAGGTTTGTGTATGGGACGGGCGGGGGTTTCGACTTTGGGGTTTGCGATCCTCGGTTTATTGGCCGGGGAATCGCTTTCCGGGTATGACGTGAAGCTCCGGATGGCGGAGCCGGTCGGGTTTTTCTGGCAGGCGGGCCACAGCCAGATTTATCCGGAGCTTGCGAAGTTGGAGGCGGGGGGGATGGTCGTCCACAACGACGTCCCTCAAAGCGGGAAGCCGGACAAGAAAATTTATGAGATCACGGCGGAGGGGCTTTCGGCGGTGAAGGAGTGGGTTTCGGAGCCGGCGAAGTCCGCGCCGACCCGCGACGAGGCGACTTTGAAAGCGTATCTTTCGTGGCTCGGGGAGCCGGGCGAGATGGCGGCGATGTTCCGGGAACTCGGGCGGAGGCATGAAAAGCAAATGGAAAGGTACCTCGAAACCGAAGCGTGGATGCGAAGCGAATGGGGTGAGCCAAAGCGGTTCGAGCGGAGGCGGTTCGCAAATTACGCCGCGCTGAAAAGAGGCGTCGGCTTCGAGCGCGAGTATGCACAGTGGTGCCGATGGGTGTCGGAGAAATTGGAAAGCTCGGGGTGAGGCCGTTCGGGTCGCTCCGCTCCGGCGAGTGGTGGGTGTTCCCGCCTCCCTCTCTTTCGGCGCCTCTCGCTTTCGCCGGTTTCGATGCGGCCTCTTTTTCGGTTTCCGGCGCGGGGGTCGGGATAATGCCGGGTGCGGATGAATGGTTCGCCTTTCGTGAGAGCGCTTCGCCTTCGGCTCCGCTTCGTGAGGCCGGGTTTTTCTCGACTCACGACCTCACGAAAGCATCGAATACGAAACCCTTCACCCGGATTCGGTATGAGAGTCGGATAGAATTCCGCCCGGCGACGAGTCGAGATGGGGAGGAGATTTGGAAGTGAGAAAGTATGAAGGCCGGGACATCGAACCTCTTTCGCGGGCGGCCTCGCTCGCGTTCGGGGGGAGCGCGGAGGAGTGGAAGGAATATTACGACCCGGATGAAAATCCCCGCATCTCCCTCGATCACGTCCACGTCATCGAGGAGGACGGCGAGGCTCGGGCGGGCGCGACGGTTCTTCCGCTCGAAGCCTTCGTGGACGGGGAGGCCGCTCCGATGGGCGGCGTGGCGGCGGCCTTCGCGCACCCCGCGTACCGGAGGCGCGGATACGCCGGAAAACTCATGCGGACCCTTCTTTCGGACATGCGCGGGCGCGGCGTGCATATCTCGATGTTGTGGCCTTTCAACCACTCGTTTTACCGGGCGCATGGGTATGAGCTTGCCGGGGAGTCCATCCGGTACGAAATCAACCCGAGGGAATTCGAGACGAGTGATGAGCAAAGAAATGTGAGGGCGTTCCGGGACGGGGACATGCCGGGGGTCGTCGCCGTTTTCGAGGGGCGGGCATCGCGGCATCAAATGTGCGTGAGGAGAGGCGCGAAAGTATGGGAGAGGATCCCCGAGCGGAAGGAATGGAGCCTCGTCGTCCATGAGCGGGACGGGGGGATCGAAGGATACATCCTCTTTCGGATGACGGATGAGGACGAGAAGCGCTCCGTGAAAGTCCTCAATTTCGTCGCCGCGACGAACGAGGCTCGGGCGGGGCTTTTTTCCTTCCTCGCGTCGTATGACCCGATGGACAATCTCATCACATACGATGTTCCGAGCGGATCGCCGCTCCATCCGTATCTTGTGAGTTCGCACGTCGAGATGAACATCGAGACGGAGTTCATGCTCCGCCTCGTGGACGTGGAAGGCGCGCTCGGACACCTCCGGCGCGAGTCGGACTCGCCGCTCGTACTCGAAGTCTCCGACGATGGCGTCCCGGAGAACGAAGGCGAATACACCATCGGGAGCGGGAAAGTTTTTCGAGGCTCGGGGGCGAAGCATCGGGTGCGGCTCGACGTTCGGCGGCTCGCGCAACTTTACGCCGGGTATCTTCCGGCGCGGAAGCTCGCCGAATATGGACTCATTCACCCCGATTCATCGGAAGCCCTCGAACTTCTCGAACGGCTCTTTCCGGTCGGCGACCCGTGGGTGTATCCGACGGATCACTTTTAAGTTTCGGGAAATACCTTTCGCGGCGTGTCCCGATGAGTGTTTCGCGCCTCTTTGAGAAGACTCCCAGATTTACCGAAGGCGCCGCGTGGCCTCGAAAAAATCCGCCGCCTTTCCTGAAACCCGAGGCTCGAAACCAAAGAACACGGGTAAAATCGAATGACGAGTACGAATCCGAAAGAGGGAGACGCTTTGAAAACCACCGGAACCGTCGGATACGCCGCGATGTTCGAGCAATTCCACCCCACCGACCTTTTGAAATGGTCGAAGGTCGCCGAGGAGTCGGGCTTCACTTCGGTGATGGCCTCGGATCATTTCCATCCGTGGACTCCCGAGCAAGGAGAGAGCGCGTTCGTGTGGTCGTGGCTCGGCGCGCTCGGCGCGACGACGAATCTTCGGTTCGGGACGGGGGTGACGCCGCCGGGGTTCCGGTACCATCCGGCGATCATCGCTCAAGCCGCCGCGACTTTGGAGGCGATGTGTCCGGGGCGTTTCTGGCTCGGACTCGGAGCGGGCGAGGCTTTGAACGAACATGTCGTCGGGGAATATTGGCCGGAGGCTCCGACGAGGCTCCGCATCCTCATGGAGTCCATCGAGGTCATTCGGAAGCTCTTCTCCGGGAAGAAAGTGAAGTACGCCGGGGAGCATATAAAGCTCGAGAGCGCGAGGCTTTATACGATGCCGGACACGCCACCGCCGATATACGTGGCGACGGCCGGGCCGATCATGAGCAAAAGGACGGGTCGTCTTTGCGACGGGATCATCACCGTCGGCGCGCCGGACGACAAAATAGAGATGCTCATGGGGAAGTTCGAGGAGGGCGCGCGAGAAGAAGGAAAAGACCCGTCCGAGATGCCGCGCATGATTCAACTCCACGTCTCGTGGGCCGAGAGTCAAAAAGAGGCCGAGGAGAACGCCGTGAAAGAATGGCCAAACGGCGGCATGCCCTTTCCGAAAGCCGACATCCGGAATCCGGAAGATTTTCAGGCGATGGCGAAACAAGTTTCCATCGAGAACTTCGAGAACCGGGTTCTCACTTCCGCCGACCTCGACGAGCATATGGAGCATATCCAGAAATATGTGGATCTCGGCTTCGACGAGGTGTACGTCCATAATTGCGGGCGGAATCAGGAAGAGTTCATAAAGGCTTATGGAGAGCGGGTCATCCCGAAATTGCGGTGGCCGGAGGGACATTAAAGTATCGAGACAATGGATGAAATGACAATATCCCACTTAAAACTTGCGGCGCGGGATTTCGCTGCGGAGTTCAGCACGACATCCATCCCGGCTTTGTACGGCATCACGGATGGTAAAGCGGTGGGTACCCATGTCGAGCATGCCTTTCATGAGTTTCTTGAGACACGATACTCGTATGTGCCGGGCAGTTCCGCGAGCGGACTCGATTTTTCCGAGCTTCGCGTGGATCTGAAAGTCACTTCCGTCCGCCAGCCGAAGTCTTCGTGTCCGTTTCGCAGCGCGAGCGAGAAAGTTTATGGCCTCGGCTATCATCTTCTCGTGTTTGTGTATGAGAAGGTTGACGATCCCGGATCTCAGGCGGCGCGGTTGAGTGTGCAAAAGCCATCTTCGTGACGAAAGAACATACGGGCGACTATCAGACAACCTATGGGGTGCGGGAAATCCTGCGGCGCAATGGAAACAAGGACGATGTGATCGCGTTTCTCATGGAGCGGAACCTCCCTCTCGATGAGATAGGGAGGGAGGCGCTCGCCGACCAAGTCTTGCGCGAACCTCCTGAGCCGGGATACCTCACGATATCGAATGCTCTTCAGTGGCGGCTCCAATATAGAAGGGTTATAGACCTCGCTTCTTCGAGTTCCGCAGAGGGGGTTGAAGACCTGCTTGCTTAGAGACT
>Ga0136627_1000241_pt1 | contig 19154 bp, 20 predicted proteins | sample AntDrymUQ4892206_2_FD_104652 | JGI IMG/M metagenome (GOLD analysis project Ga0136627, IMG submission 104652) | Polar desert sand microbial communities from Dry Valleys, Antarctica - metaG UQ489 (22.06) | ecosystem: Environmental > Terrestrial > Soil > Desert | place: Antarctica: Dry Valley... | reverse complement strand
TCGCAAAGCTCCTCAGCCGGCTCGACGATTTCCGGGTGGGTGAGACGGTGCGGGTGACGGTGCTGCGCGAGGGCGGCAAGACAGAGCTCACCGTGACGCTCCAGGCCGGTGGCTAGAACAGAACCCACGAGGTGAGGCAGGGAAACATGGCTCTTGGCTCAACTGCAAGGCGGAGCTCAAGGAGCGGATCCTCAAAGGCATCGCCGAGTTCAACGAGGCTCCCGTTCCGTTCCGCTGGAAAAAATTCGACTTGGGTTGCTTGATTCGTAACCATTTTCATGGAACGCACTACAAGTACAAGCAGCAGCTGCTCTCACGTTTTCTGGTGCGAGATGAGCGTAGCGAGTTGGGCTCTTTGTGACCGTCAGGTAAGGTTTACTCGGCCGCAGGTAATCCTTGCCGGGCCTCCTGTTCGCTGTACCCTTCCGTGCCGCATGTAGTTATAAATTTCTCGACTGATCAGGGAGATGCCCGCTAGACAGCATCGTGGCATAAGGGTTGCCGACTAGATTAGGAGGACCATGTCGGGCGCAGGAGATCGCGCGAGTAACGAAGCCGATTTCGGGACTGTTAATCGAAGGGTCCGCGGTGCACTTTCGTCACGTGCCAGAGACATCTGGTAAGCTTTGAGCGACGTCTCACCGAGATCTAGCGGAACGAGAAGACCGATTCGAGCTATTGCCCCGCTTGATGCGGCTTAGTAAAATCTGGAAGGAGGCACCGTGGAGAAACTAGTCATCGTATCAAACCGCGTACTCCTGCCGCGGGAGCGGAGCGCGCGAGCGGGGGGCTTGGCGGTTGGCGTAGGCTACATCCTGCGCCGCCATGGCGGGTTATGGTTCGGCTGGAGCGGAGAGATCGCTGAGGAAACCTCGACGACCCCGCGTATCACCCGTGCCGGCGAAACGACCTTTGCCGCCGTCGATCTGGGCCGTCTCGATTATCAGGAATACTATAGCGGTTTCGCGAACGGCACTTTGTGGCCGCTTTTTCACTACCGGCTCGGTATGTTGGAGTACAGCCGCCAAGAGTTCGACGGTTACCGCCGAGTGAATGCCATATTCGCGCGAGCGCTGGCTTCGCTGGTCGGGTCCGCCGATCTCATCTGGGTTCACGACTATCACCTCATTCCCTTCGGCGCTGAGCTACGCCAGTTGGGGCTGAAAAATCGCATCGGCTTCTTCTTCCACACGCCGTTCCCGGCGGCTTCAGTCCTGGAGCTGTTGCCCCAACATGAAGTGTTAATCGACGCTCTTGGCAGCTATGATCTGGTCGGCTTTCAGACCGAGCAGGATTTGCAAGCCTTTCAGGATTACATTGTGACCAAGGCGGGCGGCAGCATCTTGCCGGGAGGCGTTATCGCGGCGCGAGGACGCACGTTCCGCGCCGGGGTCTTCGCGATCGGCATAGACACCCAAAAGTTTGCCCGGATGGCGGAAGCGGCCGCCTACTCTCCGGAGACCGTGAGGCTGAAGCAAAGTCTGACCGGTCGGCGCCTCATCATCGGAGTGGACCGCCTCGATGTCAGCAAAGGACTCCCCAACCGTTTCGAGGCCTATGAGCGGCTTCTCAGAAACTGGCCCGAGCACCGCGCGCGCGTGACGTTGTTGCAGGTCGCTCCGCGCTCGCGGACCGAGGTCGCCTCGTACCGTGAGCTCGGGCGCCAGCTCGAGCAAGCGGCCGGTCGTATTAACGGAACCTATGCGGAGTTCGATTGGGCCCCGATACGGTACCTCAATCGGACTCTCTCGCAAAAGACGCTCGCAGGGTTTTACCGCTTGAGTCGAGTTGGCCTCGTGACGCCGCTGCGCGATGGTATGAATCTCGTGGCCAAGGAGTATGTTGCCGCGCAGGATGCCGCAGATCCGGGTGTGCTGGTCCTCTCGCGTTTCGCCGGCGCGGCGCGAGAACTGGACGGGGCACTGATCGTAAATCCATTCGACATCGACCAACTCGCTGAAGCCATTCATCAGGCGCTTTTGATGCCGCTAGAGGAGCGGCAAACGAGATGGGCGTCGATGATGTCGGTGCTGCGCCGTAACACCGTCTCGACTTGGTGCGATGGTTTCATACGGTCATTACGGAACATGAGCCCGCAGGAGCTACAAACCAAATCTCCCGACATGAACCGGCAACAGAGCAGGCGCTCGATAGTGTTACCCGCGGTCATGTGAGATGCCGCCGCGATGGGAGTGACTCTTCTTTCCTTGGAGTCACTCCCATCCTCGTGCCGAGTCACTGCGTCGATTCCGTATCTTCTGAAGGGGAAGGGTCAGGTGCAACCGGCGCAGTGCCCTGATCCGAAGTATTCTTTTGCCAGTCGGGTAAGTCCCAATTTTCGCAACCGGCCATCAGTAGCGCTACGAACGCCACGGTTGGGATCAGTAGTCGGTTCATGTGGTACCTCCGTTGTGCATCGCTTACGGCCGTAAAGCTCTTTTACAGCGGTTGGTTCCATGGACGACCCGCCCGGAGGTCGTGAGAATCGCGGCCCGGGCGGGTCCTTCCCGGCAGCGAGGCTGCCGGAATCAAAGGCGGTTTAGCTGCCCTCGTCTTCGCTCTTAGGCACGATGGCCGCATATTCCTCTTGACTCAACAGGCCATCGGTATTCGCGTCGGCCTTGGGGAACGCATCAACGAGGGGCGGAAAGGCCGTAGCCTCTGAAGTACTGATGGTGCCGTTGCGGTCCGCGTCCAATTTGCCGAACTCAGGGACCGCCGTTGTCGATCCTTGGGGTGTTGTCGACTCTTGCGGCATGGCACTCGGGTTCGCCGGGTCCATTCGCTCTTCTGCCATGGCTAAGCCGGAGCTGCACACTAAGACCAGCGCAGCAGGAATAAACGTATTGATTAATTTCATGGTGTTCTCCTTATATAAAGTCAAGATTCAGGATTTTTCACAACCCGCGGGCACGCCCACTCAAGAGCACTTGTGTCAAACCGTGTACCAGGTCCCGGCTACTCTAAAGTTCTGTCGTGCATTCAAGAGGATAGAAGAAGCCTTCGGCAGCGAAACGGCTGCCGCGTGAGGATCGAAGTGTGGCTGGCCGGCCATAAGCCGAGGCCCTGAATTCGACAACTCGCTGATAATTCGCGACAAACCAAGTGTGTCCCCGTGGACACGCCCTAGTCCGAGGCGCGAAACCGATCGGGATCTAAGTGGTAGCGGCGCAGCAACTGATAAAACTTGCTACGCTCGCGGCGGGCGAGGCGCGCGGCGTGGCTCACGTTGCCCTGCGTGGTTTGCAACAGTTGCGCGAGGTATTCGCGCTCGAAGCGTTCCCGAGCGTTAGTCAACGAGAGCGTCTCGCCCGGTTTCTCGCGCAGGGCCGATTGCACCAAGGAGGCGGGGATGATCGGGGTGGTAGCCAGCGCGAGTGTTTGCTCCACGATATTCTGCAACTGCCGCACATTGCCTGGCCAAGGTGCCTCGATGAGGAGTTCCATGGCCTCGGGCGCGAATCCTCTGACCCGCTGGTCGACGTCCCCTTGAAGTTTGTTCCGGAAATGGGCGACCAAGAGCGGAATATCCTCGCGGCGTTCTGACAGCAGCGGGATAGTCAGCCTCACGACATTCAGGCGGTAATAGAGATCCTCCCGGAAGCGGCCGTTCGCGACTTCCTGCTCCAACTCGCGATGGGTGGCCGAGATGATGCGGACGTCCACGGGCACGGTGCGGGTCGACCCCACCGGCCGCACCTCTTTTTCTTGCAAGGAGCGCAATAGCTTCGCTTGGACGCCTTGCGGCATGTCTCCGATCTCGTCCAGAAACAGGGTCCCGCCTTGGGCTGCCTGAAACAGGCCTTGGTGGTCGCGGATCGCGCCGGTAAAGGACCCTTTGTGGTGTCCGAACAGCTCGGATTCGAGAAGCGATTCGGGGATCGCGGTGCAATTGACAGGAACGAAGGGCCGACCCGCCCGGCGGCTGGCCCGGTGGATCGCGCGGGCTAGCAATTCCTTTCCGGTTCCGCTTGCCCCCTGAAGGAGCACACTCGCCTCCGATTGGGCGACTTGCCACACTTGGCCGAGTAGTGCCTCCATGGCAGCGCTGCGGGTGAGGATGTCGCGCCGCCAGTGAACGTCCGCTAGGTCCGTTTCCTCCGGTTTCCGCGTGGCGGCGGCAATGCGCAGGGCTTTGTTGACCCACTCGAGTAGCTCTTTGCTGTCATAGGGTTTGGTCAAGTAACCGAAGACGCCGCGCTGGGTTGCTCCCACGGCGTCGGGGATCGTCCCATGCGCCGTCAAGATCAGCACCGGGAGGGTGGGGTGTTGCGCGTGGATAAGCGCAAACAGAGCCATTCCATCCATGCCCTCCATACGCAGATCGGTGATCACGAGCTGGGGCCTAAAGACACATAGGCGCGCTAAAGCTTGCTCGGCGCTCGCGACAGCCTCGACCTCATAGCCAGTCGTGGTTAGGCGGATCCGCAGCAAGTGCAAGAGTCCCGGATCATCGTCGACCAACAGGATCCGCGCTTTATTCGACATCGTCTAAAGGCAGCGTTGGCGGCCTCTTCCTCTCGGTGATGGTCTTCTCGATCGCCTTGATGGCGTTCAGTTGCCGTTGCACGGTCCGGTGCTGGATCTGTTCGGCCTGCCACCGCTGCTGCAACCGTGCGTAGGCCTGATCGTGCGCGTCGCGTTCCTCGAGAAGAACGAGGAGAAGCTCCGACAAGCCCAGGTACTCTTGAGGGACGTCCTCCGGAGACAATCGGCGGAGTAGCTGACGGGCCCGGGCTTCGTCCTGGAAGCTTGTTTTGGGAAGCAGTAACAGCAGTCCCAGCCGCAGCTGCTCCAAGGGACTATATTCTCGGGCCAAGATATCTTCCACGCGCCTGAGCTCGTGCTTTTGTGCCTCCTGAGACTGTGCTCGCAGCCATCTCACATAAGCGAGGAGTGAGGACACATCGACCTCTGCCTGCGGGCCGTTACCCTCTAGTCCTAAATCCAGAGTCGACAATTGCCCTGAGGGCGGGGTAGTGCCTGCGTGGCGTTCGACCACCGAGCCAGTCGTGCCGCAGCTGCTCAGCAAGCAGACCATATGAACGACAGGTATCACTAAGCGGGCTCGACTGGCACTAATCATGGCGACGACCGTCCTCGATCTAGGGTTTGGTTTCTTCCAAGGGCAAGATGACCCGCAACCTGGCTCCGCTGTCCGCAGCGTCCACATCTACCGCCTCGATACTGCCCTGGTGCGCCTTGACGAACTCCTGCGCAATGGCAAGGCCCAGGCCCGTGCCTTTGAGGATCCCACTCGGCGCCCCTCGACCCTGGTAGAAGGGATGGAAGACCTTATCGCGTTCGTCTGGAGCAATTCCAGGCCCTTGGTCCAGGACCTCCAGCACCACCTTCCCCGCACGGGACTGGAGCACGATCCGAATTTCTCCGCCGTCTGGTGAATATTTTATGGCGTTGGACAGCACATTATCTAAGACCACACGGAGGCGCTCGCTATCCCCGCTCACCGCGGCTGGGTCGAGCAGCTTTTCCACCCGCAAGTGTTTCGCCCGCAGCTCTACCGTCTGGCCATCGATGACCTCTTCGACCAAGCGGCCGAGGCGGAGCGGACGCTTGTTAAGAGACAGATCCGAGGCCTGGGCGATAGCGCTGAAATTCAGCAGCTCTTCTATCTGCCGCTGCAGCTCGACGCTACTCTGACAAAGGATCCGCACGATCTCGCCCTGCGCTGTGTTAAGCGTGCCCACTGCTTCGTCGGCCAGCAGCTCGGCCCCCTCGCGTAGGGCAGCGAGCGGAGTCTTAAGCGAGTGGGAGACGTGGCGGAGGAACTTGGTCTTCTGGCCGTCGAGATCCAATAGCCTCACCCGCAACCAGTCCAGCTGCCGCCCGAGTTCCTCAAGATCTCTCGGCCCGGTGACCTCCTCGACGGGCGCCGACCAGTCCCCCTGTCCGAGTCTACGTATCTTCTGCTCAAGCCGCCGCATCGGTTTCGCAATGAGGACGGTACCTACGACCGCGATCGCCACCACCGCGGGAATCACGGCAGCCGCCTGCCAGAAGAGCAAGTGCTGCACGCCGGCTGCCCCTGCCCGCATGGTCTCCACCTCACGCCCGATCGTCTTGCCGCTCTCAGAGACGATGGACCGGGCCTGCTGGCTCAGGGAGGCGAGCTGCGCAAGTGCCCGGTGCAGTGCTGGGGGATCAGAGGTCGAGGTCCGCAGAATCTCATGGAAGCGCTGCTCTTCCGCCACCAGCTCGTTCAGCCTTGCGCGCTGCGAGGCATGGAGATTTTGTTGACCAAGTTGGGCGATCGACTGCTTTAATCGATCCCGCTGTGTGAGGTAAATTTTATAGAGGCTAGGGTCGCCTAGTGATTGGAACTGGCGCGCGTTGCGCTCCAGCGCCGTGACCTCTTCGAGCAACATCCGGCCCGCCTCGACGATGCGCACGGTCTGCACTACCGCCTCCCGACTCTGTATCCCCAGACGGTCTAAAGCCATCTTCGCGCTGATCAGCACCAGGATCAGCGGGAGCACGATCAGGGAAAATACAATGAGGAGCAGCTGTGGTACGGAAGCTGGTCGGTAGAAGCGTAACCTACGGCTCATGATGTTATTCGGGCCTCCGGGTGAGCAGAGCTGCGGCGCTGGCAGCTCGGATACCGAGCCGCAATCGATCCAATCCACAATCAGCCGTAAATACCGCCACAGAATGCTCCGTATCGAGATGGGAGGTGCCCTCGATGGCCGCTGGCTTCCGTTCACGCCCATGTGCGGAATGACGGCTCCTTGTGTCGCCTAGAACGCACGCGAGTATGAGCCTGATGGCGATTGTTCCCTTAGTGCAGTGACACCTGATAATTATTCAGCACTTAAGTCATGAACTCATTTAAGGCGTTTATGCGCCACCGCTGTTTGGCGGCCAGTTTCTTTATAAGATTTCTCTATCGGAAGGCGTCTCCGTATCTCGGAGCGTGTCTTCATAGTTTTCGAGGCAACCAATTTCACGCTGCTTCAGGATCTCGAGCGCGGTTTTGTCTTCACATATTAGACGCTTCAACGGCCAATTGAGACGAACCGCCAGATGCTGCTAAGCCATGAGGTGGCGTGATTCCCATCTGCTGAATCTCGGCCTTAAGCTCCGAGGCCGCGGCTAAATGGTCCTGCAGGTTGTCGACGAGCATGTTGAATAAGTGTCGAACGTTCGCGTTCTTCTCGATCTCCTTCCAGTCTAAATTGCGGATCACCACATTGCAATACCAACGACTCGGAGATCGATGTGGGCCATCTCCTGCCTCCTAATCAAAAGCCCAAAGGCTGGAAAGAATGCCAGCGCATTGCCCATTGGTTGGCTCGCTGTTCCGCTTGTTTTTGGGTCAGGTAGCGCTCGCATTGGATTCGGGCCATGACCTGCTTGATATCGGCGCGATCGCGCTTCGTCCTAGTCATACGACCCGGAGAGCGATAGACAAAAGTAGGGATCTTTCGCATCATGTTTTTCATGTTGCGGCCTCCAGGTCTAAGGTCTCGACATCAATCCGCTTAAGCAGCGTACGTGCGTCCGTTGTTTCGTTACCAGCTTACGGATCAAGGGCCTCAAGTTCTTTGGCACGGCTGTGTCGTGCAGCATCTGCTCATAGTCTTCAAGGCTGCACTCCTCGCCCTCCTTCAGAATCTCTAACCCCGCCGTATCGCCAAATACATTGGCATCGCGAAACAGTCCACCCGCCAGTGTGCCGAACTCGGACCACTTGCCCTGTGGTTTAGCTCGCTGACCAAGGGCATACGCTTAAGCCGGCCGAGCGTCCTCCCGAGTAGTGAAGCGGCTTGTACATGATCGACTAGTATGTGGAATAGTTCGTCGATTTCCGGATCGCCGTCACCGAGCTTCCACTCCTTGGCTCCCAGCGTTCCTTGATAGGCTTCAATCGCTGACAGCTCGTTCATCCAAAGGGTATTAATCTCTTCCCGATTCATGATGACCTCCGAACCTGCTTTTTGTATAGCAGGGTTTGGGAACTTTGATCTATCCGGTCGGCAACAGCTATGCCAGGGCCGATCGGGTCGGAGGCTCCAAAAGTAAATTCAATGGCTTAGGGAGGGCTGTACAGCAATACAGCTCGTGCGCATCGGCCGTGATCGGTAAACTTTACAAGGACAATGGTAACCCTTACGGACCGCACGCTAGAGATGCTTTGTTCGACACCGCGATGCTGTGCTAATTCGTTGAACTAATTGACGGAAATATCTACTGCAGTGGGTGGCACAGGCGTTGCCACGACCGAAGGTAAAGCTAATCCACAGAGTTAGGCCCTGCCGTGACAGGGTAACTCGGGATCTTCAAAATTTAGCTTAACAAAGAGGTGGAGAATTAAGGTGACCAAACATTTTGCTTTCGTCTCTCTAGGCTTCATGTTAAGCATATCCGGCTACGCCGTATGTGACACCGACACCACAGCGAGCGGTATACGAGAGGACGACTACATGGTCACGCGCATGGTGAGCGCCAAAATGAATGAGGTGCAGAGCGCCTGCATGATGGTTAGCGCCGACGGAGGGCGGGTCACTTTGAGCGGCTTTGCGCTTAACGATTACGAGGCCAAGCGGGCCGTCGCACTTGCGCGGTCGGTCTCGGAGGTAAAGAGCGTGCGGAGCGAGATGGTGACGATGCTTGATCCGAAAGCGGTCCAAGCTGCCCCCGATGGCTGGTGTTTCGTCGTCAACGAACGCCCGTAACCCTTGAGATATACGCCGCTTAACCCCGCTGACGGCATCGGTAATCGCCCGCGACCAGAAGGCGTCAAGCCGACATAGCGAAACCATTCGGAGACCTACTATGACTGCAAAGATTGTATCGCACACGCGATGGATAGTGGTAACGATTATCTGCGGAGGGGCGGTCCTCGCACTGGCGGGATGCGCGAGCGAAACGACGCCGCTTGATGCCGTGTCCACAGCGGAGTTAGCCGTGGATCGGGCGACCGAGGCCAAGGCCGCACAATACGCGCCCCTGGAATTGCGGCTAGCTCAGGAAAAGCTGGAGCGTGCCAGATCGAGTATGAGTGAGAACGAACATGAAGAGGCCCGCCGGCAAGCGGAGCAGGCTCGCGTTGACGCCCTGCTCGCCGAGACCAAGGCCCGCTCCGAAAGCGCTAGCCAACAAAGAGAGGAGATCGACCAGACGATGGACACCTTGAAGCGCGAGGCCGATCGAAAGCTGCTGGCGCCAAGCGATTGAGAATCGAGGAGACGAACATGGTAAGCGATCATCTCAACAAGACTACCGTATGGGCCGCCCGCGCGCTCATGCTGAACATCCTTGGCCTGGTGGCGGCTTGCGCCGCCCAGAGCACAGCCCTGCGGGGCGCGCAGCATGCCTATGGAGAAGCACGCGGAGACCCGGTCGTCGTGCGTGAGGCACCTGTAGCCTTGCACGAGGCCGAGGAGGTGCTGCGCCAGGCCGAGCAGACCAGCGACGAGGACGAAGTAAACCATCTTGCCTATCTGGCGCAACGGCAAGTCGAGATCGCCCGCGCCGAGGCTAAAATGAAAACAGCGGAGGCCGAGGCCGAACGGCGGCTCAAGGAGCGCGATCGGATCGTGCTCGAAGCCCGCACCCGCGAAGCCGAAGAAGCGCACGCCGCGGTGGAGCAATTGATCCTAGAGCTAGCCGATCTGGAAGCCAAGCGGACCGAGCGCGGGATGGTGCTGACCTTGGGCGATGTTCTGTTTGACTACAACCGGGCTAGCCTTAAGCCCGGGGCCCAGCAGAATCTCTACCGCCTCGTTACGTATCTGTCAGAACATCCCGAGCAGATGATTAGGATCGAGGGACACGCGGACAAAACGGGTTCCGATTCCTATAACCTCGATCTCTCGGAACGCCGCGCTCAAGCGGTCAGGGACTTTCTGATCGGCAGCGGGATCGGCGCCGAGCGGATTACAGCCCGCGGCCTTGGTGAGGCTTATCCGTTAGCTTCGAACAACACGGAGGCCGGGCGGCAACAGAACCGTCGGGTCGAGATCGTGTTACCGACGCCAACTGAACCGAGGGTCAAGGCAATCGAGCCTGCAATCGCGGCGCCTTAGTCAACGATGTCGGGTGCCGAAATCGCCCCCGGGACACGCGAGGAATTGGTCGGCTGGCTGCAACTCAAATACGGCTATACGCGGGCACGGGCCGCGGAAGAGGCAGAGACATGGGTCAAACGCCTTTAGATCGGTGTCGCGGACCGAAAGACCGCGATGCTCCGTGCGATCTGGGAGGCGAGCCTTATGCACAGACAGGAAGAGTTGGAAAGATCAATCCTCTCATGGCTCATAGCCTTTGCTAATTTCCTGGATCCTGATCGTGCTGTATTTGATTGGGGTCTTTATGATACTTTGACGCTCTAAAGGTCTGCCCAATCTCAACCAGTTTCCGATTCGTCGGCAGCGACGACAAGGTTACCTGGAAGCTATCGATAATCGAACAAAATAGGGAGTATCCTTAGGTCCTATCCGCCAAGTGAGAACCGATGGGATCGATCGGAGGGCTCCCATAGGGGGATATGCCATGGCGAAAGCGATCTTAAGCTTGTTTACGAACCCGAGTATACCGCAGACTGTCGTCCGTGAGTTGGTGGCGGCCGGCTTTGCCCGGGATGATATCAACCTCATCGCGGAGGACCTCGCGGATAAATCAATATCGGCGCCGCTACCTAGCCGAGCCACCGTCGCACAGATCTCTGCGGCCGTCGATAGCGGGCCGGAAACTGGGACGCATGGTAATGTATACGATGCGCTAATCCGGCTCGGCGTGCCCGATCAGGAGGCACGATACCTTTACGACACTATGGGCCGGGGAGGCACCCTGATCTACGTGACGGGAGATGAAGCGATGGTCGATCATGGTCGGACCATTATCGAGCGTCACCATGCGGAAATGAGCGATAGGTGCGCAATCCTCGAACTACGCGAGCGCGGGCCAGGGAGCGCGGCGGAGTCCCCTCTGGGTGAGATGGTGGTCCGCACCGAAACGGGAGAGCGCCCGGAAGCAGCGGGGAGCGGCATCGACTTGGAGCGTGCCGCTTCGAGCGAGATTCCAAGCGCACCCGGTATCGAAGGCTATGAAGCCGATTTTCGCGAAAACTTCGAAGCGACGTTTGGGGGCTGCGGCTATACATACGATCAGTTAGAACAGGCCTATCACTACGGCTATACGCTCGCCACGGATTCGCGTTCCCGCGACAAAGACTGGATGGTCATCAAGGAGGAAGCTCAGCGTCATTGGGAAAGTAGCAATCGAGGCGCATGGGAGGAGTTCGAGGGCGCCGTGCGTTACGGCTGGGATCGCGCCCGCGGCCGTGAGCAATCGGTCCAGGTAACGGTATAGAGGGCCTCACGAGGTTATCCGTTTGGTCCGGCAAGCCGACGGCCAGGGCGTGAATTTCGCTCTCTTTTCAGAGTACGCGGAAAAGGTGGGGCTATGCCTTGGCCGCTGGCGCGAGATCTTGAACAGCGATGCTAAGCTCTATGGCGGAGGTGGTTACGGGAATTTCGGAGGCGTGGAAGCGGCGCCGGTGCCGGCACACGGACGTTATCACTCGCTGTCTGTGACCAGCCGCGCCGCTCTCCAAGAGTAAACATCCCATGTCTACGTTGGCAGAGGGCCGCAACCGTGTCGTCATCGAGGCCGTCACGCCCGAGATCGACGCCGGCCGATTTGCCATCAAGCGGACCGTGGGAGAGCGGGTGGTGGTCGAGGCAGATGTCTACGCCGATGGTCATGACACGATCGCGTGCCGCTTGCGCTACCGCAAGGCGAACGCCTCCGACTGGGACGAAACGCCGATGCAGCCGCTCGGCAACGATCGCTGGCGAGGCAGTTTCACCGTGACGGAGCTCGGACGCCACCTTTACACCGTAATGGGGTGGGTCGATCATTTCGCGTCCTGGCGGCAAGAGCTCGCGAAGCGTGTTCTGAAAGAGGACATTGCGCTGGCCCTTATCATCGGAACCGCATGGATCGAAGCGGCCGCTGGTCGGGCACAGGGAGAAGGCTCGAAACGACTAAAGGAGTTTGCGGCTGCCCTCCGTAGCGAGAGTGACGTAGAGGAGGCGCGCGCGATTGCGGCGGATCCGGATCTCGATACGCTCATGGACCGCTATTCCGATCGCCGCTATGCGACGGTTTATTCCCCAGAGCTTGCGGTGGTGGTGGATCGGGAGCGGGCGCGTTTCAGCGCCTGGTACGAGTTATTTCCTCGCTCCTGCGCCGATGGCCGCCACGGCACATTCCGCGATCTGGAGGCGCGCCTACCCTACATCGCGGAGATGGGTTTCAATGTCGTCTATTTGCCGCCGATCCATCCAATCGGACACACCAAACGCAAGGGCCGCAATAACGCACTCGCGGCCGGCCCGGGCGATCCCGGTAGCCCTTGGGCCATCGGCAGCCAAGCAGGCGGTCATAAGGCCACGCATCCCGAGCTCGGGACCTTGGATGACTTTCGGCGCTTTCAACGCTCAGCACGACAATACGATATCGAGGTCGCCCTCGATATCGCCTTCCAATGCTCGCCGGACCATCCCTATGTCAGCGAGAGACCCGGCTGGTTTCGCTGGCGCCCGGACGGTACGATTCAGTATGCCGAGAATCCCCCGAAACGATACGAAGACATCTATGCCTTGCATTTCGAGACCGATGAGCGGCGCGCCTTGTTCGATGAACTGAAGAGCATCGTGATGTTCTGGATCGACGTAGGGGTTCGGATTTTTCGCGTCGACAACCCGCACGGCAAGCCCTTCTCGCTTTGGGAGGAGCTCATCGCCGAAGCGAAAGCGACTTATCCGGAGGTACTGTTTTTATCTGAGGCATTTACACGGCCCAAGATCATGCACCGCCTCGCCAAGCTCGGCTTCACTCAGTCATATACCTACTTCGCCTGGCGGAACACCAAGCAGGAGATCACGGAGTACTTCACCGAGCTCAGCCACAGCGAAACCCGGGAGTACTTTCGTCCTAGTCTCTGGCCGAATACCCCGGACATCCTCACCGAATATTTGCAATTCGGAGGACGTCCTGCATTCATGGCTCGGCTGGTGCTGGCCGCGACGCTCGGCGCGAGTTACGGGATTTACGGCCCGGCGTTCGAATTGCTAGAGCACACCCCGCGGGAGCCGGGATCCGAGGAATACCTCGATTCGGAAAAATACGAGATGCGACACTGGAATCTCGACCGCGCGGAGAGCCTCAAGCATTTCATCGCTCGGGTCAATCGTATCCGCAGAGACCACGGCGCCTTGCATTATGACTGGGGCCTCCGCTTCCATGGAATCGACAACGACAAGCTCATAGCCTATAGCAAGTGTACAGAGGACCTAAAGGAGATCGTCCTGGTGATTGTCAATCTCGACCCTCATTATGCCCAAGCGGGATGGCTTAAGTTACCGCTCGGAGACCTGAGGGTCGATCCGGAGCAGCCTTATCAGGTGCACGACCTGCTGAGCGATGCCCATTACCTATGGCACGGCGCGCGTAATTATGTAGAGCTCAATCCTAACCTTGTCCCAGCCCACATCTTCAAGCTACACCGTGACCTCCGCCGGGAGCAGGACTTCGATTTACTTCATGTAAGTTAGCAACGTGACTACGGGAACGCCCCTCGACCTTGCATTGGAGGATGATCCGCTTTGGTACAAGGATGCGGTTATCTATCAGCTGCATGTCAAGGCGTTCTACGATGGCGTGCAGGACGGCGTCGGCGATTTTGTCGGCCTTACGGAGAAGCTTGGTTACTTGCGGGAGCTCGGCATCAACGCTATCTGGTTGATGCCGTTTTATCCATCGCCGATGCGCGACGACGGCTACGACATTGCGAACTATGTAAACATTCATCCAGCCTATGGAACCCTCAAGGACTTTCGGACTTTCGTGCGCGAAGCGCACCGGTCGGGACTACGAGTGATCACGGAACTGGTAATCAATCATACCTCAGACCAGCATCCGTGGTTTCAGGCCGCACGCGTCGCTAGACCCCAATCGGTACGCCGCAATTTCTATGTCTGGAGCGATAGCGACAAGATATATCCGGAGACGCGCATCATCTTCACGGATACCGAAAGCTCTAATTGGGCTTGGGATCCCTTCGCGCGGGCCTATTATTGGCACCGCTTCTTCGCTCACCAGCCGGATCTCAATTTCAGCAATCCGCGCGTAGTCCGTGCGGTAACACGCGTCATGCGTTTTTGGCTGGATTTGGGCGTGGACGGCCTGCGCCTGGACGCGGTCCCCTATCTTTGCGAAGGCGATGGGACTAGCAACGAAAACCTGCCGGAAACCCATGCCGTGATCAAGCAGATGCGCGCGGCGGTGGACAGCCATTACCGCAACCGGATGTTGCTTGCCGAGGCCAATCAGTGGCCGGAGGATGTGCGCGACTACTTCGGCGAAAGCGACGAATGTCATATGGCCTATCACTTTCCTCTCATGCCGCGCATGTACATGGCGATCGCCCAGGAGGACCGCCACCCGATCGTCGAGATCATGGGACAGACCCCCGAAATCCCGGAGCTGTGCCAGTGGGCGATTTTCTTACGCAACCATGACGAGCTCACCCTCGAGATGGTCACTGATCGCGAGCGCGATTATATGTATCAAGCCTATGCTGTCGATCCGCGCACGCGCGTGAATCTCGGGATCCGCCGCCGCCTCGCCTCGCTCATGGACAACGATCCGGACAAGATCAAGCTCATGAATAGCCTGCTCCTGTCCATGCCCGGCACCCCGATCATCTACTACGGGGACGAGATCGGCATGGGCGACAATATTTTCTTGGGCGATCGCAACAGCGTGCGCACGCCCATGCAGTGGAGTCCGGATCGAAACGGCGGCTTCTCTCTAGCCGATCCGCAGCGCTTGTATCTGCCGCCCATCATGGATCCCGTGTATGGTTATCAAGCCGTCAACGTCGAGGCGCAACGGCGCGATCCCTCGTCCTTACTCAATTGGATGCGGCGTCTCCTCGCGGTGCGCAAAGCCCATAAAACCTTCGGTCGCGGCACCTTACAATTCTCCTATCCGGGGAACCGCAAGATCCTCGCCTATCTACGGGAGTTTGAGGGTGAGACGATCCTGTGCGTCGTTAACCTGGCGCGCTCGGCGCAGCCGGTGGAATTGGATCTCGCGGCTTATAAAGCTCGCGTCCCGATAGAAATGCTCGGAAGGACATCCTTTCCTCCGATCGGTGATCTACCTTATCTTCTAACGCTGCCGGGCTATGGGTTTTACTGGTTTCGCTTGGCACAAGAAGCCGAAGCGCCGCCGTGGCACAAGGAACTGCTCCCGCCCCCGGAGCTTCCGGTCATGGTGCTATTTTTAGGCTGGCGCAGCTTTTTCCCTGAACAGGTGGAGCCCGCGCGGCGGGCGATGGCCGAGACGCTGCGAAGGGCCTTGGAACGGGAGATCTTACCCCGTTTTACCGCGGGCCAACGCTGGTTTGCGGCGAAGGGGGAGCGCATCGAGCGAGTGGCGGTGCGCGAGTATGCGCACTGGCTGAAAGACCGGGATCCTTGGTTGCTGACGGTGATCGATGTCCAACTCGCCGGATTGGCCTCGCAGAGCTATTTTTTGCCGCTCCGGATCGGTTGGGAAGCTGAAGAGTCTGGAACCGTGCTCGCACCCTATATGCTGGCCAGAGTTCGACAGCAGGCGCGCGTGGGTACCCTAAGCGACGCGCTGGCCGATCCTGCCTTTTGCGAATCCTTAGCCGCAGCAATGGGTCAGAACCTAGAGATCTCTTTTGGTCAGGGGCGCCTCAGGTTCTGTTGCACCGCGGCCTACGCGGAGTTGGCGGGAGACACGGCCCTGCGCGAGATCAGGGTTCCATCTGTGGCCGGGAGCAACACCACCGCAATCCTCGGGGAGCGGTTATTCTTGAAGGTCTACCGCCGCCTGCAGGAAGGTACCAACATCGAGCTCGAGATGGGGCGCTTTCTCACCGAGGTCTCTCCCTTTTCGCACGTGGCGCCGTTGGCGGGCGCCGTGCAGTACGAAGACGCCGATGGGACACGCTACTCTCTCGGCTTATTGCAAGGGGCGCTGAAGAATCAAGGTGACGCTTGGACCTATACGCTCGATTATCTGGAGCGCTATCTCGAAGCCGCGCGCTTGCGGAGCCCAGAGCCAGTCGTGTCCGAAGCTGAGGAAGTTCACGGTCCCTATTTGCTGATGATGCATACCTTGGGACGGAGGACCGGCGAGCTCCATCAGGCGCTCGCGAAACCATCCGGTGATAGTGCGTTCGACCCGGAACCGATCCGGCGTCAACATGTTCACGCTTGGGTCAAGCGCGCTCGCGCTGAAGTCATCGCGACCCTCGATCTGCTGCGGCGACATCGCACCGACATACCCGAATCGTTACGTGCCGAGTGCGACTTGCTGATCGCGGCCCGAAGAGCGCTCATCAATCGTCTCTCGGCCTTAGGGCGAAACGTTCCTAAGGCCACCAGGATCCGCCATCACGGCGATTACCACCTTGGGCAAGTGCTAGTGGCGGAGAACGACTTTGTTATCGTGGACTTTGAGGGCGAGCCGGCGCGTCCGCTCGAAGAGCGGCGAGCCAAGCATTCGCCGCTGCGTGATGTGGCGGGTATGTTGCACTCGTTCGACTACGCCGCGCAAGTCGTGCTCAAGCGCCTTACGGCGGAGAACAGCCAGGGCGTGGGGCTGCTCGGGCCGCTCGTCGAGGCTTGGGAACGGCTCGCGAAACAGGCGTTCTTGACCGGTTATAGGGAGGCAGCAGAGGGTTGTCCTTCGTATCCCAGTACGTCCGAACAGGCCGACGCCCTGATCGAGCTTTTCACCATGGAGAAAGCCGTCTATGAGCTGCGTTACGAGCTAGACAACCGGCCCGACTGGATCGATATTCCGCTCCGAGGGCTGCTTAAGCTCGTTCCCGGCGGCTAGCTGACTTCGACTCGCCTTGTTGTCGCCTATCGCTCAGCGCTTTTTGGGCCTTATCCCGCACGATCCGTAGCCAATGTCGTGCCCAGGTGAACTCGACGGCGAGAATCGCCAAGCCCGCCGGAATCATTACTAAGGCGGGACCGGGTAGCACATCATCGCAACCCCGCAAAACCACCTATTCGCCTTCCGCGCCTTTCCAGAGTACTTTCGGCATGGTATTTCTCACAACGGCGTAACGGCATAGGACGCGAAGAACTGGCCCGGGCTCGCCTCACCCGGTGCGTCGTAATATAAGGAGTGCAGTTGGACGTCCGCAGGCGGGTAAAGCCGCTGTCCTTCCACGAGAGTATCGTAAGATTCGCTCCCGAGGACCCGGTGCACCTGCGTCAGGTAGAGTCGATCGAGTACCCGGTCAGACAGCAAGGTTGCCAGCACTTTGGGTCCCGCCGTCGAATAAATGAGATTCAAGCCCTCCCCGCGCAGGGCCTCGATCAAGGCTTGACCCCGCACACGCCTGCCTTGCCCGGCGACTATCACCCTGGCGCCCTGGGCTTCGATCGCACCTATCCGGGCCGCATCGACGTCGGATCCTGTCGCGATATAGACCCGACCGTGACGGCCAATCAGGGGCTCCATGAGGGGAATATCGAGGCTCGCACTCAAGACCACAACCGCCGGTTGCGCCGCAAGGCCTTGGGCCCGGCGCCAATCGCGTAGATCCTGATACGCCGGTTCCTCACTCAAAGGCAAGATAGCCTGGGCATCGCCTCTGGCGAGCTGCCGCATATACCGTCCGGTGGTGAGCAACACGTCCGCCTGGGCAGCCAGTTCCTCGAAGAGGCGCCAGTCGCGAGGATTGGCGATTTCGCCCGGCACCACCGCGGTGCCCGTCCGAGGACATTCTAATGCGATCCTGCCATCAAGGCTGGCGATGAAGTTGGTATAGACAAACGCCCGTGAAGGGTCTCGGACTGCCCGAAGATTGTGGTTTAAATAAAGCCGTTCCAACGGCACCATTTCAACAGGCGTGGGGAATAGTTTCATCAAGGTCATATGCTACCGTCATTTCTCCCGCAACACGGGAACGCTTGCGGCCTGGATGAAAAATCCGAACGCGCGTCTTCGCACGCTTCACTGATGGGTTGCCCGTCCCCTCCAGACTAGACGCCTGACATTAACGAGGCTCTTCGCCAATGGCGAACGGTGTTTGCATTGTGGCTTCGCTTTCAAACTGGGTGCGAGGTTTTGCGCTCGAAGCGCCGCTCCACTCCTCGCATCCTGCCAATAACAGCGCTCCCAGCGCGAACAGGGTAATCATACTCCGGGTCATAGCATGTCTCCTTATAGCATAGTCATTGAAATAACGTTGGATTTGAAACTCTCCGGTCTCCACCCGCGAGTCAGCGGGAAGGCAACCGGGGGGGACTCGCGGGCAGGTTTCGCGCGGCTGCGGACAGGCGGTCCTGCCCGACCCGGGGAGCTATTGAATTGTTTCTCGGCTCCCGCTTCTAGAGCCTAGCTTCCAGGGGTTAGTGACATTTTCCCAGATTCTATAACCGCGTATTCATCCTCGCTGAGGTTAGCATCAGCGTTACTGTCCACCTTGGGGAACGCCGCGGCCAGACCAGGCACTTCCACCGCTTCCTCTACAGTGATGCCGCCGCTTTTGTCTTTGTCTACTGCCGTGAATTCAGGCACCTGAGACGCCGCCCCTTCCGTCGCGGGCATAGCTTCCTCTATAGCCCCAGCCCCTTCCGAAGGCACGTCCTCAGCCGCCCAGGCGGCGCCCGAAAGCAAAGCCGCGAACACTAAGCTTAAATAACTTGATAGTTTCATCTGGAACCTCCGCACTTAGGAATTAATGATGGTGAACCCACGACCCCTGGTAACAGGGCCGTGGTAGTCCAGATCACACAAGGCCCGTGCCACGCCCAGGGTTAGTCGATTAACAATAAATATGTCAATAAGATAAGACTATACCTCGCACGAAAAGGAACCCCGGCGTTGTTGACGCGGCGGTAAGATATACATAGCCAAAGTAAAACTTACTTGCAAAACTTACTTACACAGTCTTCCGCGCACGGCCCGTGGCATAACCGTAGATAAGCAACGCCAGCAGCATGCCGGACGATAGGCCGCCGAGCCCGCGCCGCGGTATCGACCGATCAACGCCGAGAGGTCCAACTGCTCCACGATGTCCACCACAAAACGCGCCAGATGGTCCTTCGGCAGCCACTCATCGAGCG